>Ga0163144_10000123_pt1 | contig 172054 bp, 146 predicted proteins | sample OliLak19BULKMAT1_FD_123175 | JGI IMG/M metagenome (GOLD analysis project Ga0163144, IMG submission 123175) | Freshwater microbial mat bacterial communities from Lake Vanda, McMurdo Dry Valleys, Antarctica - Oligotrophic Lake LV.19.BULKMAT1 | ecosystem: Environmental > Aquatic > Freshwater >...
GCATCAAAAAATAGTGATGCAGAACTGACACTAGAGGACATCAATCTATTTGAAAAAGAATACGGAAAAATACCTGACCATTCTTGTGTAATGATGTATTCGGGTTGGGAAAAGCATTTAAAAATTAAAAAAGATTAAGAATAAGAAACATTATTTGTCCCCTCTTATGTCCCTTAAAAAAGAGAAAGCCTCGTAAATAAATGATTTACAAGGCTTTATTTATAGTATCAGCGGAGAGAGAGGGATTCGAACCCCCGGAAGTGTAACCTTCAACAGTTTTCAAGACTGCCGCATTAAACCGCTCTGCCATCTCTCCACGGGCAAAAATACGGTACGCCATTGCATATTTGAATGCTCTAGGGCAATTATTTAATAATCATTTGGTAACATTAGCTATAATATTGGTTATCATAGTAATAGGTGGGTAAATCGGCTTGATTTATGTGAATTATCTAGCGATGTTTGGGTAATTTTTTGGCTCTGGCCAGGCTAATGTTAAGGTCGCTGCCGATGATAATGACCATTGCATTGAAATATAACCACAACATAGTGATGATAATGGTACCCAAACTGCCGTAAGTTTTGCTGTAGTTTGCCCATCTGCCCACGTAGTAACTGTATATGATTGAAGTAAGCAAGGCAAGAATACTGGCAATGACTGCACCTGGTGCTATTTCTTTCCATTCATTATCTTTCTCAAACGCATAGCGAAAGCATATCATACACGCCCCAAACAGTATGAACAGCATTATAATCCATTGGAAGATGATCACTGAATAATACCACAGGTCTGAGCCCCAAGGCACATTGATAGCTAACAGTTGCAGACCAAACTCTGACAATAGAAATACACTAATGCTAACTATTAACAACAAACCTAGGGTAAGGGTAAGCTGAATGCTAAGTAATTTTTGCCGCCAATAGCTGCGATTGTCAAACTTGTTTAGGGCAGACATCAGGCTAAATATACCACTACTGGCAAAGTATATAGACGCCACCAAACCAACAGATAGTAAACTATTGCTGCGACTCTCCATTATGTCGCCCAGTATTTGATCTAGGTTATTGGCTGCAGCTACGGGCATTAGCTTTTGCATAAATATTAGGAATTCATCATTCAGATTTTTAACCGGAATATAGGGAATCAGTGTAAGTAGGGCAATCATACCTGGTATCAGCGCCAGAAACAAATTAAATGCGATAGCACTAGCACGCATACCTAGTGGTTCATTTTTCACTTGTCGTAAAAAGAACTTACCTGTTTGCCACAGCGATATACCACCCATCATAGGTAATTGCGCCCTATATAGGAACTTAAAGCACCATCTGTATAGAGCATAGCGACGGTACCAATATATGTTTTTCCAAATTTTTACCATAGGCTACATATTTTGGGCATTAGATAGTATTAAAATATACCTGTAAGGCAGCTAAAAGTTTATCGTCGGCACGTCTGGGTCTTCGTTTCGCTATGTCAAAAAACACCAAAGTAGTGTCCCCGTAATTAATTAATTCGTCGTGCTGATTGAAAATGTCGTATCGAAAATGCATTTTAACGGCCGGCAAACTTTTGACGGTGGTTTGTATGGTTAATAGGTCATCATATAGGGCAGGCTTTACATATATACTCTTTAGGTCTAACACAGGCATCATTATGCCACACTCTTCCATAGACTTATAGCTTTGTCCTAGTTGTCGCAACGCCTCTACCCTACCTACCTCATAATATGCAGCATAGTTACCATAATACACATAACCCATAGGGTCTGTCTCTGCATATCTTACTCTAACCTGTGTGCTGCTAATGTACATTGGGCAAAACTAAGCTAATAGATACATCTGCTAATTTAATTGATTTAGATATTGCTGCAATTGCAGGGCCTGAACGCTGGTAGGATTTTTCTTTAATATTTTAGTAACTCTTACCTTAGCCTTATCTGTATATCCATTTCCCAATTCATATTTTGCCATATTTATTAGGGCTGGTTCATAGTCAGGGTTCAACTTCAAACATTTGCTTAAATTTTGATAGGCTAGTACTAAATTATTTTGACTTAAGGCTATAAGCGCCAAACCGTTGTATGCTTCATATATTTTAGAGTTTTCCTTTAGTATAAACTGATACTTGCCCTGCGCCTGAGCCATACTTTTCAAATTAATATAGGTTTGCGCTAATTTCAATTGATAATCAAGATTATACGGCTCTATATCTGTTGCTAATACAAAAAATTGCTCTGCCTTAGCATAGTTGTTTTGATTGTAATACGACTGCCCTACCCTGTAGTTTAACAATGCCGTTCGCAGCGGTTTTTTAATCAAATCGGCAGTAGTTACTTTTGCCCACTCCCCCCTTGAGTAATAATATAATATGTATAAATCTGGCTTTTCACTTGGTTTAAACTTTTGTAGATACAAATAAGCACTGTCTAGCAAGGCCTTATTGCTGCTAAACTTTTCATAATAATATATAAATGCCAATGTTTTATCTCTATCGTCTGGGTTGGGATTATTTACGGATGTTAGACTTTTGAATTTGCCCATTCCCTCTGCACTGCTCACCCCTTTTTTATTATTTTTCCTAATGTAGTGATCTGTAATTCTAACGTGGGGAATGTCTATACTACCCGTTTTTGGCATATGACAGGTAATGCAATTATCACCTTTGATTTTCCAAGTGCTAAGTTCAGCTGGTTTGTGTGTATTGATGTGGCAGGTTTGACATTTCTCTATAAAGTAATCAGCCTTTAGACTTTGTACACTAACGTGAGGATTATGACAACTAATGCAAGTTAGGCTAGGCTTATCTCCCTCCATTGTCTTTAGGAAGCAGTTAGATTTATGCAATCGTTCAGCGTGACTCGCCATAAGAAATCCCTTCTCTTGATTTTCATAGACAGGTAAAAAGATGCTCATCACATTATTCAAATGCATACCTGGCCTAAAAGAATAAAAGTTTTTACCCTCTTTCAGTACTGCATCTCCTTGCAGGTGGCACCTTTGGCATACGTCTATTTGCAAGTCATAGGGTAGTTTTTTAGGATTAACTATGCTGTAATCCACCCCAAGCTTAGTATCTACTACCAGACCAGATTGCTTTTCTGCAATATGTAAGCTTCCAGGTCCGTGACATCGCTCACAATCTATACCTGTTGGCATACTTGTGTATTTATTTACAGATCCCTTCACCAAGTCTGGGTAGGCATTATGACAAGAAATACACTCGAAGTCTAAAATTCTTCTGAATCTGGAATTATACCCATTTTCGAAACCTGGAGGTAAGTCCCATTGCCCTTTCTGAATGTAATAGGTTAATGGCGATTGATATAAGTACCCATTCTCACTAAGTAGATGACTATTGGTATGATGACCAGAACCAATTATATAGCTAATGTCTTGTATGTAAACGTGTGTGGTATCTTTCCCACTTAGCCGATATTCCTTTATATACAGCTTATCGCCAACGAAGTAAGGGAAATAATAATAGTCTAATGTAGCATCATACACAGGCTTATTATTGTGAAAATTGGCCAATGACTTTTGCGGAGTGGCGTCGCCAAAAGATTTACCCATACCCGTATGGCTAAATGTTTCATACTTATCGGCGTGGCAAGACTTACAGCTCTGCATACCAACGTAATGGACATTGGTATCATATACATTTCTCCATTCGCTACTGATAGCCTGCTGATTTTCAGATGAATGACAAGATTGTATAATCACAATCAAGGCTATCACTAATGATAATACCAGACTAATTTTAAAGTATTTAGCGCTAATTATGTATTTAAATCTATTTCTCAAGCTTTATTTAACTACTTAACACGTCAGCCAGTTCTATCAGCGACTTATTTATATCTTTTCTAATGGAAATTGCGTCTTTAAAACTAACTAATTTAATGTGGTCATTTACCAATCCTATTGCAACATTCGATTTACCATTTAGCAGGGTCATTACGGCTGCATTTCCCAGTCTACTTGCCAATACTCTATCTCTGGCGGTTGGACTACCTCCACGTTGTATATGACCCAATATTACACATCTAGATTCAAGATCCGGGATTTTATCTTTTATTTTAGAGACAACTTCGTATACGCCACCCTCTTCATCACCTTCTGCAACTATTATTAATTGGCTGCCTTTCTTTCTACCCCAACCTAGTTTCAAAGTATTGGCTAGACCTAATATTTCATTAGGCATTTCGGGTACCAATATAGCCTCAGCCCCACCACATATACCTGTATCTAAGGCAATAAAACCACTATCTCTACCCATCACCTCTACAAAAAATACTCTATCGTGGCTGTCTGCAGTGTCTCTTATTTTATCTATTGCTTCGCAGGCAGTATTTATGGCTGTATCATAGCCAATGGTATAGTCTGTTCCATATAAGTCATTGTCTATAGTTCCTGGCAAACCAACAATCGGCATATTAAACTCTGTGTTAAATACATCTGCACCCGTATAAGTACCATTTCCGCCTATTACTATTAGTGCATCTATTCCGTGCTTTGCAAAGTTATTGTAGGCAATAGTTCTACCCTCCTGTGTCATAAAGTCCTTACTTCTAAACGTCTTAAGTATGGTTCCTCCCCTTTGAATAATGTTTGATACAGAGTGACTGTCCATATCTATTATTTTATTTTCTATGGCTCCTTGGTAACCCCTTTGTATTCCTGCTACCTTTAGGTTATGGTATAATGCTGTTCTAACTACTGCCCTGATGGCTGCATTCATACCTGGGGCATCGCCGCCGCTGGTTAATACTCCTATTTTGTTAATTGGCATAAATTTAGAAAATTGATTTTAAGATATTGTAAATTTGAATTTCAGATAGCGCAAGCTTTACGTATTAACAAAATTAAACAATCAATGTTAGTGCCTGAATTACTTTCTAAATGGGGATAAAGTCATTAGTTGCCAAAATATGGGCAAATAAAATTCACAATCAAACGCATCGGACATCTTCAAATGCTGTTGAGGTTCAGCAAAAACTGATGCATTATTTGGTAAAATCTGCTAAGAATACCGAATTTGGAACTGACTGTAAATTTTCTGAAATAAAGAATTATCTAGACTTTAAAAACAATGTTCCCCTTGCTGACTATGAAGATCTAAAACTATATATTGACAAAGTAGTAGATGGTAAAGCAAATATATTATGGCCAAATAAGCCAACATATTTAGCCAAAACCAGCGGAACAACCAGCGGGGTAAAATATATTCCTATTTCTAAGGAATCTATGCCCTATCATATAGCTGGTGCTAGAAATGCCCTATTGAGTTATGTTTACCATAGTAGAAATGCCAGTTTTATAGATGGTAAATTAATCTTTTTATCAGGCAGCCCAATTCTTACTGTTAAAAAAGGAATATATACTGGAAGATTGTCGGGAATTGTAAATCATCACGTACCTGCTTATTTGCGAAGCAATCAAATGCCCAGCTATGATACTAATTGTATTGAAGATTGGGAAGATAAACTAGATAAAATAGTAGCTGAAACCTATACTGAAAATATGACACTGATAAGTGGTATTCCACCTTGGATTCAAATGTATTTCGATAGACTTAGCGAAAAAACTGGTAAAAATATTTCTCAATTGTTTCCCAATTTCAAGGTAATGGTACAAGGCGGCGTGAATTTTGAACCCTATAAATCTAAGTTATTAAAGTCAATAGGCACAGAGATAGATATAGTCGAGACATATCCTGCTAGCGAGGGCTTTATAGCGTATCAAGATAATTATAAAGAAAATGGATTGTTACTCATATTAGATGGTGGCATATTCTATGAATTTATTAAGTTAGAAGATTACAACAAAGGAATTAAAACCAGAATAGACATTAGTCAAGCTGAATTAGATGTAAACTATGTTTTGATAATGAATACAAATGCAGGTATGTGGGGGTACATAATTGGTGACACTATTAAGTTTACCTCGTTATCACCACATAAAATAGTGGTAACAGGTAGAATTAAACACTTTATATCAGCATTTGGCGAACACGTCATTGCTGAAGAAGTAGAGTTTGCCCTAAACAAAGCTTGCAAAGAATTGAATTTAAATGTAGTTGAGTTCACTGTTGCACCACAGATTAACCCAAAACAAGGTTTGCCACATCACGAATGGTTTGTAGAATTTGACAGTCGATCGGTTAATATTAGTGAACTTGAAACACTAGTTGATCAAAATTTACAAGAAAAGAATATCTACTATAAGGATTTAAGAGCCGGTAATATTCTGAATCAATTGAAAATCAAACAAGTTATTAACAATGGTTTTATACAGTATATGAAAGGTTTGGGAAAACTAGGGGGTCAGAATAAATTACCAAGACTTAGTAATAATCGTATCATTGCCGAGGAATTAACTCCCTATACTAAAGAAGTGAATGGATAGTGAAGTAAAGAAAATAGGAGTATGTATATTAGGAAGTACAGGTAGCATAGGTACCCAAGCTCTTGATGTTATAGCGCAACACACTAATTTGTTTCACGTAGCGGCATTAGCTGCCAACAATAGTACCGAACTATTAATAAAACAGGCTATTGCATTTAAACCAGATTTTGTGGTTATCGCTAATACAGAGAAGTATTTAGAAGTTTTTAATGCATTAGACCCCTACAACATTATAGTATATGCTGGTGCTGATGCACTTAATCATATAGTAAGTATAGAACAAGTAGATGTAGTACTCACAGCAATGGTAGGAGCCGCAGGCTTGATACCTACTATTTCTGCTATTAAGGCAGGCAAAAGAATTGCACTAGCTAATAAAGAAACTTTAGTAGTAGCTGGTCAATACATAATTGATTTATGTATAGAGTACAAAAGTCATATATTACCTGTAGATTCAGAACACAGTGCGATATTCCAGTGCTTAGTAGGTGAAAATATCAAGGCTGTTAAAAAGTTGATTTTGACTGCATCTGGCGGTCCATTTAGAGATTTCAATTATAGTGAATTAGAAAATGTATCGATTGAGCAAGCACTAAAACATCCAAAGTGGAAAATGGGGGCTAAAATTAGCATAGACAGTGCTACATTAATGAATAAGGGTTTGGAGGTAATAGAGGCACGATGGTTGTTTGGAATAGCCCCAACTAAAATAGACATAGTGGTTCACCCACAGAGCATTATTCACAGTTTGGTACATTTCAATGATGGAAGTATAAAAGCCCAACTCGGAAACACTGATATGCGAATGCCAATACAATATGCACTAGCTTATCCACATAGACCAAACAATAATTTTAACGAATTTGACTTAGTTCAGATTGGACAATTTACATTTGCTAAACCTGATATCTCTACTTTTCAATGCCTTAGTCTTGCCTATGAAGCTTTAGAGCGTGGCGGTAATGCCTGTTGTGCATTGAATGCAGCTAACGAGATAGCAGTTGATGCATTTCTGCAAGGAAATATAAAATTCACCGCTATCCCTAAAATGATAGAGGAAACATTATACAACTTAGATTTCATAGCAAATCCGAGTATCGATCAATTATTAGAAACAGATAAAGAAGTACGTAGCAGATGTTTAGCTACAATAGTTTAAAATGCAAATACTTGTAAAAGCAGCACAGTTTATATTAGCCATTTCCATATTGGTTACCATCCACGAGTTTGGACACTTTTGGGCTGCCAGAATATTCGGTGTAAAGGTCGAAAAGTTCTTTTTATTCTTTGATGCTTGGGGCAAAAAGCTTTTTTCATTTAATAGAAAAGGGACAGAATTTGGTATGGGTTGGCTTCCGCTAGGTGGCTACGTTAAAATATCTGGTATGATAGATGAGTCTATGGATAAGGAGTTCGTCAATTCTGAACCAAAACCATACGAGTTTAGAAGTAAGCCTGCCTGGCAACGCTTAATCATAATGTTAGGAGGAATATTTATGAATGTCTTATTGGGCATCATCATATTCGCTGGGCATACTTGGTACTATGGCGATAAATATTTACCTAAAGAGGTACTTCAAAATGGCATCATTGCTTATCCTTTAGCTGAAAAAGCTGGATTTAAGACTGGCGACATAATTACAGCCATAAACGACAAGCCTTTACTTAAGGCTGATGAAGCTGTTAGCATAAAACTAATAACAGAAAAAAATCTTAAATATACCATACTTAGAGATGGTGAAACAAAGCAAATAGTTTTGGATAAGGACTTTGCTAAACAGTATATGAATGGAAATAGAGATTCATTTATAGAGGTTAGGCAAAAATTCTCAGTAAAAGAGGTAAGTCCAGCAACTGGTGCAGCTACGGCTGGTTTACAGGCTGGTGACTCTGTAATAGCTATAAATAAAACCACAATTCGCTATTTTAATGAATTATCCCCAACTCTACTAAAAGTAGCTGGGACTGATGCCCAAATTTCATTAATTCGTGCTGGTGAAACCATAACAAAGACTGCTTATGTGTCTAAGGAAGGCACACTTGGTTTCAGAGCAAATTTCAAAATAGGTAGCGAGAAATACGGTTTTGTAAAATCGTTAGAAATAGGAAATACGAAGGCTTGGAATGCAATATTTCTAAACGTTAAGGCTTTAGGTAGAGTCTTTTCTGGAGAGTTACCTGCCAGAAAAAGTGTAACAGGTTTAATCGGAATCGCTAATGCCTATAGCGGCACTTGGGATTGGTACAGCTTTTGGATTTTGACAGGGTCAATTAGTATGATTTTAGCCTTTATGAATCTGTTGCCTATTCCTGCATTAGATGGTGGACACGTATTGTTCCTATTAGTTGAAATAGTAAGAGGAAAGCCTCTTAGCTTTAAGTTTTTAGAATACGCCCAAATGGTAGGTATGGGAATGATATTTCTACTTATGGGTTTTGCCTTATTTAATGACTTCGCTAACATAGTCCAATCAGTATTTAAAATATAAAGTGATATTTTTCTTCAACCAGAATATTAGAGCAAATAAATCACTAAACCTAATAGTACTATTTCTTTGTATTTGTATAAGTACGAAGAACGCAAAAAGTCAAGCTAAACTCGGTGTTAATGATTACGTTCTTGTAGTACCTTTCTCTGTAGAGATGATACTATCAAATGGAGAGCATCTAATTTGCCAATCAGAGCGAATATCGCCAGCAGAATTAGTTGTTTTCCTCAGAGGACAAGTTTCTCGTACATTGGGTCACGCTATGGGGGCTTTATATAATGTCAAGGTTCTAGACATAGACGATAAGGCGATGGTAAATGACTTAAGTACCTTGTACAAAATAATAAAGGTGAGTCCAGAAATGCAGCCCCTTCAAAGTTTTTACAAGGGATATCCGCCTAAACCATTCTGGAAGTTTTTTCAACCTAAGTCAGCTAGATGGGGTACAGATTGTGTTAATTCAAACTCTACTCCTCCTCACAAATGTTTTAGAAATTTTGCTCAAGTTAGCATATTAAACGATAGTGCATTTACCCAAGTTTGCAAAAATAATGATGCTGCATTTGTAGTTGTCATTTCTAGGTTTGAAATGAATACAAGGTATAGAAACTGTTCAGACTTAGCTAATAACGTGTATCAGCGTGATATAATTATACACTATTCATTACTAGATAATTCAGGTAAATTCATAGATGGTGGAATGGTAGGCACCACTATTCAAGAGTCAAGCAATAAGATAAAAGATGTGTACGGTGAAAGCATAGCGGTAATGTCTAAGGCTATAGCTGGGTTAATAAAAAAACGTATCTAATTACAAATATTAAATGACTACATTTGCTCTCCTTTTTGCCCGGATGGCGGAATTGGTAGACGCGCTAGTCTCAAACACTAGTGGGATTTCCCTTGTCGGTTCGATCCCGACTCCGGGTACAGTTACAATAGGGGGATATATTCAATTATGAAAAATCCCCTATTGTCAACTTTCTTTCGGTTTACATCTACTTTTCTTGTCAATCAGATAAAAAACAATTAATTTAGAGTACTTTTTATAATAGGATTCTTTTTCAAAATAAGATGAGCGACGAACTCGATGTTAAAATACATACAGCATTAAACGATTTTTTTGGTTTTAATACATTTAAGGGCACACAGTTGCCAATTATCAGAAGCATTTTAGAAGGTCACGATACATTTGTAATAATGCCTACAGGTGGGGGTAAAAGCCTGTGCTATCAATTACCAGCATTAATTTGTGAGGGAACTGCAATTATCATTTCTCCGCTAATAGCATTAATGAAAAATCAGGTTGATTTGATTAAAGGCTTTGGCGGTAAATCTGGAATTGCTCACTTTCTAAATTCTTCACTTTCTAAAAAAGAGTCAGACCAAGTAAAACTTGATGTGATAAGTGGCATAACAAAAATGTTATTTGTTGCACCTGAATCACTGACTAAAGATGAAACTGTAAGTTTCTTAGCCCAAGTAAAAATTCCATTCGTTGCTGTAGATGAGGCCCACTGTATATCAGAATGGGGTCACGACTTTAGACCAGAATATAGAAGAATAAGAGAAATAGTAGAAAACATAGGTAAAGTTCCTATTATAGCTTTGACAGCAAGCGCAACGCCTAAAGTTCAAGACGATATAGTAAAGAATTTAAGAATGAATGAGCCAAACTTATTTGCTTCATCATTTGACAGACCGAACCTATACTACGAAATAAGACCTAAGACCGATAAGAATAAGGTATTAAAAGACATAATTGGCTATTGCAGAAAACGTCAAGGTCAGTCTGGTATCATATATTGTTTAAGTAGAAAAACTGTAGAGGAAATAGCCGAAACACTCAGAATAAATGGCGTAAATGCTATGGAATATCACGCAGGAATGGATGCTCATACACGCAGCAGAAATCAAGATAAATTCTTGATGGAAGACGTAGATGTGATAGTTGCAACCATAGCATTTGGTATGGGAATAGATAAGCCAGACGTTAGATACGTAATTCACTATGATGTACCTAAGTCTTTAGAAAGTTATTACCAAGAAACAGGTCGCGCTGGTAGAGATGGAATATACAGTGAATGTATTTTGTTTTATGCTTCTAAAGATTTGCATAAATTGGAAAAATTCCTAAAGGGAAAGCCCGTAGCAGAACAAGAAATTGGTTTACAATTACTTCAAGAAATTTCAGGCTTTTGTGAAAATGGAAACTGCAGACGTCGTTCTTTACTCCACTATTTTGGAGAGGAAAATGATGAAGCGAAGTGCGCTGAAGATAAAATGTGCGACAATCACAAGTTTCCTAAAGAAAAAATTGAAGCCAGTAAATACGTAAAAATATTGCTGACCACAATGCAGCAATTAGCTGATAAGTTTCCAACCCACCACGTTATAAATGTATTACAAGGTGAAGAAACTCAAGGTATTAATAATCACGGGCATAACAGACTACCCAATTTTGGTGTAAGTAAAGACAAAGATGTTACATTTTGGAAGTCAATTATAAGGGGTGTAAATATATTAGGGCTAATTGAAAAAGATATAGAAAGTTACGGCAGCATATTTATAACTGAAGAAGGTAACAAATATTTAGAGTCGCCTATACCTGTTGAAATAGCTATAGATCAAAATTTTGATGATTTAAATAGTGATGACGATGAACCACAAGGCGGTAAAGGTGGATTTGATGAGGAACTCTTCATTTTATTGAAGGAGCTTAGAAAAAAAGTATCTAAAGAAAATAATCTACCACCTTACATCATATTTCAAGACCCTAGTCTGGAGGAAATGGCACTTAAATATCCTTTAGAAATGAAGGAGATGAGCCAGATAATTGGGGTTAGTATGACCAAAGCTGAACGATATGGCAAACCGTTTCTAGAACTGATAGCTAAATATGTAACTGAAAACGAAATAGAACGTGCAGATGACTTAGTAGTAAAATCGGTCGTAAATAAATCTGCCCTTAAGGTTTACATAATTCAGAATATAGATAGGAAAATGTCACTTGAAGTAATAGCCAATAGCAAAGGCGTGGAAATGGGCGACTTACTAAATGAAATAGAAAACATAGTAAAAAGTGGTTCAAGAGTGAATCTTAATTATTACTTGAATGAATTATTAGAAGAAGATGTGCAAGAAGAAATATATGACTACTTCTTATCTTCTGAGAGTGATAGTACAGAAGCAGCTTTAAATGAATTAGGGCCTGATGTTTACACTTTTGAAGAGGTACAATTAATGAAAATTAAATTCATCTCTGAAATGGCTAACTAACTTAGTTGCACATTTAAATCGTTATATTATTCTATGAAAACTCAATCTTACTGGTTTATTTGCTCAGCTCTATTTCTAAGCTGTATATCTGCTGCCCAACCTAGTTTGGTAAAGAAAGCAAGCGCTAAGAAAATTGAACTTACTAAAACTGACCTAACCATTAGCCCAGATGTAAACATCAAAAATGCCACAATATATGGTATTGGACTAGATATGAGCATTAGGACAGTATATGCACTAGTAAACAGAAGCAGTAAATATATAAGAATGGAGATTGATCCAATAAATGAGCGTCATTTCTACCTTATGGATAATACTGAAGCCGATACAGTAAAAGTGCCGTTAGCTTATTTGCAATGGGGAAATTTTGACTCATCTCTTATTGAAATAGATATATATCCAGATATGAAAAAATATTTGGTTAAAAATACACAAGATTTATTAAGCGATTCTATCGATAATCCTAACAGTGAAGTAGTTAAACGCTTCTTAGGGAATCGGGCTTTCGAAAAAGTGACGCTTAATGTGGCTTCTATCGGCTTAAAAACAGAACGCTATTTTTACTCAAAGCCAAGACTTATGATTGAAAAGCAAACAAATAATGATAAAACAAAATATATATTAATTATATACGATTTAGAATAATTTTCGTTATTGATTATAATGAGTAAAAGAGCATCAATCATAGACCTTGGTACCAATACTTTCCATATGATAATAGTGGAATGGGAAGGTAATATGTATAGGGTTCTAGACCGATGCCAAATAGCAGTTAAATTAGGTAAAGGTAGTTTTGAGACTGGAATGCTGCAAACGGATAGGTGGAATGCAGGAATTGCAGCCATTATCGAGTTTAAAAGCCTAATAGACAGATACGAAATTCAAAAATTATATGCGTATGGTACTTCTGCTATAAGAAATGCTAAAAATGGTATTGATTTCATCACAGAATCTGAACAAATACTTGGGCATTATATAGAAGTTATTGATGGACAACGTGAGGCTGAATTAATATATTTGGGTGTGAGAAAATCGCTTGATATGCACGGTGAAAACTTCCTAATAATGGATATAGGTGGTGGTAGTGTAGAGTTCATCATTGCCAGTGATAAGAAGATATTTTGGTCACAGAGTTTTGAAATGGGCATAGCTAGACTACTTGAAATTTTTAATCCTGAGAAGCCAATGACAAGTAATAATGCTGAGGCTATAAGAAACTATTTGGAAAATACATTAAGCGACCTTTGGATTTACACCAAACTTTATGAGGTAAAGGGTCTAATAGGTGCATCTGGTACATTTGAATCACTTGCACATACCGAAGTATTAGAATACCAGTTAGAAAATAGACTAAATTTTACCAATTTCATCAGCCATAGATTTAATATAGAAGTTCTAAATGATGCGCTAAATCGGTTAATATATGCCAGTGCTCAGCGGGTTAAACAATTTAGAGGTGTACCCGATTATAGACGAGAAATGATCTCCATTGCGTGTCTAATGATTCAGTTCGTTGTTGAGCACTTAGACTCCCCAGAAGTGTATGCATCAGACTTCTCCTTAAAGGAAGGTGCCCTATTTAGTCTAATGGATGAAACCATTACTGACTGGAAATTGATGAGATAATTGTATATTGGGTGCAATATGTTACCTATATATGATAGACTAAGCAGACAAGATCATCTGCATAGATATGCCATTAAGTTAAAATATCTAATATTTTATTGGTTTTTGGTTTCCTATTCTTGTGTGTATCATATTTCTATTAACTATTACTCAAAAAGTCTTTATTTCCTCAGTTCTACAGCCATATCATATTTGATACTTGGCTATTTCTCTCATAAACTTTTCTCTTTATTTACAGGTTGGGGCAAGTATTTGGTTTTCATATTTATACTTTTTACTCTGCTACCAAATTTCGATTATCTCAACATAAATGCGCTGTCAGCCATTAATCTACAGATTATATTCTGGTTCATTTGGATTCGATTCTTTAATAGAATCAACTTTAATGCGGGCATATTCATATCTGTTATCTTCAGTATATTATGCTTTTTATATTTTCCTGTTGCCATCATTTTGGCATTAGGAATGATTACTCACGCTTTAACAAATGAATATAGATACTGGCCAGGCAATAACAAGTTTAAGTGGTTTATATTTACTAGAGATGCATTAGTTCGTGCAGGAATAGCCATATTATTCATAATACCTGGATTAATATGGTTTGCCGAAAGAAAACATAATCTCTACATCTATTACCTTAACAATTGGAAAATTAGTGTTCATTTGGCTCAAGTTAAGTTTTCTTACCTATACCTAACCACTACTCCACTTTCAGTTTTCTATATTGCCCTGATTTTATTAATTATGATTATTTCAATCATATACTTTATTAGGCATAATAGAAGTTTAAGTCAATTATCATTTTTTTGTGTATCTATTGTGACACTTTTTACTTTATTCTTTACACATTTGCAAAATAATGTAAAATCTGAAATTATTATCGTACAGTTTATTCAGGTAATTTTAACAATTTTGTTAGGCGCATCTAACGAGCATATACCTGCCAAATATGCTAAAACACTTATTCCTTCTTCGTCTCTCATTATCATATTAATGCACTTTACCTTGACTTATATAGTATAGTTTACATTTAGGGTTAAATTTGCAATTCTGATTTATATTATGAATGAGCTAAACATACATTCCAATACTGCGCCTGAACCTGTAGGCAAGTACCCACACGCAAAAAAATTTGGAGAGCTACTATTTTTATCAGGTGTTGGACCTAGAGAAAAAGGCACCAAAATTATTCCTGGAGTAGACTTAGATGAAGATGGAAACATAGTATCTTATGACATAGCTGTGCAATGTAGGTCAGTATTTAACAATGTAAAAACCATACTAGAAGACTCTGGTGCCAATTGGGAAGATTTGCTAGATGTAACCGTATTTTTAACAAATATGAAAGATGATTTTAAGATTTACAATCAACTGTGGGCAGAATATTTTCCAGATAATGCACCCTGCAGAACTACCCTTGAAATTAATTGCTTACCGACTCCTATTGCTATAGAGTTGAAGTGTATAGCTAAATTAAATGCTTAAATTTGACTACTGTTTAATCGATGCTGGAAATTCCTTTATTAAAATTCAATATGGAAATAATCAGGATTTGAAGGACATACAAATTGCTAGTAATGAATGGGCTTTGTTGTACCAATATTTAGTTGATTTGCAATTTTCCATTTGTGTAGCTTCATCCGTCATTCTTATTCCAAATCATATTCAGAATTATTTGACAATTAAGGCTGATAGGTTTGAGTTGTTAAACACTGAGACAGAGTATCCATTTAAAGTTGATTACGACAACGGCAGTACCCTTGGTCTAGATAGAATTGCATTAGCATTAGGTGCCTACTATAATAGTCCAAATGTTGATACACTTGTGATATCAGCTGGCACTTGTATTACTTATGCGCATATGAATACTGCAACGAAGGTTTATACACCTATCGGCATTAGCCCTGGCATAGTAATGCGGGCAAAGGCAATGCACCAGTTTACACAAGGATTACCTTTGGTTGATCCTTCTGTACCCATTTCTAATCTGCGGAGTACTATAGGCAATTTGATGTATGGTGTACAATTTGGTGTAAGTGCAGAAGTTAATGCACATATAAAGAGATACAGTGACACAAATACGAACTTTAAAACCATACTATGCGGTGGAAACGCACGTATAATAGCTGAATACATAGATAAAGAATATAATTTTGAATTCAATGAAAGTTTGGCACTTTTTGGATTACTTCAATATGCCAAATCCATTATTAAATGAAAGGAATACTTAAAAAAATCTCAATCATAACCATTTATTTGGTTTGCATATCCACTGTAGCATTCGGTCAATATTCAGAATTATCACCAACTTCTATTTATGGTTTTGGTGATTTACAAGAACTGGGAAGCATTAGGCAAAGGACACTAGGTGGGAGTTTAAGTACTTCTCTAGAGAAAAATAGATACTCAGACGGCAATATGGCTAGTTTAGGAGGTGTACGTTTTTTTCATTTTCAAACGGCACTATCTATTCAACCTAGAACATATAATTTTACCCAATTTGACAACTCTAAAGTAAATTTTAAAAATACCTTCTTATCTATCCCTTACATTAGTGTAGCTATGCCGATAGATACAAGTCACGGCGTTGGATTAGCAGTTGGATTAAGACCTTTTAGCACAGTTAGTTACCAAAGCTCTGCATTACGTACTGATAGAGCAGGAACAAGAAATATATTTCAGAAAAGTGGTGGGCTAAGTGAAATATATGTAGGTAGTTCTGTTACTCCTATTAAAAACTTAAATATTGGGCTGGCAGCATCATACTTATTCGGTAGAGAATTGTCTAAAAAGACTACCCATTTTGAAGATACGGCAATATATTTTGACATAACCGAAGAATTAGATAGAAGTAGGCAAGGGGTAATATTTAGGACAGGGCTTACCTACAATTTGGATTTTGACAGTTCTCATTTGCAATTTGGTGCTACTTACCAACTAGGGACAAAACTAAATTCCTCAACATTTAATAAATCCTACACTAACATTCAAAACTCTACCTCAGTTATTTTTATTGATAGTATTAATGTTTTGAGCAAATACAACAATAGTCTCTATGCGCCTAGCAGTTTTAGCGCTGGCTTATCTTTTCAAACAAAAAATAATTTGATACTCAGTGCAGAATATGGTGTGACAACGTTCTCTACTAAATATGTTGGTGATGAGGTAAATAATGTAAAAAATTCATTTAGAACGGGTTTGGGCATTCAATACACTCCTGATACCAGCGGAAGGAGAATATTTAAACGTATGAGTTACCGTGCAGGATTAAAATATGCTACTCTACCAACTACAATCCGTGGCAATACCATTAACGATTATAGAATATCAGTAGGAGTTGGCATTCCATTACCAGCTTATAAATTGCCATACAGCAAATTATCTTTTATAGATGTCCACTTCGAATATGGCGTGTCTCAAACTGTAGATCCCAGTATATACAGCAAACAATATTTTGGTGTAGGTGTAGGTGTACAAGTAACAGAAATAGAATGGTTCAGAAAAAGAAGGCTAGAGTAATTACCTTAATATTGCTCACTTTGGTTTCCGTTTTAATTACAGTTGCTTGTAAAAAGAACGACGTAAATGAAGTAAACCAAAAATCTGTAAAAGAGATACCCAAAGAGGTAAGTACCGATGTTGAAATATTATACTCTGATAGTGGTATAGTTAAAGCTAGATTGAAAACTAAAAAAATGATAAGAACACTATCAGACGATCCAACTCTAGAAATGAAAGATGGACTAGTTGTAAAATTCTATGAGGCTGGTTTTGTAGAGAAAAGTAAATTAACAGCTAATAGAGGCATTAGAAATATTAACACAGGTGTTACAGTTGTCTATGGCGATGTAGTGGTAGGTACACCCAGCGGCGATACGCTAAGCAGCGAAGAGTTAAATTGGAACCAAGCAAAGGCTGAAGTAAGTACTGATAAAATGGTGAAAATAAAAACCAAAAAAGAAATAATTATTGCTGAGGGCTTTAAATCTGATATTGGATTTAAAAACTATGAATTTTATAAGGTACGTGGTCGTGTCCCCTTGAATCCTTAATAATGAACCCACTCAATTCAGTATTAACAGGTATTAAAGTTGTAGAACTTGCAGGGGTATTAGCTGGGCCAGCCGCAGGTATGTTTCTAGCTGAGCTTGGTGCTGAAGTATTAAAAGTAGAAAACCAAGTTACAGGTGGGGACGTAACCAGAAATTGGTTGCAATACTCAGAACCACGTAATGATGAAAACATTAGTAGTTATTACGCTTGTGCTAATTGGGGTAAATCTTTAATTACATTAGACTTAAATATTGATTCTAACTTCAATACACTTAGAAATTTATTGTCTGAGGCAGATGTATGTATTATGTCATATAAATATGGCGATAGAGAGAAATTTCAATTAACAGATGAAGACTTACAATTACTTAACCCTAAGTTGATTATTGCATCAGTATCTGGTTACGGTTCAACAGTTAATAGAGTTGGTTATGATGCTGTGATACAGGCAGAAAGTGGGTTAATAAGTATAAATGGAATGGATAATGATTCTGTAATGAAGTTACCTGTTGCATTTGTAGATCTTTTTGCATCACATCAACTTAGGGAAGGAATTTTATCAGCTATCATACATAGAAATAACACTGGACAAGGTATTTCCTTTAATATTTCACTTTTAGACTCAGCAATAAGTGCTTTAGCTAATGTTGCATCTGGAGCATTAATGACAGGAAAAGTCCCAAATGCAATGGGTGGTTTACACCCAGGAATAGCCCCGTATGGTGAAATCTTGCATTTTGAGAACGGCGACAGATATATTTTAGCCATTGGAAATGATAAACAATTTACAGGATTGTGCAGAATAATGGGAATATTTGAGTTAGCCGCCCAAGATAAATTTTGTACAAATCAACAAAGAGTTTTGCACAGAGTAGAATTATTAAATCAACTCAATATAGCAGTTTTAACAACAGATTCAGACAAGTTTTATAGTCGTTGCATTGAAAATCAAATACCTGTTGGCAAAATAAAAACTGTGACTGAAGCCTTAGTAATGAGCCAAAATATGATATTGAACCAAGGCAAAAATAAAAGTGTACGTCAATCTTGCTTTACAGATTCTGACCTTTTAGCCCCGCCAGCACTTATTTCCAAATAGCTTTATATAGAATGATTCTAAAAATCAAATTTTTAATAAAAATTATATAATACATACTTCTCTTATCAATTTTATTTAGAATTTTGCACAAACGATTATTATGCACATAATACCGAGTCTAAAAACCTATTATCTTATTTATACTTTCACCATAATAGGAATGATATTTACCATTATTTATGGTCACCGCAACAATGGAGGGTCAAACATTACAAAACAAAAAGACGGAAGTGAAGAGACTAGCCTATTTAATAATGCTACTGGCAAAGGGGATGTAGACGTAAGTTCTCCATTTGCTGCTAAGCCTTTAGACTACTCTGAAATGGTAGAGTTACACGATCCTAGCCACATTGGTGGACATCACGATGCTGAACATAATAAGGAAAATCTTCACAATGGCGCTGAACATAGTAAAGATGCCAAGCCTAATGACGGTAAAATGGAACATCACGATGATGCAGATAAAATGAAGCATCAAGAAAAAGATCATAAATCAGAGTAACTATTACCTAGTTTCAAGAAAAATATATAATATGAGATATATCCTTATCCTTTGTTGTGCTGTCTTAACCACTGTTTTTACAGCGTGTGGTAGCAGAGTAAACAATGCCGAAGAATTAGCCATTCCAATTATTAACGCAATTAGAAGTGAAAATGCAAATGCATTAAAATCTATGTTGCCTTCACAAAAAGAATTGGCATCAATCTATAGTGCAAATCCTGAACAACTTGGTTATGTATATTATAATAAATACTCTTCTGATTATAGAAAGGAATATTTTGAGGGTAAAATGACAGTAAGTATGGACATAATCAAAACCATTTCTAAAAACGAAGATTTAGATTGGAGTGCTGTTGAATACAGCCGTCCTGTAAAAAAAGATATAAACGATAGCGGTAAAAGCTTTACTCTTGTAACTATACCATTGCATTTCCCTAAAGGTGACTTTGACCTTACTTATAACGCAGTAAAGGAAAACAACAGGTGGTTCATACTAGAAGACGTAGATATAAAGAAACACGAGGCAGGTAAATAATAGCATTCTTGTCTAAAAAATACAAAGTATATAGATGGCTGCCCTTAATAATATTGGCGGCCATTTTTGTGTCTATTCTTATCCTAGTTGGTACTTGGCGTCAAAATTCAGATATTTCTCATACAGAGTCTAATGGTGGTAGGTCAAAAGAGAACAATATTGCTATAGTTGATGCAGATATTTGGCCAAATGCTAATATTAATACTACTGGCTTTGTTAAGCATTTTGGCTTTAGTCTTGAATATAATGAAGAATTGGAATTACCTAAATGGGTGTATTATAAATTGACTAAAGAAATGGTGAAGCGTAAAGTAACAAAACGGGTTGATAACTTTAGAGCAGATCCAGCGGTAAAAACCCAATCAGCCATTCCGCAAGATTATAAATATTCAGGTTTCGATAGAGGACATCTTTGCCCAGCTGGCGATATGAAGTGGAATAAAAAAGCTATGGATGAATCCTTTCTGATGAGTAATATTTGCCCGCAACTGCACAGTCTAAATGCTGGGCAATGGGAACAACTGGAAAGTAAAGCCAGAGAATGGGCTGTGCAATTAGGTGAGATTTATATTATTACTGGTCCTATAGTAAATAAAGGTTACGAAACAATTGGTGAAAATGAAGTTGCAGTACCATCTGCATTTTATAAATTGATTGTTTACAATGCTAAACCTGGCTTATATGCTATTTCATTCATTATGGAAAATAAAGCTCTAGGTGGTAACATTTATAACTATTCAGTTCCAATTAATGAGGTAGAAAGACAAACCGGGATTGATTTTTTTAATACACTTAGTATTTCTAATCAAGAAATATTAGAAAAATATAATAATACTGAACAATGGAAAGCTTTTTAAATTTAGTATTGTAGAACTTTGAAATACACTTTGTAAAATATATGAAACTACTTAGACTAATAATCGGAATACTTAGCGTTGTGGCGCTAACAGCCTGCGATAAAGAAGATAGCAGCATTAACATATTTTCACTTGCTGATGATAAGCAATTGGGCAATCAATTAGAGCAAGAAATATTAGTTGATCCCAATACTAAATTATTATCAGAATCAACTTATGCTAACGCATATCAGTACCTAAACAGAGTTATTAATACAATTTTAGCTACATCACCAGTTAATCACAGAAGTGATTTTGATTGGAAAGCAAGACTAATTCAAGACGACAATATACTAAATGCATTTGCTGGACCAGGTGGAAAAATATTTGTATATACAGGAATTATCAAGTATTTAGAGGCAGAAGATCAATTTGCTGGAGTAATGGGTCACGAAATCGCCCACGCAGATAGACGACACGTAACTGATGAAATGACCAAAGCTTATGGTCTTCAACTTTTAATACAAGTTACCTTAGGTCAAAACCCTGGAACATTAACACAACTTGCTGCAGGTCTAGCAACTCTTAGATTTAGTCGTGGAGCTGAACGTGAGGCTGACGAGTATGGTGTACTATATTTAGATGCTACAAAAAATACGGAAAACTGGGATAGTAGAGGTGTTGGAGACTTCTTTGCGAAATTATTAGCAGACAGTGCAAGTGGGGCAAATTCTACCCCAGAATTTTTAAGTACTCACCCAAGCCCAAATAAAAGAGTTGAAGCAGTAAACGCTAAATGGGTAGAATTGGGTAGTAGGCCAGGACAGGATTATAAAGACAGATATATTGACTTTAAAACAAATATGATTCCCTAGTTTAAATACTAAATCTTTGTTAATATTAAAGCCTTTGTTGGAGTTTATCCGACAAAGGCTTTTTTTTGTTTATGAAAACTCACGTTATAAAACAGAATAAATTGAATCTTTAGGTATATTTACAATTATGAAAAGAATATCTACACTTTTATTGATTTTAATTGTTACGCTTCTTAGCAGTAGGGTTGACGCAAAGAATTACACCGTTTCTGGTTCAAAGAACCCTTTTTCTAGCAACATTAATGATTTTGTTGACTTAAAAGTATCTATTAAAAATAATACTGATAAAACAATTAAAATGTCATACATCATACTTGAAAATACAGTTACTACTGTTTCAGGATGGAATGTACAATTCTGTGATTTAACAGATTGCCATAGTTCAGCATTCCCCAGTACTAGAACTGAAAATCTAAATACTGGAAAGACAGGAATTTATAGTGTCGGAGTTACTCCAAACACTACTAAAGGATCAGGTAAAATGAGAATTGTAGTATTTGAAGAAGGATTTGTGAATGAAGCAGACACATTTAGCTATACATTTTCTACTTCTACCAGTATTTCAAGTCAAAATGCAATTGCTAACTTAATTAAACTATTCCCAAGCCCTACTCTGGATATTTTAAATGTTGATGTATCAGCTAATCAAGTGTATAATTACAATGTAGTTAATATAAACGGTCAGTCAGTAAAAATTGGCAGTATTCAAGCTAATACATCTAAAATTGATGTAGGTAATTTACCGAGTGGAATTTATTTTTTACAATTAGTAGATAGGCAAGGCATTATGTCTAGAAATAAGTTTTTGAAAGCTAATAGATAGTTTGAAATTCTTAAAAAGAATAATTTACAAAAGGGTTAATGAATGTTATAATTCATTAACCCTTTTTATTTTCTTTAATATAGTCATTTACAAGTTCTTCTAGCTTATTTAGTGGTAAAGCACCATTAATCAAAACAACATCGTGAAACTTTCTAATGTCAAAATTAGTACCTAATTCCACTTCAGCTTTTTTCCTTAGTGCTAATATTTTGTCTTTCCCTACCATATAGGCTGTTGCCTGGCCTGGCCAAGTAATGTATCGTTCAATTGCATTTACACATTCACCTGCTGGTTCTGCTGTATTGTTTATAAAATATTGTATCGCTTGATTTCTGTTCCAATGTTTGTAATGAATACCAGGATCTACCACACATCTAGCTGCGCGTAGCAATTCCATACTCAATCGTCCAAAGTCAGAATATGTATCCTGGTAGAATCCAATTTCTTTAGGTATATATTCACTATATAGACCCCACCCTTCAATATATGCAGTATATGAAGAGAATTTTCTAAATTCTGGTATATTTTGTAGCTCTTGATTTATAGAAATCTGCATATGATGTCCAGGAATTCCCTCGTGGTACGATAATGCCTCTAATTGATAAACAGGACTTTGATTCATATCAAATAGATTCACATAAAATCTACCAGGAATTTTGCCGTCTAATGAAGGATGTTCATAGAATGCTGTGCCAGCGCTACTTTCTCTATATTTTTCTACTTGCATTACGATTATTTCTGCTTTTGGCTTGGTTAAAAACAATGCATCTAGTTTAGTCCTCATTTCATCTACATATTTAGTTGCCCCTTTAAGGTACTTATCTTTACCCTCTTGAGAGTTTGGATAAAAACTATTTTTATTTTCTGGTGAGGTCATATATTGAAAGAACGATTGGATGCTACCCTTATAGCCCAGCTTTGTCATTATTACTTTAATTTCAGTATGGATTCTAGCTACTTCTTTTGTCCCAAAATCAAAAACCTGATCAGGCGTCATATTAGTAGTGGTATAGTCTTGAACCATTAACTTATAGAAAGCATCTCCACTTGGAAAATTCCAAGCGCCAACAGTCGTATCACTTTTTTTTTCTTGTTCAGTTAATTTATTTATTAACAATTCATACGAAGGCTTCACAAAATTGATTAAAGCCAGACTACAAGATTTCATCAAGCTGTCTTTCTTGACATTGCTAAATTTAGTTTTAGAAAGTTTTTCAGTAAAGTCATCCCATATAGGACTTTTGTTATGAGGTGTGAAAGGATATCCGGTTATAATATTTTGGCAAGCCTTAATAACTTTCTGATAAACGAATTTAGCTGGACGAATCTTTAATTTTTCTCTGATGGCTAATTGCTCATTAATTAGAGTATCAAAAAGTGGCTTTACTTTTTCTACACGCTTTATATAGTTGACTGCGTCCATCTCAGTCTCAATTAAATGAGAACTAGCTAAAAACGAAGGTATAAAAGTGTGAATTCCTTCTTGTGTATTTATTGGCCAAGTGTTAAATCTAAACTCATATTTTTTCAATTCTTGTTTCTTATCATATTCAAACAAGTCATAGCTTAATTTGTCTTGTTTATCAAGTTCATTTCTGTCAATTTTAGCTAATACTTTCAGCTCTAGTTCATTTATTTCTTTATCTATCTTTTTTTGCTGGTCAGATATATTATCCCATCTATTATCATATCTTCTATCTCCAATGCTGGTAGCAAAACTTGGATATCTATTTAAATAGCTTTGCCAAGATTTTTCAAATAATTCAGTTAATATTTTATGATTATTTTTTATCTTTTGTGCCTTATTTTCTGGTGTACAGGTTATTAATAAAAATAAAGATATAACTGGGTAAATATATTTTTTCATAATTATATTTTGTGGCAATTTAGGAAAATACAACATTTTAGATAGATGATTTTGCACATATTGTAGAATTATTAAAACAGTTAAAAAATTTAATTGAAAACATTATGATTAAATGGTTGCTATTCAAAACCTGATTTGATGAATAAAAGTATATCTTGCCTACCTATACATAACACATAATTTTATTGGTTTAATGGATTATATCTACATCGTACCTATCGTTTCGGTACTAGCTTTAGTTTACTCATTTTTAAAAGGCGCTTGGGTTAGTAAACAACCTGATGGTGAAGAAAATATGCGTGTGATAGCCAAACACATTGCAGACGGTGCAATTGCCTTTCTTAAGGCAGAGTATAAAGTACTTGCAATATTTGTAGTTGGCATAGCTGTGATACTAGGTCTAATAGCAGACCCACAAAAAAGCAGCCCACTTATAGCTTTAGCATTTGTACTGGGTGCTGTATTATCTGCTTTTGCTGGTTTTTTAGGAATGCGAATAGCAACTAAAGCAAATGTGAGAACAACACAAGCAGCAAAAACCAGTTTAAGTAAAGCTTTAAATATCAGCTTTAGTGGTGGTATGGTAATGGGAATCAATGTAGTAGCTTTAGGGCTAATAGGTATAACAGTACTTTATCTATTATTTAAACAACTATACATAACTACTGGTGGGGTAGATCAATACCGCAGAGTACTTGAAATATTAATTGGATTCTCACTAGGTGCGGAAAGTATTGCATTATTTGCACGTGTAGGTGGGGGTATTTTTACTAAGGCTGCAGACGTAGGTGCTGACCTAGTAGGTAAAGTTGAGGCCGGAATTCCTGAAGACGATCCTAGAAATCCCGCTACAATTGCAGATAACGTTGGTGATAATGTAGGTGACGTAGCAGGAATGGGTGCTGACTTATTCGGAAGTTATGTTAGTACTATATTGGCAACTATGGTATTAGGTGCTACAGTAATGTTTGGTGGCGATGCAGTAAATAATAATCAAAGCGTAATGTTGTTACCAATCTACATTGCATTAGTTGGTATGGTATTCAGCGTTTTAGCTGGATTTTTAGTTAGAGTTTCAGAAAAAGGTAACCCTCAAGTAGCCTTAAATATCGGAAATTTTGGAGCTGTTGCACTTACTGCAGTCGCAAGTTATTTCTTGGTTAACAATATGTTACCAGCTCAAATGGAAATTAATGGGCAGGCATTTCAACCTATGGGTGTATTTGTCAGCATATTAATTGGATTGGCTGTTGGAATTTTGATAAGTCTTGTAATAGAATACTATACTTCTAAGTCTAGACCGCCGGTTAAGTTTATAGCTAGGCAAAGTGAAACAGGCGCAGGTACCAACCTAATAGCTGGTTTAAGCGTGGGTATGTTAAGTACTGCCATTCCTGTTTTAATATTAGTAGCTGGTATATTAGGTGCATTTGAGGCAGCTGGTCTATATGGGGTTGCTATTGCAGCAAGCGGTATGATGGCAACTACAGGCATTCAATTGGCAATAGATGCATTTGGTCCAATTGCAGATAATGCAGGTGGAATAGCTGAAATGAGCCACTTGCCAAAAGAAGTAAGAGAACGCACGGATATATTAGATACAGTTGGTAATACAACCGCTGCTATTGGTAAAGGCTTTGCTATTGCTTCAGCAGCTTTAACGTCATTAGCTATGTTTAGCGCATTTATGGAAACAGCCGGCCTAGAAGGAATAAATATAGCCAATCCACAAGTGTTGGCGGGACTATTAATTGGAGGTATGACTCCATTCTTATTTAGTGCATTTGCTATTAGGGCTGTAGGTGATGCTGCAAATGCTATGGTTGAAGAGGTTAGGCGTCAATTCCGAGAGATTAAGGGAATTATGGATGGTACTGGTCAAGCTGAATACGATAAATGTATAGACATAAGTACTAAAGCCGCTATAAAACATATGGTTGCTCCAGGTTCTTTGGCTATTGTATTTCCAATATTAGTTGGTTTCTTATTGGGAAGTCAGGCATTAGGAGGATTTCTAGCTGGTGTTTTAGTCAGTGGTGTAATGATGGCTTTCTTTCAAAGTAATGCTGGTGGTGCCTGGGATAATGCTAAAAAAATGTTTGAAACTGGTGTAGAAATTAAAGGTAAAACCTACTATAAAGGAAGTGAGCCTCATAAAGCTGCAGTAGTTGGTGACACTGTTGGTGACCCATTTAAAGATACTTCTGGTCCATCTTTAAACATATTGATTAAACTGGTAGCAATAGTTGCAGTAGTTATTGCACCGCTTTTACATTCAACTAAAAAGGTAGCGTCTAATATAAATCATAGTAAAAAAGTACCTACAGAAGTAGTAGCAAAAAGATAATTTCACAAACAACAATACTTTTTTTAAGGGCTATTCATTTTTAATGAGTAGCCTTTTTCTATTCAGGTATTTCTATGTAGTCCGAAATTTTAAAACCTTCATCATCCTCGTCATCTATTTTCTTATGATTTTTCTTTATCCGTTTTACCAATATTATTGCTAAAAGTACACCTGCAATTGCTCCAGATAGGTGACCCTCCCAACTGATAGAGGTATCTTCTTGTGGCATAACACCTAATAACACTCCACTGAATACAAAAAGTAGTAGTAAACTAGTATAGGCAGATCGTTTATCTCTACTTACAAAACCTGCAGTGATCAAGAAAAATATCAAACCATACACTACCCCACTAGCCCCCCCGTGGCAACCTTGATGGGCAAAAATGTAAATCCCGACGCCAGATAATATCCAAATACCAGCTAAAGTATAAAAACAAATTTTTGGATACACATTTTGCAGAAGAACTAGGCATAATATTAATGGGAAAAAGTTGGAAGCTAAATGTAGCAAGCCCCCGTGTATTAATACGTAAGTAGCTATACTATAGAATTTAAACTGCTCATTTACACAAATAGCCCATTTTTGAAATGAAACGATATTTGTGATTTGTAGGCAGAATACAAATAGGAGAACTAGTGCAGAAATAATTGCTAAACCATACCTGGTTTTGTCTTTAAATACTTCACTCATTTATTAATTTCATAGTAACCAGATGCATCTAGTCTAGGTTCTACTTCGCTTATCAGATGTGTCCTTGTTTTCTGTTTACTATTAGGATATATGATTTGCCCAACTTCTCCATTTAGTACAATTTTAACTGGCATATCAAATTCACCATCAGTTTCACTTAAATTCCACTTATAGCTAAGTTCGTATTCATTTTCACCAATAGGTTCAATGTTCCATTCAAGTATAGGTAAATATGGGTGAGTTAAGTACCATTTAAAGTTGGCAGCACTTAAACCAGTTAATCTCTGCATTTCATTCAAAATTTCATCAGTATCAACAGTTTTGTATTTATATTTATTCTGAAGTTGAATTAAGCAGTTTCTCCAAACACTGTCACTAACTAGATTTTCATATTGATGCAGCAATCCAGCACCTTTGTAATATATATCATTGTCAGTAAAGGTAATAGGAAGCTTTGGGTTAATTAATACCATTGGTAGTGAGTTAAATACCTGATTTCTCTGCTGTTCTATATATAGATTCGCCAATTGTGGACCAGACCAGTATTTAACATATAAATATTCACTATAGGTTGTAAATGACTCGTGAATCCACATATCATTTCTCGATTTTCCACTAACGGCATTGCCCCACCATTCGTGACCGGACTCGTGTACTAAAATATAATCAAACCCGAATTTGTTTATGGACTTCTTATTACCATAAGCAACACAAGTCTGATGCTCCATTCCCCAATATGGTGCTTCTACTAATTTATAGCCATCATTTGCGAATGGGTATTTACCGAAGTAATATTCAAAAGCTTCTAACATTTTGCTAATGTTGGCTCTGAAGAATTCAAAATCGGCATTGTTTTTATAATTTACCATACTTACTTGAATATCAAGCAAATTGCCTTTTAGACTATCTTGATATTCAAAAGAATGGGTCTTGTATTTGCCAATATTAAAAGTTATGTTATATAAATTGACTGGATAACTAACGTGGTAATTATACTCAGTTCGATTTTTCAAATTTTTTATTGACCGTAATTGACCATTACTGACTACTGTAAATACAGAATCTACATTAAAAGATAAACTTACAGAGTCTGGTTCTACAGCCCAAGTGTCAATACAAGGCCACCAAGTTGATGCACCGTCAGCTTCGCAACTCATTGCTAGCCAAGGTTTAGAATTATTGTCTTTCGCTATACTTATGCCACCCTGCCAAGGGGGGTTGATTGCAACTTTTGGAATTCCAGAATAATAAATGCGTACTACCAGATAAGAATATTTACCCTTATTTGGAATAAGTAAGTAATTTAACTTCCTTATAAATTTTACCTTTTTACCGTTTACTTGAACTTTATCAATATTTAATTTAGCGTTGGCTTCAAAATTTATAGAGGGGGTCAATTGAGCACTTTTCAGATGAACATCTACATAACCCTTTATATAACCATTTGACTCAATATTTAAATTCAATGAATAATAATGAACCTTAAAAATTGAATCTTCTGTAATTGCATTTGCATTATTAGCAAAACAAGCTAAAAAAACTAGCGTAGCAAAAGTATAAGATTTCATATACCCCAAAAATATAAAAAGCCAGACAATGCTGGCTCTTCACATTCATAATTAGTTAAGAACTATATAATGTGACTTCTTAACATCCAAGCATCTTTCTCGTGTATTTGCAACAAAGCAGTTAGAAAATCTGCAGTGCCTATATCATCAGTTTCCTCTAATTTTTTTATTCCGTTTCTTAATACTTGACAAACACCCTCGTGGTCTGCTAACAAATTTTTAATAATTTGATGCTGGTCTGTAATAATATGTTCATCTTCTTTCAAGGCAGAAATTTCTAAAAATTCTCTCATAGTACCTACAGCGTGAAAGCCTAATTGTCTTATCCTTTCTGCTATTTCATCTATATTACCTGCAATAACGTCATATTGAGCTTCAAGTAATTTATGAATACTATAAAAACCTTCACCTACTATATTCCAATGGTAATTTCTAGTTTTAATGTAAAGGACGTGAGCACCTGCTAAAATTTCTGTTAAGATTTGAGCTGCAGTTGACATCTCATTTCTTTGAATTCCAAGTTCGACTTTTTCCAATTCGGAAAGATGGTTATTTGACATATTATCTATTTCTAAGTATTAGTCAAATGTAAAAACTTATTTTATTGTTCGGTTTAATTAAGAATTTAACTTCTTATGATCATCCAGAAACTTAGCTAAGCCTAAATCTGTAAGTGGATGATTTAGCAATTGTAATATAATGCTAGGGGGACAAGTTACCACGTGAGCTCCTATCTCTGCACATTGGGTAATGTGTAGAGTACTGCGAATAGATGCAGCTAAAACCATACATTCATAATCGTAATTATCAAGAATATGAGTGATTTTAGCGATTAAATCAATTCCTTCTTGCGCTAAATCATCTAATCTTCCCATAAATGGGCTCACATAACTAGCACCTGCTTTCGCTGCCATTAATGCTTGTCCTGGTGTAAATATTAAGGTGCAGTTAGTTCTTATTCCTTCATCTGCTAAGGTTGATATTGCCCTCATTCCTTCCTTTATCATAGGGATTTTCACTACGATATTATCAGCAAGCTCAGCTAAAATTCGTCCTTCTTTAACCATCCCATCGTAATCTACTGATATGACTTCTGCACTTATATCACCTTCAGTTAGAGCAGCGATATCTCTATAGTGTTGCAGAACAGCATCATTACCCTTTATGCCCTCTTTGGCCATTAAGCTAGGGTTTGTAGTAACTCCATCTAATACACCTAATTGTGCAATTTCTTTAATGTCTTTAAGATTAGCTGTATCTGCAAAAAATAGCATAGAATTAAGGTATTGGTTATAAATAAAAACAGGTAAGCTTACTGTATCGCACCGCTCAACCACCCGTTCCTTGCTTTCTTCCGAACCTGGGGGCACACAGCAGGAGCTGGTCGTACAGGGCTTACCCTAGTGCAAAGGTATAGAATATGCATTTGTGTTAGATACTTTACAGCATAAAAAAAGCTGCAATAACCCTTAGGTTATTACAGCTCATCTATTTATTGTAGTAAATCTTATTTTACTACTACTTTTTCAGTACTAATTAATCCACCATTAAATTGAATATAATACACACCGGCCTTGAAGTTATGGGTAGGTATAGTCAATTTTGTAGTTGATTGATTTTGAACATCTAAAAGGCTGTATACAGCTCTTCCTTGTATGTCAAATACAAACATATTAGTTGGCTGAGTAAGTCTTGGTATTCCAACATTTATAAATCCGGTAGTAGAAGGGTTTGGATATACTAAGATTTCTGTTTTAGTCATAGTATTACTTAATATACCAGTTCTTACACCAGTACGAGGTAAAACTAATCCTGGTCCAGTACCTCCAAAGTAAACTAAGTTCAATCCAGGACCATTTCTATTTGCTGATGAACTGTCTAGAAAACCAGATGTTAAAAGAATTCCAGGTGTAGTATCATTCAATGCAATGTTCCACCTAAATGATCTTAGTTCATTATTTTTATCACCTTTAGTAGTTAAATCAACATTATAAGGTTTAGGAGTAATGGTTTGGTAATTCGAAAATTGCCCATAGTTAATACCAGAAAAAGTTGGAGCTAAATTAGGTCTTAAGTAAAGGTCTATACCTGCTAGGTCAGTAGAACCGTTAAAGAATATAACGTCTTTGTTATTCAACACATTTGAAATTCTTCTTGGATTCTTGTAAGTGTAAATTTGGATTTTAGTATTAACTCCATCAGGATTAGACTTATAATTAGCAGAATTATTAACACCGCTTATAACAAAATAATAAAGAGTATTACTATCTAAATTCATATTTTTTGAAAATGTAGAATCTGGAAATTCTTTACCTTTTTGACCAACGCTAACTCTAGAAATTCCTGAAGGTACAGTGGTTTCTCCAGATTGTTCTCTAAATTTTAAATCATCAATTCTAGTAAAATTATCGAAATAGACATTACTGAAATTATATGATGTATCAGCAGAATTATTTATAACTATTACTCTTGCAGTTGGTACCCTTGTCAATTGAACAACCTGACCTGATGCCCAAACTATGTAAATAAATGAATTATAAGTTTGATTGTTATTTCTAGTTACAAAACCACTAGTAAACATAATTCCAACTTGCCCATCATAATTATTTAAGTTGGCAATGTATTCTTTGTCTGCAAAATTATTTTGATTACGTATTTCAAATCTGTAATTTGCCAATGCCTTAGGGGCGAAAGTACCTTTTAATTCTCCATATTTAATATCATCCAAGAATGCGACGTAAGGATCTTTAATTGATTTACCATATACGCTAAATGGTTTTAAATCTGTAGTACCGTGTACTAAACTCAATGTAGCTCTACCAGCAACACCAGTTTTGGGCAAATCCGATAATTTAATTATTCTTAAATTAATGTCGTAATTTAATATGCCAATAAATTTAGATGGATCATTTACTCCTAGTAACATTAAACCTGTATTTTCATTTGCAATAAAAACTTCATTTAAGGAATAAATAGAATCTGACTCGTTAATTGAATTACTTGGAGCAATTGCAATTCTATGATTACCAGCTGTATATGAAACAAATGGTGTTCCAGTTCTGAAGCTAAAATCGTTTAATATTCTAACTCCATCCAGATACACATCTATTTGTGCATTAGCTGGATCAGCGGAATTATGTATAAATTGAATGCTAGCTAGTTGTGCCTTAACATTGGTTGTAGCCAAAATGCTACAAGCGATAAAAATCGTAAAAATTAATTTCCTCATATTTTAGTATATAATTGATGTAATAATCTATACACTATAAGATTAAAAATTGTTTAATTACTTTTTAATCTAAATTAAATCCCTAGATGTAAATCTTGAGCTAATCTTAGGCTATTTTTGGAATTTATAATAAACTATTACTTTGGCTAAAGAACTACTATCAGACTCAAATAAGGCTGAAAATCTGCAATCTCTTGAAGAAATTAATTCACTTTTAATAAATATCTACAAAGGTGGAGGTGAAAAATCTGCTGCTAAGCAGAAAGAAAAAGGTAAGTTATTAGCCAGGGAACGAGTAGATTACCTAAAAGATGCTGATGCTGATGCAATAGAAATCGGTGCATTTGCTGGTTATAAGATGTACCCAAATGAAGGAGGTTGCCCGGCAGGTGGCGTGATAGTAGTAATAAGTAAAGTAGCAGGCATACCTTGCATAATAGTGGCAAATGACGCTACTGTAAAAGCAGGTGCTTGGTTTCCTATTACTGGTAAGAAGAATTTACGTGCTCAAGAAATTGCAATGGATAATAGGTTACCCATAATCTATCTAGTAGATAGTGCTGGAGTTTATTTACCTATGCAAGATGAAATATTTCCAGATAAGGAACATTTTGGACGGATATTTAGAAATAATGCTCATATGAGTAGTCAAGGTATCATACAAATTGCTGCTATTATGGGCAGCTGTGTAGCTGGAGGTGCCTATTTACCCATTATGAGTGATGAGGCGCTAATAGTTGACAAAACAGGTTCAATATTTCTTGCAGGACCTTACCTAGTTAAGGCTGCTATTGGCGAAGATGTAGATCAAGAGACTCTAGGTGGAGCTACTTCACAAACGGAGATATCTGGAGTTACTGATAATAAATTTCCTAACGATACAACTGCCTTGGATTATATCAAACGGATGATGGGTAAACTTGGAGCCTTACCAAATGCAGGCTTTAATAGAATAGAACCAGCTATGCCAGCAAATAATTATGAAGAAATATTAGAAATTTTACCTTCGCACAAAGCTAAACCTTATGATACAATCGAGCTTATAAAAAGACTGGTTGATAAATCGGAATTTGATGAATATAAACAGGGTTATGGTCAAACCATTTTAACTGGCTATGGAAGAATTGATGGTTGGGCTGTAGGTATTGTTGCTAACAATAGATTGCTGGTAAAAAGCAAAAAAGGCGAAATGCAATTTGGTGGAGTAATTTACAGTGATAGTGCTGATAAAGCTGCCAGATTCATAATGCTATGCAACCAAAAGAAAATACCTCTATTATTTCTACAAGACGTAACTGGATTTATGGTAGGCAGCAGATCTGAACAAGGTGGTATAATAAAAGATGGTGCTAAAATGGTAAATGCAATGGCCAACAGCGTTGTACCTAAATTTACAGTTATTATGGGCAATAGTTATGGTGCTGGTAACTATGCGATGTGTGGGAAAGCCTATGACCCAAGACTAATTGTTGCCTGGCCTGGATCTAAATTAGCTGTAATGGGTGGAGAACAAGCCGCAAAAACACTATTGCAAATTCAAGTAAGTGCCCTAAAAGGCAGAGGCGAAGTAATAACTCCCGAAAATGAAGCTGATTTATTGAAAAAGATTACTGACAGCTATACCGAGCAAACGCACGCAACTTATGCGGCTGCTCGACTTTGGACCGATGCAATAATAAATCCACTAGATACAAGAAAATGGATTTCTATTGGGATAGAAATAGCTAATCTTAACCCAATTACTAAAAATTATAATGTCGGTGTATTACAAGTTTAACTACTTGTAGAACATCCACTTAGATAGTTCCTTTAGGCTTACTTTTTTACCATACATAAGTAAGCCAACTCTGAATATTCGTCCAGAAAGGGAAACACTACCTATAAATGTAAGAATTAACAGTACCATACTTAATATAAGTTGCCAAGCTGGCACGCCGAATGGTATTCTAGCCATCATTGCTATGGGTGAAGTAAATGGAATTATGCTTAGCCAAAATGATAAACTATTGTCAGGATTACTCACTACTGCTGGTAGCATTGATATTCCTATTATAATAGGTGCAGTAACCAATAATGTGTATTGATTTGTATCTGCATCTACATCGCCAGCTGATGCTATTGCACTCATCAATGCACTATAGAGAAAATAGCCAGAAATGAAATAAAAGATAAAGAAAAGGATTAGTTTCAACCAAGGCAAAGATAATATAGAACTAAATATTTGTTGACTTTGAGATACTTGTTGAACATTACTACTGTCCATCATATTTACATTGCCATCACCAATTCCTGCTAATAAAGAGCCTGCTACTGCCGTAATAATTAGACTAAAAGTTACCCAGATTATAATCTGTGTAATACCTAATGCAGCAACACCAAGTATTTTACCCATCATCAAGTCAAATGGCTTAACTGTGCTTAGAATAACTTCTGACACTCTACTTTGCTTCTCAGACTGTACAGATTTCATTACCATACCGCCATATAGAAATATGAACATATAAATAAGAAAACTAAACAAATATGCAGCAGTAGTAGCAGCACCTACACTTGAGCTTTCTTTACCATTTAAAGTTATTTTTTGTGTTTTTATTCTGACTTTCTCGTTTAGAGAATTCAAGATGGAAGTAGATAATTTATACTGTTTTAGTCGCTCTATTTGTATGTTAGTGCTTACAATGTCCTCAATAACGTCTATCGCACTTGTTTCTGGTATCTTCTTTCCTGATAGTATAACTTGTTGATTAGAATCTGAAATAATGCTAGCAGGTATATAAAGTACATAATTAATACTGTCATATTTCAAACAATCTTTATTTGCAGAGTCTAAAGATTTAAAGGTGTTAATAAAATTAATACCATTAGAAGATGGAATTTTAGCAAAATATTTAGAATCGTCAACCACTAAAATGTTTTTACTACTATGTCCTGCAAAATAAATAGACAATGCTGGTATCGTGATTATAAGTAAATAGATGAATGGAGCGAGAAGAGTAATAATCAGAAAAGCCTTATTTCTAATCTTTAACTTATATTCTTTTTCAGCTATTAAAAATATGTTATTCATTTTCCACTATTACTTACCAGATTAATAAATATTTCATTGATTGTTGGCAATAGTTTCTCAAATTTTAAAATGTTTAAATTTTTATTCGTCAACAAACTTTCTAAAATCAATCTCACTTTAATACTATCAGCTTTAATTATAAATTGATGATTGCCAATAACTCTTAATTCTATTTCACCCCAAGTAGAATGATCAAAATCTCCATCTAGTTTGATCAGATATTCTTGCCTATCAAATTGATTTCTTATGTCTTCTGTTCTGCCATTTAATAGTGTTTTTCCGTGGTTAACTAGACAAATATGGTTGCATAGTTCTTCTACATTTTCCATTCTATGGGTAGAAAGAATTACAGTTTTACCAGCCTTGGCTAATTTCAATATTTCTGTCTTAATTATTTCAGCATTTACTGGGTCAAGGCCTGTAAACGGTTCATCAAGTATTAGTATTTCAGGGTCGTGTAATACAGTTATAATGAACTGTATTTTCTGCTGTTGTCCTTTACTTAGTTCATCTACTTTTCTCTTTCTCCAATCTTGAATTTCAAACAGATTCAACCAATTATTTATAATTTGTTGAGCTTTTTGCTTATGAATTTTATTGAGGCTAGCAAAGTAAAGAAGTTGCTCCTCTACCTTCATTTTTTTGTAAAGCCCTCTTTCCTCTGGCATATAGCCAAATTTTTGCAAATCCGTTCTTGCTAATTGCCTACCTCTATAAGATATGGAGCCAGAATCAGGTGCTGTAATTTGCATCAACATTCTAATTATCGTAGTCTTACCTGCACCATTTGGTCCCAGTAGCCCAGTAATAGAGTTTTCTGCAATTGATAGTGAGGTTTCGTGCAGAGCTACTTTACTACCATAGGCTTTGGTAATATTATGGCAAGATAAGATTGGATCCATTAGCTAAATATACCTTTCATTTTCTCAAATATAGTCTTTGAATTTTTAGTTTCTTGTGGTTTAAAATTAGGCGATTCTCTTAGTTTCTCTAGAATATTTCTTTCCTCACTACTTAAGCTAGTTGGAATGTGCACATTCACATAGATAAGTTCATCTCCTTTCAATCCATTATTTAAGTCAGCTATTCCCTTACCTTTCAACTTTAATATTTTGCCAGGCTGCGTACCAGCTGGTATGTTTATTTGAGCTTTACCGTCTATAGTAGGTACTTGTACTGTTGTACCGAGTGCTGCGTCTGTTATTCCTAAGTTTAAGTTAAAAGCTACGTCATTACCTATTCGTTCTAAAGATTCGTGAGCTTCTTCTGCTATTTGCACTATAAGGTCTCCGGGCACACCACGTCTAATGGCTACATTACCACGCCCAGATACACTTAATTGCATTTCTGCTGATACACCAGCAGGAATATTTACAGTTACAACTTCGTCACTTTTTATTCTGCCATCACCTTGACATTTCTTACACTTATTAGTGACTATTTGACCATCACCATTACATCTGGTACAGGTTGCTGTTGTCATCATTTGACCTAAGAATGTATTTGACACTTTCTTAACTTGACCACTGCCGTGACATTCTGGGCAACCAGTTATAGAGTTTCTATCTTCAGCCCCGTTACCGTCACATACGTCACAGGTTATGAACTTATTCATTTTCAACTTCTTCTCTACACCATTAGCAATCTCGTGAAGCTTTAGGCTAACTTTAATTCTTACATCAGAACCTTTATGTACCCTACGTTGCGATCCACCTTGCCTACCACCACCAAAGAAAGACTCAAATGGATTAAACCCTTCACCGCCACCGCTTCTATTAAATATGTCGCCAAATATATCTTCAACATTTCCAGAATACCCGCCACCACCAGCTGCTCCACCTACACCTGCGTGCCCATATTGGTCATATCTAGCTCTTTTGGCTTTGTCGCTTAATACTTCGTAAGCCTCATTTGCTTCTTTAAACTTGTCTTCAGCTTCGTGATTATCTGGGTTTTTATCTGGATGATACTTTATAGCTTGTTTTCTGTAAGCTTTTTTCAATTCTTCGTCTGAGGCAGTTTTATTTACTCCTAATACCTCATAAAAATCTCTTTTCGTCATAATTCTTACTCCCCTACTACTACTTTACTATGTCTAATTACCTTATCACCTAAATAATATCCTTTCTGAATTTCGTCTATATTTTTGCCTTTCAAGTCTTTATTAGGTGCTGGAATACTCGTAATTGCTTCGTGTAATTCAGAATCAAATTCAAGATTTACTGAATCAATTTGCTTTAAACCAGCTTGTTCCAAATTATGTAATAGCTTACCTAAAATTAACTCTAAACCATCTATATATACTTGAACATTTTCTGGTTGTTGCACATAAGCGATTTTAGCTCTATCAAAATCGTCCAACACGGGCAGCAACTTTGTGATTAAAGCAGAATTTGCAGCAGTTGTCATTTCAACACGTTCGCGCATAAACCTTTTCCTTTGATTCTCAAAGTCTGCAAATAGGCGTAAATATTTATCATTTAGCTGATTGTATTTATCTTCTTGCTCATTTCCAGATACAGATTCAACAATTAATTCTGGATTTTCATCTAAATTTTCCATTGAACTACCATCTGCTTCATTTTTTTCCACCTCATTATCAGGCAAAGAATTAGTATCTGCGCTCATTTTCTTATTTTTATTAAATATATTGAATTTACCTCGCATAAATCAAGATTTTTGCCAATCTACATTTATTGACAAGGTGTCAGTTATGGTTGTTTTTGATTATTTAGTAAATCTTCAATCTCATCAATCCTCAGATTTTTGCCTAAGATATTACCCTCTGGGTCTATTAATATCTCAGTTGGTATAAATGCTACTTTGTAATCTTTAGATATTTGCCCATCACTACCTAGTCCATCACAAAGTTGGTACTTCCAATATAAATTATCTTCTTCAATGGCATTTTTACATTCATTGACTTCTCTATCCATTGATATACTAATAATTTCAAAATTGTCTGCTGACAAATACTTTTTGTCGTGAAAATTTCTATATAGTTTTACAAGTTCAGGGTTTGTCTTGCGACAAGGTATACACCAACTGGCCCAAAAGTCTAATAACACATATTTACCCTTAAAATTTGAAAGTCTAACGCTATCTCCTTTAAGTGAGATTGCATTAAACTCTATTGCTGGTTTCTTCTTTTTGCCATTGCCTGCCTGTACATTAAACAATACGCAAACAAGTAAAATTACGCTGATGCTTAGCCACTTTAGTCTCATTTCTTATATTAACGGGGTTATGATGCCGATATATCAATTCTTTCAATTTCCGCACCAAGACTATTTAACCTTTCTTCAATTCGCTCATAACCTCGATCTATTTGTTGTATGTTATGAATGGTGCTGTCACCCTTAGCTGATAATGCAGCAATTAATAATGCAACACCTGCTCTTATATCTGGTGAACGCATAGAAATTCCTCTTAGGCTGTATTTCCAATCAATACCCATAATCGTGGCTCTATGTGGATCGCAAAGTATAATCTGAGCACCCATATCAATTAGGTTGTCTGTAAAAAACAATCGACTCTCAAACATTTTTTGATGAATGAGTACGTTGCCTCTAGCTTGTGTTGCACAAACTAAAGCAATACTAAGTAAATCTGGAGTAAAGCCGGGCCAAGGTGCATCAGAAAGAGTTAATATAGAGCCGTCTATGTGTGTATCTATTTCAAAATGCTCTTGAGCAGGTATGTAAATATCATTGGCAGATACATCCATTTGGATGCCAAGTTTCTTAAATACTTCTGGTATAATGCCTAATGCATCTGGTCTGCAATCCTTAATGGTTAATTCAGATCTAGTCATAGCAGCTAAACCAATGAAGCTGCCGATTTCGATCATATCGGGCAAACAGGTGTGTTCAGTGCCACTTAAACTATTTACACCTTCAATAGAAATAAAATTAGTTGAAATGCCCATAATTTTTGCACCCATATTGTTCAACATTTTACATAATTGTTGAATGTATGGCTCACAGGCAGCATTGTATATGGTAGTTTTACCTGTGGCAAGTACTGCTGCCATTATGATATTAGCAGTTCCTGTAACGCTTGCTTCCTCCAGCAGCATATCTGCACCAATTAGGTTTTCCCCAATAACTTTATAGTTTTTTGTATGCGAATCATACTCGAACTTGGCACCTAATTTCATTAGACCAAGCAAATGTGTGTCAATCTTTCTGCGACCAATTTTGTCGCCTCCTGGTTTAGGTACTAATCCTTTGCCAAATCTGGCTAACATTGGCCCTAATAGCATTACCGAGCCCCTAATGGCCATTGCCTTATTTCTGTAACTTTCGGACTCTAAATGGCTGGTTTGAACATTAGCTGCATTAAAACTCCAAGCATTTGCTGAGAGTTTGTTACAGGTTACTCCTAAATATTCTAATAATTCTATTTGACGGTTTACATCTAATATATCAGGCAAATTATTAATTATTACAGTATCATCTGTTAATAAAACTGCTGCAAGTACTTGTAAGGCTTCATTTTTAGCACCTTGTGGTGTTATGTTGCCCTTCAGATTTACCTGTCCTTTTATTTTATATGCATCCATTCTGTTTTTAAGTGAATTGTTAGTTTATTCGCTTTTTAGGTTTATTATTTGTCTTTTTCTTTTTATTATTTTTATTCATAGTACTAATTCCGGACTTGAATTTCATTCCTCCCATTTGGTCTGGTCCGCCACTCAATTCCCTTATCTCAGTAGGTTCCAACACATTATTAGTAAATTGCTTCACGTGGTTTATTATTATTTCATCAGGTACTTTGTCCTCATTCCACATTTTATAAGACATCTTCATATAGGCAGATACCATATTTGTATATACTTGACGCTCTGGCGTATCTTCCATCTCAGAAATTGCCTTTAACATCTTCTCTGTATTTTTACCATAATATCTAAACTTAATATGATTGCTAGCATATGAAGATTTTTGCGGGTGAGGCAAATTCTCTGGTTTTTCAGGAAATTCGAATGGTGAATCAATATCTAAATCATACCCTGATATCATATACAAATGATCCCAAAGCTTATTTCTATAGTCTGAACCTTCTTTAGATGCAGGATTCAGTATGGCCATAATATTTATTATGGTCACAGCAAAATCGTTTCTCTCGTCTCTATCCTGTATGGTTTTCATATGATTAACCATATTTTGAACATTTCTACCGTACTCTGGCAGCCTTAAATGTTCTTGTGCACTGTTGTAAATCATCTTTTAATTGTTAAGCTATATAAATAGCTTGCTCCGAAATTAGTTTAATATATAGTTTGAACTATAATTTGTTGAGTCAATATTTTTATTGTAGTTTTTGGGTGAGTGAACTATTCTAAAATTTGCATCTTAGCAAATTTCAAAATTATCTGTTTTTCACCGTGTTCTTGAAAGAATATGGTCGCTTTTCTTTGATCGCCAATACCTTCTATATCAATAACTCTGCCTAATCCAAAAACCTTATGCTCTACTTCAGTATCTGCCAACAATTTTGTCAAATCTGAAGGGGTAAAGTTCTCATTAGGTATGTAGTCTGGCTTTTTTATAGTTGCTTTAACTGGTGTAGGTGAGGTGTATAGTTTACTAGTTTGTGATTCAAGGGGTTGATTACCACCCCTAATACCTCTAAGTCTATCAAAGTTAGATGGCATTTTTGCTACGACAGGCTGCTCTGGTACCAAATAATTAAGATACTTACTATCTATTTCATTTATAAATCGGCTAGCGTCAGCGTATATCATACTGCCATATCTAAATCTTGTGGTAGCATAGCTTAACCAAGCTTTCTTTTTTGCTCTAGTCACTGCTACATAAAATAACCTTCTTTCCTCTTCTAAATCTTCATTAGAACCCAAACTCATTTGACTAGGAAACAGGTTCTCCTCTAGTCCAACTACAAACACAAAATCAAACTCTAAACCCTTTGCTTGGTGAATGGTCATCAGGGTAATAGCATCGTCATCATTGTCCTTTTTATCTGTATCTGTCAGCAATGCAACCTCTTGCATAAATATTCCCAAACTTTTATCTTCTCTATCAGGGTCTTCTGTAAATTCCTTTATCGCTCCTAATAGCTCTTGTATATTTTCATATCTACCCAGCCCTTCTATAGTCTTGTCCTCATTTAGAGATTTATTTAACCCGCTACCTTTAGCTATTTCAGATGCTGCCTCATAAGCATCTCTCGCCTCTGCAAAACTTACGAATACTTCAATTAAGCTCACCCAATCGCTTAATACCTTTATTCTTCTGCCTTCTATACCATATTCTGCGGCTTCTTTAGCAGCTACCCACAGTGTCGTATCTTTATCTCTGGCATTGGCTATAATTTTATTTACCGTAACATCGCCAATACCTCTGGTTGGATAATTAATTATTCGTTTAAATGCCTCTTCATCATTAGGATTAATGGCTAACCTAAAGTAGGCTAACATATCTTTTATTTCTTTTCTCTGATAAAAACTTAAGCCACCTATAATTTTATACGGTAAGCTTTGTCGTCTCAATGCCTCCTCTATAGCCCTAGACTGAGAATTAGTTCTATATAGCACCACAAAATCTGAATTCATAGACCTTGTGTTCATCTTCTCTTCAAATATTGACCTAGCAACAAATACACCTTCCTCATTATCTGTTGGGGCTTTGTATACTTTTATTAAGTGTCCATCTTCATTAGCAGTCCAAATCTTTTTCTCTAGTCTGATTTTGTTTTTTTTAATAATGCTATCAGCGGCCTCTACTATGGTTTTGGTTGACCTATAGTTTTGCTCAAGTTTATAGACTCTCATATCCGGATAGTCTGACTTAAAGTTTAATATGTTCTCTATTTGAGCACCTCTAAAGCCATAGATACTTTGAGAATCATCGCCTACGACGCAAAGATTTCTGCTAGAACTGGCTAATTTCTTGATAATTAAATACTGTAATTCATTGGTATCTTGATACTCATCTATCATTAGATATTTGAACTTCTGCTGATATTTATTTAGAACACCGATATGATTTGAAAATAGCTCATAAGTTTTTAGCAATAAGTCGTCAAAATCCATTGCCCCAGCCTTGAAACATCTATCAGCATACATTTTATAAATTAAGCCAAGTTTTGGTTTTCCGGTTGCAGTGTCATCAGCAACTACATCAGCGTTAGCCAGATATGCATCTGGGGTAATGAAGTTGTTTTTTGCAAGACTAATTCTATTTACTACCATCCCAGGTTTATACACATCTACGCCTAGGTTTTGGTCTTTCAATATAGATTTTATAACGCTTTTAGCATCATCAGTGTCGTATATGGTGAAATTAGATGGGTAATTAATGTAATTAGCCTCAATTCTTAATATTTTAGAAAATACTGAGTGGAACGTGCCCGTCCATATATTCTTTGCTACTCCACCTATTAGTAGCTCTATACGATTACGCATTTCACGTGCAGCCTTATTGGTAAAAGTTAATGACAATATTTCAAACGGGTTTACCCCATTTTCCAATAAGTAGGCAATTCTAAAAGTCAAAACTCTTGTTTTTCCTGAGCCTGCACCAGCTATTATCATAATGGGGCCTTCGGTATTTATTACGGCATCACGTTGAGCCTCATTTAATTCGTGCAACGCTAAGCTCATAATAATTCTAAATAATAAGAATACATAATGTAATCAATAATAAGAGGTAAATATCTAAAACAAAAAAGACCAAATGATTAGTTTGGTCTTAGTTTTTATACACATCAGTATGCGTGAAATTCTAGCTTCTACGCTCCTTGATACGAGATTTTTTACCTTTTAGGTCTCTTAGGTAGAATATACGTGCTCTACGTACTTTACCTCTTTTCACAACTTGTATCTTCTCAATATTTGGAGAATTAGTTGGGAATATACGCTCTACGCCTATTCCATCACTAACTTTTCTAACTGTAAATGTTGCTGTAGCACCACTACCACGTCTCTGTAAAACGATACCTTGGAATGGTTGAATACGCTCCTTATTTCCCTCACGGATTCTGTAGTGAACTATTACTGTATCACCGGCAGCAAATTCAGGCAAATCTGCCTTGATAAATTCTGCTTGTATTTCTCTTATTAAACTGTGCATAGCGCGGTGTAATTCTATTCTTAAACAAATGAGGTGCAAAAATAAATAATTTTATTTAAATATATGCCATATATTTTGTTTTTTTATTAGTCCTCTAGCAAATCTGGACGCCTCTGCCTTGTTTTTTCATAACTTTGATCTAATCGCCATTGCTCTATCTTACTATGGTCTCCACCTATTAATATGTCTGGCACTCGCATTCCCATAAATTCCACAGGTCTAGTGTATGCTGGTGCATCTAATAAATTTGTTTGAAAACTATCACTTAATGCAGAGCTTTCATCGCTGAGCACACCTGGCAACAATCTGACAATACTATCTACCAAAATAGCTGCAGGCAATTCCCCCCCCGTCAATACATAGTCACCGATAGATATCTCTTTGGTTACCCATTTGTCTCTAATGCGCTGATCTATTCCTTTATATCTTCCACATATCAGCAGTAAATTTTTAGTCATACTTAGACCGTTGCACATTTGCTGATTTAAGACTTCTCCATCTGGACATAAAAATATTATTTCATCATATTCTCGCTTCTCAGTCAGTTTCAAAATCAAGTTTGCAATGGGACCTGGCATAAGCACCATTCCTGCACCACCCCCATAGGCATAGTCATCTACAGAATTATAACGCTCTGTAGAGTAATCTCTAATATTATGAATATGATATTCTGCTAGCGATTTATTTACAGCACGCTTTAATATACTCTCTGTTAATATTGAGTTGAATATTTCTGGAAATAGACTTAAAATATCAATCCGTAACATTTAGAAAAATATTAAAATTATAGAGTAAAAACTTAAATTAGTATTTTCGTTCAATGAAATTGCTGGCATTATGCCTTTTATTATTTGTGAGTGCAAATTTACTTGGTCAAACTAAGTCTGATTCAAATATTGTTTACTCAAACAAAAGTTATTTAATGGATACCATCACATTCCGACAAATAAATGGTACAAATATTTTTTTAGTTACAAATAGGGACGGAGATATTAATTATATTGAAACTTTAGACGGATATACTTTGGTTCTTAGTACGTTGGGTCTGTATGAATATGCTAAGAAAGGTAAAGGTGGCGATCTGGTTCCTAGTGGACTTACTGCACATAATGACTTTCAGAGAACAGATAAAGAGGTTAAAAAGTTAAAGAAAATACCGCTTCACTTAAGGTTTGGGGGGGACATACTAAAAGAAAAAGAAAAAAGAGCAAATAAGTATAAAAACTTAAACCCAAAATACGAATATCGATATGAAAAATAAACTATATACTTTATTTAGCGCCATAGTTTTGGTAGCCTGTAACCTAATTTGTTCGGCACAAACTAAACCCAGCAATTGCGAAGCTGCACCATATCCAGTACTTGTATTGCAAGCAGACGGATCTACTATTTTGGTGCAAGGTGTCGGTAATATGATGCATAACCATCAAGAAACTACTGATGGATTCAGCATTATACAAAGCGCTAACCAGTACTATTATACAAATACACTTGGTACAATCACAGCGGTTAAGGCGCATAACCCACAAAATAGAAGTATTGAAGAGAGGGCCTTCGTGAATACTTTAGACAAACACAACGATAACTCGTTATTAAGCTTGCCAATTGTTATTGATCATCAAGATGAATTACCACCTGTAAATCAATCATTTCCAGAAACTGGCAAAAGAAACTTCTTAGTATTATTAGTTCGATACAAAGATGAGGTTGTTACCTATGACCAGTCTAAATTTAAAGACCTGCTAAATAAACCCAATTATAACGGTACAGGCAGTTTTAGAGACTATTATTTAGCTGCAAGTAAGGGTAAGTTGGACATAAATATAGATGTAATTGACTGGGTAGTTAGCGATTCAAACTCAAGCTACTACGCCAATAATTCTACGGGAGCTTTACCTGGCAGCCAGCGAGCATTTCCATTAGTGAGAGGAGCAATTGATCAAGCAGAAAAAAATGGAATAAATTTTAAAAAATACGACAATAACGGTGATGGTAGCGTTGACGGCATATTAGTGGTGCATTCAGGATATGGTGCAGAGGAAGGCTCTCAACTACAATATATGTGGTCGCACAGATGGGAATTAGGTGGGGGCTATGCTGTAAACTATGACGGAGTAAATATATCAAGCTATACAGCCATTCCTGAGCGTAGAAATGGTAGAATGGTAGGCATTGGGGTAATTTGTCACGAATTTGGACACCTATTAGGACTTCCAGACTTGTACAATGTAGATGGAACTAGTGAGGGTATAGGTAACTGGTGCCTAATGTCTGGTGGTGGTTGGCAAAATTCAGAGGCTTCCCCATCTGGATTAAGTGCCTGGGCTAAAACCAAGCTAAATTACTCAACTCCTAAAGTTTTAAATAACAGAGGTTTATATAGTCTTAAGCCTGCTAGTCAAGATTCTAACATATATAGAATTAACACGAGCAACCTAAAACAATACTATCTACTTGAGTTTAGACAAACTAAGGGCATAGATAAATACTTGCCTGGTAAAGGGTTAGCAATTTGGAAAATTAATGACAGTGTGCTTTTTTCTGGTGAGATATTTAATAGAACTAATACCTCTAAAGAATTTCCTGGTGTAATGCTGGTTCAAGCAGATGGAAAGATTGATTTAGATACCGTAAAAGGTAAAGGAAATAGAGGTGATGCTGGAGATTTGTTCCCAGGTACTTCATTTAATACTGAATTTTCTGATGTTAGTAAACCTTCTGCTAAATTGGTATTTGGTCAAAAGAGTTATGTAAAATTAACAGACATTAAAATTGTAAATGATTCACTCTTAACATTTAAAGTGGGTAATGATCCTCTAGCTAAGATTTTCAATTTGAATGACTATAAAAATGTTTGTATTTCAAACTCTCTCTTTATAGCTAATCAAAGTATTAATACAGAAAAGAACATTTGGATATTGCCTAATGGGAAAACCGACACTTCAAAAACATTATTATATAAACCCAGCAATATTGGTGTAAACAAATTTACATTACTTTCTATAGCTGGTACCGACACTTCTAAAGATGTATTGAGCATCAACATTCTAGATAAACCAATTAATAATGTATTATTTGATTCCACTAAAGTGGGTCAACTCAAGTTGACTTTGAATGTAAATAGCCTAGTTAAATACTATTTAGTGAATTGGGGCGATGGTAAGATTGAGAATTTTAGTGGTAATACCATAGTAGGTTATAATTACAATGCTATTAAAACTTATAATGTCTCAATTGTAGGGTATAATGGTGATGGTTGTACTGATACAACTAATCTGACCTATCATAATAAGCAATTGTCTGTTATAAACAATGCTAGCACTCAATCTGGATTTTCAGTATATCCTAATCCAACTAATGGGGTGTTAAACATAGATTTTAACGCTTCTATCGGCCAAAACTATCGAGTAGTATTAGTGTCAGCTAATGGTAAAACAGTATATAATAGAAACTACACTGTAGCATCAACAGCACTTAATAAAATAAGTTTAGAGACGTCTGAATTTGAGCCTGGCATATATTTCTTAAAGGTATTAAGTGATAATAATCAATTTCACTCAAAATTGGTAATGTACTAGACTGATGTATATCATTGATTGTAAGTTAAATACAAAAAATATTAGACTTTTTTGACTGTTTTTTCGTAAGTTTGTTAAATAGTTATGGTTAAAAATTTGAAATGGGTGTTTACCCTCTATTTGGTATTCGTAATATCAATAACTGCAGCAGCCCAAAAATTAGTGCCTAAATACCTTGGTAAAACAAACCTTGTATTTCAATCCTCTGCAATTTTATCACAACCTTTAACTGGAGTTGCCCACGCTGATTCTGTTAAAATAAGATTTAATCCTTATTACCAATCTCAAGAAATAGAACAGGAAACTAAAATTGCGTTTGATAATTCTAATATAGTACAAGATGTTTACGACTATACAAACTACAAAAAGATTCAACAGTATGATAAAAATAATAATTTAAGAGGTACGCAGGCTGTTAGCCCAATAGTAGGCAAGTCAATGTTTAGCTATGGTACAAACCAATTTACACCGCCAGATAATGCAGTAGCTGCAAGTACTGACTATATAGTTTCTGCTATCAACTCTCAGTTTAAAGTACATACTACACAAGGCATTCAACTGTACGCTTCAAATTTTTCCGACTATCTTAATCCCATTCTTAAGACAAATGTTAGTCAATTCTTCGACCCTAAAATAGTTTATGATGAGTTTGAAGATAGATTCATTATGTGCATATTAAATGGATCTAAAGCTGCTACAAATGTGGTAATTGTAATGTTTAGCAAGACCAATAATCCAGCTGACGGTTGGAATGTGTATAGTTTCAGAGGATCATCATTAGTTTCTAATACTTGGTTTGATTACCCCAATATGGAGTTAAATGGAGATGACCTATTAATTTCAGGCAATATGTTTAATGATGCAAATGAGAATGAAACTAATGCAATACTACAAATAGATAAGAATGATGGTTATAATAGCCTATCTATTTCTTACAGAACATTTACAGGTGTTAAAAATCGCTCAGGCAGCAATGCATTTACAATAGTCCCTGTTAATCCAGAAGGTGATGACAAAATTGGATTGGTGCTAATTAGCAATGATTACCAAGCTTCAAACCTAGTAAATGTATTTACCATAAACAATAGCATTACCAAAACAGGTGGTGCCAGTATTAATAGCCAAGTATTTACATTACAGTTGGCCTCAACCAGCCCTATCGATGGTAGAATGAAAGGAACAACTAAAGTATTAGACTGCGGTGACACAAGAATAAAGCAAGCTATAAGTTTAGACGGTGTTGTTCATTTCGTATTTAGTAGAAGAAGGGCATCTTCACCTACAGCATCTACTAGTATGATATATGGTAGAATAGACCTAAACAACGAAGTATTGTATGCTTATGATTTATTTGAAGAAGGTAATCACTTTGCATACCCTGCCATATCTGACATAAAACCAATAGGTCAATCTGGAAACAAACTTTTGATAACTTTTCAAAGGACTTCGGCTACATTATTTCCAGACTACGCCCACATTATTGTAGAGGGAGAAAATAATACATTTGACGTGTCAAGCTATATAGTTCCTAATCTTGGGCTTGGCTATGCTAACGTAACAGGAACAAATACAGAACGTTGGGGTGACTATACATCTTCATTTAGAGTGCCAGGCACCAATGATGCGTACACCTTTGCACATTATTGTACTGCTGGTAGGCAATGGTCTAATGTATGTGAGCGTATAGGTTTAGATGGTTTTGTTACAAATATTGCTCCCATAACTTCTCTTACCACAGAAGATGTAAATGTTTATCCCAACCCTATTGTAAACGATGTAAACCTTAGTTTCAAGTTAAAGAAAAAAGTACAACTTACTATATACATAACTGATGCAAATGGAAAAGTCATATATACCTTCTTTAATCAAATGGCAAATGAGGGTGTAAACAAATTTTCTGTGAGTACAGCAGGTCTTTCGTCAGGTATTTACTTTGTAACAGTTATGGCAGACAATAAGACTAAAGTAACTAAGAAGATAGTTAAATAAGTTGTGCTAAAATACTCTAAGTACTTTACCCTCTGCAATAGCTAATACACAATCGCCTTTACTTGGAACAATTTTAACTAAGCCTGTAAATCGCCCAAAGGCAGGTAGCAATATTTTACCTACTTTTATGTGATAACAAGGTAAGGTTACATTCTGTCGCACACCGATATTTATCGTGATGCCAGGATGAATGTGACCACTAAATTGAAAACAATCATTTGGAGGGTTTGGTATTTCATCGTGTATAAACGTAAAAGGTTTTATTTCTAGTTGAGATTCATAAACTATGATATTAGCAGCTAAATAATATTGCATAGGAAATATATCGTGGTTTCCTATTATTAAATGAAAATTTATTTCAGATACGCTTTCTCTAAATTCACAAAACAAATCCCATTCCTTATTCCGATGGTTATGAAACAAATCTCCTAAAATGTAAATGTCATCGGGATTGTATCTGTCAATTAAAAAGTTCAATTTCTCAATGTCAGTTAATACAATTTGATTAGAAATAGGAATTCCTTCAGCTCTAAAAAAATTGGCTTTACCAATATGAACATCAGATAAAATGAGCGCATTTTTCTCAAGCCAATGAATGGCTCGTTCAGGTAAAAACTCTAAATTTTGGTTTCTAATTATTTTTTTCAATAGTTTCAGAAAAACTTAACTTACTTGGAATAGTAGATGTTATAATATTAGTGCAAAATTGCTTGGAAATTCAAATAATATTGACAATAAGATAATGTATTTTTGCCCCTTAATTTATTTTGTGCCAAGATTCAACGTAGATGGAAATACCTAAGACCTATGATCCCGAAACCATTGAGAATAAATGGTATGCTCAATGGCTGGATAAAGGTTACTTTAAATCAAGTCCAGACGAAAGGACGCCCTTTACCATATTAATGCCCCCTCCAAACGTGACAGGGGTGCTGCATATGGGTCACGCGTTAAATCACACGATTCAGGACGTTTTGATTAGGCAAGAACGTATGAAGGGTAAAAATGCAATGTGGTTGCCAGGAATAGACCACGCATCTATTGCCACAGAGGCTAAAGTGGTTGCCTTGTTAAAAGAGCAAGGAATAAATAAAAATGATTTAACTAGAGATGAATTTCTTGCCCACGCCTGGGAGTGGAAAAATAAATATGGAGGAATAATATTAGATCAGTTGAAAAAGTTAGGTGCCAGTTGCGATTGGGACAGAACCACTTTCACTATGGACAATCAATATTATAAATCAGTAATTATGGTATTTAATGACTTATATGATAAAGGCTTTATCTACAAGGGCATCCAAATGGTCAATTGGGACCCACTAGCAAAAACAGCCGTATCAGATGAAGAGGTAATATTTAAAGACGCTAACTCTGTTTTATACTATGTAAAGTATTATTTAACTGATGGTGAAGATTACATTTCAATAGCTACTACGCGACCTGAGACTATTCCTGGTGATGTTGCTATTTGCGTAAACCCTAACGATGAAAGATATAAACACTTAATAGGAAAAACAGTAATAGTACCACTTATTCACCGCGAAGTACCTATTATTTCAGACTTAGGTATTGATATTGAATTCGGTACAGGAGCATTAAAAGTTACCCCGGCCCACGATAGGTATGACTTTGAATTGGGCAAAAAATATAACCTTCAAGTAATTGATGTATTTACTTCAGATGGTAAAATGAGTGAAAAGGCTGGAATATTTGTTGGCGAGGACAGATTTAAAGCTAGAAAACTAGCTGCTGACCAATTAGAAAGCGAAGGTGTATTGATTAAAAAAGAGCAAATACAAAACAACATAGGCTATAGCGAACGTACAAACTCTGTGATAGAGCCAAAACTAAGCGAGCAATGGTTTTGTAATATGCAAAAATTAGCTATTCCTGCACTTGAGGCAGTTATGAGCGATGAGGTTGAGTTTTATCCAGCCAAATACAAGAATGTCTATCGACATTGGATGGAGAATATCAGAGACTGGTGTATATCTAGGCAATTGTGGTGGGGTCAGCGTATTCCTGTATGGTATTTTTCTAATGGACAATATGTCGTAGCTTTAAATGAAGAAGAAGCATTAGCTAAAGCTAAACTATTGGTAGAAAATGATAATCTGACTTTGTCAGATTTAAGACAAGACGATGATGTACTGGATACTTGGTTTTCATCTTGGCTGTGGCCAATTGCTACCCTAAATGGGATATTAGAACCAAATAATAAAGAGATAAACTACTACTACCCTAGCGATACCTTAGTTACTGGTCCAGACATTATATTTTTCTGGGTAGCCAGAATGATAACGAGTGGATTGGAATACAGGAAAGAAGAACCATTTTATGATGTGTACTTTACTGGAATTGTTAGAGATAGTAAGGGAAGAAAGATGAGTAAGCAGTTAGGTAATTCACCTGACTTGTTAGACTTGATAAAAAAATTTGGTGCTGATAGTGTTAGATTTGGTGTATTGGTATCATCACCAGCAGGTAATGATTTGTTGTTTGATGAAAAACTATGCGAACAAGGAGCCAATTTTGCAAATAAAATATGGAATGCATTTAGATTAGTTCGTGGTTGGGAACTAAATGGGGCTATTAAGCATAAGTCATCTAGGTTTAATTTAAAACCAGTTGAGTGGTTTAGCAATAAGTTGAAGCACGCCCTACACGAAATTGATGATTATATAGAGGAATATAAGCTAAGTGAGGCACTAACATCTATTTACAAACTAATATGGGATGATTTCTGCTCTACCTATTTAGAAATGATAAAGCCCGAAAATGATTTGGGTATGGATCAAGTAACTTATGAGGCAACCATAACATTTTTTGAGAAGTTGGTAGCATTGTTACATCCATTTATGCCTTTCTTAACAGAAGAAATTTGGCATTTATTAAGAGAGAGAACGGATGATGATTTTTGTATAATTGCACCCTACCCTAAACCAGAAGAAAAAGCAGACCAAATTATTCTGGGTAAAAGCTCTAGAATAATAGAAGCTATAACTGGTGTTAGAAATATTAGAAACGAAAGTAATATTAGCCCAAAAATGGCACTTGATTTATTCATTAGGTCTGATGACGAAATGCTATTTAGGCAATGGGAACCTATTATAACAAAAATGGCAAATATCACTAATATTGATTTTGTAAAAATTCAAGTAACAGGTGCTAAAAGTTTCACAGTTAAAACAGACACATTCTATGTACCCATTACAGTAGAAATTGACCCTGAGACAGAAAGAATTAAACTATCAGACGAATTAGACTATACTAAGGGTTTCTTGAGGACGGTGATGGCTAAATTAGCTAATCAAAGATTTATTGATAACGCTAGACCAGACGTATTAGACAAAGAAATGCAGAAAAAGGCTGACGCTGAAGCACGTATCATAATGTTAGAGCAAAGTTTAAAAGAACTACAACAATAAAAAAGTGTCTCAATAAATGCAGCAGGTAATTATAATTATTGACTTCGGGTCACAGTACACTCAATTAATAGCTAGAAAAGTAAGAGAGCTGAACGTGTATTGCGAGATTCATCCCTACAATAATTTACCGAAATATAATGAAAACACTAAGGGGATAATACTTAGCGGTAGTCCATATAGTGTACGTGTTGCTAATAGTCCTAGAATTGACTATAAAGCATTAGCTAATAGAAATCCAATTTTGGGTATTTGTTATGGAGCACAGCTAATTACTGAAACCAGCGAAGGTGACGTGCAAAGTGGAAATAGCAGAGAATATGGTAGAGCATCGTTAAATATAATAGATTTTAACTCTACCCTTTTTGCTGGCATTAAAAATGACAGCCAAGTGTGGATGAGCCACGCTGATACTATAGTAAAATTGCCTAAGAATGCAAAATTAAGTGCTAGCACTAAAGAAGTAGAGAATGCTGCATTTGAGATAAAAGATGAAAACATATTTGGATTACAATTTCACCCTGAGGTAGTACATAGCGAATATGGAAAACAAATACTTGAGAATTTCGTAATTTCTATCTGCCAATGTGAAGCTGATTGGACACCACAACACTTTGTTCAACAATCTATTGATGAGATTAGAGCAAAAGTTGGCGATGATCAAGTGGTTTTAGGTATTTCTGGTGGTGTAGATTCATCTGTTGCTGGTATTCTACTACATAGGGCAATTGGGACACAGTTGCATTGCATTTTCGTTAACAATGGTCTGTTGCGTAGTGGTGAATATGAAGAAGTTCTAGACTCATATAAGTCTTTAGGGCTCAATATAACTGGAGTTGATGCATCTAAACTCTTTTATTATGCTTTAAGCGGTATATCAGACCCAGAAGCTAAAAGAAAAGCCATAGGCAAGACTTTTATTGAAGTTTTTGACGAAGCAGCTAAAAGCATTGAAAAAGTAAAGTGGCTAGCACAAGGAACTATTTACCCAGATATTATTGAATCTGTTAGCGTAAAGGGGCCATCAGCTACCATTAAATCTCATCATAATGTTGGTGGCTTGCCAGAAACTATGACACTTAAAGTCATTGAACCTTTAAATACTTTATTCAAAGACGAAGTAAGAGAAGTAGGTGCCGCATTAGGTTTACCAGAAAATATTCTGAATAGACACCCATTCCCAGGTCCTGGCTTAGCAATTAGAATTTTAGGAGATGTGACTGTAGAGAAAGTGGAAATATTGCAGAAAGCTGATAAAATATTTATTGATTTATTGAAGCAACACAATCTGTATAATAAAGTATGGCAAGCAGGAGCAATATTACTTCCAGTCCAATCAGTTGGAGTAATGGGAGACGAACGTACTTATGAACGTGTAATAGCATTAAGAGCTGTTAGCAGTACCGATGGAATGACAGCAGACTGGTGCCATTTACCCTATTCATTTTTAGCAGAAGTAAGTACCATTATCATAAATCAAGTACACGGCATAAATAGAGTTGTATATGATATTAGCAGTAAACCACCTGCTACCATAGAATGGGAGTAATTTCGCAGTTATGATGATCAAATATTTAAGTATTCTTATTGGACTGTTTCTTTGTTTTTCAGGTCAAGTACTTGGATTCAGTTTTAATAAACCTGATACTAATAGAACTTTGGTTTCAGATACATTACTTAAATATTACCCATCTGTAAATAAGTCAGAATACATAATCACAGTTTTACTTCCCCTACACTACGACAATACAAAGCAATTAACAAAAATAGAAGTTGCTCATAAATCTATAGGGTTAGCGTATCTAAAAGGTCTACAAATAGCAGCCGATTCTTTGACATCATATGGATATAAATTAACCATTAATGTTGTTGATTTTGAAAGCCCTAAAAATTCTGGCAAAAGCCTTTATAATACGCTAAAAACTCAGAATCCTAATCTAATCATAGGTCCACTATTTGACCATACCATAAAGGAAAAAACGCTAGATAGCACTTGCGCCTTACTTAAAATAAACAGAGTATCTCCTTTGCAAACTAAAGCAGGTACTAAAAACAAATATTACTACGTAGAAACCATTCCTCACGGCGGTATTCAAGGGGATAGCATAGCTAAATATGCCTACTTAAATTTCGAGGCATTCAAGTTCGTAATCATTACAGAGAATAAAAATTATGACTTATTTACTAAGGCTGTAATAAATGTATTGCCTGATGCAAAGTTATTTATATTAGAAAATAACAGGAGTGTTAAATACGATAATATAGATGAGTTGTTGTTTAGCAATTCGGAAAATTATGTGGTTTTTGTAGCTTCAAAAAATGAGCTATTTGTCACGCACGCTTTGAATATATTAAAGAAATCAAAACTAAACCTCACAGTAATAGGTATGAGCAATTGGATTAATTTTAAGTCTATTAGTTGGGATGATTGGGAATTATTTAATATTCATTTACCTGCTACGTATTGGATAGACTATAAGTCAGATAATGGACGTCCATTTGTAAAAAAGTATCGAGAAAAATGGCTTGAAGAGCCTGATGTGTATGCATTTTTAGGCTTCGATGATGCCTTATTTTTTGGGTCAAGTCTATTTAAATACGGCCCTTATTTTCAGTCAGGTGAAGAATTTGGTTTAGACAAACTAATGATTCACAATAAATATCAAATGAAGTACGACTACAAATGGGGTGGATGGCGTAACCAGTCAGTTCGAATAATTAAATTTAAATCAGATCAAATAAAACTGATAATAACCGAATAATGCAGTTTTATAACAAACGAATATCACAAGCTGTAGAAGTACTTAGCAACTATAAACCAAAAGAGCCTTTTGCTAATTTTTTGAAAGAATATTTCAAAAAGCATAAGGAAATGGGAAGTAGAGATAGAAAAGAGGTAAGAAATTTATCTTATTTAGCCATTAGGTGGATGGCGCTAACCAATAAAGATAGTCAAGCGTTCAAACTATTTGCTGAACAAATAGCTGATTTTAGAACATTAGAAAAAACAATAGCAGAAACACATTTAAGTAATGACAAACTACTTGATTACTTAACTACACAATTATCTTCTCAAGTATCATTAGAAGATTATTTAGCTTACATAAAGAAACCCCTTCCGGTTTATTTATTAGACATATCTAAAGAAAAAATACTATATAACAAACTGTTGCAAGGTAACATAGAGGCAGAACAACTACCATCTAAAGCCATAAAGATACCTGCCGATTCCAACCTAAATTCAGTCGTATTACCAGACTTTACCTATATAGTCCAAGATTTGGGTTGTCAATTAGCCTGCGAAAACTTGGCTCAATTTAAGGGAGATTTATGGTGGGATGCTTGTAGCGGTGCAGGTGGCAAAACGATAAATCTGCTTAATGGAAAACCAAAAATTAAGATACACTGTACCGATAACAGAGGTAGCATACTAGAAGAATTGAAGAGCAGAATTCCAAATAGATTTGGAAGAAGCATTACTTTAAATGTGGTCAATTTGTTACGGGATAATCTATCTATGTCACATAGCTTTAACCACATCTTAATAGATGCGCCGTGTTCTGGTTCTGGTACTTGGGCAAGATCACCAGAAAATTTCTTAAATATTAGCTCCGAATTAGTAGAAGATTATGCTAATCAACAGCAAAATATATTGGTTAGAATATTTGAAAGTGCTAAACCAAATACACATATTCATTACATCACTTGCTCTGCATTTGCAATAGAAAATGAGTTAAATATTAAAAAGTTAATAGAAAAGTATCCTGAGAACATACAAGTTATTTCAGACCAATATTTTAATGGTACTAATGCTGAGTATGAAACCATCTACTTGTGTAGTTTATTAAAGGTAGCATAATGGGGAAAACAACAATAGACAGTTATAAGCATCAAGGACTACGCAAACAGTTAATGAATGAGTTGACTAACCACGGCTTTGACCATAAAGTAATAGAAGCTATGAACGCAATTCCTAGGCATTTCTTTTTAGATTCTGCATTTGCATCTCACGCTTATGAAGATAAAGCATTTAGTATTGGCGAAGGACAAACCATATCTCAACCATATACAGTAGCTTATCAAACTCAAATGTTAGAGTTACAGCTAGGGCAAAAGGTATTAGAAATAGGCACAGGAAGTGGCTATCAAGCTGCAGTTTTAGCTAAACTAGGTGCAAAAGTTTATAGCATAGAGCGCATAGCAAAACTGTCACAATCAGCATCAAAATTACTCAATTATTTAGCCTGCCCTGCATACCTAATGGTTGGTGACGGCACACTAGGTTGGGAATCTGAAGCGCCATTTCATAAAATCATCATAACTGCTGCTGCACCCCACGCTCCGCAACATTTACTAAACCAATTAGGAATTGGAGGCTGGATGGTTATCCCAATCGGGGATATAAAAAATCAAATAATGACCAAAATAGTGCGTCATTCTGAAATAGACTTTGAATCAATTAGCTTTGACTCATTTAAGTTTGTCCCACTTATTGGGCAACACGGATGGTAATAGACTAATCTATATTTAATTGGAAAGGCATCAGCATTAATAATCCCTGCTGACGAGTCATTGCACTCATTTGTTGCCACATCAAGTATTGATTCCCTAGTTTACTTTGCATCTCTGTCTCTACCTTAGCATTAAACATTTTACCAAGTGCGCCTGATAGTTTTTCATCAATTACAGGCAGATTTCTAATTTTATATTTTTCCAGTTTAACTAGTTTGGCAGTGTAAGCAATAGCTTGGTCTAAAGTACCAATTTCATCAACCAAACCAATATCTAAGGCCTGTGTGCCAGAATATATTCTACCTTGTGCTAGGCTTTGAACTTGGTCCATAGATAATTTCCTACCATTAGCCACTCTTTGTTTGAATTGTTCATAAGTAGTATCTACATAGCTCTGTATCAATGCAAGTTCATCAGCTGTCATCGGTCTATTAGGATTACCAATATCTGAATATTTTCCTATTTTCACCCTATCCCACCTTATACCAAGTTTGTTAGGCCAAAACTTAGATAGATTAGGTAAAAAACCAAATACTCCTATACTTCCCGTTACAGTGTTAGATTGGGCAAATATCCTTGTTGCAGGAGCAGCTATATAGTATCCACCAGAAGCAGCTACGTCTCCGAAACTAGCAATAACTGGTTTTTTGGCTTTAGCTAAAAGCACCTCTCTCCATATAATATCGCTGGCTAATGCTCCACCTCCTGGTGAATTAATTCTTAATATGATAGCTTTTATTTTATCGTCCTTTGCTGCCTTACTTATTGTTTTAGCCATTAGTTCGCTACCTATAGAATTTTCATCACCTTTACCTCCGCCTATTTCACCAACTGCATATACCACAGCTATTTCACCAGAACTAGAATATGGTAAAGTATGATCTACCTCTGAATATGTTTGAAAACTCATTAAATTTAAGTCTTTCTTAGCTTCTGTATTTGTAACTTTTCTTAACGTCGTATATAGTTGATCTTCATAGATTGCTTTATCTACCAATTTGTATTGTACTGCTTGGTTTGGAAACTTAGCTTTATAATTATAGCAAATATCTTTTAACTCATCTATTCCTATTTTTCTAGATCTGGCTATGCTGTTCAATGTATTGTCATAAACACTTTGCATATATTCAGTTATTTGTTGTCTATTCGCTTGACTCATACTATCGTTTATAAACATTTCACCAGCACTTTTATATTTACCCGCTCTAATTAGAATAGGTTGAATGTCTAGTTTATCAAACATTCCCTTTAGAAACAATTGTTCCGTATGCAAACCAGAAAAATTAAACACTCCATTTGTATTCAAATAAATGCTATCTGCAATTGAGCTTAAATAATATGCTTTTTGAGTATAAATTTCGGAATAACTATAAATGAATTTTTTAGACTTTTTAAAGTTTTCCAAAGCAGTTCTTATTTCAGATAAAGTAGCTAAACCAGGCATATCCATTCCAGGCTCTAAAAGTATTCCTTTTACTTTAGAGTCATTTTCAGCAATCTTTATATAATTCAATATTTCTTGTAAGCTCAGATTTCTATTTTCAGAATCAAAAAGTTGAGTTAAACCCAAAAAATCGCTTTGTTTGCGTTCGGTTATGTTACTATTTATTTTTAAAACTAAAATGGTATTGTCTTTAGTCACCACATCTCCACTATTTGCAAATGATACTAATAGGATAACGGTTATGCCTAATATAAATAAATAGGTAACTAAAAAGCCTACCATAACCGCTAAAACTGTTTTGAAAAATCTCATTAAAAAATTGTAAAACTATAATTAATTGTAAACTTAAAATTCTTTTAGCGATTTGCAATTATGTTTGTATCCTAAGTCAATAATTCAGTTGTTAAAGCGTACAATATCAACATTTTTTTTTCAGTTTAGCTGTGCATTTATATTGCATATCCTAGTCAGCCTATCGCTTTCGCTCTTTTTCATCAACAAAACTTGTGGTAGTCTTTCAGCAGTTTTTACTCCTCATTTTGATGTTGTGCATTACTTACATATTTCAGCCTTTGACTATGGACATAGACCTGAAATGACAGCAGCATTTTTTCCTTTATTTGGCTTTGTATTGAGACTGGTTGGCAATAGCCTAATTTATGCAAGTGCCATAAATACAATATGTTACGGTATTGGTTTGTATTTGATAATGAAAACCTTTAAGATTCCAATTTATATAGGTATTCTTTACATTTCTCTTCCTACTCAATTTTTCTTTTACATTCCCTATTCTGAATCCCTATACTTCCTGACTATCAGCCTGCTACTTATTTCACTAGCTAAGTCTAAAACTAAGCAAGGAATTACAAGTGCGTTAATGTCGTCAGTTACTCGAGCTGCTGGCACTGTATTACTTCCTTCATTGCTGGTAACTAGTTTTTTATACAGAAGGGTCAATGCAACTATCTTTTCAATAGCTTTATGCTTTATAGTTGGTACTGTGGCAGTTGTACTCTACCAATATCCCTATACCCATAACTATTTGGCGTATATGAATGCTCAGCAACATTGGAGTCATAAACTGCAATGGCCTAAACTTCCCTTTGATTCTTGGAATTATACTTATAGATGGATTGACTATACAGCTCTGTATTTTGGTTTCATCTGCATTTTAATTACAATAAGACTAGTATTTTTAGCTACAATAAAAGGAAAACTAATCGAGGGCGAATTGATTGTAGGGAATTATAAATCTATCCCTTTCCAGCTTATGTTTAGTCTTCTATGTATTTCTGCACTCACAGTATTTACACTAGCTTATAAGGGGGGATTATTATTTAGCCTAAACAGATATTTATTTTGCGCACCATTTTTTCTTATTTTACTATCAGATTGGGCTAAATTGGTAAAAAATAACAAGTTTCTGCTCATAGTTGGACTTACATTGGCATATATTTCTTGCCATATGTTTATACATATAGTTGCGATATTGATTCCACTAATTGGCATAGCATATATTTTACTTATTGGCTATTTACCTAAGTTGAGTAAAATAATTAGAGTCTTACTAGTAGGTTTGCTTTATTTGGCAGGTGTTATTTTCCAAAGCTACCAGTGCAGTGTATTTTACAACGATTTATGGGTAGCATAATTAATAAATTTAAGGTTCAATTTTAAATCCTTGAATAGTGTCTACTTTATCTTTTTTGATAAGTTTATTAATGAATCACTTCTATTCCAAAGAATATTGGCTATAAAATTTACAATTGATTACTATATTATTTGGGCAAAAAAAAAGCCCAATATGAAAAAATCATACTGGGCATCTTATTATGTAATAATGCTATTAGCTTAGTCCTCGTTAGAATCCCAACGACCACCGCCGCCACGACCACCTTTGTCGTAACCGCCTCCACCACTACTACCACGAGCTGGTTTGTTGGCACCGTAAGAGTTTCCTCCACGACCACCACCACTGCCGCCGCTTCCACCGCTACGATTACCGTAACTGCTTCCACCACTGCTGCGACCACCGCCGCCACCGAATCCACCGCTACCGCCACTGCGACCACCACCAAATCCACCAGTACCTGGTTCCCTTGGTTTAGCCTCATTTACGACTAGGTTTCTTCCGTTTACTTCTGTGCCATTTACGGCTTCAATAGCACGTAGTGCTTCTTCATCGTTGTTCATTGTAACGAACCCAAAACCTTTCGATCTTTGAGTCTCACGGTCACTAATGATTTTGATTGCTTCGATTGTTCCGAATTGTTCAAACAATTCTGATACGTCAGCCTCTTGATAGCTGAAAGGCAGGTTGCCTACGTAGATGTCCATTCTGTTCTTAAAAAACTGTAAAAAATTAAATCAAATCTGCTATCACGCCCTTTAAAAGTCTAAAGTGCTATGATTTCAAATACTTTCTTCTTCAATATTACCATTTTATTTTGACATAGCAACTATTTTTTAAGAATATTTTCGCAAGCATTAAATTTTTTAATTTCTTAGTGTCCCTTTATTTACCTATACTATTCTATTTATCACCTATATATTTGCCCTCACTATGAGCAAGCAGGAAGAATCTCTTAAGAAAATAACCTCACACGCTAAGGAATATGGTTTTGTATTTCCAAGTAGCGAAATATATGATGGTCTTGGCGCCATATATGACTATGGGCAAAATGGTGTAGAGCTGAAAAATAATATTAAGCAGTATTGGTGGCGCGCAATGGTACAGTTGCACGAAAACATTGTAGGTCTTGACTCTGGTATATTTATGCACCCAAAAATATGGAAAGCCAGTGGTCACGTAGATAGTTTTTCAGACCCACTAATAGATAATAAGGATACAAAAAAGAGATTTAGGGCTGATGTGTTGATTGAAGACAAAATAGCGCAGTTGCAAAAAAAGGGTAAAATTGATTTAGCAAAAGAATTAGAAGATAAGTTTGACACTTGCTTAAACGACAATGATTTGCAAGGTCTAAAAGAAATCATTGTAGAGTATGAGATTAACGACCCAGAAACAGGGGTAAGCAATTGGGGTGAGGTAAAACAATTTAACCTAATGTTTGCCACTCAAATGGGGGCAGTTGCAGAAAGTAGTGAAGAAACTTACTTAAGACCAGAAACAGCTCAAGGCATATTTGTCAATTTCCTGAACGTACAAAAGACATCGCGTCAAAAAATTCCATTTGGAATAGCACAAATAGGAAAAGCATTTAGAAATGAAATAGTTGCGCGACAATTTATATTTAGAATGCGAGAGTTTGAGCAAATGGAAATGCAATTTTTTGTGCAACCAGGTGGTGAATTAGAATGGTATGAGTACTGGAAACAGAAAAGAATGAAATGGCATATCAATTTGGGTATATCACCTGATAAATACAGATTTCACGATCATATAAAATTGGCACATTATGCTAACGCCGCTTGCGATATAGAGTATGATTTTCCTTTTGGATTTAAAGAGGTTGAGGGAATTCACAGCAGAACAGATTTTGATTTAACTAAGCATCAAGAATTTAGTGGTAAGAAACTTCAATATTTTGATCCCGAATTAAATAAAAATTATATACCTTATGTTGTAGAAACAAGTATAGGTGCAGACCGTATGTTTCTACTTACACTATTTAACGCCTTGCAAGATGAAACCTTGCCAGATGGTAGCATCAGAACAGTTTTAAATTTACCTCCAGCTTTAGCACCTAATAAATTAGCCCTTTTACCACTCCTTAAAAAAGATGGACTGCCAGAATTAGCAAGAAATATATTTGCTGACCTAAGGCTGAAATATATGGTTCAGTATGACGAGAAAGATGCCATCGGCAAAAGATATAGACGTCAAGATGCTATAGGAACACCGTTCTGCATTACTATAGACCATCAGTCGCTAGTAGATGAAACGGTAACTATACGTCGTAGAGATACTATGGAACAGACTCGGATTTATATAAGAGAAATAGACCATATTCTACAACAAGAAACTGCAATGGAAACTTTGCTTAAAAACCTGTAACAGGGTTTATCTATTTAATACTTCTATTAGGTATTTACCATATCCACTTTTCATTAGTGGCTGTGCTAATTTTTCCAATTGAGCAGAGTCTATAAATTTACGCTTATAGGCTGCTTCTTCTATGCAACCTATGTTTATACCTTGACGCTCTTCTATTACTTGAACGTATTGACTGGCCTGCATAAGTGATTGAAATGTACCGGTATCTAACCACGCAGTACCGTGCGCTAAGGTCTGTACCTTTAGTTGCTTGTTTGTTAAATATGCTATGTTTATGTCGGTAATTTCTAACTCGCCTCTGTGGCTTGGTTTTAAATTTTTAGCTATATCAACTACATTATTATCATAGAAATAAAGACCAGGAATAGCATAATTGCTTTTGGGAGCAGTCGGTTTTTCCTCTATACTTATTACCTCACCATCTACATTAAACTCAACAACCCCATATCGCTCTGGGTCTGAAACTCTATACGCAAATATGATTCCCCCTATCGGATTATAGCACGACTCTAATGCTATTCTTAGCTCATTTCCATAAAATATATTGTCACCCAATACTAGTGCTACAGACTCTCCATTTATAAATTCTTCACCTAATATAAATGCTTGTGCCAAACCTTTAGGTTCAGGCTGAACTGTATAGCTAAAGCTACAACCTAGGTTTGAACCATCGCCCAACAATAGCTCAAATAGCAGCTTGTCATTTGGCGTAGAAATAATTAATATTTCCTTTATCCCGGCATCAATTAATAGGCTTAAAGGATAATAAATCATTGGTTTATCATAGACTGGCATCAATTGCTTGCTCATCGCCTTGGTTATTGGGTACAATCTGGTACCACTACCACCCGCTAATATTATTCCCTTCATTTGGTTGTGCTTACTCTAACATTAAAATTTTTAACCTTCAATTTTGTCCGATCAAATTCTGTGACTACAAATGTCTTAATTAGAGCACATTTCGGTATTAAACTTAACGGAATTTTCATTACTGCTCTATTCCAATTTCCTAGATCATTCTCGTACCTGATTAGGGGCATTTCTTTCCATAGCACCGACTTGCCTGTACTGTCATTAGCACTAAAAATGTATTTGGTTGTAGTTGGTGAACCTTTAAAATCTAGGTTTGTATAAAAATAACCAGAGTCTAATCCTTTTATCAGATTGTAGTTTAGACTAATAGATGGAGAATATATGTCAACGCCTGCAACAGAGAATTCATTTAATTTGGTTACTGTATCTCTATAATTAATATCATATTTAAGTATTGAACAAGAGTCAAAAGAAGTATCAGCTACATTGACAGGTATTGTATTTAAGATGACTTTAAACTTATATGCTTCTTCTGTTCGTAAGAATAATCGCTTGAAATATGTCCAATTCATATTTTCCTTAATGGTTATCTCATTAAAATATTGATAGAATTGAATCAAATTAAGGTAAATAAAGACAACTAATATGCAACATACAATAGCAAAGCGCATTGATTGTTTATAGTAGGAAACTAATAAACATTGCAAACCAATAGCAGGAACATACATATAGTCTAACAAAGCTCTATTGCCATAACTATAGCCATAATTCCAATACCACCAGCAACTTAAAATAAAAATAATAACGAATAAGTAACCTAGAATGTATATCTTTTCGCCTATTTTCCTAGGTAAATAGTATATCCCGACTAGACCTAAAAGTGTAATAGGACTTAAAATAAACCAACCACGCTCAACACCAAATAAAAAGGCGAAGAAATGTGAATCTTCCCAATCAAAATACTCTTTGCCATATCCATATACATACCATTGGTTACACTGCCATTTATACACCAATAATTGGTAGAAAATTGGAATGAATAATGCCAAAGCAGCTATCAATAAATGCTTATATTTAGAAAAAGAAAATTTGGCTAAGGCAATGAAGTTAGTGAATCCTAAAAATGGAACTATAAACAAAGCTCCTAATCCATTAATCGGGCGCAAAATGACCATTAACCCAAAAAAAAACCCGGCTAAAGCTATGTGAAACCCTTGCTTAGTCTGAGAATACTTAAAAACTGCATTGAAAAATAGACAAGCAAAACACAAATTGTAAACGTGCGTAAAGCTTAAATCCATTGAACTATAGTCAATCCAGTTACTAGCTAACCAAAAGCTAGTTGTAACTATAAATGCAACAAAATGATCAGTCTTGAAAATGTTTACAAATGCGTGAAAAGCAATCAACAATAAGAAAAGGTAGAATGATGCCCCAATTATAAATAAAGCCTGATAAATAAAACTGAAACCGTCTCTGTCATATCCCAAAGGAGTAGATAGATTGTCTGCAGCCAAATAAAATGGTGTTTGCAGAAAACTTACTCCTGAGTAATACTTGTTAAATTTTAAACTATCGTTCGTTTTATTAAAAAATGTGTGATGTTCTCCTTTGTAGTATTTATCACCTATGTCATTTAAATACCCATAGCTACTATCGTGATAAGTATACATAGCTGGTAAAAAATTATAATAACCTATACCATCTCCCCTAATGCAATGGCGTTTTTCGTTAAGATCAAAATTTAAAATCACATTGCCGATGGTATATAGGGCATATATCCAAATAGCATATTTCTTAAAGAATTGAGTTATACTGGGAAATCTTTTCAATTTAAAACCTTTCTAAGAATTTTAATGCTATTTATCTCACCCATATTCAACAAGTGAATTTCCATATAATTAATCCAGGTATCTAATAATACTTGGCGATCAGTTGCTAATATTTTCACTTTTAGCGATTCCTCGAATGGCAAATCAATAATTGACCTTAGTAAAGTGCTTTGAGTAAGATCTAGATTTGTTGCATTTTCCTCCATAAACGGTTCAAAACTACCTGATTTTATATTAAAATACAAACTTTCGGCACTATTGTCTTTAATTTCTGGGTAAAACCCCAAAAAACCAACCAAATGTATCGCAAACAAAAGCGGGACATTAGCAATCGATTCTTTAGTATTGTAAAGTAGTAGCAGGCTAGACTTAAGATAGTTAAATACTGAACTATCATAATCACCTTCTTTCAGCGATTTAGCCATTAGCTCTGTCATAAAAGTTTTTACGGTGCTGATTATAAAACTACCAGAGGCATCATATATTATGGGTCTTAATTCTTTTATGCGTTTTATTTCAGACTTAGTTTGACTATACAGCACTATTTCGTTTACATTCATTAGTTGAATGTGGCTTAATTTTATGGGAGACTTAGAACTGTGAACACTATTTACAATTGTAGAAATTAAGCCAAGGTCGGGCGTTAACATCTTGACTATATAGCTATTGCCAGTGTAGGGTATTAATTGTAAGCATATAGCCTCTGTCTTTATCAACATTATCTAATAAAGACAATCTTGCTTGTGGTAGTCTTACTGCCAAAATTGTCAGAAATATGTACTAGGTAAACTCCTGTATTTGCACGCCTACCTGAGAAATCGTTCCCATACCAAATGGCTTGACCACCCTCAGCAATAGTTTCATAGACTATTTTTCCAGTTATATCAGTAATCTTAACGGTAGCATCGCGTACTACTGTTTTTATAGCTATAGGTCCGTAATAATCTGGTTTTACAGGATTGGGAAATATCTCAATGACACCATTCTCAGCACCGCCCTCTATAGCTGTACCAGTGTAGCTAACTAAGCCCCTATCTGTTGCAAAATATATGATACCATTTTCTGGATTTATAGCAATTTGCTTAATGTCATTGCCAGGTAATGGTGAATTGTTGATGTTAAAATTTTGTATTATTTTATCTCCATCAGCAGAGGTTAACCAAGCACCAGTCTTGGTCCCAAACCACTTTCTATTAGCACCGTCAACAGTAATGCAATTAATTACTTGTCCACTTAACAGGTAACCGCTGTCTTTACCAGACTTAATGTATGGTCTATTTGCCTCCCATTTAAAGTTTGAAAATGTTAGGGTTGGGTCTGCTAATACAGTAGGACCATCATTAGTTCCTAACCATAGCTGTCCATTTCTATCAATAGCTATGTCATTTAAACTTGGAGTATGTAGGTTTCCCTCATCAGGACCAGTACCTATTATCTTATATCTGTCATCAGCAGGATTAGGTATTGTATTGTTGTGGTTATAAGCAATTAGTCCCTCTCTAGGTGATTGCAACCACACATTATTGTTTCTGTCAAATAATATTTTGGTAAATTCATTTTTATCAGTATTCGGAAATATAAATCTATACCACTTATTGCCCGCTGTTTTTACCCATAGTGGGAATGGGTTTCTGTAACCAGCTACCCACATATTGTTATTTTTATCGAAACCTAAGCCTGCAAAAGCACTCACTTTGTTAGGGGCTATTGGAAGTGTACTATCTGAAAAAACATTTAATACTTTACCGTCAGGATCTAACTCTATAATTCCTCTAAAAAGAGATGTAATCCATATATGATTATTTACTGTATCATAGCGAACTTGCATATAATCTCTAAAATCTGGAAATCCATTTGATCCGCTGTTATAGTTTATCCAACCATTAGCCCACTTTAGTGAAATACCATCTGCTGTAAAAGCTGCTGCACCTTGGTCAGTAGTTAATCCACTGGTTATCCATAAATTAGACTTATATGTATATAGATTAACTATGTTACTATTAGAGGGACCAGATGGTTTTAAGAATTGATTATCAGTAGCTGATTTTACTACCAATCCATAAAAATCTACGCCAATATATAATTTATTATCTGTGCCACGTACTACATCGTTATGATTTTTACTTTCAATAGTGTCAACAGCAAATGACTTGTCTATCACATATATCTTTTGCTTGTTTACCATAAATAGTTCATCTCCATCAGGGTGCAATCTAGTAAACTTAGAATTACTACTTTCAACTAATGTCCAACTTGTGCCAGTAAATCTCCTTAGTTCATAACGTGCAATACCAGAAGGAGTTGAAAAAATAGCAAATACAGTGTTTTGAAAATTTGCTAAAGCTAAACAAGAATCTTTACCATAAATGTTAGTCCAAGATTTACAGTCACGTAAAAACTTAGAACCTAATGGTGCTGAAATAACACCATTTCCAGAAGCAGCAAATAAAACATTACCACTAACCACCGTACTAGTGTAAGGAATTTGCTTACAATCTTTTGGATTGATATTTAAATATGAATCCCCAAACAGCAAAGTATTAAGGTCTAATACTAGTACACCGATTGAGGTTGATATGTAACAAAAATTCTCATTAAAAGACAATGAGCTAATTTCTTTAGTTCCAGGTAATGTGCTGTTAATAAAAGCATTAACATTAGTTACCTTGCCGTTTTTCAATACATCAATATTTCCATTTTGATAAGCTACTACTAGTGCCTTTTGACCAGCAGACCAACCCATAGTTTTTATGTCTGTCTGTGAAAAGCCATCTATTCTGCTGTAAGTTTTTACACTATTATCTTCTATATCGTACGCAAATATTCCTTTGCTTGATGCACAATATATCACATCATCTGCTTCTACAACCTCCTGAATATCGCTATAATTAAAATAGGATTGCCAACTGCCTATAGCTTGACCATAAGTAGGCTGAATTAAAATGAATGACAATATTATTGTACATAACATTTTATAGCTGTTTCTATTCGCTTTAATTTTAGACATTATAGTCAAGTAATGTAATTTTGAATGCAATGTTACTATTTTGAAAAGATTGATTGCTTGGAATTCTACAAGAGCCCTACAGTTAAATCAAATATTAAGGTTTACGGCAGTTATCATTGGAACAATAATTACTGCAAGAACATTGCAGAATACTGAGCTTTTTGAAATAGAAACGGTATTAATGCTTAGCAGCACAGTTTCGTTTTTTTGGGTAGCCGGGCTTACGGGCTTTTTTATGGCGTCTGGCAATGAAGTAGATGAATTAAAGTCTAATATTAGAAACGCATTTTGGTGCTTGGTATTGTTCAGCTTAATCAGTCACACCCTAGCAGTTATTCTTATTCCCAGTTTATACAAGGTTTCTTTAATCAAGACTGGGGGTTACTGGGTGTATAGTTTCTTTACAGGAATTTCCTATCTCCTTGAATACTACTTATATAAAGTAGAAAAGACAAAAGTACTCATTTGGATTAGTATTATTACTAATTTATTGTATGTCGCCTGTTTTAGTTTAATTTATTTTCAGATTTCCCTATCTATATGCCTTTGGTTACTTGGTATTGTTGGTTTCATTAGATTAATGTGCTTTGCAGTTTATCCTGGCTTAACAGTATTATTTACTCAAATTAGTACCCGTCAAATTTGGAAATTTATAGTTGCTTCCGCCCCACTTATGTTTACTTTTTTGTTTAGTGGAAGTATGCCTTATGTAGATGGTCACATAGTTAGATTTTATTTTAATACCAATTTAGATTTTTTAAATTTTCAATATGGCGCAAGAGAATTGCCCATTATAAGTTTGCTAGCTGGAAGCCTAAGTAGTGTAATGAGTAGGCACATTAATCTATATAAAGTAGGTAGCGCTAGTATAAGAGCCGTTAAAATTAGATCACTTAGATTGATGAGGCCAATGTTTGCTATCAGCATTTTATTTGTCTTCATCACTCCCCTACTGTTTAATCTCATTTATAAAAATAGATTTAACGATGCCCCATATATTTTCATCATTTACCTATTAATAGCCATACCTAGATTAATATTTCCACAAAGTATTATGGTTGGCCTACACAACAATAAGCAACTAATGACTATTAGCGTAATTGAGTGGGTTATGAATTTAGTTCTAAGTATCATATTACTTCAATTTATAGGCTTATATGGCATTGCGTTAGCTACAGTATTGGCATATATATTTGACAAAGTTGCCTCTATTTACGTACTCAATCGGCAAGGAATTAGATTGAAACAATACACCCCAATAAAAGAGTTTAGCCTATACTCTACCTTGCTTATATTATCAGTTGCATTGGTGTTTAGTATAAAATATTTCAATTAAGAAACACAGTCAAGGCAGATGTTGTTAATCTGCGTACAATGGTTATGCTAAAGCTAAAGTGTAACTTTGCTTATCAAAATATGAGTGATTCCATCAAGCACGAATGCGGCATCGCGCTTATCCGTTTAAAAAAGCCACTTGACCACTATAGAAACAAATATGGCACCCGCCTATATGGGCTAAATAAGTTGTATTTGTTAATGGAAAAACAACACAACAGAGGTCAAGATGGAGCAGGGATAGCAACTGTAAAACTAAATGCAGAACCTGGACATCCCTATATTTACAGACACAGATCAGTAGATTCTAATGGTATTAGCCTCATTTTCGAACAAGTAAAAAAAGACTTGGAGGACGAGCGCTATTTTAATGAAGGAGGAATTGAACCTCTTTTGTTAACTACTGCTTACCCGTTTATAGCAGAATTAATGCTTGGGCATCTGCGATATGCAACCCATAGCAAGAACGGGACTTCGTTTTGCCACCCCTTCATCAGACAATCCAACTGGATGAATAAGAATCTGGTAATGGCAGGTAACTTTAATATGACCAATAACGATGAGTTATTTGAGCGTTTAATAGAATTAGGTCAACACCCACGTAATAGAACTGATACAGTTACAGTATTGGAGAAAATTGGGCATTATTTAGATGTAGAGGTAGATACCATCTATGAAGATCTTAAGAATCAAGGAATTCTAAAGGTAGATATGCCTGATATCATCAGTAAACGCATAAAGGTCGAAGAAATATTGCGAAATGCCGCACGAGATTTTGACGGCGGTTATGCTATGGCAGGTATGATAGGACACGGGGATGCATTTGTACTGAGGGACCCTAACGGAATAAGACCTGCATTTTGGTATGAAGATGACGAAGTAGTTGTCGTAACCAGTGAACGCCCACCAATTAAGACGGCATTTAATATAGATTATGATTTAATACAAGAAATTCCACCTGGGAATGCATTGATTATAAAGGCAGACAACTCTACATACCTATCAGAGATATTGCCACCGCGTGAATTAAAGCAGTGTTCTTTTGAACGCATATATTTCAGCAGAGGTACCGATAGATATATATACAGAGAGCGTAAAAACTTAGGTAAACTCATAGCGCCAGCAGTACTGGATGAGGTTAATCACGACTTAGACAATACTGTATTCAGCTACATTCCTAATACTGCAGAGGTTGCATTTTATGGTATGATGGAGCAAATAGACGACTATTTGAATGAACGTAAAAAGCAAAGAATACTAGAGGGAGAAATTTCTCAAGAGGAGCTTTCTAAGTTATTAGCAGTGAAGGCAAGAACTGAGAAAATAGCTGTAAAAGATGCCAAACTAAGAACTTTCATTTCCCCAGATAATACTAGAAATGAATTGGTTAGCCACGTATATGATACTACTTATGGTGTGCTAAATAAATACACAGATAGCCTGGTAATAATAGACGACAGTATAGTACGGGGTACAACGCTAAAAAACAGCATCATAAGGATATTAGACAGACTACACCCTAAAAAGATAATTGTAGTTAGTTCTGCGCCGCAAATAAGGTATCCAGATTGCTATGGCATAGATATGAGCAGGTTAAAAGACTTTGTTGCCTTTAAAGCCGCAATAGAATTGTTAGAAGAGGCTCATCTAGAGCATATAATAGACGATGTGTATAGCCTCTGTAAACAAGACAGAAAAAACCCAGATGCTATAAATCACGTTAAAATGATATATGAGCCATTTACCGATACTCAAATAAGTAAAAAAATATCAGAACTATTAACGCCTAAAGAAGTTAATGCAGAGGTTACCGTTATATATCAAACTATAGAGAGTTTACATCTAGCCTGCCCACAACATACTGGTGACTGGTATTTCACAGGAAACTACCCAACTAGGGGTGGTAATAGAGTAGCAAATAGAAGTTTTATAAATTATATAGATAACAATAGTGACAGGGCTTATTAATCATTTGCCAAAATAATATGTTAAAAAATATAGAAGCCTTAGATCAAGTAGTCATCAGATTTGCTGGTGATAGTGGAGATGGCATTCAATTAATAGGTTCAGAGTTCAGTATGGCAACTGCCTTAGCGAGAAACGATTTAGGTACTTTTCCAGATTTTCCAGCTGAAATTAGAGCACCTGCTGGTACTTTACCAGGAGTCTCCGGTTTCCAAATTCATTTTGGATCTGTTGATATTCATACGCCAGGGGACAGTTGTAATGTATTGGTAGTAATGAACGCTGCAGCATTAAAGAAAAACATCGACGGATTGTCAAAAGGTGGAATTATACTAGCCAATGAAGATGGGTTCGATATAAAAAATCTAAAACTAGCTAATTACCCAAGTGGTGTAAATCCCCTAGATGATTTACGAAATAATAAAGATTATCAGCTCCACATTATTCCCATTACTAAACTTACCAGAGTGGCATTAAGCACTTATGGTTTAGGCACTAAAGAGACTGATCGTAGTAAGAATATGTTTATACTCGGATTGATATGTTGGATGTATAATCGTCCGATGCTGTCAATTCACGAGTTTCTACAAAGAAAGTTTGGGAAACATCCAGTTATTTTTCAAGCTAACATAGATGTGCTAAATGCTGGATATGCTTATGGTGAAACTACTGAGCTGATGGCTGAACGATACACCATAAAGCCTGCTAAAATGCCAGCTGGTAAATATAGAAGCATAACAGGAAATGCAGCAACAGCATTAGGAATGTTGGCAGCTAGTGTTAAGTCTGGCTTACAATTGTTCTTTGGCACTTACCCAATTACGCCAGCGTCAGACATACTTCACGACTTAGCTAAATTCAAAAGTTCAGGTGTTATCACATTTCAAGCTGAAGACGAAATAGCGGCAGTTTGTTCTGCCATTGGCGCCAGTTATGCTGGTCTTATTGGGGCAACGGCCAGTAGTGGTCCAGGTTTAGATCTTAAGTCTGAGTCTATTGGTTTAGCAGTTATGCTGGAGCAACCACTAGTTGTAATAAATGTACAAAGAGCAGGTCCAAGTACGGGTATGCCGACAAAGACCGAGCAAGCAGATTTGCTTCAATCTTTTCACGGAAGACACGGAGAGGCCCCCCTTCCTATAATTGCAGCTAATTCCCCTTCAGATTGTTTTAATACTGCTTTTGAAGCTACTAAGATTGCAATAGAATATATGACTCCTGTCATTATGCTTAGCGACGGCTACATTGCCAACGGTACTGAACCTTGGTTATTCCCATCAGAATTAGAATTGGCAGAAATTAATGCACCATTTGCAAAAGTTATAGATGGTGGTAAGTTTCATCCATATCAACGAGACGAAAACTTAGTTAGAAAATGGGCTATACCTGGTGTAAAAGAGTTAGAAAACAGGATAGGTGGTCTAGAAAAAGAAGATGTGACAGGAAACATTAGTTATGACGCTAAAAATCACGAGCTAATGGTTCATATCAGGAATAATAAGGTTAAAAATATTGCCAACAACTTACCTCCAGTTAGACTAGATTCAGGCTTAGATTCTGGCGATTTATTAGTCATTTCTTGGGGCGGTACCTATGGCAGCGTTAAAACGGCTTGCCTACAACTTCAGGCTGAAGGTTTGGCAGTAAGTCATTTACACCTACGATGGTTAAACCCTATGCCAAAGGGAATTCCGGAACTAGCATCTAAATTCAAACATATAGTAGTCCCAGAACTGAATACAGGACAGCTAAAGTCTATACTAAGAAGTGAATACTTAATACCTGCAATTGGTTTCAATAAAATTCAAGGACAACCATTCACGATACAAGAGTTAAAAGATAGTTTTAAAACTCAAATCAATAATTAAATAATGACTGACACAGTCGCACAACATATAGATTATAAACACGCTCTGCCAGCAGAAGTGTTTACAGCAAAAGACTTAGTTACAGACCAAGACGTCCGTTGGTGTCCAGGCTGTGGTGACTACAGCATTTTGAAGCAGGTACAAACCATTGTGCCTCAATTGAATTTACATAAAGAGAAAATAGTATTTGTAAGTGGAATAGGTTGTAGCAGCAGATTCCCGTACTATATGAATACCTATGGTTTGCATAGCATTCACGGTAGAGCCTCAGCCATAGCAACTGGACTGAAGGTTGCAAATCCGGACTTGAGTGTTTGGGTAATAACTGGTGATGGCGATGCACTAAGCATTGGTGGTAACCACTATATACATTTATTGCGTAGGAATGTAGATGTAAACTTACTATTGTTTAACAATCAAATATATGGACTGACTAAGGGTCAGTATAGTCCAACATCAGTAGAGGGGCAAGTAACTAAGAGTACTCCAATGGGTTCATTAGACCATCCATTTAATCCTGCTGCATTAAGTTTGGGAGCTGATGCTAGCTATTTTGCCAGAAGTATGGATAGAGATCCAAAACATTTACAAACAACATTGCTAAGCTCTGCAAAACATAAAGGTACAAGCGTATTAGAAATTTACCAAAACTGCAACGTATTCAATGATGGTGCTTTCTTTATTTATACAGATAAAGAGACCAAAGCTTTAGAAGCAATATTTGTAGAAGATGGCAAACCCCTAATATTTGGAGAAAATAATACAAAAGGTATTAGACTAAATGCACAAGGTAAAGCTGAAATAGTAAGCCTAGAGGAAACATCTATAAATGACCTGTGGATACACGATGTTAAGAATATAGATAAGGCAATGATACTAAGTAGATTTTACGATGATCCTAGTGACGAAAATCATTTGCCTAGACCTTTTGGTGTATTTTACGATGTAGAAAGACCAAGCTATGATGATCAAGTTCAATTTCAATTGCAGATAGCCAATGCTACCAAAGTGCCTACGCTAGATGAGATAATTGCAGGCAACAATACCTGGACTATAGAGTAATTGCTAGACTAATTACAAATACAAACCCCACTTGTCAATATATTTCCATATTTCAACAGGTAGTAAATATTTAGGTTCCTTACCAGCCTTGATTAAAGACCGTATGTACGATGCTGAAATCTCCATTTGGGGGGTATTTTCTAATACTACTGTATTTGGGTGGGCGTCTTTTAATAATTCTGAATCTGGAATATGATTAGGTCTTAAAAAAATCTGAATAGGGTATTTTTGAATAATTTGCTCATAGTTTTTCCACTTAATCAAGGTATTAAAAGTGTCGCTACCCATAATTAAAGTAAAATTTCGAGTAGGATATTTTTCTTCTAAAAGTAGTAAAGTATTTATGGTGTAATTAGGTTGAGACAGTCCAAACTCAATATCAGAAGATTGAATATTGGTATCATTTTCTATTGCCAAATTCACCATATTTAGCCTTTCATAATCATTAGCTAAGCCAAGCTTATCTTTTAACGGGTTATGCGGACTAACCACAAACCAAACCTGTTTAAGTCCGACAACTTGAACTAGATGTGAAGCAATGACTAAATGCCCGTGATGTATTGGGTTGAAGCTTCCAAAAAACAAACCAGTCAAGTCTTCACTATTCATTCTTCAATAAAATTCTGTTCAATTATGTCAAATAATTCAGTTTTTGCCTCAGCTAAAGTTTCATTATATATAATAAAATCGCATTGATCAGCAAATTTCAATTCTTCTTCTGCTTTAGCTATCCTCATATTATAAGATTGAATGTCTTCTGTGGCTCGTTTACTCAATCTTTCTTTTATGTTATCAACTGTACCGGGATGTATAAAAATTACAATGGCTTGACCCAGATACTTTTCCTTAATATTCATAGCACCATACACGTCTATATCTAGTAATGGGTAATTATTACTTGCCCATATTCTATCTACTTCGCTGCTTAATGTGCCATACCAAACATTCTCATAAACCTCTTCTGATTCTATTAAGCCTCCTTTAGCTAATATACTTTTAAATTCTTCAAGGTCAAGAAAATAGTAGTCTCTTCCATTCAGTTCGTGTGATCTTGGCTTTCTGGTGGTTGCAGATACTGAAAAACTAAAGCTAGATATTGAGGTCAAAACTTCTTTGGCTAAAGAAGTTTTGCCTGCTCCACTTGGTCCACAAAGTATCAGTACCTTTTTTCCCTTCATTATAATATGTTTAAAACTTGCTCCTTTATTTTCTCAAGTTCTTCTTTCATCATTACTATATCTCGTTGTATTGTAGCATCATTTGCTTTACTACCAATAGTATTAATTTCTCTGCCCATTTCCTGCCCAATAAATCCTAGTTTTTTACCTGGAGTAGGCTCATTCATAGACGATAAGAAATATTTTAGGTGGCTTCTTAGCCTTACTATTTCTTCTGTTATGTCTAGTTTCTCAGCAAAATAAATTAACTCTTGCTCTAGCCTATTCATATCAAACTTTACGTCTTCTGCTATTTGCTTCAACTTTTCTTGCAAGTCAGACTTTACTTTTACTATTCTGTTATCTTTATGAGCATCCACAACAGTTAATGAACTATCAATGTTTTTGACATAAGATTCTAGCTCCAGTTGTAAAGTGTATCCCTCTTGTTTGCGAAATTCTTCGTAAGACTCTAGTGCTTTTTTCAATGTAATAATTACCTCTGTCCATTCAGTTTCATCATTTTTACTCTGATTATTCTGATAAACTTCATTCATCATCAGCAATGAAGGTAATATGTTCTTGTAGTGTATATCGTTTCTTTTTGCAGTTGCCTTAGCATCAGCTATCATAGCATCTATTACAACTGGGTTAATTATACGTTGTAAAGCTTTGGTACCAGTAGATTCAATTTCAATGTTTATGTTAACCTTACCTCTATACAAATCGTGAGATAAAAGGCTCCTCACTTCCATTTCCTTATCATAGTAGCCCCTAGGCAGTCTCACACTTAAGTCTAAGCCCTTACTATTTAAAGATTTAATTTCAACCTTGATGATTGCCTCAGCTAATTCTGTGGTAGCTGAACCAAAACCTGTCATAGATAATAGCATATAATAGTAATAACGTTAAATAAAGGGCAAATATCTACTTATCCCTTCGATTTATAACTTCAATTTACAATCGGAAGCAATATTCTAAAGGTAGTACCAACGTTTGGCTCACTTTCTTTCACAAAAATTGATCCCTTATGATAGTCTGTTATTATTCTTTTTGATAGACTTAGCCCTAGTCCCCAACCTCGCTTTTTAGTAGTAAAGCCTGGTTTAAATATTAATTTAAATTGATTTCTATTCAATCCTTTACCTGAATCTTTTACATCAATAACGTGCTTATTTCCAATTTTATCAACAGTTATTTTAATATCTCCTATACCAGCCATTGCATCAACAGCATTTTTCATTAGACATTCTATTACCCAACTAAATAGGTTTTTATTTAACATTACTTTAGCATCTCTATGGGCTAAAATGATAGTCTCAATAATAACTCTGTCTGGCAGTCGTATTTTCATATAATTTACTACCTCATCTACAACAGCTACCAAAGAATATGGAGTTAGCTCAGCTTGAGAACCAATTTTAGAAAATCGCTCTGTTATTATCTCAAGCCTGTTTATGTCTTTTGATATTTCAGACAAAATTTCTTCACTTGGGGGTTCGCCTGTTAATCGTAAATATTCTACCCAAGCTATCAAACTGCTTAATGGTGTCCCTATTTGGTGGGCAGTTTCTTTTGCCATTCCTACCCAAACCTTGTTCTGCTCAAACCTATTGCTGGCAGAATATGCGACATAACTAATTATTAAGAACAAGGATATTATGGCTAATTGCACCCAAGGAAAATAGCGTAATAAAGTAATAGCTGGTTGCTCTTGATAATAAATGGTATGATAAACTTTTTCGCTAATTTTTATTGGAATAGGGTCATTGTAAAATTTCATCCAACGAATGTTATTTCTCAGCCAAACTGTATCTGACACTTTGTTACTGTCTAGATTATTTACATAATCTATTACACCACGTTCATTTACAACAATTATAGGTATGGTTGCTTCCTTAATGGTTGTTAAAACTTGGCTATAGTCTTCTAAAGGTTTATTTATATCTTCAAATGCCTTAGCTATTCTACCAACTTCTTTACTTTCTTTTTCATTTAGCTGATCAACTAGATGGTTTGTAAACCATAATGAGAATATACCTATGCAAACAGCAGCAATAAGAAGCATTAGTTTCCAAGTCCTAGTCTTGTATTTTGCAAAAGGATTATTTATTCTCAAATTAATGCTTTCTTTACTCATTATCACCCCAGTCTAATTCATATCCGTCGTTTTTCTTATTCAGATTATCGGGTTCTTTAGCTTTCTCTTTTATATTATCTACGGGCAATTCTGGTTCTTTAGGTTTGAAAATTAACTTTTTAAATTCATTTTTTTCTTTCGCAATTCCATTTATGAAGTTTTTACCGCCTTCTTTAGTATCATATTTTATGCTGATTTTATCGGGGGTTCCTTTAATGATTAGATAAACTATTATTCCATTCTTATGCTTCACTTGAACCTCTCCAAACTCCGACTGATAATTATCTCTTTTACCTTTTATCCATTCTGTAGCGTTTAGCTTCGCCCTGTATTCCATTACATTATCGAAGCTATGTTTGCCAGACATTGTTAAATCACCAGCATCAGTAGAAACTATCATTTCAGGGATAATGATGGTCTGATTTGAAATAACAATATCATTTTTCAAACTATTTATTTTTATTCTACTAAAGTCTTTCTTTTTCAGAAATTTGTTCATTTCAACCAAGGGTTCATAGTTTATTAATTCACCGTTACTAATGTTAATATATGCCTTGACGTTTATAGTATTTGGTAAAACTATTAAATTATCTTGCCAAACAGAATGATATTCAATGTTAGCAGTAATGTTACCTTCTATATTCTTATCAGTGAAATAGCTTTGATCAAAATTGCCCATTTCAGCAAATAATTTTTTCAAATTCAATTTATTAAGTTTTACACTTGCCTTAGTATCAAAAGTATGGTTAGGTGTATTTGTTATCGTTATATCTCCAACTATACTTCCTCCCATTGCATCAAATTTTAAAGCTGACGCTCTAGCGAAATCGTGATTTACACTCAATCTTGAATTCAAATTTCCAGCCGATAACTTGCCATATTTCATTTTAGCAATTGCGACATTTAGATCTAAGTAAATATGCTCAGGTATGACAAAGGCAGTACTCTCAACGTTAGATTTAGTGTTTTGTGGTGCAATTAGAAAATCACTAATGTCCAAATTCTCACTCTTTAGGTTAGCTATCATTCGTAAGTTTTGATTATAACCCAATAAATAAGATAAAAAATTTTGAAGGTATCCATTTATCAAAATGTCGCTTTTCCCCGTAGTAGCTTGTAGATCTTTTATTTGCAAATTTCCTGATACTTGATTTAAGTACCCGTTTATGTTGTTTAATTTCAAATTAGGTTCAGATAACTGAAGTGAAGCATTATTGAGTATCAGACTTAAATCTAAAAATTCATTTTTAGTCAATTTCCCTGTACTTAATGAGCTTAATTTGCCTTGACAGTTTAAATTAATGTTGGCTGTCCCTGTCATATTTAGGTCTCTAGCTTGAATTAATTTACTAAGCATTCTAAGGCCAATTTTCCCTTGTAAGTCTGCTGTAACTATTGGTTGGTTAAAGTCTAAAATCGATAGATTTCCTTGTACTTTATTTCCTTCATAATTACAGCTAAACTTCTTTAGTTCTAGCTTAGTTTTGCCACCATTATGCAAAGAAAATATGCCTGTTGCATATACAGATTTAATCTTACTAGGCAATTTATCAATTTGAATATCAGAATTTTGAATAGAAAATCTAACATCTAAGTTAGGCATTTCCCATTTAGATATGTAGCCAAAATAATTTGCCTTGAAACTAATGTTTCCGGTACTGCTGTAATTACTCGCTTGCTTAGCATATTTACCAGGCAATAGGCTGATTAGTGACTTAATCGAATTATTAGCACCTGTCAATTCTAGATTAATAAACTTTCTATTTAATTGATCTATATATTTTGTCCTTAATCTAAATGGTGAGCCGTCAATATTTAATTTTTTAGCGCTAACTGCCAATACAGAATAATTTTCTTGTGATTCTACTTTGATGTTTAAATCTAAATTTTTGTTATCAGCATAAACGGTATTTCCAATAACAAGTTTTTTCAACTTCAATTGTCCACTCATATAGAATTCATTGTTTCTATCGCTCAGGTTACCTGAACAAGCCAGTTGCTTTAAATTAGTTTGCAGAATAGTCTCAGCTGATTTGTCAATGTAATTTAGCTTGGTTCGCAATAATATTATTTTACTTAGACTAAGCTTAAACATAGTATTTGGTTCAGTTTTTGAAGTATCTGCTGTAAATATATCGTAGTTAACTTTTTGACTGGCATTTGTCAATAGGTTTATAGTCGCATCTTTTATTACAATATGATTCAGGGAATAATTACCCTCTATCATTTCCCAAGCATTAAATGTCAACGACAAATCGCCAATAGCAGCTAAATTATCTTTGAAATTATTTGTTGACTTAATTGTGAATTGTGACAAATGAATGCTGATATTCGGAAAGTCGGTAAACCAGTTTAAATTGATATTCTGACTGCTAATAATGATGGGAGTTTTTATCTGACTGTTTATTTCCACAATGACTTTTCGCTTTATTTCGTCTTGATAAAACTGGATTGCAATAAAAATACCGATAAAGAAAACCAACAATACGCTAATTAAAGCCAACAGACTTCGCCGTAATATCTTGATAGTCTTTTTATTCATTATGCTATGCTTCGCCTAGGCTACAAACTTAATTACATCTAAATAGATGTGATAAATATATTAACTAAAAAAACTTATAAATATTTTTGGTGGCGAAAGATATATGCATTACTTTTGCAACACCATTTTAAGAAATGATTAAGGGGGGCTTAGCTCAGCTGGTTCAGAGCATCTGCCTTACAAGCAGAGGGTCATAGGTTCGAATCCTATAGCCCCCACTCCAAAACATCAAAGCCTATCAAAAGATAGGCTTTTTTTATGCCCCAAATTCTCTTTTTATTTATTTATTTTTATTTATAGATTTGGCAAATGGATTTAACGGAAAACCGAGCAAGCACAGGCAGTCCTTATAGTTTAATTGTAATAGTAGCCGCTTTAGGTTATTTTGTTGATTTATATGACTTGGTACTGTTTGGAGTAGTTAGAGATGCAAGTCTGATTGGAGTAGGCGTCATAGATAAGTTAGAACGCATTAGAATAGGTGAAAATATGCTGAGCATTCAAATGATTGGGATGTTGATAGGTGGCATATTGTGGGGAGTTTTGGGCGATAAAATGGGCAGACTTAAAGTATTGTTTGGCTCAATAATTATGTATTCCGTTGCCAACATTGCAAATGGTCTGGTCGAAAATGTACAACAATATGAAATTTGTAGATTTATAGCTGGTGTAGGTCTTGCAGGAGAATTAGGAGCTGGCATTACTTTAATAGCTGAATCAACTAGGAAAGAGCAACGTGGAGTTGGAACTATGGTTGTTGTTGTTTTCGGAGCATTAGGTGCAGTTACTAGTGCATTGACTGGGTCATTGACTACTTGGCGAACATCTTACTTTATAGGTGGTGTATTGGGTTTAGGACTATTGGCGCTTAGAGTTGGAGTTTCAGAATCAAGCTTATTTAAAGACTTAGAGTCTAAAAGAGGTGTGAGTAAAGGCAATTTCTTCACATTGTTTAGCTCGGCTAGAAATCTTCGAAAATATTTCTCGGGGATACTGATAGGTTTACCAATTTGGTTTACCATAAGCACCTTTATAATTGGAGGGCCAGAATTTGCCGAAAAGCTGATGGTACAAGGTGAAGTAACTAGGGCTAAGTGTATTTTGTATGCTTATTTAGGACTTAGTCTAGGTGATATAATAAGTGGTACACTTTGTCAAATATTGAAAAGTAGAAAACAAACACTCTATATATTCTTAGCTACAACCATACTTAGCTGCGTATTGTATTTAACAGCAAATGGGGTTACCGTTTCGTATTTCTATTTAGTATGCTTCCTAATTGGAGCATTAACCGGTTATTGGGCAATTTTTGTTATGTTAGCATCTGAGCAATTTGGAACAAACCTGCGAGCTACAGTCACAACAAGTTCCCCAAATTTTGTTCGAGCAGCAGTGTATCCTATTGCTGCTGCATTTCAATGGCTTAGAGTAGATATGGGTTATATAGGCGCAGCCACTTTAATAGGTGGAATATGTATTGGTTTAGCCATATTGGCTACGACATTTAGCAAAGAAACATTTCATAAAGATTTGAATTACTTAGAATAATTGAAAGTATTATAGTCTTAGCCTTTATTTTCGTACGAGATTAAATATATCATATTAGTCCCATTAAAATGGATATCAAAGAGTTATTGTCTTATTTAAAACCGGATCACCTTATTAAAGAGGCTGGTCCGTATGCGCTATGGGTAGTTATGGCGATTATTTATTCAGAAACTGGTTTGTTAATTGGCTTTTTCTTGCCTGGCGATTCATTGTTATTTGTATGTGGATTATTTGTTGGTACCGGCGATATTCCATATAACATAATTTTAACCATTTTGATATTAACTGTAGCTGCCATACTTGGTAACTTAACTGGATATTATTTTGGCAAATCGGTTGGACCTAAATTATTTGCTAGAGAAGATAGCCTAATTTTTAAAAAAAAATACCTAGAGGCAACGCAAGCATTTTATACTAAGAATGGTGGCCGCGCACTAATATTAGGCAGGTTTATACCAATTATTAGAACCTTCGTTCCAATACTTGCAGGTGCAATCAAAATGGATTTTTCTAAATTTATGCTTTATAACATAATAGGCGCATTACTTTGGGTGCCTAGTTTGACCATTGCCGGCTATTATTTGGGTAGATTTACTTGGGTCAAAGAAAATGTAGAAATTATTGTGATCGGCTTGGTAATCATTACAATTATACCAGTTGTAAGAACCTTCCTGAAGGAAAAGAAAAACAAAGAAGTAGTCTAGTTATTTCGTTCAGTATGGGAAATATAAACTGCTGCCGTCATATCACCAGTTACATTTAGTACCGTACGGCTCATATCTAAAATTCTATCTACACCCAGTATAATCGCTATACTTTCTCCAGGCACCCCTATACTGTCTAATATAAGCATCATTACCGGTATAGACCCTCCAGGGACTCCTGCGGTACCCATTCCTGCCAATATACTTACCAATACAACCGTAATCTGTTGTGTAAGGTCAAGATGTACACCAAAACATTGTGCCAAGAACAAGATGGTAATCCCCTCATACAATGCAGTTCCATTTTGATTAGCAGTACTACCTATGGTAAGTACAAAGTGAGAAATATCTTTTGGCAATTTCAGTTTTTCGTTCGCAGTTTTTAATGCTGTGGGCAGGCTTGCATTACTACTGCTTGTGGTAAATGCAGTCAACATAAGTTCCGTATTCTGCTTAAAGAAATAACGAGGACTCATATTGCAGAAAAATTTTAAGATTATGCTGTAAGTACCAAATAAATGTAGAGCCAATACACTCAACACCAGCGCCATATAGCCGAGCAATGTACCCAATATGCTGAGCCCAGTATTTACAGTCAATACAAATAAAAGTGAGGCTACTCCTACAGGTGCCAGTTTCATAGCATAGCCAATTACCCGCATTGTTATTTCATAGAGCCCCTCTAAGGCACTTTTTAGTCCCTCTACTTTTTCTGGGGGACTATTACTCATTGCTATTCCGAGGATTAGAGCAAAAAACATAACTGCTAGCAAACCTCCACCTGTGTAACTTGTATCAAATGCTCGAACCATATCCTCCAAAGGATTCTTAGGTACTATTTTTACTATAGTTTGCAGAAAATTTTGCTTTTCTACTTTCTTTATATTTTCCCGCTGTTTCTGAATGTCAGCATTAAACTGTGATTGAATACTGCTTCTGTCTTTTTCACTTAAGTACGATCCTGGTTTTATTATCGCAGTAGATGCAATACCTAGCAAAACACTAATGCCTGTAACTATCAGAGTGTAAACGAACATTTTCCAACCTATCTTGCCCAATCGGCTCACATCGCCAAAGTCTGCAACACCAAGTATTAAAGCAGATACAACTAATGGAATGACCATCATAAAAATCATTCTTAAAAACAATTCCCCGATAGGCTTTATCCAAGATACAATTTCAGGAATTATGTCAGCTGTAACCGTATTTCTGACAACGATTCCACACAATACCCCAAACACCATACCTATAAATATGGCTGTATGTAGTTTAATTTTCACTTGGTGCAAATATGCTAAATTCTTAGACAGTCTTTGTCCTATTGTTTAGTTTACTATGTTGCCTACTATAGCCGAAGTAAATAATAAGCCCAACTGCAAGCCACAACACAAACCTTATCCAAGCTACAAAGGGTACTTCAGTCATAAGATAGAAACAACTAAGCAGACCTAAGACTGGAATAATAGAGTATTTTAATTGATATGTCTTTATGACGATATAAATAGTGCCAAGTACAAACAACCAAGTAGGAAAGCGAGCAAAAATACCCCAACTTTTGTCTGAAAACTCCTTTGGCACCTTTAGTAAATTGGTAAATGCATCTGGTACAAAATATTGCAATGAAACTACAGAAACTATAAATGCGATTGGAATAATGAATTGACCATTTACGTAGGGCACTCTAAATTTCCCCTCTTTATCACCAGTATCTCTAGGCATAAACAAAATACCCCCGCATACTATAACAAATGCAAACAGAGTCCCTAGCGATGTAAAGTCTGTAAGTTCATCAGCATTAAAGAAAAACAAAGGAATACCTACCACAAAACCCGTCAATATGGTGCTAAATGATGGTGTTTTAAATCTTGGGTGAATGCGGCTAAAAGCGGGAGGTAACAATCCATCTCTGCTAATGCTCATCCATATTCTAGGTTGTCCCATTTGGAATACAAGTAATACATTAGCCACTGCTAACACTGCACTTACACCAACTACCCATCGCATCCAGGTAACATTATGAAACGTAAATATAAAACTTAATGGGTCGCCTACCCCTTTGAAATTGGTATAGTTCACCATACCCGTCATTACTAAACTAATCAAAATATAAAGTACTGTGCAAATAAGTAAACTGTATAAAATTCCCTTTGGTAAGTCTCTTTTCGGATTTTTACACTCCTCTGCCGTAGTACTAATGGCATCAAAGCCGATATAAGCAAAAAATACAGAACTAACGCCTTTCATCATTCCACTGAATCCATTTGGTAAAAAAGGAGTCCAGTTGCTGGTATCGATGTAAATAGCACCTATCACAATAACCAGTAAAATGACCAACAGCTTAATAATGACTAAAGTGTTACTCGTTCTTTTACTTTCTTGCACACCGACATAAACCAGTAGGGTTATTAGCGCAGTAATCATCAATGCTGGAAAGTCAAATATTATTCGAATTCCTGCTATAATTGGTGCATTAGTATAAGCATTTACATTTGAGTAAAATACTGCATTATTGGTAGCCTTTGGGTTAGCAGTGAATTCACTGAATGATCGCAAGGCACTATAATAGTCTGAAGCAAGCCAAGTCGGAAACTTCATATTGAAGTTACTTAAAGTCATATTGAGTATGTCTGTAAAATAATCACTCCAAGAAATGGCAACCACAACATTACCTATGGCATACTCAAGCAGCAAATCCCAGCCTATTATCCAAGCGATAATTTCACCAAATGCAATATACCCATACGTGTATGCGCTACCTGCTATGGGTACCTTGCTGGCAAATTCTGCATAGCACAATGCAGAAAATGCACAGGCCAATGCGGTAAACACAAATAGCAACGAAACTCCAGGTCCTCCATTTAGAGCGCCCTTGCCGATTGTACTAAATATACCTGCCCCAATTACTGCAGCTATACCAAATGCAGTTAAATCCCAAGCATTTAAAGTCCGCCTTAAAGAGTGCTGTTCATTAGAATTATTTATCTCTGATAAAGCTACAGAGATTGACTTCTTCCTAAGTAAATCTTTCATTTTATGTCGGCAAATTATCATTAATGTAAGACATTAATATAAGTCAATGTTAAGAAACAGTTAATCAATACATTTACTACATACCTCTACTATTCTACTTTTGTCTGATAAAATTTAATATTTATAATCTGATTATTAATATATTATAAATTAATTATGTTTAAATTATAACGATAAATATGGATAAAAACATCTTACAATTTTATTTAGCATATTACCAATTTTACAAAATTCATATAGTTTTGCACCTTGTAGTTACTACCGTAGTATAAATCATAGTAAGATTTTACAATGAGTGTGAAACGCCAATATTTATTAAGCAACAACAACATTAACTATTAATAATTAGATGTCAGACAACAAGTCATCAGTCAATCAGACAGCTGCAACAGCTGTTCCTACAAAAAAAGCAGGTATGCCTGCCTTTACCGGTTTAGCAATATTGTCCGCAATCATTGTTTCAATGCTAATTTTCTTTTTCGTATTAGGTAATCCTGCCAACTTTGTAGATGGGGATACTAGTAAACACCCAATTGAAGAAGGCGCAGGCAAATGGTTAGGTACCGTATTTAAAGGTGGTATAGTAGTACCTATTATCTTGTCATTATTATTGATGACCATTATTTTTACCATAGAGCGTTTAATGACTTTAAGTCGTGCAAAGGGTTCAGGTAACGTTGACAACTTTTTACGTCGCGTTAAAATGTATTTATCAAGTAACAATATCCAAGCTGCATTAGCTGAGTGTGACAAACAAAAAGGATCTGTAGCCAGTGTGGTTAAATCTGGTTTATTGAAGTACAACCACGTATTTAATTTACCTGATTTAGATAAAGAACAAAAGTTATCTGCCATTCAGAAAGAAATAGAAGAGGCAACAGCTTTAGAATTACCTATGCTTGAGAAAAACCTAGTAGTTATTGCTACTATCGCTTCTGTAGCAACATTAATGGGTCTATTTGGGACAGTATTGGGGATGATTAAAGCATTCTCTGCATTAGCAAATGCTGGCGCACCTGATGCATCTGCCCTTTCTACAGGTATATCTGAGGCACTTATCAATACTGCGTTAGGAATTGGTACATCAGCTTTAGCTATTATATTTTACAATTATTTTACCAGTCGTATTGACTCACTTACCTTTAATATAGATGAAGCAGGTTTCAGCATTTCTCAAACCTTCGCATCTAATTACAAGGAAGTAACAGTACAGGCATAATCTAAAAGAGCTATATGCCTCACATTAAACCAAAAAGAAATAACCCTAGGCTAGATATGACCCCATTGGTCGATCTTGCATTCCTACTGGTTACTTTCTTTATGTTGACAACACAATTTAGACCTGAGGAAGTCGTGTCTGTTGATATGCCTTCATCTACAGCTAACATTCCATTACCAGACAGAAATGTGGTAATGCTAACTGTAGCAAAAGATGGAAGAATATTTATGGACCTAGACGGGCAAAAGGAACGTGCAGCATTGCTAAAACGTATGGGCGAAGAATACAAGGTAAGCTTCACTGATGCAGAAACAGCTTTGTTTGGCAATTTAGCAAGTTGGGGAGTTCCTATGAGTAGCATAAAAGCGTACTTAAATACACCACAATCAGAGCGTAAAAAGTTTCCACAACCAGGAATTCCATCTGACAGTTCTAACAACGAATTAAGCAAATGGGTATTAAATGCACGTCTGGTAAATCCTAAAGTTAGGTTGGCCATTAAAGGCGATAGAGAAACCCCTTATGAAAAAGTAAAAAAGGTAATACAAACTATTCAAGATAAACCAATGGTGAATAGATTTAACCTTATAACTAATTTAAAGGAGAAATAGTCGAAGACTGGAATTTTTGTACTAACAATTCTATCCTATTTACAGACTATTAGCTTAAATTTACATTTACCTTATTAACATAAGAGATATATAATGTCAGAAGTACAAACAGGTGGTGGTGATAAAGGCAAAGGTGGTAAACCCAAAGCCAAGAAAATGTCAACCCACATTGATATGACTCCGATGGTTGATTTAGCATTTTTATTGTTAACATTTTTTATGTTGACAACCACGTTTTCTAAACCGAAAACAATGGAAATAGCAATGCCGGAAAAGCCAAAAGACAATACCGATGTGCCACAAGTAAACGAGAAAAAGGTGCTAAACTTAGTTTTAGCAGAAAACAATAGAATATTTGCCTATGTGGGCTTAAAACCTACGGAAGATGTCGTAGAAGAATTAAACTATAGCGAAAATAGTCTTCGCAAGAAACTATTTGAAAGATTGCGCGGTGACTCAGGATCAATGGTCTTGATTAAGGCGGACGATAAAGCATCCTATGCTAATGTGGTGTCTCTGTTTGATGAGATGAACATTACCAAACAAAAAAGGTATGCTTTAATAGATATAAACGATGATGAGAAGAAGCTGTTGAAGGAGAAAACAGGTACTAATTAATTTAATTACAGCTTATGACAACAGTAAATTATTTAAAAGCAGACATTAACGATATCATATTTGAGGGTCGCGTGAAGGATTACGGGGCTTATGATATCAGAAATAAGTACGAGCGAAATGTAAGAATTGCAACACTTGTAGCTTGTATTTTTTTGGTATTGGCTTTCATTTCACCATTAGTGATTGAAAAACTAGCACCATCGGAAGTTGAAGAAGTAGTAGCCGTACAGCAAACAAGGATAACAGAATTGGCTCCTCCACCACCAATGGATGAGAATACCCCTCCGCCACCTCCAGTAACTATCGAGGCTCCAAAAATTGCTCAATTTGTTCCACCTAAATTAACAGATAAACAGGTGGTTGATGAAATTAAGACAAATGAAGAAATAATGAAAGCCCCAGTAATTGGACAAGCTAACGTAGAAGGAAGCAATTTAGTATTGGATCCAGGTGTATCTGTTCCTAAGAAAACAGAGATTAAAGTTCCAGAAAAGGTTAAACCTAAGATTGAAGCGATCGAAGAATTCGTAGATGAACCAGCAGCATATGATGGATATGTACCCTTTCTTAATAAGAACTTACGTTATCCTGATCAATTTTCTTCTAATCCAATTAGTGGCGAAGTGGTTATACAATTTGTAGTTGAGCGTGATGGTCAAGTTACTCAAGCTAACGCCGTAAAATCTACCAATGAAGTATTCAAGGCCGAAGCATTAAGAGTAATGAGATTAATGCCAGCTTGGAAGCCAGGTAAGGCTGATGGTAAGGCAGTAAGAAGCCGCCAAGAGGTGAGAATTAAATTCATTCCGCCAAATTGATATTTGATATAAATTTTTTGATTTAAGATTGATATTGCCGGCATTTGGTTTTTGCTCATTGCCGGCATTTTTATTGTAAAAATGCAGAGAACAGAGAGAAAGAAGTTCCCCATAAAAATGATGCTAGACATTGCTTTGTCTTTGCTCTTTTTTATTTTAGCTGGTTTTATTTATTACTATATATCAGTTGGAAAAGGTCTAGAGGGGAAAAAGGAATTTCTATATATATTGATGGGTATAGTATTATTGCGTGGAATATTTAAACTAGTATTAGTTATAAATAGATTAAGAAAATTGAATAAAAGATATTATGAATAAAATAGCAAATGCATTAGCATTCATTATATTAATTAGCCTATCTGCCTGTACTGGAAATGGTAAAAAAGGTGTGACTGACACACCAACCTCAGGAAAAATAAACATTATGGTAGATGAAAGTCTACAATTGATATCAGAATCTCAACTAGAGGCATTTCACAGCATATACAGGTTAGCAAAGGTGACCCCTGCATATGCACCAGAGTTTCAAACATATCAAGCATTAATTAATGACAGTGTTAACTTCATAATAGGAACTCGAATGTTGAAAGACGAAGAATTAGAATTCTTTAAGAAAAAAGGGCATAAGGTTATTCAACAGACCATAGCCTTAGATGCTACAACACTGATAGTCAATTCAAAATTTGGTGATAGTACACTAACTAATGACCAAATGAAAAAATTATTTACTGGACAGGTGACAGATTGGAATCAATTGTACCCTAACAGTAAAGCGGGTAAAATCCTCTTGGTATTTGATAATCAAGCAGGAAGTACATTAAGGAGTATTGGTGATAAATTTGAATTAAATGGTAAGATTCCGAAAAACTATTCAGCTGTAAAATCAAACCCTGAAGTTATTAAATACGTGCAAAGTCACCAAAATGCCATTGGACTAATAAGTAGAAGTTGGATAAGTGACACACAAGATAAAAAAGGGCTTAGTTTTCTGAAAGATTTAAGAATAATGCAACTTGAAGTTCCTGATACTGCGAAACTCAAAGTTGAATTAAAATATGCAGGGCCGTATGCAGCATATTTAAAATTTGGAGCCTATGCCTTGCCTCGAAATGTGTATATCATCAGCCAAGAGTCCTATTCTGGTTTGCACACTGGGTTGAGAAACTACATTGCATTAGATGGTCAAATAATAATTTTGCAAATGGGCTTACTACCCTACACGCAACAGGCTAGAAATATAAAAGTAACCAAAACATTAGGAGGAGAATAAGGTTTTGGTAAGGCATTTGCCTATTATCTAAATAATAAACAAAGTAACTAAGTATATATAACAACTATATGATGATCAAGACAAAGATGGCCTTGCTGAAATCAAGCCTAATAGCAAGCAGCCTAATACTAGGTGGATTTACAGTAAGTGCACAAACAGTAGAAGAAGGCAAAAAAGCTTATGAACAAGATTTGTATGATAAAGCTGGAACAATATTTAAAGCTAGTTTAGCTAAATCTCCAAGTGCAGAAACTTGGTTTTACTTAGGCAATGTATATTACAACACAGAGAAAAAAGATAGTGCATACTATTCTTATAACGAAGGATTGAAATTGAATGCTGCAGAAGCCCTAAACTATGTAGGTGTAGGTAGAATAAAGCTAGCTGAGGGAAACAAAGCTGAGGCTAGAACCAATTTTGACAAAGCATTAGAATTAACGAAAAATAAGAATTATGATGTAATGAATGAGATTGCAGTAGCCATATTCGAAGTATTTGATAAAACTGAGGTAGGCTTTGGTCGTGCATTGATAGACAAAGCAATGGCTAAGAAAAAAACAAATGAAAACTATATTATTACTAGTGGTGACCTATATAGATTGGAGGGTGAAAGCGGCAAAGGTATAACTGAATACAAAAGGGCAGTTCAAGTAAATGCTCGTAGTACAAAGGCTAACTTAAGAATTGCAGATTTGTATTTAAAACAAGGCAATTTTGAGGCAGCAGAGCCTTTCTACACTGATGTAAAACAAATTGATGCTAATTATGCCCCGCTTTATATTAAATTATCTGACTATTACCGTGAAACTGGTAAATATCAAGAGTCTATTACCAATTTTGAGAAATATTTGACTCTAGCTGGTAATTCTGAATACAATCTGTACAATTACGGTTCACTCTTGTATCAAGTAAATGAGTTTGCAAAAGCTGAGGTACAATTCCAAAAAGTGGTTAACCTAAACTCTAAAAATGTATTTGCCTTAAGACTATTAGCTTACAGTCAAAAGGAACTTGGAAAATTCCAAGAGGCCAGTCAAAATATGGATAGATTTTTTAGCTTAGTTAAACCTAAAGACATCATTTCTAAAGACTACGTAACTCGTGGTGAGGCTCGATTAGGTTTAGGTAACTTTACTGGTGCAGTAGAAGACTTAAAGAAATACAATGATAATGATACAGCGCATACCTATGAGGATAAACTAATAGTTGCCCTAGATAGCGCTAAAGATTATGGTATGGCTGCAGACGTGCTAAATGCTAGAGTGGAGCGTAAAAAAGCAAGTAATACGTTAAATAATGATGACTACTATACTTATTATAATCTAGGTAAATACCAAAATTTAGCAAAGAGATATAATGAGGCAGATGCGGCATTTGCTAAGTCAATTGAACTAAAACCTGATTTAATTAGCAGTTACTACCAACGCATTTTAATTCACGAGAATAACGACAAGGATTTTAAAACAGGTGAAGCAACTCCATACTATGAGGCATTTATGACAGCTACTGCTGCAGAGAAAGATAAATATAAAGGTCTATATGTAAAGGGGTATACGTATATGGGCTATGTTGCCTACAACAAAAAAGATTTTGCTACATCAAAACAGAATTTCCTTAAAGTAAAAGAATTAGATCCTAACAATAAGTCTGCTACTCAAATGATAGATTATTTCACAAGCGTAGAGAAGCAAAAGAAGAAGAAATAGTTTTAACTTGACTACTCAAAAATATAAAGCCACCTAAAATTAGGTGGCTTTTTTATGAGATGTAATAGACAGATCTGTAATTAGATTATTTATCAGTATGAACATCCTTGTAGTTTTCTCTATTCAACCTTTGAAGCTTGTGATGGGTCTTAGGTTTTATAGTTATAAGGGGTACTTTCTCTGTAGTAACCATACTGGTGTCTAGTCCAAATGCCTTTTCCTCGCTGATGCTGAATTGTTTTAACCACTCATATATGGTCATTACTATTCTTTGTAAGCCTTTTAAGCTTTCGTTTATGTTTATCATTCGCTCTATTACAACAAATCTAAAATCCCCTGTTATATTGTATTTGCGTAAAGAGTTATATCTACTTATCACATCAACTTCGTTACTCTTAGTTAAATCATCGACTACAACTCTAAATAATGAATTTATGGTCGGCTCAATCCTAAATCCTAGTCTAAAGTTAACTTTTATAACCTTATTTGATTCTAAAAACTCTACTGAATATTCCTTAGTGTGAGGGTCATCTAATACATCTACGTGAACAAACCAATAAACATCAGCACGTTTTGGTGCTTTATTAAAAATTGAATACACTATTTTAGTTTCTATTTCTTTCAACCTATCTGCACTAGTTAGGAAAACTAAATTAGTTGCGTACTTTGGAATACTTTCATCTTCACTTATCTCCCGTAACATTGGTAAATAAGGTGCCAAGTCGGTAAACTCTGTATATTGATTTTTGATTTTTCTAGCTTTGAACCAACTGTACATAATTGCAACTAAGAAAATACTAATAGCCAAGGTTACGTAACCCCCATTAGGAAATTTCTCCATATTAGCTACTAGAAATGAGATTTCAATTCCGATAAAAAATATGGTTAATATCCATACCAGTATTTTATTGAACTTGATGAATCTCATATAGAAATTTAACAGCACAGTAGTCATTATCATTGTTAGTGTAATGGCTAAACCATAAGCAGCCTCCATATTGCTTGATTCCTTGAAGTATAATACAATACCCAAGCACCCAAACATAAGTAAAGTATTAATGCTAGGAATATATACTTGGCCTCTAGAGTCGTTAGTATAAATTAATTTTACTTTCGGCCACAGATTCAACCGAATTGCTTCGCTTATTAAAGTGTAACTACCTGTAATTAAAGCCTGACTGGCTATAATGGTGGCAGCTGTAGCTATTATAACACCTGTTAATCTAAACCAATCTGGCATAATCTCATAAAATGGGTTAAGTTCAACCCCATTTACTGGTTTTACCACCATTCCTCTATGGGCCATTAGCCAAGCACCCTGACCAGCATAATTTAAAAACAAACAAAGTTTTACGAATAGCCAACTTACTTGAATATTCTTTCTACCACAGTGGCCTAAATCTGAATACAGTGCTTCTGCACCAGTTGTACATAGGAAAACCGCACCTAATAAGAAGAATCCACCAGGTTGCTGAAACAAAAACTGTATATAGTATGGGTTCAGTGCTTTGAATATATATGGATATTGCAAAGCAGATATGAAACCGAGCGTGCCTAGCATAAGAAACCACAATATCATAATTGGTCCAAAGAATCTACCAACAACGTGAGTTCCAAATCTTTGAAAGATGAATAGCAGTGTGATAATCACCATTACAATTGGAACTACTGGCACATTTGGACTAATAAGTTTTAGACCCTCTATGGCTGAGGTAACTGAAATGGGCGGTGTAATGATCCCATCAGCAAGAAGAGTACTACCCCCGATAATAGCAGGGATTACCAACCACTTCTTATATCGACGTACCAAAGCATAAAGAGATAATATGCCCCCCTCTCCCCTATTATCAGCACGTAAAGTTAGAAAAACGTACTTTAAGGTAGTTTGTAGTGTCAGTGTCCAAAATACTGCAGAAATGCCTCCTAAGATTAAGTCTGTGTGTATGGGTGTACTTCCCATTATCGCCTTCATTACATATAGCGGGGATGTTCCAATATCCCCGAAAACGATACCTAAAGAAATGAGTACACCAGCAGCCGATAGCTTGTTTAATGGCCCTTTTGATTGCATATAACTAACCCCGAAACGGGAAATATTTCGGTGCAAATGTATGTATGCAATTAGGCAAAGTGTACTATTATGGTTAAACTACCAATCCTCTTGTTCTGGATTAATTTCTAAAATTATTTCAGAAGTGTCAATAGGGACAATCTTAATCCTAGATGAAGCTGGACCTGTTAGGTTAATATCTCCCCAAAAATTGCTGTACTCATCATCTGTTATCATACGCAGGCGATACATATGATAGGCAGTTCTATGTTCTAGTCGTTCTGCCATAGTATTCAATGTACCCTGATTATTAAAGAAATACATAAATTTCTTAGGAGATCTGATAATGTGTGCTAGAAATATTGACTCGCTTAGTTTTAGGTCTGCAGGCGATTTGTTAAAATAATATGCAGCAGCTTCTTTAATTCCATATTTCTCTGGACCCCACTCTATGAGATTCATATAAACTTCCAGCATTTTATTTTTAGAAACTATATCAAGATTTTCAATCAACCAAGTAATTAACATCTCTTCTATTTTCCTATCTATAGTTTTCTTATGGGTAAGAAATACATTTTTCACCAATTGTTGCGTTATTGTACTGCCTGATTTCTTGAAAGCCCCTTTTTTCAGATTCTCTAAAAATGCTCGAGCAAAGGATGCTTCTTCAAATCCATTATGCGAATAGAAATGCGGATCTTCCATACTCATTATAGCCTTAGGTAGATACTTAGATATGTTACCTAAACTTACGTATCCAGTACTTGCTGGCCCTATTTGTAGCGTTCGATTGCTATTAAATGGCTGATAGGTAAACGTAGAATTCATTTTAGATAAATCAGCTAAGCCATATTGATTAATTTTCAGGCTATTACCATCTAAGTCAGACTTTATTACTATGCTATCTTTTTTTGTAATGTCTAGGAAAAAATCCAGTTTATAACTAAATGTCCCTTCTATTTTTAAACCTCTAGTTTGATCAAATGTACCTATTGGCATTGCATCGATTACATCTTGTGCGTTTACAGTTGGCAGCGTTACGTTAAATCCTACTTCTTTAGGATTAGAATACTTTAATTCTGATTTCAATTCAGCACTTAGTTTACCCAGTATTACTCGGCTTGGGTCTTTAAGTATGATTTTCTGTGAATCAATATCCATATTAAAGCTAATGCCACCGTGAGTTACTATTATGGAGTCAGGAGACAATCTAGCGTCGTGCACATAAAAGCTGTCAGCAATTACACCTGCCCTAATATTTATTGATTTGTCTGTACTAGTTATAGACTCTAACTTAAGGTTTACCTGTTTAAACCCACATAGTGTATTTTCTAATCTTGATATATTTCCTGGGTTCAGGTTTTGCAATTTATCTGTAGATATATTTACGTCTGCCTCCTTAGTACTGTGGTTGAAAACTCCTTTTATCTTCCAATTTTGAACAAAATCGTTTCTGTTTATTAATATGGTTGAACTAATGTCATTTGAAACATAGTTTAGGTTTTGTAGAGTAACCAAATACTTATTTAAACTATCATTGTAGTTTATTTTAAACGAGTTAATTATGATATTATCAGGAATTGATTCAGAGGTCTTGATGGCAAACTTTGCTAAAGACTTTAACTTTCCAAATATTGATGTGTCTGATTTATTCTCTTCTAAGGGCTTTGATTTTGAAGATTTTACTTTTCTTAGTTCATTTGCATCTAAATAAGCTTTATTACATTCTAGTGAGTTGATTTTCACTTTACCACTAAACAGTGGCCAAAACATCACTGATACATTTAAGTTATTGGCTTGAAATAGGACTTTATTATGGCTAACTAATTTAACATTACCTAGATTAACAGAATTTAAACCAGATACATCTCTTTGTGATATAGATAAATTAATAGCATATTCATTCTTTAATTTTGCAGAAGCTTTACCAATTGCCCAGTCCAATATGGGTTTTCTAAATAAATAAACTGCAATGCAAGCACATATAACTAGGACAACTAAAGAAAGAAAAACCCTAAAAAACCTTCTGACTACCTTACTACTCAAAATTCGCCCAATTTATAATATTACAAAAATGCCAAACATTAATCAAAGACTACCCATTAAAATAAAATATTATAATCTTTATCCTGTTTTTTTCATTTTAAGTTTCGTAATGCTTACCAATTTAGCTATTGCCCAATCAAGTAAATGGAATTCATTTTCTATAATGGCGGGTGACACAATAAATAAATATGATAAAGAATTAAAACGCCAAGGGGTATGGATAACGTATTTTCCTAATACTAAACTAATAGAAAGTTATGAAAACTATAAGGATAATATGAAGTTAGGGTTATGCGACTACTACCATAAAAACCCCTATAAACTTAGTTCTCAAATACACTATAGAAATGACACGATAGTAGGTAGAATGTTTCAATATGATAAAAAAGGAAACCTATACTATGAGTATATGTACAATGAAAGAGGCAAGCTAGACTTTGGCATTAGATCATATTATGCATCAGGTTATCTGAAGCAAGAACAAGTAGTTGACCCCTACAATGGCAGAACTGTAGATATTAATTACTCTGAAAATGATAGAAAATACTCAGACAGTATGGGTTTGTTATTAGAATATAAATTGAGTCAAAACATTAGGGAAACTTTCGACAGAAACGATACGCTGATGTACAACGAACTGAATGTAAACTCAAATAAATACGAAAAAATATTTATTAATCTTACCTACATTAGACCAAAGTTTGTAAGTCAATTTTTAGCTTGGGCTAGAACAAAAGATGGTATTGAATTCCCATTTGATGTTGTATTTTTTAAAGTTGATAATATTAATGGCCAAATATTGTCTTGGAACTATAAAGGCAAGAGTTCAAAAGATTTAGAGGCTAATATGTTGAAATTCATTACTTATTTCAAGCTTTTAAATAATATTGAGGTGAATTTTGCCAAATGGTTTAACGAAGTGAAGTTGAAAACTTCCCTTTTAATTTCAGATCAATGTACCCAATTGCCAGAAATGGAAGCAGTGAAGCCGAATCAACCAATTAATATTTATTTATTTAATCCAGGTATGAGGGAGTGTGACATTTCAGCTTATTTAACTCTCGCTTATGGTAGTAATGGGGTAATTATTAACGAAAAGAATAAGATAATCACCATACCAACTGGACTACGAGAAAATACAGCCGTTATGGTTGGAAAAATTGAATATCTGTATAAAGCTGGGCAATTTAAAGCAATACATACTGAATAGTATTCCCGTTACCAACTTCAGCTATTTTTTGTTTGCCTTGTACAAGCTCATTTACGTTAACCATATCTTTATTTTTAATAGTAAGAATCTGAAGACCTTTTATAACTTCTATATTGAATGTCTCACTTAACTTAGCTATAAAATCAACCACTGATTGTCCACGGTCATCTACACATACACTAAAACTAATTGCAGTATTGGCCATTAAATTCACATTTATACCATAACTAACTACCCATCCAAATATTTCAGCAATATGATTTTCAGCAATGAAACTAAAATCAGTTGTTTGTATTTGCAGCATAACTTGATTTTCCTTGTGAATAATTAATGGAATATGTTCCAATTGGTCTGGAGTATTGGTAACATAACTACCTACCTGATCTGGATGTACAAATGAACGTACATTTAGCATAATATTCTTATTTTGAAGGGGCTTTATAGTTTTGGGATGCAATACTGTAGCACCATAATAGGTCATTTCGACTGCCGTTTGGTATGATAGGTTTGGCAATAGTTCTGCTGCAGAATATTTCCTAGGATCTGCATTCATTATCCCGGGTACATCTTTCCAAATAATGACTTCCTCAGCCTCTAGGCTATAGGCAAATATAGCTGCAGTATAATCACTACCCTCTCTCCCTAAAGTTGTAGTATGATTACTAATAGTATGTCCTATAAAGCCTTGAACTATGACTGAGTGCGTGCTAAGTAATACTGGAATGTATTCACCTATTAATGTTTTAGTTGTTTCCCACTCTACCCTTGCTTGGCGATACATTTCATCGGTTATCACAAAGTTTCTTGCATCTACCCACTTATATTTCATATTTAAGTGAATCAAGTATTGTGCAACTATTTTAGTGCTTAATATTTCGCCAGTGCTTATCACTTGGTCATATATATAATCATAGTTCCTAACTAGCGGCTTTTGAAGGAATAATTTCAACTCAAATATTTTATCCCTTATTTCATCGGCTACTTTATTTTCCGAGTTGTCGAATAATTCCGTTACAATGCCTAAGTGGTGATTCTCTATTTCAGATAACAATGATATAAAATCCTCTCCTTGCCAAAATGCATTTACAACCTGCTCTAATGCATTGGTCGTTTTGCCCATAGCTGATAGTACGACAACTATTTTTTCATTCTTGTAATTATTTAAGATTTTTGCTACATTTTTAACAGCATTTGCATCTTTTACACTTGCCCCACCAAACTTAAATACCCTCATTTATTTCCTCGTAGTTAAATCTCATTTTACAATTTATCCATTCCGAATCTAGTTCAGCCTTCCATTTATTATAAAATTGAATTGCTGGCTGATTCCAATCTAAAACCTGCCAAGATAACCTATGACAATAATTAATTTTAGCAATGTCTATTAAATTTTCTAAAAGCGCTGATCCAATTCCTTTATTTCTGTACTGTTTTGAAATGATTAAATCTTCTAGATATACACACTTACCTTTCCAAGTGCTGTAACTGTAGTAGTACAACGCCATTCCCACAATCGTACCATAACTAGTAGCTACAGTACATTGAAAGCGCTCATTAATAAAGTCATTGGTTAATTGATCTACGCTACAGCTATGCTCTTCTTCTGCCTTTTCATAGATAGCTAATTCACGTATCAATTTCCAAATGGCAGGCATATCATCATTGAATGCTTTTCTAATTTCAACCTCGTCCTTCATTATTAAAAATCAATAATCAAATATTTTATTAGATATTTGGGACGGCAAAAATAGCATTTGTATATATTGTATGAAAAGTGAAGTTAAAACCCTAAACCAATTTATATTTGAGAGACAACACGATTTCAAATATGCTAGTGGCGATTTAAGCAGATTGCTTAGCGACATTGGTACCGCATCTAAAATCATAAATAGGGAGGTTAATAAGGCTGGACTCGTAAATATATTGGGTATGGCTGGTATGGAAAATGTACAGGGTGAAGAGGTTACTAAACTAGACGTATATGCTAATGATCAATTAATTGCAGCTTTAAGATCTGGAGGAGAATGTTGCCTTATTGCAAGTGAAGAAAATGATGACGTAATTCCCATCAATTATGAGAATGGCCACCACGGTAAATACGTAGTAATGTTTGACCCACTTGATGGATCTTCAAACATAGACGTAAATGCATCTATAGGTACCATATTCGCCATATACCGGAGAGTAACACCAACTACCGGTGAAGCTATATTGGAAGATTGCTTACAAAAGGGTGATGAACAAGTTGCAGCTGGGTATGTAATTTATGGCAGCTCAACGATTTTGGTCTATACAACAGGTAACGGAGTTAATGGATTTACTCTAGACCCAAGTATCGGAGAATTTTGCCTGTCTCACCCAGACATCAAGACTCCAAAAGACAGCAACATATATTCCCTAAATGAAGGAAATACGGCACAATTTCCAGAAGGAATTAAACAGTATTTAGCTTATTGTAAAGAGGAAGTAAAAGAAGAGAATCGCCCATATACTAGCAGGTACATAGGTAGTTTCGTTGCCGATTTTCACAGGAACCTATTGAAGGGTGGTATATTCATTTATCCCCCAACTGCAAAAGCACCTAAGGGCAAACTAAGGTTGATGTATGAAATAAACCCACTAAGTTTCGTTATAGAACAAGCTGGTGGTAGAGCAACAGACGGAAAAAACAGAGTCTTGGCACAAACACCAACTGAATTACACCAAAGGATGCCACTAATAATAGGTAGTGAAAATATGGTGCTAAAGGTTGAGGAGTTTTTAGAAAAATATAGCTAGGCCTCATTTCATATATTTTCTGCTAAGTTCTACATAGGCTTCAGCATTTTTTCTTATTCTCTCTATCATTTCGGGGCTGGTCTGCTTTACTACTTTAGCAGGGCTGCCCATTACTATGCTGTAATCAGGTATTTGCATACCCTCAGTTATTAAACTGTGTGCACCTATCACACACCACTCCCCTACCATTGCTCCATTCATTACGGTTGCCCGCATACCAACTAGTGTGTTTGAGCCTATAGTTGCACCGTGAATTATGGCTGAATGCCCTATAATACAATTATTTCCAATCTTGACAGGCATACCTGGATCAACGTGAATCATTGTAAAATCTTGAATATTGGTTCCATCTCCGATAATTACCTGATCGTTATCAGCCCTAATCACAGCTTGATACCAAACACTTGAGTTTTCTCCAATTATAATGTCACCTAACAATACAGCAGTATTAGCTATAAATACGCTTTTATGTTTTATTACTTTTGCAGTCAATTCTTGCTGATAGTTCATTTTCTATGTCTAAAAAATTATTTACCAATATTAAGGGTATTGTTCAATACCAAGATACTAATTCTCCAGTGTTTAAGCGAGGGGCAGCAATGGACGATTTAAATATATTGGAAAATGCTTGGATGCTGGTAGACCAAACAATTGAGAAAATTGGAGTAGGTAGAGCCCCTCAAATAGAGCCAGATAATGAAATCGACTGTTACGGACAATATATATTACCAGGTTTTATTGATAGTCATACCCATTTAGTTTTTGCCAATACTAGGCAGAAGGAATTTGAAATGAGAATAGCCGGTGCCAGCTATCAAGAAATAGCAGAGGCGGGGGGCGGTATTTTAAACAGTGCGGAGCAAATGGAGGATATTTCAGAAGATGAACTGTTTGAAGAAAGTGTATTTAGACTTGAAGAAATAATTGCAAAAGGAACCTTAGCCGTCGAAATAAAAAGTGGTTATGGCTTAACAGCAGACTCCGAATTGAAGATGTTGCGGGTTATAAAGAGGCTAAAACAAGTAAGTCCTGTCAACATAAAGGCCACTTTCTTAGGTGCACATACCTTTCCAAGTCAATATAAGAATGACCATAAGGCATATCTAAAAATAATAGAGGAAGAAATGTTGCCAGAAATTCAATTGCATAAATTGGCAGACTATATGGACGTGTTTTGTGAAACTGGATATTACTCACTTGCGGAAACTCAATGGTTAATAAATTTGGCAAATAAATATAATATCCCAATACGACTTCACGCAAATCAATTGGCAAATAGTGGCGGAGTGCAACTTGGAGTTAAAAATAATGTAGTAAGTGTTGACCATTTAGAGGAAATAGCAGAAGCAGAAATATTAGCCCTTTTAAATTCTAACGTTATTCCTACTTTGTTGCCTAGTGCTGCATTCTTTTTAGGGTCAAAGTATGCACCTGCACGAGCTATGATAGATGCTGGTCTTGGTGTTGTATTGGCAACAGATTTCAACCCTGGTTCTTCACCGGGTAGCAGTATGAGTTTTGTGGCATCATTGGCTTGTCTAAGTATGAAAATGACAGTAAACGAAGCCATAAATGCAATGACTATTAATGCTGCTTTTGCACTAGGTCTCCAACAAAGTCACGGACTAATTACAACTGGCAGAGATGCTAGTTTCATCATCACTGAGCCTATTGATGATATTGCCTGTATTCCTTACTACTTTTCTAGAGATTGCATCAGCGAAGTCTATATTAAAGGCAGAAGCTTTAACGGAATAAATATATAACCATCATATAATGTTAAATCAATTAATAGAATGTGTTCCTAACTTTAGCGAAGGACGTAATGAAGATACTATAAATGCGATAGCAAATGCAGTAAAATCTGTAGCAGGAGTGAAACTGCTGAATGTTGACCCAGGCAAAACGACTAATAGAACAGTTTTTACCATAGTTGGCCAGCCAGAGCAGGTTATAGATGCAGCCTTTCAAGCTATAAAAGTTGCATCAGAATTGATTGATATGCAGGCACATAGCGGCGAACACCCTAGAATGGGTGCTACAGATGTTTGCCCACTAATTCCAATAGCCAATATAAGTATGGCAGAAACCGTACAATACGCTGAGAAACTAGCTGAAAGGGTTGGTAGAGAATTAAACATTCCAATTTACTTATATGAAGAGGCAGCAAAATCTGAACAAAGAAGAAATTTAGCCATAATTAGAGAGGGTGAGTATGAAGGCTTCGGTAGGAAAATTCAATTAGCAGAGTGGAAACCAGACTATGGCCCAAGTGTGCTGAACCTGAGAAGTGGCGCTACTGTGATAGGTGCTAGAGATTTCTTAGTAGCCTATAACGTAAATCTAAATACAAGAAGTACTAGAATTGCAAATGCGATTGCTTTTGACGTAAGAGAACAAGGGCGTGTAAAAAGAATAGGTCACCCAATAACCGGAGAAATAGAGACAGATGCAAATGGAGAAGCTGTAAGAACACCAGGTACGCTAAAGGCTGTGAAAGCTATAGGTTGGTACATAGAAGAATATGGACAGGCGCAAATAAGTATGAATTTGACCAACATCAACATTACTAAGGTACATACTGCTTTTGACGAAGTAAGCGATAAAGCAACAGCTAAAGGTGTGCGTGTAACTGGAAGTGAAATAGTGGGAATGGTACCCAAAAAAGTATTGACAGATGCTGGTATACACTATTTGAAGAAACAAAATAGGAGCCTTGGAGTATCTGAAAAGGAGTTAATTGAAATTGCCATTTTGACTTTAGGTCTAAATGACATTTCTTCATTTAATCCTCAAGAACGCATTATTGAATTTATGTTAGCTGCAGATAGTGAAACGCCACTAGTTAATATGCAACTAAATAGTTTTGCTTCGCTTACTGCAAGTGAATCACCTGCACCTGGCGGTGGCTCTATAGCTGCCTATGTTGGAAGTTTAGGTGCCGCATTGGGTTGTATGGTTAGTAACCTATCTGCAAATAAAAGAGGATGGGAAAATCAATTGGAGTACTTTTCAGAATTTGGACTTAAGGCACAAAATATTATGAATCAATTACTTGCCTTAGTTGATGAAGACACTAAGGCTTTTAATGCAGTAATGGATTCATTTGGCTTGCCAAAAACTAACGAAGAAGAAACTGCAGTTAGAAAATCTGAAATAGATAAAGCAAATTTATATGCAGCAAAAGTACCATTGCAGGTTATGCAAGCTTCTGCTAATGCTTGGCCAATGCTATATGCAATGGTTGAGCGAGGTAACCCTAATTCTGTAACAGATGCTGGTGTAGGTGCACTGTGCATTAGGACTGCAATACACGGAGCCTACCTAAATCTAAAAGTAAATGTGAGTAGCCTGCACGGTGAAGAAAAAGATGCCTTAGTAGCTACTGCTGAAATCATTATAAATAATGCCATTCAATCAGAACAGGAAATACTAACTATTGTTAATCAAAAAATATCTTGATAAATTAGTTACGTATGCAAATAGCTTGGGCACCTATCTATGTTCATCCTTTGCCAGATGGGCATAGGTTCCCAATGTTGAAATATGAATTGCTGCCCAAGCAATTGCTACACGAGGGTATTGTATCTGAAAGTCAAATATTTGCACCTATGGATATGGATATTTCAATTATTCGAACTATTCATACAGAAGAATATATAGCAAGTTTAAAGAATGGTAGCATTACAAAAAACGCAATGCGTAAAATTGGTTTCCCATATAGCTATTCAGTTTACATTAGAGAATTATGTATTACGTATGGCAGTATTCAGGCAGCATTATTAGCAATCAAGTATGGCATAGCATTTAATATAGCGGGGGGTACACATCACGCCTATGCAGCAAGTGGAGAAGGTTTTTGCATATTTAATGACATAGCCGTCACATCAAAATACTTATTAGATAATAGATTAGCTAATAGCATATTGGTTATAGATTTGGATGTGCACCAAGGAAATGGTACAGCCAAAATATTCGAAAATGAAAATCGTGTATTTACTTTTTCAATGCACGGTCAAAATAACTATCCAAGCCCTAAAGAAAAAAGTGATTTAGATATTGGTCTAGCAGATGGTACTACTGATGAAATTTATTTACAAGAACTTAAGAGTTCTTTAACATTTTTTAAATCGAAGCCAAATCCGGATTTCTTAATATTTCAGACAGGGGTTGACATATTAGCAACGGATAAGCTTGGCAAACTATCTATAAGTATGGATGGATTAAAACAGAGAAATGAGATGGTTTTGAACTATGCCTATTTACTTAAAATACCGATTTTATGTGTAATGGGTGGAGGCTATAGCGAAGAAATCAGTGTAATTTTAAATGCACACGCCCAATTATTTAGGACAGCTAGTAATCTATATGATTGATGGGGAGGGTTTAAAAAGTAGGAGGGGCTTGGGTCCCCTCCATTAAAGTAGAGGGGCAAAAATCCAGAAAAACCCCATCTACAATTTTATTAAAGTCAACCTTTAATTCTAATTGAATTGCAAATATACTATTTACTTTTTTTGTGTAAAACCTATTTATAAAATTTGTTACAAACAAACAAATAAATAATTTGTACAACCAAGGTTAAATCGATAATTAACAAAAAGATAGCATTGAATAATTTTTTTTGAAAACCGTAACATTTCTTAAATAAACTAGTAAATCACTTTACTTTATTTACAAATGTTACTCTATTAATATTCCAGCTATTGTTGCACTTAATAGATTTGCAATTGTGCCGGCTATTAAGGCTTTAAAACCCAATTTAGCTAGCATAGGTCGCTTACCAGGTGCTAATGATCCTATACCACCAAGTTGTATGCCAATTGAGGCAAAATTTGCAAAACCACAAAGCGCGTAGGTTGTTATTATTACACTTCTGGGATTAGTTAGTCCTCCGTTTGCTTTCAACTTACTTAAATCTATGTAAGCAATGAATTCATTTAATATTGATTTCTCACCTAATAACTGCCCAACAGTAAATATATCTGCGCCCCTAATTCCTATCAACCAACTAATCGGGGCAAATACCCAACCCAGCATATATTGTAGGCTAAGTCCTGTATATCTGCCGTTACTATTTGTCTTAATTACGTCGTTTAAACCTGTCCACTTACCTACTCCATTTACCATAATGAAGTTTAGCATAGCCATAAGGCTTATGAAAACCAGCAACATAGCCGCAACATTTACTGCAAGCCTTAATCCATCAGATGTTCCGTTAGCAATGGCGTCTAACACATTAGACCCGACTTTATCCCTACTGATATTTAGATTTTCTTGAAATTTTTCAGTTTCAGGTATTAAAAGTTTGGCAGCAAAAAAAGTCCCAGGAGCTGTCATTATGCTGGCACTAAGTAAGTGAGTAGCAAATATTTTTTGAGATTCAACATCTGCCCCACCTAAAAATCCAACATAAGCAGCCAATACCCCCCCACTAATGTGCGCCATACCCCCCGTCATTAGTGCCATTGTTTCACTCTTTGTCATACCCATTATATAGGGTTTAATAACTAGTGGTGCCTCTGTTTGCCCTACAAATATGTTAGCAGCACTTGCTAAGCTTTCAGCCCCGCTTAAATTCATTACTCGTTTCATAATCCAAGCAAAGCCGTAAACTATCTTTTGTAGGATGTTTAGGTAAAATAACAAGCTAGTTAAGGCAGAGAAAAATATAATAGTCGGCAGAACCTGTAGCACGAATATGTAACCAAACGAATCTGTCTTGTTAACTAAATCTCCAAATAGAAATCCTGAACCTGCACGAGTAAATTCTAAAACTGTAACAAAGGCTTTAGCTATATAGCTAAATATCTGCCTAAAAAATGGAATCCTAAGTACACAATAGGCAAATACAAATTGTAACACTAAGGCCTTAATTATCAATGACCAGTTTATATGTTTCTTGTTATTACTAAGTAGAAATGCAATTAATGTAAGTCCAGCTATTCCAATTAGTCCGTTTAATATTGGCGTAAAATTCATTATGTTATGTAAACATTTTATTAGAATTGATTCTGTAAAGTATTTCAGATAATCAAGACAAACTTTCCACAAAGTAAATTGATTTTAACACCTATTCATAACCGATTTGATAGACTTATTTTTGTATCAAACAGAAATTATGAATTACTGGCTATTAAAAACTGAAAAAGACACATATAGTTTCGATGATTTAGTAGGTGAGGGCGAGGGGACTTGGGATGGAGTACGTAATTATCAGGCTCGTAATAACCTCAGGGATATGAAATTAGGCGATCAAATATTTATATACCACAGTGTAAATGATAAAGAAATAGTAGGTCTTGCAGAGTTAACCCAAGAATCTTTTCCCGACCCAACTATTGATGATGACAGATGGTTGGCTATAAAACTTAAAGCAATAAGGCCACTTGAAAATCCTGTAAAATTAGCTAGTGTGAAATCTCATCCAGATTTGCAATCTTTGCTATTGGTTAATCATACCCGATTAAGCGTAATGCCCATTGATAAAAATTCTTACCATATAATTATGGAAATGTCTGAAAGCCCTAATGAAAATGCCAGATAATGCAACACCAATATTAGAAGGTAAAAATTTTGAAATTACCATCTCAAGATTATGTTATCAATTAATTGAGGTACACGGCAATTTTGAGAATACTATTCTTATAGGCTTGCAACCAAGAGGAATATATTTATGTGAAGCTCTAAAAGAAGCCTTACTTAGCCTTACTGGAATTAAAGTAAAAGAGGGGAAGATAGACCCTACCTTTTACAGAGATGATTTTAATAGACGAGAAAGTCCACTAATACCATCTGCAACAGAGATGTCGCACCAAATAGAAGGTAAAAATATCGTCATTATAGATGATGTGCTATATACTGGAAGGACCATAAGAGCAGGTATGGATGCCCTACTAGATTATGGTAGGCCAGCAACAGTACAGCTATTAACCCTAGTAGATAGAAACTATAGTAGGCAAGTACCTATACAGCCGGACTACAGGGGAATAATAGTTGATACTAGGGCACAAATGCGTGTAAAGGTAGAGTGGCAAGCTGCTGGGCACCCTGAAAATAAAGTTTGGTTATACTCAGAAAATAAATAGCTATAAATGTCTAAAGGATTAAGTGTAGAGCATCTATTGGGAATTAAATATCTAAATGTTGATGACATTGAATTGATATTTCAAACGGCTATTGAATTTAAGCAAGTCATAAATAGACCCATTAAGAAAGTACCCTCGCTAAGAGATATTACTATTGCAAATGTATTTTTCGAGAACAGTACTAGAACTAGGATCAGTTTTGAATTGGCTGAAAAAAGACTAGGCGCAGATGTCATAAATTTTAGCAGTAGTGGTAGCAGTGTAAGTAAGGGTGAAACCCTACTAGATACAGTCAATAATTTATTGGCAATGAAAGTGGATATGGTTGTAATGAGACACCCTAGCGCAGGGGCAGCCCATTTCCTAAGTAAACACATTCAAGCTAACATAATAAATGCAGGTGATGGAACACACGAGCATCCTACACAGGCATTACTTGATACCTATTCTATTCTAGAGCAGTTTGGTAACGTACAGGGGCTAAACGTTGCCATAATAGGTGACATATTGCACAGCAGAGTTGCGTTAAGCAATATATTTTGCCTAATAAAGATGGGGGCAAATGTAAAAGTTTGCGGACCTGCTACATTAATTCCACGGAACATTGAACAATTGGGTGTAAGTGTGTCTAATAGCATAGATGAAACCTTGCAATGGTGTGACGTAGCCAACATTTTACGCATTCAATTAGAACGTCAAGAAGGTGCTTACTTTCCTTCGTTGAGAGAATACGCAATCCACTTTGGTGTAAATGCAGAGCGTTTAGATAAACTCTCTAAGCAAATTACCATAATGCACCCTGGGCCAATAAATAGAGGGGTAGAGATAACTAGTGACGTAGCCGATAGTCACAACAGCATAATATTAGATCAAGTAGAAAATGGAGTAGCCGTAAGAATGGCAATACTTTACTTATTATCAGCCGGGAAATCATCAAACGATTAAAGCAAATCGCTTTTGCGCATTCCCAACTGCATTAGAAATGCGGATATAGCAGCTGAGCCAAAATACATAAGCGCGTAATAATAATCTGCAAAAATTATTTTGCCAATCATAAATAGTAAGCTATAGGTCATAACCACAGCACCAATCCACGCCATAAATTGAAAAGAAAGCGTATTTTTTGGTTTCTCTATTGCATTGGCAACGTATACGTTATTCCATTTGCCCAGAGGCTTAATTCTTAACACAAACTGTTTTAAAGTTTCATTTGATTCTGGTGGAGTTAGTGCAGTTACGGTCATCCATATTATCGAAGTAAATACCGTTGTAGATAATATCATTTCTACACTATTTCCCCAACCGGCTATGCTCAGCAATTGTTGCACAAATGCAGAGTCGTGAGCTGTGCTATTATTAAGTGCATAAAGCAAAAGATACCATATACCTGGCGCAATTACAGCACTTACTTCACTCCATACATTTATACGCCACCAGTACCATCTTAATATCAATACAGCACCTAAACCAGAGCCTAATTGCATTAATATAGTCCAAGCCTCACTAATGGAGTGAATTAAAGTTGTAGCATATAGTGCTATAAGCATAGCAATAATGGTATATATACGAGACATTAATACATAATGCTTTTCAGAATTTTTTACAGTTTTAAAACTTTCAGGTTTTCTAATGAAGAGTTTATAGAAATCATTGATTATATAGCTAGCACCCCAATTTAATTGAGAACTAACCGAACTCATATACGCTGCTAAAAAAGTGACTAACAACAGACCTCTTAATCCAGGCGGTAAGAAATCTCTCATTGCATATATATAACCAAATTTACTTTTGTCACCTGTTAATTCTGGGTATAATACGATGCTACATAAACCTACCATAATCCAAGGCCAAGGTCTAATACAATAGTTAGCTACTTGAAAAAATAGTGTTGCCCAGAAACTATGTTTCTCATTTTTTGCACTCATCATTCGCTGCGCTACGTAACCACCACCACCAGGTTCTGCACCAGGATACCAAGATGACCACCACTGAATACCGATAAAAGTAAAAAACGACAAGAATGTTATGGATAAGTTTTTACCGCTTGCACCTAACGATGTTTCACCACCTATACTTGGAAAAAAACGCAAACTTTCTGCTGGTAACTTTGCTTTCAATCCTGCTATTCCCCCTACTTCTTGTGAATTAACAACTAAAAATGCCAAAACGATACAACCCGTCATAGCAATTATAAATTGAATAAAGTCAGTAACTGCAACACCCCATAATCCTGATATAGAGCTATAAACTGCTGTTATTAGCATTGCGGCAGCAACATAATAAAGTGCTTGATCATCACCAACATCAAAGAAACCTTTTAATATGGTTACAAGGGCTACATTTACCCAACCGAGGATGATGCTATTTATAAAAATACCTAGATAGATTGACTTAAAGCCACGTAACGCCCGAGCAGCTAGGCCAGAATATCTGATATTGATAAACTCTACATCGCTAAATATTTCTGCCCGACGCCAATATTTGGCGAAAAAGAAAACGGTTAGCATTCCACCAATCAGAAAATTCCACCACAGCCAATTACCAGCTATACCGTCTTTTACAACTATTTCGTTCACAGCTAATGGAGTATCAGCGGCAAATGTGGTAGCCACCATACTAAAACCCGCCACATACCAAGGTAATTGTCTTCCACTTAGGAAAAATTCTCCTAAACTCTCCCCTGCTCTATTGGCATATTTAATTCCAACTATAATAGATATTAGCATAAAAATGCCAATACATACCCAGTCTAACCAATTAAAAATGATAACTGAAAACATAATATTGCAAATAACTATAAAATTATTCTCAATATGATTAAATCTTACTATTAAGCTAAGTCTTTGTACAAAAGAGCGTCAAAAAACACTTTACCGTCAATATTTTTTAAACGAACATCGCAAGCACGTTCAGGGTGAGGCATCATACCTATCACATTACCTTGCTTATTACTAATGCCTGCTATATGATGTAAACTGCCATTTGCATTGTAATCTTCTGACACGCTGCCTGCTTCACTGCAATATTGAAATAATATTTGTTGATTATCTTGTAAAGATTTTAAGGTGTCTTCATCGGTAAAATATCTACCCTCTGCGTGGGCGATAGGTATTTTTAACACTTCTCCTTCGGTCATTCTTTTTCCAATTTCAGAAGAATTTGCAGCTACCCTAACGTAAACATTTTTACAAACAAACTTTTGATTTTCATTTCGCAACAATGCACCTGGCAATAGTCCCGCTTCAGTCAATATTTGGAATCCATTACAAATGCCTATTACAGTTCCACCTTTATTTGCGTGATCTATTACAGATTTCATCACTGTACTAAATCTGGCTATTGCTCCGGACCGTAAATAATCCCCGTAAGAGAATCCACCTGGAATAATGATGACTTCACAATCTTGCAAATCCTCGTGTTTGTGCCACAGACTTACAGCATCCACTCCATACAAATGTTGTAATACATATAATGCATCAGCATCGCAATTTGAGCCTGGGAATGTAACTACACCACATTTCATATTGCTGCAAAGCTAATACTGCAAAATATATAAGGGATTATATACCCTGTCTAATAGATTCTATTGGGTCTAATTTGGCTGCCTGATAGGCGGGAAATACCCCGCTGATTATACCGATTATAGAGCTGATGCCCACGCCCATAGCAATGTTTTTACCAGTCAATATTAATGGTAAACCCATTAATGATGATAATACTTTAGTTAATATAAAGATTAAAAATAAACCCAATAAGCCACCTAAAATGCTAAGTAAAACAGCCTCAGCTAAAAATTGCACCATAATAACGTAATTTTTGGCTCCTAATGATTTTTGAATTCCAATAATATTAGTACGTTCCTTTACTGATACGAACATTATGTTAGCTATTCCAAATCCTCCAACCAATATTGAGAATCCAGCTATAACCCACCCGTATGTATTCAATTGGTCAAAGAATGATGATAAAAAAGTTTGAAACATAGTAATTCTATTCATCGCAAAATTGTCCTCATCTCTAGGTCTCAACTTCCTAATAGAACGCATATTACCCCTAATATCTTCCTCAAGACCCTCTGAGCTTACTTCTAAAATGCCCTTAACGAAGATAGTAGGATTATAGTCAGACTGATTGATGTTTACAATAGATCTGGCAAGGTTTAGGGGAATGATAGCCATTTTATCTGCATCGCCACCAATACCCAAAGCTTTACCCTCTTTAGACAAAACGCCGACTACTTTTAGCTTTCTACCAAATGCACGAACTTCTTGACCTATTGCTTTAACTGGAGATTTAAATAATGTTGTTGCTAAATCATTTCCTATAATGATGACAGGTTGACCAGATTCACATTCGGTTTGGGTGTAATATCTTCCTGTTTGAAATTTTAAATCAATTATTTGAAAGTAGTTATATTCAACTGCTCTAACTAATATGCCCTCTAAAGAATTGGTCTCAGAAGTAAGCTTTACATTATTGATAAAACTTGAAAAATTAATCACTTCTGCCTTTTTTGACTTTTTACTTAAAATGATTGCCTCTTCATATTTCATATCAGGTCGGCTTTGATATTTCCAAAATGGATAGTCACTTTTAAATTCCCAAGGATACTTCTGCAACAAAATAATGTTATTCCCAAATCTGTTAAAAGACTCATTAACAGATATTTGAATACTATCAACAAAAGTAAATATGCCAATAATGCAGAATACACCAATAGCTATACCTAATAATGACAGTAAAGTTCGCAATAAATTTGCCCTGACACTGTGTAGTGCAAATGCTAAACTCTCAACTATAGATATAACAAGGGCTTTCATATAAAACTTAGTGACATAAATAGCAAAATGTATATTTTGTATTATTTTTGCACCCTTTTAGTACAAAGTTAGTTATTATGAAGTTATCTGAATTTACGTTTGAGTTGCCTGATGAACTTATAGCTAGTGAACCAGCTGATTATAGGGATGAATCGCGCCTAATGGTAGTCCATAGGAAAACGGGTGAAATAGAGCATAAATTCTTTAAAGATGTCGTTAATTACTTTGATACTGGGGACGTTATCATCTTAAATGATACGAAAGTATTCCCGGCTAGACTATACGGTAAGAAAGAAAAAACTGGTGCCAAAATTGAAGTTTTTTTACTTAGACAATTAAATAAAGAACAAAGACTTTGGGACGTTTTGGTTGATCCTGCAAGAAAAATTAGAGTTGGAAATAAACTATTTTTTGGCGAAGATGACGAAAATGACTTGTTGGTTGCAGAAGTAATTGACAATACAACCAGTAGAGGCAGAACCATTAGGTTTTTAACTGATACTACTGAAGATGGCTTTTATGACTTGTTACATCAATTGGGTGAAACACCTATACCTAGGTATATGAATCGTAAGGCTACTGAAGAAGATTTCAATAATTATCAAACCATATATGCTAAAAATAAAGGGGCAGTCGCAGTTCCAGCAGCAGGTTTACACTTTTCTAGAGAAGTAATGAAATGGTTTGAAATAAAAGGTGTGAAAATAGCTGAAGTTACCTTACATTTAGGTCTTGGAAACCTTAAGAAAATAGAGGTTGAAGACTTAAGTAAACATAAAATGGAATCCGAAAACTACATAATTCCAGTAGAGTCAGTTGCCATAGTGAATAATGCCAAACTTGAGCGTAAAAGAATATGTTGTGTAGGTAATTCTACTTTGAGGGCCATTGAGTCATCAGTCTCAGCTAACAACAAATTAAAGGCAGGAGAAGGTTGGACCGAGAAATTTGTTTTCCCCCCTTACGACTTTCATATTCAAAATTGTATGATTACCAATTTTCACGCTCCAAAATCAACCTTTTTTATATCTACTGCAACATTTGCTGGTACTGAAAATATTAAGAAAGCATATGAGATAGCAATAGCGGAAAAATATCGTTTCCTAGATTATGGTGACGCTATGTTAATTATATAATTAGCTAGCTATTAAAATGCTATTTGCAATAATAGTTGCAGCAGGGAAAGGCTCAAGATTGGGTACGGAAATACCTAAGCAATTTTTATTGTTAAACAACAAACCAGTCTTAGAATATTCTATCGACTCGTTTATAGCATTTGACCAAGAAATTAAAATAATTGTCATACTTGCAGATGAATATTATAACGCTTGGTCTAAATATTTAATTAAATATAAACAAGTTATTTGTGCGCTGGGGGGAAGCGAGCGTTACATCAGCGTGCAAAATGGTGTAAAACTATTACATAGTTATGATGCTAACGCTGATGACGTTGTAATGATACACGATGCAGCCAGACCTTTTCTAGAGCTTGGACTCATCTTTAACTTGTATCAAGAAAGCAAAAAAAAAGGAAATGCATCGCCATTTACAGTTCCTAAATCTAGTGTTAGGCAGTTAAAAATAGACGGAGGAAATAAGCATATAAATAGAAACGAAATTGTAATAGTACAAACTCCACAGTGCTTTCAATACCAATTCGTACAATCTGCCTATACTTCTAATACTGAAATAGAATTAACTGACGATGCGGCGCTAATAGAAAAGCAAGGAATTGAAATAAATCTAATACCTGGCAATGAACAATTATTTAAAATAACTACCAAACTAGACTTGCAGTTAGCTGAAATTATAGCAAAACAGTGGAAAAACTCAAAATTTGAGGAAAACAATTGCAATCAATTGTAAATCAACAAAAATATTATTCGTATCTTTGCACGCTCATATCCTGAAAAAAGGAGGACATCGTGAATGACTAATAATCAAGAAGAAAAAGACCTGTTGAATGAGCAAGACGCTCAAGTCGCAGAAAACGCACCTGTTACTGAGGTAACAGAAGTTCCTACAAGTGAGCTTGTAGAAGAAACTACTGAAACTACAAAAACTAGTTTCGCAAATGCCAACCAATCTTTAGAAGATTTTGACTGGGATAATATGGATAACTCCAATACCTTCAGTAACAAAAACATTTCTAAAGAAGTTGAAGACCAATATGCAAGTACGTTTAATGACATTCAAGAAAAAGAAGTTATTAAAGGAATCGTAGCAGGTATAACTGACAAAGATGTCGTTATTAACCTTGGTTTTAAGTCTGACGGACTAATCCCATTATCTGAATTTAGAAACTCGCCCGATTTAAAAGTTGGTGATGAAGTTGAGGTAATTGTAGAAAACAAAGAAGACAAAAACGGTCAAATTGTTATCTCACACAAAAAAGCTCTCGCTGAAGGTGCTTGGGGTAAAATTGTGGCTGCCTATGAGAATCAAGAAATCGTTAACGGGTACATTAAGGACAGAACTAAAGGTGGTATGATAGTAGAGTTGTTTACTCTAGACGCATTCTTACCAGGTTCTCAATTAGATGTGAAACCTATTAAAGATTACGATATATATGTAGGTACCAGAATGGATTTAAAAGTCGTTAAAATTAACGAAGTATATAGAAACATTGTAGTATCACACAAAGCCATAATAGAAAGCGACCTTGAGGCACAAAAAGTAGAGATACTTGGCAGGTTAGAGAAAGGTCAAGTACTAGAAGGTATAGTTAAAAACTTAACAACCTTCGGTGTATTCGTTGACTTAGGTGGTGTTGATGGTCTAATCCACATTACAGATGTAAGTTGGGGCAGAATTAACCACCCAGAGGAAGTTCTACAATTGGGTGAGAAAATAAACGTCGTAGTATTAGACTATGATGAGGATAAGAAAAGAATTTCTCTAGGTATGAAGCAATTAACTGCTCACCCTTGGGATACTTTACCAGAAGAAATTGTAGAAGGTTCTGAAGTATTAGGTAAAGTAGTTAACTTAGAAGATTACGGAGCTTTCGTAGAAATATTCCCTGGTGTAGAGGGCTTGGTACACGTCTCAGAAATGTCTTGGAGTACACACCTTAAGTCACCATCAGAATACGTTAAAGTTGGCGACGAAGTGAAAGCTAAGGTATTAACCATAGATAGAGAAGATCGCAAACTTTCATTAGGTCTAAAACAATTAAACGACGACCCTTGGTCTAACATTGAGGAAAAATTCCCTGTTGGTAGCAAGCATAGTTCAATTGTTCGTAGTCTTACCAATTTCGGATTGTTCGTTGAACTAACTGAAGGTATAGATGGCTTAGTTCACATCAGTGACCTAAGTTGGACTCGTAAATTTGCACACCCAGCAGAATTTATCAAAGTAGGAGAAGCATTAGACGTATTGGTACTAGGTATCGATATGGAAAATAGAAGACTTAGCCTAGGTCACAAACAACTAGAAGAAGATCCTTGGGATACTTTTGAAAGTATTTTCATTATGGGTTCAGTGCACCAAGGTGTAATCAACACAATTGATGAAAAAGGTGCTTTAATCACAATGCCTTATGGTGTTGAGGCTTTCGCTCCTAAAAAATACCTAGCACTTGAAGATAAGGGTAAAATTAAACCTGAAGATACGCTTGAATTTAAAGTACTTGAATTCGACAAAGGAAGCCGTAAAATCATAGTTTCACATTCTGATGTGTGGAAAAATGAAGGTACAATGGCAGATCTTGATGCATCTAAGGAAAAAGCAAAAAAAACTGAGGCTAAAAAAGCTGTAAAAAGTTCTGAAAAATCAACTTTAGCTGACGAACTTGACATCTTGCAACAATTGAAAAATCAAATGGAGGAGCAAGACAAGGTAAAACAAAAAGTTGCAATAGCTGAAATGGATGCAAAACAAGCAGCAAAGGATAAAACCGATGACGCTGATACATCTGCTACTGATATTGAATCTACTCCAACAGAACAAGCAACTGCCGAAACTGAAGTAGACGAAACTCCAACAGAACAAGCAACTGCCGAAACCGAAGTAGTGGAAACAACTACAGAAAAAGCAACTGCTGAAACTGAAGTAGAGGAAACAACTACAGAGGAAACTCCAACAGAACAAGCAACTGCCGAAACCGAAGTAGAGGAAACTCCAACAGAACAAGCAACTGCAGAAACTGAAGTAAATGAAACTCCTACAGATGAAGCTACTGCTGAAACTGAGGTAGAGGAAACTACTACAGAAGAAGCAATTGCTGAAACTGATGTAGAGGAAACTACTACACCTGAAGCTACTGCCGAAACTGAAGTAGAGGAAACCCCTACAGAGGAAACTCCAACAGAAGAAGCAGATACTGATAAAGAAGAAGAGAAAGCATAGTTTTCTTTCTTATATAAATAAAAGCCCTATTGGAATACTCCAATAGGGTTTTTATTATTTAATACCCATACAGGATCATAAGGATTAGCTTCTTTAAGTTTATACTTAGTTCTATGCCTTAATAGAAAGTGGGCCCTTAATTCTATTGTGTGTAAATTATGATTTAAAGTAATATTGGGCGACTTGAAATTATAATATCTGTATCCTATCGTCACATAATCTTGTGACGAATTGAACAAACCAATATCAAATCCATAAGAAAATTGTCGCTCAGAAAAGAAATAACTGCGACTTTCATTAAACCCAAATACCTTGCTTTTGGAAATTAACAAATCTTCCTTATTTACAGTGAATGAGCTATTATTTATTTTATAGCACCAATTTAGTCCAGTACCATATACAAATGATAGTTTAAAATACTTTTTTTTAATTAACGTATAGCCCAAAGCTGTCACTGCATTTACATAATTACATTCTCGACCTAAATAATCGATAGACTTTAAATTGCCATTCTTGTCGTTAATTACTCCGAAATTAGACTGTTTAGTAATGTAACCTATTGCAACATTTTGGATGCCCCCATTAATAAAATATTTCTTATATTGATATTGAATATGCGCTGCTAGTAAAGAGTTTAGTTTAAAACTTGTGGATACGTTTTGTATTTGGTAATTACTCGGCATTACTATTCCTATGTTAGTATTAAACTCTAACCTACTACTACTATCTTGCCCATTTAATAATACAGAAAGGAAAGTGCAGAATAAAATGAGACCTATTTTGATGCAAATTTTCAAGTGGATATTTAGAATTAAATACATAGGCAAAAAAATAGCCTGAACTTGTTAAGTTCAGGCTATATACTAAAAAAATATTTAAAAAATTATTTTGTTACAACTAAACGTTTTGTAGCGGTCATATTTCCAGCATTAACCTCTACCATATATACGCCACTTGGTACATTTGCTAGATCTAGTTTGAAACTATAGTCACCAGATAACATTTGTGAATTACCTACCGTTTGTATAGCCTTACCAGTCAGGTCTAATACTCTCACAGTAGCAAGGGTTGGTTTAGCAAAGTTTACATTTACGTAAGCAATATTTTCTGCTGGATTTGGATATAATTCATTGATGTTAAACAAGTTATTTGCAACTTTACCTACTGATGCATTATAAAGACCAATTCTGTTTTGAAGAATGTCAGTCACTGGAAACTTGTCAAATAAGATTTGATTTCTTTGTAGTTCTTGTGAATTGTTAACCAAATAGATGCCTGGCAATTCGTCACGCATCCAAGACATATACAGATTGTTATCTGCGTCTCTAACTACTGATGCAAATACATTCTCTAATCCTTCTGTTGGTGTTAAATCTTGTGGACTTGACCAAGTACTACCTCCATCTATTGAGGCACAAACGTATACGTGTCTGTACTTTAATTGATCAGGATTTGCATCTATTTCGTGTGGAGCTGAATAGATAGCATATAAATTTCCTTGTGCATCTACTGCACCCATTGGGAAAGTACACAAATTGCTACCACCGTAACCAGCACCAGTATTAACACTGTTATTTCTATCAATAGATATTGTTCTATCGTTATCATAATCTATAACCCCACCTAATGTTATTTTAGTTTTCTCAACCTCGTCCCAGTGTACAATTCCTCCAATATTGTCAAAGAAAATGCTGTATGAACTATCACCCTCAATTTCATTTAGCAAACGTTGAGGAGAATAGAATACGTGCGCAACATTATTAGCATCAAGCATAACTGATGCTGTTCCGTCACTTGATAATGTTGTATCAAATGCTGCATCAACATTTGGAAAATATGGAGCATATTGGAATGAGTCAACAATTGTTTTTTTCCAAGTTTTTCCACTATCGTTAGACTTAAATAACATTAAGTCGTTGGCAATACCACCTACAACAATTGCTACAGTTGCACCACGTGCGTCTATAGAATAATTATCTGCAGTACCCCCTCCTACTCTACTAGAATCATATCCTGGTAGCAGAACGGCATCATCTACAAACTTTTGTGTTGTTACATCATATCTGTAGTAAACCATTGGTGTACGAATAGATCTGATGACTCTAGAATCTGTATAGCAACCAATTGCGTGAATATATTTACCTGTAGCTGCCGTTCTTATCCAAAGTGGACCTCTGGGTTTATCCTTTTCAAATAAAACTGAAAAATTAGATTGACCTATCGCACTGTTGCTCAACCAATATTGGCCACCGCTTAATATTCCATCGCCTGATGCGTAGTGTGATACCAAATATTCTTTAGTAGTTCCACCAGTTGTCACATCAACAATGTTAGGCCAACCTGCACGTTCAGTTTCTAATCTATTTATATTGTAAGCTGACCAGCTGGTACCGTTATAGTAACTATACGCTGACCCTCTATCTGGAAATGCTTTATCCGTATTTTGAGAACTGGTCCATACTAGTGAAAAGTTACCATTTGGGTGTCTAACCAACCTGCGAGGTACTGAATTATTCGTTTGTAAATCATAGTAAGTATATCCTACTATAGTTACAGCTGTGTCATACCTACGTGGTTTTACTGAGGGTCTGATTTTCATACCTACTACCCCATTATTTTTATCGCTAGTAACACTACTTTTCAATTGTGGCGATTTAGATACAGATTCTGGTACCTCAGCTTTGTACTTATTCTGGGCCTGAATTGCCAACGGCAATAGGCATATTCCCAGTAAAAATTTCTTCATAGTTAATTATATTTGAAGTATTGTGTCAATTTACAAACTTAAGCAAAACAAATTACATTGCTTGTAGAAAGAATGCTACTGTTCTATAATTTATTTCCGATATTTGACTAAATATTTAGAACTTATAATAGAAATATATCACATTCAAATATCTGATTTTTAAATCAATGCAAAAAATAGAAACAGATTTTAAAGATGTTTTCATAATTAAGAGAGAAATTTTTCACGATGAAAGGGGATTTTTTTTCGAAAATTTCAATTCGTCTAAATTTCAAGTATTAAAATTAATTGACAACTATAATCAAGATAATATATCCCTATCTAAACTAGGTACACTTAGAGGACTTCATTATCAACTGCCACCATTTTCTCAAACTAAATATATAACCGTACTAAAAGGCGAAGTATATGATGTAGTGGTCGACATACAAAAAGATAGTGATAGTTTTGGTGAATTCAGAAGTTTTAGATTGTCAGCTGATAATGGAGACTCACTATATGTTGGGTATGGCTATGCACACGGCTTTTTAGCATTAACAGATGATGTATTGTTTCAATACAAAGTAAATGGACCTTATAATAAATCTTCTGAAAGAGGGATTATATATAGCGATGAAAATCTTAATATTGACTGGCCAATACAAGATTTAGAATTGTCAGTATCAGCCAAAGATTTATTATTACCCACGTGGGGCCAAATATTTAGGTAATTAAGTTTGATTAATAAAATTTAATATGTCAGAAAGAACAGAACAGCTAATTGAATTATTAAAAGATAAGTATCAAAGAGATAATCAAGCATTTGAGGCATATTTAGAGGGATTGGTCTATAATAAGTATGTCCATTATTGGGATTATATTGGTCTTGATGCACTCCTAAATTTACAAAATACAAGGACAGACATTCCTGATGAAATGATATTCATTATTTATCATCAAATAACAGAATTGTATTTCAAGTTGAGTCTGTGGGAGCTAGCCCAAGTAAAAAAAGAGTTTGAAGAAGGAATACACTCTAAACTTAAAATGAGGGTTGATCGTATAAATGCCTACTTCCAAAATTTAATTGCCAGCTTTGAAATAATGATACAAGGTATGGAGCAGGAACAGTTCTTGAAATTCCGAATGTCCTTGTTACCTGCTTCAGGTTTTCAATCAGCACAATATAGAATGATAGAGTTAGCGTGTACTCCTGTCGCTAACTTAGTTCAGCGTGAGCAAAGGGAATCTCTAAAAAATGTTGATTTTGATCAACAATATGCTGCTATTTATTGGCGTTGGGGCGCTACACAACAAAGTGACGGTAGCAAAACATTGACTCTAAATAATTTTGAATCAAAGTATGACAAAATGCTTAAAGATTATGCCTTAGCTCTTAGCGGTAAAACCATATCGGAAATATCCACTTCATTGGCTGGGCAAAATTTAATTGATACAGATTTAAAAGCTTCACTTAGAGAATTAGATGCTTGTATAAATGTAAAGTGGCCGCTAATGCATTATAAGAGTGCAGTGAGATATTTAAAATCTAATGATGAAGATGTTGCTGCTACTGGAGGAACTAATTGGCAGCAGTATTTACCCCCAAGACATCAACTTAGAATCTTTTTCCCAAATTTATTTACAGAAGATGAGATTATAAATTGGGGTACTTCTACTATAAATTAATTATAAGGCTAATCTCTTTATTATTATATACCATAACCTGACCTGTAGTTACATTTTTTATCACTACCCTACCTAGCTCGTCTATATCTGTAATTACACCACAAAGTATAGAATCACTTATGTTGTCCTCATACAAAAACATCTCATTCACTCCCATTAGCTTAGACATATATTTTATCTTTAGGTCAGAATAATTTGGTGTAGCTAACATTTGGTCAAAATAAGGCGATAATGTTTCAATAAATTTCTGCTTAAGAGTATTTAAGTCTAATTTCTCATTCAATATTAAGGCTATTGAAGTTACGTTAGGTAAATCAAAATTTCTTTGATTACAATTAAGTCCAATTCCTATAATAGAAGACTCAATATGATGACCTACAAAGGAATTTTCTATTAAAATGCCACATATTTTTTTATTGTTCACATAGATATCATTTGGCCATTTAATCTTGACATCTTTATCCACTCCCAATATTTCTAATAAGAATTGATGTATTCCAAGACAAGTTAACATAGTTAATGTTACTTGTTTGCTAATTAGTAGATTAGAAAAACTTAAGAAACAAGATGTTAAAATATTCTCACCATACGCACTTATCCAAGTATTACCTAGTTGCCCCTTACCTTTAGTTTGTTCATTTGCAAATACAAAGCTCTTATTAGCCACTAACTCATTAAGGGTTAATTGCTTTAAATAATCATTGGTGCTATTGACTGTATCTAGTTGCAGATATTTTATTTTCATAGTTTAGGTTGTTTATAAATCAACTCAATTATACTGACAAATTTCTTAATTAAATAATAGCCTTTAGAAAAAATAATTTAAAGATATTACTTAAATTTTATATTGTTTTAAAAGTTAATTTTTCTATCAACCTAGTATTCATTTTTTTATTTAACTTTATTTTATTTTTCCGATAAAGCAATAAATTTTAAATAAGATTGATAAAAATAATTCTTTCCAAATGTTATTTACATTTATTATTTTTGAATTATATACTTTACTATTTTTTTATGAAAAAAACCTTTTATACCGTACTTATTGCTTTTGGATTTTTATTAATTGGCGTTCAAGCTGCTAATTCATACTCTAACGGCGCACCTCAAGGACACACTGGCGCTCCTAATGAGCAAAGTTGTGGTGGTAGTGGTTGCCATAATGGTCAATTAACTCAAAATTCTCCTGGAATTAACATTATTGTTAGAGATGCTAGTAATACAGTGGTTACCAAATATATTGCAAATGCAAAATACTCTATCACAATAGATTTTGCAGATGAAATGATGGCAGGTGCTGGTTTCCAAGCTACAGTTAAACAAAATAATAATATAGTTGGTAAGCTAGGTGCTGGTACAGGTTCACAAACAGTAGGCAATGGGGGTACTTACGTTACCCATACAGCCCCTATAAAAGGTCCTAGTGCTTCTTGGAAATTTGACTGGACTGCACCAGCTACAACTGTAGGTAATGTAACAATATACACAACTTGCAATGCTGTAAATTTAAACGGGGGTAGTTCTGGTGATAGGCCTATGACTAAATCACTAATCTTAAAAGATAATTCTGTAAGTATATCAAGTGCTAAACAAAACCATATCACTTTAAGTAGCTATCCAAATCCAGCTGTTGATAATTTAAACATAAGAATAGAAAATGTAGTAAACCGCACATTAGTGTATAAATTATATAGTGTTAATGGTGTTGAATTAGCTAGTGGTATATTATCTGGTTCAAGTAATGGTATTGCTTCAATTAACATTTCAAACTTAAATAAAGGCTTATACTTTTATCAATTATCTGACAATGAGTCGGTGATAGGTACTGCTAAATTTATAAAAGAGTAAGCTTATTTTTTCTTTATCCAATGAATGTTTGGTTACAATCTTTAATTGGACTCATATTTCCTAAGGCTTGCAGGTTGTGCCTTACAGATTTGATTCTGTTAGAAACTGAAATTTGCTTAAATTGTAAGGATAGTTTTGCTAAAACCTACACAGAACTTTCATCAAGCAATTATGCAAAAAATAGATTGATGGGTAGGCTTCATTTACAAGAAGCTAATGCATTATACATCTATAGAAAAGGGACAAATGTGCAGAAACTGATATATCACATTAAATATTATAACGCTCAAAAATTAGCTGTAGAAAGTGGCAGAGATTTGGGTTTAATACTAAAAGATGGTCCTAATGCTTATGATGTAATAATTCCTATTCCACTACATAAAAAGAAATTGAAGAAAAGAGGATATAATCAAGCTGAGTTGATAAGTAAAGGTGTAGCTGAAATACTGAATATACCTAGTGATTGTAATTCGGTATTAAAGGAAATAAATACAAACTCACAAACCAGAAGTGGACGTTACTTAAGGTGGCTAAATGTAAAAGAGGTATTTACCATACAACCAAATGCAGATTTAAACAATAAGCATATACTTATAGTCGATGATGTATTAACTACAGGTGCAACTATTGAGGCTTGTGCCCAAAGTATTATATCAAAATTTTCTAATTGTCAAATCAGCATTGCAACTTTGGCAATTGCTTCACGTTATTAGTAGTTGATGAATCTGCGCAGACTTTTATTTTTATCGTTGGCAATCCTATCTTATGCAGTATTTTCCCTGTCTTGTAGAAAAACGAATGAATATCTGTTACCGAAGCAAGAGTTTTTGAGTTTTAGTAGAGATACTGTAAAATTCGACACAGTATTTACTGGAAAAGGCTCAGCCACCATCAATTTCTTATTTAAAAATACTACTGGTGCTGGACTTAAAATTTCATCAATTAGACTAGCTGGGGGGCAAAACTCAGCTTTTAGATTAAACATAGACGGTAGAGCTACTACTGAATTTAAGGATTATGAGATCGAAAAAGACGATAGTGCATTCATATTTGTAGAAGTAACTATTGACCCGTCTAATTTGAATAATCCATTTGTAGTAATGGATTCTATACTGTTTAATAGCAATGGCATTACTCAGAAAGTAATACTAGAAGCTTATGGACAGAATGTAACTGTATATAGAGATGGTGAGCAAGTACCCTGCAACACTACTTGGATTAGCGGAAAGCCTTATTTATTAGACGGCGTCGTCATAGTCCCCACTAATTGCACCTTAACCATATTGCCAGGAACTAAGGTTTATGGCCATAGAAATGCATTACTTCTGGTAGCTGGAACTGTAATTATGAATGGAAGCTCAACTATGCCCATAACATTTTCGGGCGATAGACTTGAAAACATATATAAATCTACTCCCGGCCAATGGGGAGGAATTAGATTCATACCAAAATCATACAACAATTACATAAAAAATACTATAATAGAAAATGGGATAGTTGGTATAGAGGTAGATAGCCTACCAAATAATAGAAATACGCCAAATTTGATTATTGAAAACTCAATCATTAGAAATATGAGCAGTGTCGGGATTATAGGTTATACTGCCAGTATTAGTGGCAAAAATCTATTGGCTTACAGTTGTGGTCAAGCTATAATAGCTGGTGAATATGGTGGAACTTACAGTTATGTGCACTGCACGTTTGAAAACAGTGTAAATGTGGCAAAAAAACGAACTCCTTCAATTTATTTAAGCAATGCAAATTTTACAGTAGTTGATGCAAATGGAACAATCATTAACAACTTAGTCAATGACTTAAATGCAGAGTTTTATAATTGTATCATCACAGGATCATTAGACGATGAGTTAAATATTAACAAATCTGGGGCAGGTAAGTCAGATACTTTATTCAGAAGTTGCATTATTAAAGCACAAAAGAATAAATTTGCTAATAACAATTATATAAACATTAACCCAAAGTTTAAAAACATATTTGATCAAAATTATACACTTGATACTTTAAGCCCTGCTGTAAATAAAGGCATTTTATTAAATGGCGTCAATTCGACCCCTAATGATATAACAGGAAAACTTAGAGACCAAAAGCCCGACTTGGGTTGCTATGAAAGATAATTTTGACAAATTAAACATTGGTGTTATTGGAGCAGGACATTTAGGTAAAATTCATCTAAATATTCTATCTACTCATCCTAACTATAACCTTATTGGACTTTACGATATTAATCTTGAAGTCACAAAAGAACTAGCTACAAAGTATCAAATTCGTGCATTTGAATCAGCTGAAGACTTAATTAAAGCTGTTCAAGTAGTTGACATAGTTACTCCTACTATTTTTCATCATCAGTATTGTATGCTAGCAATAAGTTTAGGCACGCATTTCTTTGTAGAAAAGCCTATAACTCAAACTACAGCTCAAGCAAAAGAATTAATAAATGCTGCTGATGCTGCTAACATATTGGGGCAAGTGGGTCACGTAGAGCGATTTAATCCTGCAATATTAGCGGCAAGTAAATTTGCTAAGAATCCACTATTTATTGAAGCCCATAGGCTTTCCGAATTTAAACCAAGAGGAACTGATGTATCGGTTGTGTTAGACCTAATGATTCACGATATTGACTTAGTGCTAAGTATGGTAAAGGCACCTATACATCAAATAAGTGCAAGTGGGGTAAGTGTAATAAGTGAAAATATTGATATTGCTAATGCAAGGTTAGAGTTTGAAAATGGTTGTGTGGCTAATTTGACAGCGAGCAGAGTTTCATTGAAGAATGAACGGAAAATAAGAATATTTCAGCCTCAGGCCTATTTAAGTATAGATTTAAATAAAAAGGAAAGCAACATATTCCAACTTATACCTATTGAAGAGGCAACTGAGGAAACTATGATAATAGACCCAGGTGACGGAAAGCCCGCACGTGCACTAAATTATCACCCTATTAAGGCTGAAGATAATAATGCAATATCTCTTGAACTAAGCGAATTTGCTGATTCTATTAATCAGGGAAAACCTGTTACTGTCTCGTTAACAGACGGATATGATTGTCTGGTGATAGCGCACACCATTTTAGAAAAAATCGCAGAATTACAAGCAAAAGTAAGCTTATGAGAATTATACCCTTAATTACATTATTAGCTTTAATCTTTTGCTCTGGATGCAGTGTCATAAAAGATGAAGTAGAACCCAGACCTGCATACATACACATACCTGTAAATAGGTTAACCGCAGACAGTAGTAATCAGGGCAGTTCAATAAGTAAGTTTACTGATGTCTGGGTGTTTGCTGAGAATAACTTTATCGGAGCATTTGAATTGCCTGCTAATGTTCCCATTTTAAGGAATGGCACTACCAATTTAAGAATCCAAGGCGGCGTTAAGGTAAATGGTACCAGCACGGTGAGGGTACCCTACCCTGTACTATCTGCTTATAGTACCAATATAGATTTAATATCTGGAAAAGTAGATACAGTATCTCCTGTTTATCAATACAGTACCATTGCAAAATTTAATTGGATAGAAGACTTTGAGAAAGTTGCCTCATCATTATCAACATCTGCTTCTAACACTGCATTTGTAACTATTACTACAAATAAAGACAGTGTACTGCAAGGAAATAAAAGCCTAATGGTAATTACAACTCCAGCTAAAGAATTTTTCAGTTATATATCTATTAATTCATACACCCTACAAATAGGTAAGAATGCATATTTAGAATTGGATTACCGCAACACAGTACCACTAGAAATTGGCATTTTCCAAGTATCCAATTCAGGAAATACAGCCACCCAAAAGCCTTTATTGGGACTTAACCCAACTAATGGTCAGTGGAATAAGGTATATATAAATGTTGGTACTGAAATAGGAAGTAATGGTGGTTCTGGTGTCATTAAGATCTACTTTTTAGCAACTACACCAGAACAAGGTTATATACAATTAGACAACATTAAGCTAATTTCAATTGACTAAAGTCAAGGTAAAATACTTCTATATCTTTTTTGATTTAGTTGCAGCTGTATTGGCTTGGACTATTTTTTATATTTATAGGCGCTCAGTAGTAGAGCCAGAAAAATATGGTTATTCGTTCCCGCTATTTTTTGACGATAAATATCTAATAGCTATAGTATTAATACCCATATTTTGGGTAATATTATACTTCATATTTGGCAGTTATATCGACATAGTTCGGAAGTCAAGGTTGAGAGAACTTTCATTAATTCTTGTCATATCATTTATCGGAAGTTTAATACTATTTTTCTTTCTTTTGTTAGATGACGAGGTTCGAGATAGTAGTCGTTATAGATACACTTTTATAGTATTATTTACAGGACAGACTATACTAACAATGCTATTCCGAATGATTCAATTAACCTATATTAAGAATCAATTAAAAAACAGAAAATTCGGATTCAAAACCCTACTAATTGGAAATGAAGCCAAGGCATTAGATTTATACAAGGAACTGGAAAATGATAAATATAGTCAAGGCTACTTTTTTGAAGGTTATGTTCAAATTAATGGGAAACGGCAAACTGGTTTAGACAACTACTTGACTTGTCTAGGAACCTTGGAACAAATAAACTCTATTATCTCACATCATAAAATAGAAGACGTCATTTTAGCAGTAGAATCAAGTGAACACCATTTAATAAGTAATATTTTGACTGAACTAGAAAATGAGAACGTAAAAGTTAAAGTACAGCCAGATGTGTATGATATTTTAACTGGATCTGTAAAAATGACGTATATATTCGGTACGGCACTAATAGAGGTTAGGAAAGAATTAATGCCTCCTTGGCAAGAGAATGTAAAGCGAATTATCGATCTAGGATTTTCTTCACTTTTCTTAGTTTTATTTTCACCATTTCTATTATTTATCTCTCTTATGGTGAAGTTAGGCAGCAAAGGTCCAATCATATACAAACAAATACGTATAGGTAAAAATAGAAAACAATTCTATATATATAAGTTTCGAAGTATGTACGTAGATGCTGAATCTATGGGGCCTCAACTTAGTAGCGAAAACGATCCCAGAATAACCAAATGGGGGAAAATAATGAGGAAATACAGAATAGACGAGTTTCCCCAGTTTTACAACGTGATAAAAGGTGATATGAGCCTAGTTGGCCCAAGACCAGAGCGACAATACTTTATAGACAAGATTACCAATAGAAATCCTGAATATTACCACTTACTTAAGGTTAAACCTGGCATTACTAGTTGGGGGCAAATTAAATATGGGTACGCAGAGAATGTAGATGAAATGATACAGAGAATGCGATTTGATTTACTCTATGTAGAAAATATGACCTTAGCAATGGACATTAAAATTCTATTTTACACTGTACTTATTATGGTACAAGGCAGGGGCAAATGAAGCTAATTTTCAATCTAGCAACAAATTGTTATTTGCCAGTATCTTTATGTACTAATAGATATTTTGCCAACTTGCTGTGTTTTTGACTGTAAATGAAGTAAACTACCATTCCTAGTCCCAACCACCCAATTAGTCTATACCAATTAGTTGCTTCCATACTTAACATCATTCCCAAATTAGATAAAATGCCTAATGGCGCAACTATATTTATCAATGGTGCTCTAAAAGGTCTGTGAAGCTCAGCATTATTTCTTCTCATTAGCCATACCGCAGCGCATACCATCACAAACGCTAACAATGTACCAATATTTGCCATTTTAGATATGGTTTCTATTGGAGTTAATGCGCTAAATATGCTTACTATAAAACCAATTAATAATGTACTCTTATAGGGAGTTTTGAATTTAGGGTGCAAAGTACCAAAAGTCTTTTGAGGTAATAACCCGTCTTTACTTATGGCATAAAATATTCTGCTTTGTCCCAATAGCATTACTATTAATACACTAGTTAAACCTGCAATAGCAGCAATAGAGATGATAAAGACTGCCCAAGTTAATCCACGTTGCTGGAAAGCAGCAGCAATGGGTGCAGTTATGTCTAAATCTTTATAAGACACCATACCTGTCAATACTAAGGCCACTGCAATATAAAGAACAGTACAAACTATTAATGAAACTATGATACCAAAGGGTACATCTTTTTTAGGATTTTTAGCCTCACCTGCTGATGTTGATACTGTATCGAAACCTATATAGGCAAAGAAAATATAGCTAGCACCTGTAATAACACCTAACCAGCCAAATGCATTGTGACTACTACCGTCGGCCTGTATTATTGTTTTACGTTCAGGAATAAATGGGTGCCAGTTATCATAATTAATATATTGCACTCCTACTACTATTATCATTAATACTACTGCCAGTTTAATAACAACCATTAAGTTATTGGTATTGGCAGCCTCTTTAATGCCTCTAACTAAAATGAGTGAAACCACCCAAATAATTAAAAATGCTGGTAGGTTGATTGAAAATTTAATTCCGAAGAATTCTGGAAATTCTAGTGAACTATAATCTAGATTTAAATTGCTGAATGCAGTTGCCCCTTTCTCTGTAGCTTCTGCTATTTTATTTTGTGCAGTTAGGTAATCGTGCATTAACCAAATTGGTAGTCTTATATTAAATAAATGAAGAAATTTATTAAGATATCCAGACCAGGCCACAGCAACTGCACTAGCGCCCATTGCATATTCAAGTATTAAGTCCCAACCTATTATCCAAGCAAACAATTCGCCCATAGTTGCATAACTATATGCATAAGCAGAGCCCTCTACTGGTAGTAAACTAGCAAATTCAGCATAACAAAGTGCTGCAAATGTGCAACCTATACCAGCCACTATAAATGATAATGCTAAAGCAGGACCAGCGTAATCTTTCGCGCCTACTCCCGTCATTACAAATATTCCTGCCCCAATTATGGCACCTACACCTATTGCAGTTAGTCCCCATTTCGATAGTGTCCTTTTCAGACCACTACTTTGCATTTCCTCTTGAAACATAGCAACAGGTTTCCTTGCATAAATTTGTTTACTCATATTAAAATACCCAATTAGCCTAAGCTAGTATAAAGGGTGTAAAAAAAAATTGAAAATTAAAGAGGTAAAAATAAAGTAAAAAATGTGTTTTGACTAAAAAACTTACTTTACAATAATATTCCACCTAATACAGACATAGCGATGGTAAAATATATTACCAATCCAGTTACATCAACAAGTGTAGCAACAAAGGGTGCCGATGAAGTAGCAGGGTCTAAGCCAAGTTTCTTTAAAATAATAGGCAACATACTACCACTAATAGTTCCCCATAGCACGACTCCTAATAAACTAAAGCCAACTGTTAAACCAATTAAAGACCAATGTTCCCCATAAGATCCAAAGAAATACCCCCATATTCCAATTCTAATAAAACCTAATACACCTAGAAATCCACCTAATGCTAAACCAGATAATATTTCTCGTTTCATTACCCTAATCCAATCGCTAATTGTCACCTCGCCCAAAGCCATAGCCCTAATAATCAATGTTGCTGCCTGTGAACCAGTATTACCACCACTAGATATAATAAGGGGGATAAATAAAGATAGAACCACTGCTTTCTCTATTTGACCCTCAAAATAGCTCATAGCTGTAGCAGTTAACATCTCGCCAAAAAATAATACTATAAGCCAACCTGCCCTTTTGTTTATCATTCTATGCAGTGCTATTTCTAAATAGGGTTCATCTAATGCCTCAACAGCTCCTAATTTTTGTATATCTTCAGTGTTTTCTTCTTCAGCTATATCTAGTGCATCATCTATCGTTACAATCCCAAGCAAAATTCCGTCTTGATCTATAACTGGTAAAGCACTTCTATCTGTTGATTTAAATTTATCTACAATAGTCTCTTGGTCATCATTTACCAATAATGCAGATACCTGATAATTCATTAAGGTCTGGACATAAGCATTTGGTGAAGACAATAAAAACTCTCTTATTTTAATGTCGTCTAGCAACTTACCCTTTTCATCTACTACATATATTATATTTAGGGTTTCTGAATCTTTACCGTACTTTCTTATGTATTCTTGAGCATCTTTTACTGTCCAGTCTGGTTTTATTGTAATAAAATCAGGTGTCATTATACGACCAATACTATCCTCAGGATAACCAAGTAATTTTAAGGCAATTGCCCGTTCATTATTACTTAGTAGGCTCACCATTAGTGACAGCGTTAATGCATCAAGTTCTTCAAGCAATGAAGTCCTGTCATCTGCAGACATTTCATTTAAAAGTTCTGCTATTCTCGGGTGGGGCAATACCCCTAAAAGGTATTTTTGAAATCCTAACTCTAAGTAATCAAATACCTCAACACTCTGATTTCTATGTAGGGCATAAAATATAAAGAGAGCATCGACATTTGTCTTTACATCATTTAATATTTCAGCTATATCTGTAACGGGGACATCAGCTAATGCTTCGCGAATTTCTTCTTTATCCCTACGTTCTAACCATCCTGAGATGTCCGTTTCATAAATTTCGCTGCGCATTTATTTTAATGATTTATTTACTACATTTTAAGAAAAGGTGCCTTTGAATTTATACTATCAAAGAAAGATTAACGCAAAAGTATTGGTTAAGCTTATCTATTTTGGTAAAGTAAGAATTAGATAATCTGTAAATTGTATCCAGAGTAATACAAGCCAATTATGATAAGTCCAATTACGATTCTGTAATAACCAAATACTTTAAATCCCTTTTTACTTAGATAATTTATAAAAAACCTAATAGCTAACATAGCAACTATAAATGCAACAAGGTTACCAATAGCTAGTATTTCAATATCGCGAGTTGATAACTTGTTTCCTTCTTTTAAATACTTTAACAATTTATAAGCAGTTGCTGCAAACATAGTCGGCACAGCTAAAAAGAATGAGAATTCTGCTGCTTGCCTACGGGTTAGCTTTTGTGTCATTCCTCCAATAATACTAGATGCTGACCTACTTACTCCTGGGAACAAAGCTAAACATTGGAATACACCAATTATAAATGCTGTCTTCAAATCAGGCTTTTCGTCTAATTCTTGTGAATCTGTAAGGTGCTTGTCTGTGTTAGACTCTGGAAATAACTTATCGATAAATATCAAAACTATACCACCTAACAAAAGTGCAAATGCAATACCCAAAGGATTTTCTAAAAACGCATCTATTCGATCACCAAGTAATAGACCCGCAGCAAGTGCAGGAACTGCTGCAACTATAATTTTAACATAGAATGGTATTGATTGTAAAAATCGACGCCAATACATTACCAATACTGATAAAATTGCTCCCAATTGCACAGCAACAGTAAACAATTTTGTGAAATTGTCAGCTTCAATGCCCATAATGCTACTAGTAATAACCAAGTGGCCTGTACTAGAAATGGGTAAAAACTCAGTAACACCCTCTACTATACCCAGTATTATTGCTTCTATTATAGTCATTGTATGTCGTAAAATTTATGTTTTTATTAGTGTTGCTTTTGTTTATTCAACCATTTCGTGATCAGTTTCTTTAATCACTAAATAACGTTCTGCATCTAAAGCAGCCATACACCCAGAGCCAGCTGCAGTAACAGCTTGTCTGTAAGTCTTATCTTGAACGTCTCCGCAGGCAAACACACCTTCTATATTGGTAAAGCTGGTGCCAGGCTTGGTAAGAAGATAGCCAGTCTCGTCCATTTCTAGCATTCCTTTAAATATATCGGTATTGGGTTTATGCCCTATCGCCACAAAGAAACCGTGAACGTCTAGAACCTCTTCTTGTTGGGTATCTACATTTCTTATTTTCACTCCAGTTACACCATTTTCGCCCAAAACTTCTACTGTTTCAGAATTCCAGTGAATATGAATATTTTGCAAATTCTTTACCCTATGCTGCATTGCTTTGCTGGCACGCAACTCACCTCTTCGAACAATCATATGTACATTGGTACATAATTTAGATAAGTATGATGCTTCCTCTGCGGCAGTGTCTCCACCACCTACTATAGCCACGTCTTGTCCTTTATAGAAAAAACCATCACATACAGCGCAGGCACTTACTCCATATCCATTCAGTCGCTGTTCACTCTCTAGGCCTAACCATTTAGCTGATGCACCAGTAGAGATTATAACCGTTTCTGCTTCAACAGTATGTTCCTCGTCTATTGTAACTTTTTTAATGTCACCGTGTAATTCTACTGCGGTAACCATTCCATTTCTTATATCTGTACCAAAACGTTCTGCTTGCTTTCTGAAATGTTCCATCATTTCTGGTCCTTGTATGCCATCAGGATAGCCTGGGTAATTGTCAACTTCAGTGGTAATTGTTAATTGACCTCCTGGTTGGGTGCCTGTGTACATTACTGGTTTTAAGTCTGCACGAGCTGCATATATGGCAGCAGTATAGCCTGCTGGTCCTGAACCTATAATTAATACTTTAATTCTTTCCATTTCTAAACTTTATCTACAACTAAATAATGTTGCAAAGGTAAACTTAGGTGGTTGATAATGTACGGTAACTAAAGACTAAGAACTAGGTTTAAGCCCCAAACGGTTAAACAAATCTCTAAAGACTTCGTCTTCATCTAATAATTTTTGAATTAGCTCTCCATCAGTCAAAGGCATACCTTCTACCTTTCTGTCTGTCAGGCTCTCATCAAATATGATGAATATTTTAGGAACGGGTATATTTAGGTTAATAAAAGTCTCTATTAACTGCCTCTTATTACGTTCTAATTGTGCATTTAGGGTTTCGTGCGAAGATCTTATAACTACTTCGCCTCTGTCATTTACTTCTGGTACAAATATGTTTTTAGCCGTAACTAAAGAGTAGGCATCTACTTTCTTAAAGAAAGAATGCCAAACAGGTAAAAACACCTCTATTGAAATGGGATGAAAGCTTTCTATGTTTAGAGCCTCATTTTGCTTGTTTTCAGCTAAGGCCAAATTTGCAGTGTTTAATAACTCCTCTCTATTAAAAGATGAAATGCTTTTAGGCGTAGTATTTACCTTTTTGGGTTGTGTACCTTCAGTGCTAGCTACTTCAATTACTGTAGATTGTGTTCTTTTAAAGGGGCTTAGAGATTGAATCTTTAGTTTTTTTTTTCAATTAGCTCTTCTACTGTCAATGCTTGATGCAAATAACATAGTTTCATTAGAGCCATTTCAACGTGAAGCCTTTGATTCCTAGCTGTTTTGAAATTCACATCAAATTGATTAATGATGTTTAACCCAGAAATTATCCAATCTAAGTTGAATTTCTTTGCCTGATCAATATACAATACCTGAGTACCCTCGCTCATTTCTAGCAATTGCGTGGTATTTGCATTCTTACACATCATTAAATTTCTAATGTGTTCACTTATACCAGTTAAAAAATGACCTGCATCAAAACCTTTGTCAAGAATTTCATTAAATAACAACATTACTTCTGCTAAATCTGAGGCTAAAAAATAATCGCAAAGCTTAAAGTAATAGTCGTAGTCTAATACATTCAATTGTTGTATAACGTCTTGATAGTTAATAGATTTACCTGTAAAGCTGATAACCCTATCAAATATTGATAGTGCATCTCTCATAGCACCGTCTGCCTTTTGTGCTATAATGTGAAGAGCTGTTTCCTCGTAGCTAATACCCTCCTTATTGCAAATGTCTATTAATTGCTCTATGGCATATTTAATACTGATTCGCCTAAAATCATAAACTTGACACCTGCTTAAAATGGTCGGCAATATTTTATGCTTCTCAGTAGTTGCCAGTATAAATTTAGCATAAGATGGTGGTTCCTCTAGTGTCTTTAGGAATGCATTAAATGCAGCTTGGCTCAACATATGAACCTCATCTATAATATATACTTTATACTTACCTGACTGTGGCGCAAAACGAACTTGATCATTCAGTGCTCTAATGTCTTCAACACTATTATTTGAGGCTGCATCTAATTCATATATATTGAAGCTTTGCTGATTTTGCGCTGTTACACAAGAATTACAAATGCCACAAGGCTCTCCATCTTCAGATAAATTCTCACAATTCAGCGCTTTAGCTAATATCCTTGCACAAGTTGTCTTACCTACTCCACGTGGACCGCAAAAAAGTAATGCGTGACCTAAGTGACTGGATTTTATAGCGTTCTTCAAACTGTTGGTAACAGGCTCTTGCCCCAATACAGTGCTGAAAGTTGCAGGACGATATTTTCGTGCTGATACGGTAAAATTAATAACTCCCTGCTCCATTTTTAAATGACTCGCAAGTTAGTGGTTTTTGATTCTTCGTTCATTATTTAGGGGAATGATTCCAACAATAATAGTATATATATCGTCAAACATATACTTAATCAATAGTTAAGATTTGTTTCTGTTGTTGATTAATTTTGAAATTGGAAAATGCATAACAATTATTATGAAAATCGCAAAAAGAATATTCCTTGGTTTAATTATATTAATTGTCTTGATAGTAGGTGCCGCAATAGTAATACCTATAATTTACAAGGGTAAATTAGTAGAATTAGGAAAGAAAGAGGCTAATAAACAGCTTAATGCTAATTTGGATTTTGATAATGATATTAGCATCACGCTATTCAAATCATTTCCTGATATAAGTATAGGTATATCCAAACTAAAGGTAGTAAACGTAGAACCTTTTTTAGGTGATACCCTAATTAGTGCTGAGAAAATAGACCTAACGCTTGATTTAATGAGTGTGATAAAGGGAGAGCATTATGACATTAAGAAAATTGCCTTAATTCGACCAAAAATAAAAATTCATACACTAGCAGATGGACAAGCAAATTATAACATTACCAAAACTGATACTACCCCGACTAATAAACAACTAACTGATACGAGTTCAAAGTTTAAACTATCACTAAAAAAATATTCTATTGAGAATGCGTACATTGTTTATGATGACAAGCTACTGGGAATGCAAGCTAAAGTGGTGAATATGAAACATTCAGGCACAGGAAATTTTGATGATGTAGTGTATGATTTAATTACTGAAACGACAATAGAACAGTTGTCATTTGGCTATGGTGGTGTGAATTACTTAAGCCAAGTTAAAACTAATTTAAATGCAGTATTAAATATAGATATGGGCCAGTCCAAATATTCATTCAAAGAAAATGTGCTAAAGATAAATGACTTAGAATTAGGTTTTAATGGGTTTGCACAATTAAAAGGAGATGATATTACGACAGACTTAAAATTTGAAACAAAAAAATCTGATTTTAAGAATTTTTTAAGTCTTATACCTACCCTATACCAATCTAGTTTTAAGGACTTAAGTGCCAAAGGAAAATTTGGTATTGACGGTAACTTTAGGGGTACCTATAATGCAACAGAGTATCCTGCATTCAATATAAATATGTTGATAGAAAATGGTTCTTTCAAATACGCCAGCCTACCAGCAGGTGTAGATGGGGTGAATCTAAAAGCCAATATAAAGCACAATCAAGGAAATCTAGATAATATGACCATTGCTGCTATACTGAACGGTAAAATGGCAAATGATCCATTTGCTATGGACTTAATAGTAAAACAGTTGTTAACAGATCCATATATAGATTTAAAAGCAAAAGCGAAAATAGTGTTGGCTAAATTTAGAGAGTTTATACCTTTAAATAAATCTACAACTTTAGACGGCATTATTGATTTAGATGTAGCAATAAAAGGAACTCAAAGTGCTGCAGAAAAGGGTAACTATGAATCATTTAATGCAGTTGGCACAGTAAATATAAATCAATTCAAATATGCAGATGATAAAGTTAGTCCAGTTCCAATTAATATATCTAGGGCTGGTTTAAAATTCAATCCTAATAATTTAGAATTGCAAGAGCTAAATATGATATTCGGCAAGTCTGATATCAACGCTAAAGGTTATTTTAATAACTATTTAGGTTATGCACTAAAAGGCTCACCGCTAGTAGGCAAACTGACAATGAACAGTAAACTAATGGATATAAATGAATTGTTACCAGCTACTGCAACAGAAACTCCTGCATCAAAAGTAGTGGCAGCAAATCAGACCAATAAACAGCCTGTGGCTGATGTAGAAGTATTTAGCTTGCCAAAGAATATTGATTTTACATTTAATAGTACTATTGGTAAAATCCTATACGAGAGTTACATAATAGATAATTTCCAGGGGTTTATAATTCTTAAGAATGAAAAACTTGAAATATTGAATACAAGCCTGCAAATGCTGGGTGCAGATATGAAATTGAGTGGAATATTTGATGCATCTAATTCAAAGAAACCAGAATTAAATAATTTTAAATTTAATATTAGCCACCTAGGCTTTCAACAAATGTTTGCTCAAATTCCTATGGTACAGAAATATGCGAGTATTACAAAAAACTTAGCTGGGTCATTTGATGGTGAAATAATGTTTAGTTCACCTTTAGCTGAAGGTTTTATGCCTATACTTTCTCAGTTAACCAGCAATGGCTTCCTAAAAATAGATAAAGCAGAACTTTCAAACTATTTACCTATGAAGCAATTGGGCGAAAAACTTGGAATTTCAAGCTTTGATAAAATTGTATTAACAGGTATTAAACCTTCATACTACATTTCAGACGGCAGGATTAACCTAAAAGAACCAGTAAAATTTAATATTGATAAAGCGAATTTTAGTGTAATAGGTAGCAGTGGACTAGATAAAACATTGAAATACACGATGGAAATTGTGTTACCTTCAACTTTAGTAAAAAATCAAGTGCAAAGTAATTTAAATGCTACTCTCTCTGGTACAGGAATTAAGGTGCCAATTGGTGAGACTATTAAGGTTTTAGCTGACATAAGTGGTACTGTAGAAAAGCCAGTTATTAAGCTAAACCTAGGGCAAATGGGAAAAGATATGCTTTCTGGATTAAAAGATCAAGCACTAGATGAATTGAATAAAAAGAAAAAAGAATTAGAAGATGAGGCAAGAAAGAAAATAGAAGCAGAAAAACAGAAACAGTTACAAAGACTTGATAATGAGAAAGCAAAGCTGAAAAATACCGCCAATGAAAAAGAAGCAGAAGCTAGAAAGCGAATAGAAGCTGAAAAAGCTAGAATAGAAGCTGAAAAAAGAAAGGTAGAAGAAGAGGCTAAGAGAAAAGCAGAAGAAGAGAAGAATAAGATTAAAAACGAGGCCAAAGAGAAAGGTAAAGATATATTTAAGAAGAGGTTCTAAGAAAGAACCTCTTACTAAATGCATTTATTAGCCTATGGTTCCAATACTTCTTACCGCCAACATACAGAGTTTATACAATACTCTAGCACCAACATTGGCATCCCACTCACCTTCGGCACCTGGTGATACTTCGCATAAATCAAAGCCAATAATTTGTTTACCTGTCGCCACAATTTTCTCTAATAAGAAAAATACCTGTTCTAAATCTAAACCATCTGGAACTGGAGTACCTGTATTAGGACATAGCCAAGGTTGCAAACCATCTATATCAAAAGATATGTAAACCTTATCACTTAATTGATTTATAATTAAATCAGTCACGTCATTCCAACTTTTGTTTAGGAATGCTGCCTTTTTCATATCGTGGTCGTGAAATAAATTCACACGTCCCTCTAATGCGTGGATGCAATCAATTTCTTCGTGGCTAATGTCTCGCACCCCAACCTGTACTATCTTACTTACTTGAGGTATTTTTAGTGCATTGTACATTATGCTAGCGTGGCTATATGTAAAGCCCTCATAAGCATTTCGCAGGTCTGCGTGAGCATCAATTTGTATTATACTGTATGCATCGTGAATTTCTGCTAAAGCTTGCATATAACCTAGTGGTGTACTGTGATCTCCACCAACTAGTCCTACAAATTTTCCTTCAGATAGTAGTTCTTGGCACCTAGCTTTAACTGCATCAACCATTAATTGGCTAGTTGCATTTATGTCAGTTAAGACTTCTATTGTTGGTTGATTTGCACTTAAACTTTCTATATATGCTTTAACAATTGGTCTTTTCTCAGTACTTATTTCAGCAAGTCCCTGGGGAACCTCTGTCATTGCTATCCCCACTTTATAGCCAAATGGGTGAAGTGGTTCATACAGATCTAGTTGTTGACTAGCTGTAATTATTGCTGCTGGACCATTTGCGGTTCCTCCACCATAGCTAACAGTTAATTCCCACGGTACAGGTAATAACACTATTTGGCTTTCTGCCTCAGTGAATGGTAAACCAAAAACACCATTGGCTGTTAAACCGTTAGTATTTACGTCAAACTTAGATAGCGTGTCTGCCCTACTAGTTTTAGCAGTTTCAGACAGTGACTTCTTCATTTAACAATTCTTTCACAAAATTTGGCAAAGCGAATGCAGCACTATGAATTTCTAAATTATAATAGCCTAGCTCATTATTTGCACAAAATTCATTTATATAGGTTGCATCTATATCATTAAGAGGGTGATTAGCACCGTCTTTACTACAGTAGCAGAAACTCCATACTCCTGTAGGATAGGTACTAATATAGCCTAGGTAACAATGTGTATTTTCTCTACCAAATACTTTATTGTACACAGAGAATAGTTGTTGCATAGCTTCAGCGTGGAACCTTGGTGATTCACTTTGACCTGTCATCAATCCACCTTCTCTTAATATTCTGTAGCAATTGCTAAAAAACACTTCACTAAATAAACCTTCAGCTGGGCCTACTGGGTCACTACTATCTATAACTATTAAGTCAAAATAATCACTTTCAGCCTCCTCAACATATTTAATACCATCACCAATTATTAGGTTCAACTTTTGATCATCAAGTGATTGGCTCAACTGTGGCAGGTGCAATCTACTCGCTTCAACCACAGCCTCATCTATCTCTATCATTACAACTTCTTGTACACCTTGATGCTTTAATATTTCTCTTACTGTACCACCATCACCACCACCTATTACAAGGGCTCTCTTTACATTTTTGTGAGTTAACATTGGGATATGAACAATCAGCTCGTGGTATGCATACTCATCTTTTTCTGTACACATTACCATATTGTCTATGGCTAATAGTTTACCATATGCATAACTATCAAATACTTCTACCTTTTGAAATGGAGTATTCTTACGATATAAGATTTCACCACTGTGCCTTACACTTAATGCAATGTTTTCGTCTTTGTCTGTTAGCCAAGTGTTTCTATTGTACTTAGGGGCTGGTTGCTCGCTATGTGCGTGATCACCATAATCAACATTTTTACCTTGAGCTACAATCGCTAGTTGACCACGTAGTGCTTCAATTGCTGAACCATTTTTAGCTTGGAAATTCTCTAATAAATAATTGTAGGCTACCCAAGGGTTTACCTCTGTACCACACGTAAATATATCAACACTGGCATAGCCAAACTCCGGCCAAGTATGTATGGCTAAGTGACTTTCTTGAATAACAACTACCCCGGATACACCAAATGGTGAAAAGTGGTGGAAAGTACTGTTTATTATTGTTGCTCCAGCTATTTTAGCTGCGTCCAGCATCGCTTGTTCGATGTGGTTTACATCCGATAAAATTTCAGAAGAGCAATCGTAGTATTCTACAATAATGTGTCTGCCTAATGCACCGTCAAATGACATATTGATAAATTTATTATGAATTGAAAAATTAAAATGGGCTTATGTAAGCGCCACTGAACAAAGAGATTAAAAAAATAATGCTAAATAAAAAACTAAGTATAAAGCCTGTAATTACAATGGATAATAGCAAGCTATGCTTTATTTTCTGAAATCCAAGCGACTTTAGCCTAAAATAACACCAAATACTCAACGTCAATGTGGGCAAACCAAACCACCAACAAAACGCAAGCGAAATTAACCCAGCTATATATATAGTCAAGTTATTTTGAGTTTTTTTATTAATGTAAGTATTATTTTTAACTACCACTTGTATGTGACAAAATTAGAATAGCACCTATGAAATTAAAAACTATTAGTAAAATGATGAATAAACATATAATGACTCGTGCAATAAATGCAAAGTATTACATTTGCCCAAATTAATAATTGATACCTAATAACATTCTATGGATATCTCGAAGATAGCAGAATTACTTGGCGAAGAAGCTGATAATTTACTCAACCACAAGGCAACTGCAATTGCAAAAGAACATTTACACCTACCTGGTGCTGATTTTATTGATCGCATCTTTTCTATTGGTAACCGTTCCAATCAAGTATTAAGAAGCCTTCAATCACTTTATGGGGCTGGTAGATTGGCAAATACAGGTTATGTAAGCATACTCCCTGTTGACCAAGGTATCGAACACTCTGCAGGCGCATCATTCGCACCAAACCCAATTTACTTCGATCCAGAGAATATCGTAAAATTAGCTATTGAGGGTGGCTGTAATGCTGTTGCGAGTACTTATGGAGTATTGGCAAGTGTTTCAAGAAAATATGCTCACAAGATTCCATTTATAGTTAAAATTAACCACAATGAGTTTTTAACTTATCCTAATAAATATGACCAAATTATGTTTGGTAGCGTAGAGGAAGCTTGGAATATAGGAGCTGTTGCTGTGGGTGCAACCATCTATTTTGGTTCTGAAGAATCTACACGTCAAATACAAGAAGTAGCTGCTGCATTTGAAAGAGCACACGAACTAGGTATGGCTACAATATTATGGTGCTACACTAGAAACAACGCTTTTAAAGTAGATGGAGTAGATTATCATAATTCTGCAGACCTTACTGGTCAGGCAAACCATTTAGGTGTGACTATTCAGGCAGATATTATAAAACAAAAACTCGCAACCAATAATGGGGGCTACAATGCAGTTAAATTTGGAAAAACGCATAAAGATGTTTATGAGAAACTAACTACAGAAAATCCTATTGATTTAGTTAGATATCAAGTAGCAAACTGCTATATGGGTAGAGCTGGACTTATAAATAGTGGTGGTGAAAGTAAAGGTGAAACAGATTTAGTTGAAGCAATTACTACAGCAGTTATTAACAAACGTGCAGGTGGTAGTGGATTAATAAGTGGTAGAAAGTCGTTCCAAAAAGATATGAAAAACGGAATAGCATTGTTAAATGCAATACAAGATATTTATCTGAATAATGATGTAACAATAGCTTAAGCCAAAGTTTAACTAAAACCGTTAACCTGTAAGTAATTTGTAAAGTCTATTGGCTTGAAAATGCTTGCAGGTTTTTTTATTTATATTTGTTGTTACCAAAATATCAGAAAAATTAATCAATATGAATCATGAGTTGGTTTAAAAGGGTAAAAGAAGGAATATTAACCTCTACTGAGGAAAAAAGAGAAGTGCCCGAAGGTTTGTGGACAAAGTGTCCAGAGTGCAAAAAAGCAATAGCTACTAGAGAGTTAGAGGATAATTATTTTATTTGTCCGTGTGAGAATAGATATCATTTTAGGATTGGAAGTGAGTCTTATTTTAAGATATTATTCGATGATGGAAAATACACTGAGTTAAATAAAAATTTATCGGCAGCTGATCCATTAAAATTTGTCGATAAAAAACCATACAGCACTAGGCTAATTGATGCACAAAAAAGCACTGGGTTAAAAGATGCCCTGCGTAGTGCCGTTGGCAAAATTCACGGACAAGATTTAGTGGTCTCTTGTATGGATTTCGCATTTATAGGTGGTAGTATGGGTAGTGTGGTTGGTGAAAAAATTGCTAGAAGCATAGACTATGCTTTAGAGCATAAAGTACCCTTGTTAATTATATCAAAATCTGGTGGTGCTAGAATGATGGAGGCTGCATTCTCACTAATGCAAATGGCAAAAACAAGTGCGAAATTGGCACTGCTAGACAAAGCTGGTGTTCCCTATATTAGTTTAATGACTGACCCAACAACAGGTGGAGTTACAGCTAGTTTTGCTATGTTAGGCGACCTAAATATTTCAGAACCAGGCGCTTTAATTGGATTTGCTGGTCCACGTGTTATAAAAGAAACTATTGGTAAAGACTTACCAGAAGGATTTCAATCAGCAGAATTTTTGGTAGAGCACGGTTTTCTTGACTTTATCGTAGATAGGGCAGCATTAAAAGATAAATTAGCTTCATTGTTAAGCATTATTTACGCACAGAAATCAATAGAGCCCTAGTCGCTTAGTAGAATTCATAATTACAGTACAGGCAGCTTTCAAATCTTCAGGTTCAATGTTTAGTGGTGGGGCTAACCTAATGCAATGATTGTTGTACAAGAACCAGTCTGTTAGTATATTTTGCTGAAAACAGTCTAAAATTACGGAGGTTACGTTGTCAAAAGTGTCTAGTTCTAACGCCAGGAGCAATCCTATTCCGTGTAAATGAAGTGGTTGTAAACCATCGCGAATAATGTTGTGAAGATTCTCAATTGACGTAATTGAAATTTCGTTTTTAAGTGCTGTATAAAATGCCAATCCTGAAGCACAACTTAAAGGGTGCCCGCCAAAAGTTGTGATGTGTCCAAGTGCAGGGTTTTCAGACAATGTAGCCATAAATTCTCTGCTAGATATAAATGCACCTAATGGCAAACCACCCCCTAAAGACTTACCAGCCAACAATATATCAGGCACCACATCAAATTCTCCTGCTTGCCACATTCTACCTGTCCTAAATAGACCTGTCTGGCATTCATCATAAATCAGTAAACTATTATAAGCATTACATAATTGTCTCGCTGTCATTCTAAATTCTTCAGTCAATATAACCCCACCACTTTCTGCCCTTACAGGTTCGACAATTATGGCTGCAACAGATTCATCAAAGGCTGCTATCAATCTCTCTAAATCATTTACTGGTATATGTACCACATCTGGCAATAAAGGTTGAAATGGTGCTGTATAACTATTGTTACCAGCTAAACTTAATGAACCCATACTGCTGCCGTGGTAACTGTCTATCAGCGATACAATTTTAGATTTCCCTGTTACCCTTCTTGCTAGTTTTAAGGCTCCTTCGGTTGCCTCTGTTCCGCTATTGGTAAAAAAAACGCAGTTTAAATTGTCTGGCAGGTCTGTAGTAAGTGCTTGAGCATATAGTAGAGGTGAAGACTGAATATATTCACCATATACCATAACGTGTAGATGCTTATCTGCTTGGTTGTGAATGGCAGCTAATATATCAGGGTGTGAATGTCCTAAGGCAGATACACCTATTCCACTAATTAGGTCTAGATATTTTGCACCAGAATGGTCATATATATAAGAACCTTTAGAGTGGGCTACATCTAGCGCCAAGGGCATTGTATTGGTTTGAGCCTGATATTTTAAAAAAGTCTGCAGTCTATTCATATTTGCAAAATTAGACTAAGCAACTATGACTTATTATTAATCTGCTTCATCTCTACGTTCTTTGATTTTCTGTAATAACTCTTTCTTAAAAGTTCTATCAGCTTTGTAAATAAATGCTAATTTTTTTATAGGGATTACTGTTTTAAATTCAGCATAATATTTTTTCTTAACATCTAATTGAGTTTGCTGTAAATCTAACATTTTATCTAAATAACCTTCCAGTTCTACATCAGTAGCAAGTGGCTCTATTACTTTCATTTTCAATTTATTAAAGATTTTATTATTCGCCCTTAATTCAGCTGACATTTGTTGAAAAACTGGCCAAAACTTATTCATTTCATCGTCAGTCAGGTTCATTTCCCTTTTGTAAATACTTTTCTGAAACGCCTCAATAACTATTCGCTTTTTAACAACATTGCCTTGTGCAATACTTAATTGGCTGATATAGAGAAACAAGAAAAGAAGCAATTTTAATTTGTTCATAAAATGCCCTCCTCTTGAACTAACGATTCTTCAAAATAATCTAATACGTCGTCTTTGGTAATTTCTATTTCATCAATACTAGACAATACTTCGACATTCGACTGTTCATTGGTTTTCAATTTATTAATTTCCTTTTTATCTATTTTTTTTGTTTTTGGTTTCACGTTTAACTCTGATAGTAAATATTCCTCATCACCCAATTTATAATCATCTGTGTCAACTTCGCTTATTTCTATCTCAGGCTTTTCAACTTTCATAGTTTTATCTATTTTTACAGGCTGCTGTAACGCACTTGACTTTATTTGACTTGTTTTTGGTACCCAAAGTATTACTACTAGTGCAATTACACTAGCCATAGCCGCACCAGACATCCAAATAAACTTAAATGGAACTTTAGTCCTAGCAGACTTATAACTAATTCTGCTCTGAATATTCTCATTCAATGTATTAAAATAAGAGTCATCTACTTTGAATACTTGGTCTCCTTTTAGAGAAGATTTTAGGGATTCGAGATATTTATTTTCCTCATTATGATTATCTATATTTTTCATTGCTTTAATACTTATTTAGAGTAAATGAAGATTAAAAGGTTTAATCTAAGCCAACATATATTCTTCTATTTTTTTAGCAGCGTAGTGGTAGTTTGCCTTCAAGGCACCTACACTTGTTCCCATTATTTCACTTATTTGTTGAAAAGGCATCTCATCAAAATATCGCATTTGGAATACGGCTCTTTGTTTTTCCGGCAATGAGATTATGGCTATTTGTAGTTTTTTTTCCAATACATCTGCATCAATATCAACCCCAGATGATATCGCATTCTTAAGATCTTCATCAAAAGGCTTTGAAGAAAATATTCGCTTGCGTTTCTCCTTCTTTAAATGTGCAAGAGATTCATTTACTGCTATTCTATATAACCAAGTGTAGAGGCTAGAATTCTGCCTATATCCCTCTAAGAATCTGTGAACTTGGAGCCAAGTATTTTGTAATACATCATCTGTATCATCGTGTGTGATGACTAACCTACGGATAACAAGATAAAGTTTTTTGCTATACTTGTTTACCAATAGACTGAAAGCATATTGCCGAGAATTACTGTCTGCCAACATATTAAGCAATTCCTCATCCTCAATATGTTTGGTCATCTACTTTTTGATATTATTTCTATTTTCTTGATACAGCTTTTTCTGCAGCTGCAACAATGTTAGGTACATCTAGACCGTATTTTACCATTAGCTCTTCTGGCTTACCACTTTCACCGAATGAATCATTCACGGCTACCATTTCCATAGGCACCGGAAAGTTTCTTACAATTAGTTGCGCAACACTATCACCCAAACCTCCATTCATTTGATGTTCCTCTGCAGTTACAACACATTTTGTGTGTTGTATAGATATTAAGATAGCCGCAATATCTAAAGGTTTAATAGTGTGTATATTTATTATTTCTGCATCAATTCCTTTTTCTGCCAATATTTTAGATGCTTGTAATGCTTTCCAAACCAAATGTCCTGTAGCAATGATACTTACATCAGCACCTTTTTTCATAACTATTGCTTTACCAATCTCGAAATTTTGTGATGTTGATGTGAAATTAGGTACAGCCGGTCTGCCAAATCTTAAATATACTGGACCTTTATATTGAGCTATTGCCAAAGTTGCTATAAGAGTTTGATTATAATCGCAGGTATTAATAACTGTCATTCCTGGCAGCATCTTCATTAATCCAATATCTTCTAATATTTGGTGGGTAGCCCCATCTTCACCTAAAGTTAAACCAGCGTGACTGGCACATATTTTCACATTTTTCCCACTGTAAGCAATTGATTGTCTGATTTGGTCATAAACTCTACCAGTACTAAAATTAGCAAATGTTCCTGTAAAAGGAATGTAACCGGTAGTAGCCATACCCGCAGCAATTCCCATCATATTAGCCTCTGCTATACCAACCTGAAAGAATCTACTAGAAAAATCTTGTTTAAATTTCCCCATTTTTAAAGATTCGGCCAAATCTGCTGTTAAGGCGACAACTCTTTCATTTTCAGCACCTAATTGGTGAAGCGCCTCTCCAAATCCGTCTCTAGTTGCTTTTTTACCTTGATCAATAAAGTAATTATGATCCATATCTTATTGTGCTAATTATTCTAATCTAAAATTAATGATCTGTCTGATCCACTGCTTATACTCACAGACACTTCTCTTGATTCAATTATGTGTTGTGCATCTTTTAGTTTATATACTATTTTGTAACTACCGGGTTGCAAATTCAACACTTCTCTACCATTTCCTTGTTGGCTAGTAACATCTACTACCCATTCCATTTTATTGTTACGCAATATAAATATAGAGGCGTCAATTGCATTGTAGTAACTAAGTTGCAACACTCCATTTTCTGGAATGATGATGGGAGTGGACTTACTCTGAGAAATTTGTATTTTGTTTATCTTGATTTTAGGTAATGTTAGTATCTCTACATCGTAAATACCTATTAAAAATTTATGTGTAGTATTTATGTCTTGAACATAAATAATTTGACTAGTGCCATTTTTCTTAATTAAGCATTTAATTGTCCCATTTTCATTAGCATTTGCCATTGAAAATTTTAGTGTGCCTTGAGCTGCAGGTATCTCTACTAAGTTATGAACGGTAGGTTTAATTTCAACTCCCTTTTTAAATATATGCGGGGTGGTATGTACTTCTATATCATACTTGAAGCCAGCCTCAACTTTGAATGTATCTGGTTTACCATTTCCATCTAGAGTATGATAATAATTTGTAACTAATGCATTGTTTTTAGCATTGTAAAAACTCATATTTACTTCTGTTTCTCTAGGCTTGCCATTAACATCTAATAAATTTATGGTGAGGGTGGTTTTTTCTAGTGATTGCGCTATCACATTATTCAATACAACTCTAAACTCACTCTCTGTATTTACCCCATAAAATTTACCCACACAACCCATTTGTTTGCTATAATCCTCACTCATACCCAGCCCAATTACAAATGGTCTCAATACAATTCCCTTGTTCTGTAAGGTTTGGCTAACTGCACAGGGGTCTCCTTTGCATTCCTCAAGACCGTCTGTGATTAAAATTAAAATGTTGGTAGCACGTCTATCAGGAAAATCACCTGCTGCTTGTTCAAGTGAATAGGCTATAGGTGTCGTTCCTTTTGCGTGCAAAGTTTTTAGTCTTTCCTTTATTTCTTTAGCATTAAAAGTTTCAAATCCGACTTCTAACTTAGTGTCTTTACAGTCTTTATCTGGACTTTGATGTCCATAGGCTCTTAGAGCCATCTCTACACCAGGAACATTATTTAAGCTATCAACTAATCTGGCTAATACTTGGCGCGCAACTATCATTTTCTGTTTGCCATCAATATTTCCCAACATACTGCCTGAGCAATCTAGTACAAACAGAAACCTCACTTTCTTAACTGGCTCTTGTGCTGATGCTGACTTACCTACAAGTAATAAAGATATCAAAAGAAAGTTGATAAAGAAAAAGTTTTTACTTGAAAATGGTCTCATTTTTAATTAACGACTATTAATAGTCGCCTATTGTTAAAGGCAGTTGATTTAGGGCGCTACCCAATTGCTCGTCATTTGGTGCTACGCCGTGCCACTTATGCGTACCTACCATAAAGTCAATGCCTTGACCCATTTCCGTTTTCATTATTATAGCTTGGCATACACCTTTATAAGTATTTGCTTTTGCATTGTTTAGGGTTTCTACAATTTCTCTCAAATTATGACCATCCATTTCTAATACTTCCCAACCAAATGATGTCAATTTGTCTTTTAAATTCCCAAGATTCAATACGTCTTTGGTAGCACCATCTATTTGTTGCCCGTTATAGTCAATAGTTATTATTAGATTATCTACCTTATTGTGTGGTGCAAACATAAGTGCCTCCCAGTTTTGACCTTCCTGTAATTCACCATCACCGTGTAGGCTAAATACAACATTCTCATCATTGGCTAATTTCTTACCTAATGCCATACCTATAGCTGCACTCATACCCTGCCCCAAACTACCTGTCGCTATATGAATGCCTGGGAGCCCCTCGTGAGTAGTTGGATGCCCTTGTAGTCTGCTATCCAAATGTCTAAAAGTATTTAACTCTTGAATGGGGAAATAACCACTTCTAGCTAAAGCACTATAATACACAGGGCTAATGTGACCATTACTTAACACAAATATATCGTGACCAGTACCCTCTATAGTCCAAGTGTCTTGGTTGTGGTTTAAAACTTCAAAGAAAAGTGCTACAAAATAGTCGGTACAACCTAATGAGCCACCAGGGTGACCACTTTGCACTTTATGTACCATTCTGACTATATCTCTACGTATTTGTGTAGCTATTTCTTCTAATTTTTTAATGTCTGTCATACTTGGTGATATGGTGCGAAATTATTGGTTTTAACATAACTTATGATTTATAATACCGAAAGCTTATAAACATAACACAAAAAGTATGTGCATAAACAAAAAGACCATCACATTATAATTTGCGATGGCCTTAATAATAAAAGATAATGAACTAATTTATACAGTTAATACTTCTTTTTCTTTTGATTTATATAAATCATCTACTTGCGTAATAAACTTATCAGTTAGTTCTTGAACTTTGGTTTCAGCGCCTTTACCTTCATCTTCTGGGGTACCTGCTTTTACCAATTTCTTAATACTCTCATTGGTATCTTGTCTAATCTTTCTAACAGCAACTTTACCATTTTCAGAGGCTTCTTTTACCTGTTTCACCAATTGCTTTCTTCTCTCTTCGGTTAGTGGGGGTAGTGTAATTCTGATAACAACTCCATCATTTTGAGGGTTTAGGCCTAAGTTAGAATTAACTATAGCCTTCTCTATTTGAATTAACACATTTTTCTCCCAAGGTTGAATAATCAAAGTTTTGGCATCTGGAGTATTAATGGTTCCTACTTGTGCCAAAGGTGTACTATTGCCGTAATAATCAACGCGAATACCGTCTAACATACTTGGACTTGCTTTGCCAGCACGGACTTTATTAAACTCAATATCTACGTGCTCTATAGCCTTTTTCATTTCTGCTTCAGCGTTTGCTAGAGCAGACTTTACGTCTTCTGCCATAATTATTTTGTTATTTTGAATTGAGCAAATATAAAAATTAATACCCTTAATGAGAGTTTAAGCTACTTTACTTCTGTATAGTCAATATATTCCCCACCCTTAATTGTAGGTTTTACTTGAGGTTGCGCATTCACTGTAGTCTTTCCAGTTTGGTTATTACCAGATACTGTTGCCCTTTTAATCCAAAATCGAAACCAAGAGCCAACAACTCTGATTACTAACAGAGCTAAAATAAAATAAAATATATACTTCATCTATCTTTTATCAAAATTAAGCTTACTTACTTAGGTACATAGACTTTTCACTGTAAAGTTTTTTAAAGTATGGGTCATTAGTATTGTCAATGAAGTAAATTGATTCTCCCGTTGATTTCATTTCTGGACCTAATTCTTTATTAACATTAGGAAACTTATCAAAAGAAAATACTGGTTCTTTAATAGCAAATCTGGTGCCTTTTGGTTCTAAATCAAAGTCAGAAAGTTTGCCAACGCCCAATATTACTTTAGTAGCTGTGTTAATGTAAGATTGTTGATATGCTTTACAAATGAATGGCATAGAGCGAGATGCACGTGGATTTGCCTCGATTACATAAACTTTTTCATTTTTAATGGCGAACTGGACATTCAATAATCCCTTCACATTCATAGCCATACCCAGTTGTTTGGTAATGTTATTTATCTGTTTCACTACATTTTCACTCAGGCTAAATGGTGGCAAAATAGCGTGACTGTCACCGCTGTGTATTCCAGCTGGCTCTATGTGCTCCATTACCCCCATTACATATACATCTTCGCCGTCACAAATGCAATCTGCCTCAGCTTCTTCTGCCCTATCTAGAAAATGATCTACCAATATTCTATTGCCTGGAATGTCACGCAATAATTTGATAACTGTGTCTTCTAATTCTTTGTCATTTATTACGATTCGCATACCTTGCCCGCCTAATACATAACTCGGTCTGACTAATACAGGATAACCAACCTTTGCAGCAAGTACTATTGCTTCTTCGGCAGACTCTGCAACACCATAATCTGGATAGGGAATATCTAATTCTTTCAACAAATCAGAAAAACGCCCTCTATCCTCAGACAAGTCCATATTTTCATAGCTTGTGCCAAAAATTGGAATATTATGTTCGGCTAATTTTTCGGCTAATTTTAAAGCAGTTTGCCCTCCTAATTGAACAATAACTCCATCAGGTTTTTCAAATTCAATTAGTTCACGCAAATGCTCCCAATATATGGGTTCAAAGTAAAGTTTATCGCTAATATCAAAATCTGTACTAACAGTTTCTGGATTACAGTTCATCATTATGGCCTGATAGCCTGCTTCTTTAGCTGCCAATATGCCGTGAACGCAACAATAGTCAAATTCTATACCTTGTCCTATTCTATTAGGGCCACTTCCTAGTACCAAAACCTTCTTCACATTATCGCAATGACTGTCATTAGTTTGGTCGAACGTGCTATAGAAATAGTTTGTTGGACTAGGGAATTCACCTGCACAGGTATCTACCATTTTATAGACACGCTTTATACCAAATTCCTTTCTTTTATCATAGACTTGGTCCTCGTTACAATTTAGCACCCAAGCTATTTGTACATCGCTGTAGCCATTTTGCTTTAGCACCATCATAAAGTCACTTGGAACATTGTTGATGCTGTATCTGCGTAGTTCTTGTTCTAATGCTACCAGCTTTTGTATCTGCTCTAGGTACCATTTATCAATTTTAGTTAAGTCAAATATTGTTTTAAGTGGTATTCCCAAACTTAATGCATCTTTTACGTGAAATATTCTATCCCAGCTAGGATTTTCTAAACTATCAGTAATTTCCTCAAGTTTTCTAGAATCGTGACCATCTGCACCTAGTCCAGCGCGTTTCAGCTCTAGACTTTGACAGGCCTTTTGTAGAGCTTCTGTAAAGGTTCGACCTATAGCCATTACTTCCCCTACAGATTTCATTTGAAGACCAAGAGTTTTGTCACAACCAGGAAATTTATCGAAATTCCATCTTGGGATTTTTACAATTACGTAATCTATGCTTGGCTCAAAGTAAGCTGATGTACTTTTAGTTACAGGATTCTTTAACTCATCAAGAGTTAAACCTATGGCTAATTTTGCTGCAATTTTTGCAATTGGGTAACCTGTAGCTTTACTTGCTAATGCTGATGAACGTGACACCCTCGGGTTAATTTCAACCGCAATTATGTCCTCATTTACAGGATTCATTGCAAATTGCACGTTACAACCACCGGCAAATGTGCCAATTGAACGCATCATTTTAATGGCCATATTTCGCATTCGTTGATACGCAGTATCACTTAGGGTCATCGCAGGTGCTATGGTAATGCTATCGCCCGTATGAACCCCCATAGGGTCTAAATTTTCTATCGTGCAAATTATGATGATGTTATCATTAGCATCTCTTAGTAATTCTAATTCGTATTCTTTCCACCCTAGTACTGCCTCTTCTATCAATACTTCGTGAATTGGGCTTAACATTAATCCTCTTTGCAATAAGGCCTCAAAGTCTTCTTTTTTCTTAACGAAAGCGCCACCAGTGCCACCTAGCGTAAATGAAGGTCTAATAACTAAAGGATAACCTAAAGTTTGAGCTATTTCTTTCCCTTCAAGGAATGAAGTAGCTACTTTAGACTTGGGAACCATCACCCCAATTTCTATCATTAGTGATCTAAATAAATCTCTATTCTCTGTTTTGTCTATAGCATTTATATCAACACCAATTATTCTGGTCCCGTACTTATTCCAAATACCTTCATCTTCAACAGCTTTACATAAGTTTAGAGCAGTTTGACCACCCATAGTTGGCAACACTGCGTCTATTTTATGTTCTTTTAGTATGGATTCTATAGATTCAACATTTAATGGCAATAAATAAACATAATCTGCTGTAATTGGATCTGTCATTATGGTTGCAGGGTTGCTATTAATTAGCACAACCTCAACCCCTTCTTGCATCAGACTTCTTGCCGCCTGAGTTCCTGCATAGTCAAATTCACAAGCTTGACCTATCACAATTGGACCACTTCCTATTATCAGAATTTTATTTATACTATTATCTTTTGGCATTGATGTTTATTGCAGACTAAATTCAAGCAAAGGTAAACAGTACTCATCTATCTACTGAAAACTAAAGATATTTTTGCGAAGTGATTTTTGTTAAATTTATACTTTTTGGATTGTTTGCTATTTGGGGCATCTTGTGTTTTGTTATATCGCTCATCTTAGTTGTTATATTCTATGCTATTATATTTATAAGTATAGGGAGCAGAGCAGATATAGTAGCACATAAACTAAGTAGAGTTTGGGCGAAATACATAATTATAACTTGTGGCATTCGAATAAAAATAACGGGAAATACCCATCACGCTAAATCAAAAACTTTTATTTTCATTAGCAATCACAAGTCTATGTTAGACATTCCCATTTGTGCTTTGTCAACATCGCATTTTTTTAAATTTTTAAGTAAAGCTGAATTAGTTAAAATCCCTCTATTGGGCTACATCATTAGTAAACTGTACATTACAGTAGATAGATCTACCAATAAAGGAAAAGTATTAAGCTTTAGGAAAATGGAACAAGCCCTTATAGTAGGAAAAAGCATTTGGATATACCCAGAAGGAAGTAGAAATCAAGGAGAAGAAAATTTAACTGAGTTTCAAAAGGGAGCCTTTGAATTAGCAGTACGAACCAATACTTCCATATTGGCTTGTGTCATTTATGATACTTCTAGCCATATTTCAAAACAGAAAGGTTTTTATTTACGCCCAGGTACAGTGAAAGTAAAATGGTTACCTGCCATTAGCCCAAATGGAGAAACAGCAACTAGCCTAGCAAAAAAGCTTTATGATAATATGAATGATGAGTTAGATATACTTAAAGCTTATTGATGAACTTTGTCGCTATATTACAGTTTAAAATATTAATCACTCTTTACAGTATTACAAATGGAAAAACCTACTCAATCTACCGAACCAAGTGTAATCACAGGTCAATTTGCTGATGTAGTTCAAGGTAGAATATACCCTGCTGAAATATGGATGAAAGAGGGTAAGGTAGTTGCCATTCAAGAATTAGCTACTGCGCCTCATCAATTAATAATGCCAGGATTGGTAGATGCACACATTCACATAGAGAGTAGTATGATGACGCCTGCTTCATTTGCCAGAATAGCCGTTCAACACGGTACTGTGGCAACAGTGAGTGACCCTCACGAAATAGCAAATGTGTGCGGGATAGAAGGTGTAAACTATATGATAGATAGTGGGAAAAAAGTACCTTTTTACTTCAACTTTGGAGCGCCTAGTTGCGTACCTGCTACTGCATTTGAATCTGCTGGGGCAGTAATAGATAGTTTTCAAGTTGACCAATTATTGGCAAGAGAAGAGATACTGTATTTAAGTGAAATGATGAATTACCCAGCAGTAGTTTGTAATGATGCTGAAGTAATGGCTAAAATAGGGTCTGCAATAAAACATAATAAACCTATAGATGGACACGCGCCTGGACTAAGAGGAGAAAACCTTGAAAAGTACGTTGCATCAGGTATAAGTACTGACCACGAATGTGTAAGTTTAGATGAAGCCCTTGAAAAAATAAGCTTGGGTATGAAAATATTAATTCGAGAAGGTAGCGCAGCTAAGAATTATGATGCCCTTGCCGAATTGTTGAATATGTACCCAGAGCAGGTTATGTTTTGCAGTGATGATAAGCACCCAAACGAATTGGTAAATGCTCACATAGATGAATTAGTGAGAAGAAGTATTAGCCATAGATTTAATGTAATGAATGTATTGCGTGCTGCTACCCTAAATCCCGTAAACCATTATAAACTTAAAAATGGGCTGATGCAAGTAGGTGATTTTGCTAATTACATTATAGCCGAACATATAGAAGAGTTTCGCATAAATAAAACCTTTATAAACGGGCAATGTGTTTACGAAAACAATCAAAGTTTAATAGAAGTTATTGATGAGCAACCAATTAATAAATTTAATTGCAAACCAATAACAGTAGAAGATATTCAAGTTCAAGCGCAAGGCAGAAGAATAAAAGTTATTGAAGTGTTGGATGGTCAATTAATTACAAGAGAATTAATAGCAGATGCCACTATACAGAATGGCTATGTAGTTAGCGATATAGAGAAGGATATATTGAAACTGGTGGTAGTGAATAGATATAACCCAGCTAAACCAGCAGTTGCCTTCGTTAGAAATATGGACTTAAAGAAAGGTGCCATAGCTAGTAGTATTGCTCACGACAGCCACAATATAATTGCCGTAGGTGTTGATGATGGCTACATAGTAGAGGCTATAAATAACTTAATTCAAGTACAAGGGGGCATTTCCACTAATAGCAGTACGGAGCGAAAAGTAATGCCACTAGCTGTTGCTGGATTAATGCAAAGCGGCGATGGGCATAAAATAGCTAGAGAATATGAAGAAATGCACGATGCCGCATTAAGTAACGGTAGTAAATTAACTGCTCCATTTATGACATTGTCATTTTTAGCTTTATTAGTAATTCCACAATTAAAACTAAGTGATAAAGGCTTATTTGATGGGAATAAGTTTGATTTTACTGATTTATTTGTTGATTAATGCTCAATAATGTTATTACTGCTGACGGCAGCAGTTCACTATATAATTCTGAATTAAATGAGCATTACCACAGTGTAAATGGTGCCATACAGGAATCTATACACGTATTTATTGAGGCTGGTTTACAATTGGTGAAAATGCTGAATTTAGACAGCATCAACATTTTAGAAATAGGATTTGGAACTGGCCTAAATGCGTTGCTAACTAAAATAAATGCTAGTGAACATATAATAAATTATACTGGTATAGAGAAATATAGGCTATCGCCAGAAATAACAGCTGAATTGAACTACGCAAATAAGTTAGGCGAAGGTGACTTCTTTAAAGCGATCCATAAAGCTGAATCAAATACTAAAGTTCAGATAACTGACTTATTCAACTTAGAGATTGTTGACATAGATTTAGTTAATTATAAGCCAGAATTCGATAAATATCATCTAATTTACTTTGATGCATTTGCCCCAACTATACAACCTGAATTATGGAAAACTAAGATTTTTGAAGCATTATTTCATTCATTGAAGTCAGGTGGAATTTTAACGACCTATTGTGCTAAAGGAGTGGTTAGAAGATCACTACAAGAAGTAGGATTTAGAGTTGAACGCATTCCTGGTCCAATAGGTAAGCGGGAAATGCTACGAGCAAGTAAAGCCTAAGAGTGGGTATCTTCTCCCAATATCATTCCTTGATAGCTATTGAACCTACCGCCATCTATTTCACCAGCCTCTACAGCATTAATAACCTTACACCCTGGCTCATTTAAATGCATACAATTACTAAATCTACATTGCCCCAACATTTGACGCATTTCAGGGAAATAGTGACTTATTTCTTCACTTTTCATTTGCACCAATCCAAAGTCTTTTATTCCTGGGGTGTCTATAATTCTAGTGTCAGCATTCAATTTGTGCATTTCAGCAAAAGTAGTTGTATGCTTACCTTTCATAGTTGACATAGATATGTCACCAGTTTTGAGCTTAAGGTTAGGTGCTAGTAGATTCATTAAACTACTCTTGCCTACGCCACTGTGACCACTAATAAGTGTCGTCTTACCTTGCAATTTTTCAATTAGTTCTGGCATTCCTTGTCCAGTTTTTACACTAATTAGTGCAGATTCATAGCCTAATTTTTTATAAATATCAACATATTTGCTTGCTACTTCCAACATTTCAACATCATACAAGTCGGCCTTATTCCACATTATCAATGCTGTTATTTCATAGGCCTCACTAGTTACCAATATTCTGTCTATAAATCCTTGGCTAGTACGTGGATAAGCAAGTGTTGCAACAATTAGTGTGTAATCTAGGTTTGCAGCTATTATTTGCTGTTGATTGCTAAGATTATTAGATTTTCTAATAATATAGTTTTTTCTGTTGTGTACAGACACTATTACAGCATCTTGGTTAGCAGCATCGAGCTTGTATTCAACTATGTCTCCAACCGCAATTGGATTTGTGGTGTTATACCCTCTTAATCTTAATTTGCCAGTTGCTCTAGCTGGAATTACTATTCCCTCGCTATTTTCTATCTGATACCAACTTCCAGTCGATTTTACTATAAGTCCTTCAGACATTCTGGAAATTACAGGAAGAGATATTAGAATTAACCATTTAAAACGTTTCCTTAGCTATAGCATATGTAGATTCACTTTTGCCCATTGTGTAGAAGTGAATGCAGGGTACGTCTTTTTCTATTAGTTCTTTGGTTTGCTTAATTCCCCAATAGACACCTATTTCGTGTACCTCTTCATTTGAACTAGCATTATGCACTAATTCAGCCAATTCATTTGGTATATCAATATGAAAGACACTTGGCAATATGGTTAATTGTGACTTAGTTGTAAAGGGTTTTAAACCTGGAATGATAGGCACAGTTATACCAATTTCTCGACATTTATCTACAAATTCAAAATATTTTGAATTGTCAAAAAACATTTGGGTAACTATATATTCAGCACCTGCATCAATTTTGGCTTTTAGGTATCTTAAGTCGGTGTCAAAGTTAGGTGCCTCAAAATGTTTCTCAGGGTAGCCTGCTACGCCTATACAAAAGTCAGTGGGCTTCACACTTTCCAGATCCTCGTCTAAATAGATCCCTTTATTCAGCTTAGTCACTTGTTTTAATAGATCAACAGCATAATTATGACCGTTTATTTCTGCAACAAAGCTTTTTTCAGTTTTTATAGCATCCCCTCGCAATACCAATACATTATCTATACCTAAAAATTGAAGGTCTATTAAAGCATTCTCAGTTTCTTCTTTGCTAAATCCGCCGCATATTAGGTGTGGTATGGCATCGATTTTATATTTATTCATTATGGCGGCACAAATGCCAACCGTACCTGGACGTTTTCTTACGCTTATTTTTTCAAGCAGACCATTTGGATGCTTTTTGTAAATGTACTCTTGCCTGTGGTAGGTAACATCTACAAAAGCTGGTTCAAAATCCATAAGAGGATCTATTCCTTTGTAAATTGAATCAATACTTTTTCCCTTTAACGGGGGTAATATCTCAAATGAAAAAAGCGTTTTTTTTGCTTCAGCCAAATATTGTGTAGCCTTCATAACGATTATGCAAATTTGAGTAAATAAAAGGATATTTTAGCCCATCTGAAACTCATTATTGTAATTTTACATTAGTAGAGTTGATTCAAAATAATGAAATTAAAAGAAACAGCAGTTTTAGTAGGCGTTAATTTACCAGATAATGACGAGACCACACTATTAGAACATTTAAACGAATTAGAATTTTTGGCACAAACGGCTGGTGCAGTTACAATTAAGAAATTCGCTCAAAATTTAGAAACTCCGCATCCCAAGTTCTTTGTAGGTACTGGAAAACTACAAGAAATAGTTGACTACGTTACTGAGCACGAAATTGATATTGTCATTTTTGACGATGAGTTAACTCCTTCTCAATTAAAAAATATTGAGACTAAGTTAGAGTGTAAAATATTAGATAGAAACAATCTTATATTAGACATATTTGCAAACAGAGCACAAACTGCTCAAGCCAAAACACAAGTAGATTTGGCTCAATGTGAGTACTTATTGCCAAGACTTACAAAAATGTGGACGCACCTTAGTCGCCAAAAGGGGGGAATTGGTATGAAAGGTCCAGGTGAGAAAGAAATTGAAACAGATAGAAGGATAGTTAGAGAGAAAATAATATTGCTGAAAGAGCGTCTAAAACTAATAGACAAACAGAATATTACTCAACGTAAACAAAGAAAACAAAAGGTTCGTGTATCATTGGTTGGTTATACAAATGCCGGCAAGTCATCGCTTATGAATGTGTTAAGTGATGCAGTTGTTATGGCTGAAGATAAACTGTTTGCAACTCTTGACACCACTGTAAGAAAGGTAGTAGTAGATACAACACCATTTTTATTGAGTGACACTGTAGGATTTATTAGAAAGCTACCCCACTCATTGGTAGAAAGTTTTAAGTCAACCCTAGATGAAGTAAAAGAGTCAGATATATTAATACACGTTGTTGATTTCTCACATAGATTCTATGACCAACAAATAAAAGTCGTAAAGAAGACACTTGATGAACTAGAATCTTCTGATAAACCGACACTACTAGTTTACAATAAAATAGATAGATTTTTAGATGCTGATATGGATATACCCTTAGATATGCCTACTCAAGAAAAGTTATTAAGACTTGAGAACAGTTATTTAAATGTACCTAACTCAATTTTTATATCGGTTACTGAAAATTTAAACATCAACGTATTACGCCAAAAAATAAAGGATATAGTTATTGAGAAAGTGAGTCAAACATACGGGTATGTAGCACCAGTAAATTATGAAATAGAATAGATTGTTAACAATTATTCATATTGTATTATGCCTATTCGCATTAATATGATAATTTTACCCACTGATACTTACAAAACATCATATACTGTATGAGCAACATTGAGTCTTATGGAGCCAAGTTTTTGGCAGACGTGCATTACTACTTTGACAAAGCCGCTAGATTTACTACCCACGATGAAGGTTTACTAAGTCAAATTAAAGTAGCTAACAGCATTTTCAAAGTAAAATTTCCAGTTAAAATCGGTGATAAAATTGAAGTTATGGAAGGCATCAGGGTGCAACATAGCAATCATAAATCGCCAACAAAGGGCGGAATAAGGTATGCCGAAACAGTAGATGAAGACGAAGTGGTTGCACTGGCAACGCTGATGACTTTTAAATGTGCTGTTGTAGATGTTCCGTTTGGCGGTGCAAAAGGAGGGATTAAAATCAATCCTGCTATTTATAAGCCTGAAGATTTAGAAAGAATTACAAGAAGGTTTACTACTGAATTAATTAGAAAAAACCTAATAGGTCCAGGACTAGATGTACCAGCACCAGATTATGGTACTGGTTCTAGAGAAATGAGTTGGATAGCAGATACTTATGCTGCATTTAAATATGAAGAGCCGGATGCTTTAGCCTGTGTAACTGGTAAACCAATTGGACAAGGTGGTATTCGTGGTCGTGCAGAAGCTACAGGCCAAGGAGTATTCTTTGGATTGAAAGAGCTTTTGAGCGTAACCGAAAATATGAAGTCAATAGGCTTGACTCCAGGATTCAGCGGTAAAAGAATTATAGTGCAAGGTTTAGGTAATGTAGGTTACCATTCAGCTAATTTCTGTCAAGAAGGTGGTGCAATCATAACAGGTATATGTGAACGTGAAGGTGGCATATATAATGAAGATGGACTAGATGTAAAAGATGTGTTTAAATGGAGAAAAGAGAATGGCTCTATATTAAATTATCCGGGTGCTAGAAATTTTGAAAATTCGCTAGAACTGCTAGAGGTTGAGTGTGACATATTAATACCAGCTGCGCTAGAAAACCAAATACACGGTGGTAATGCTGCAAGGTTAAAAGCTAAAATAATAGCTGAAGGTGCAAATGGTCCTGTGACTAAAGAAGCTGAGGCAATATTACAGGCAGCTAATGTAATCATACTTCCAGATCTTTATTTAAATTCTGGGGGTGTTACAGTTTCATACTTTGAGTGGTTAAAAAACTTAAGCCACGTAAGGTTTGGTAGGATGGGTAAACGCCTAGAGGAAGTAAATTTCCGTAGAATGGTAGAAACCATAGAATCTGCCACTGGTAAATCTATAAATGCTACAGAAAAAAATCTATTGATTCACGGTGCAGAAGAGGTTGACTTAGTTCGCTCTGGATTAGAGGACACTATGGCATCTGCTTTCCACGAGATTAACAATATTAAATTCCAAAATACAAATATCCCAGATCTTAGAACTGCAGCTTTTATAAGTGGAATAGATAAGATAGCTACTGCATATCAAACTCTAGGTATCTGGCCATAGGCTTTATATAATACAATTACTTAAGAGGGAATAAGTGAACTTTATTCCATTATTTAAGAACTAGAACTTTAGATTAATGTAGTTTAAAAAGTGATGCATTCTGCTGCCATACCAACTAAACATTTCACCATCTACTAAACTGATTTTAGAATTTGGCAGGATTTGCTGCAACTCTGAAATATGTATATCTGTAAAGGGAAAAGGTTCACTGCTTAAGAATACATTTTCAGGATTCAATTCTACTATATCTTGTATACTTAGTTTTGGATATCTGGTATGATATAGTAAAACATTTTGATACCCTACCTTACTCAACATATCGTTTATAAAAGTATCGCAACCTATACTCATATATGGGTTTTTCCATATTAAGTACAGTACTGTTTCGTTGTGTAAAGTGTCTATTTTATGAAAGTTTCTTTTTATGCTATTTACTAGACTAGTTGCTTTCTCTCTTTTATTAGTGAGTGTACCTAAGTCTAACATCATTGTATATGCTTCTGCAACTGTATTAATATCACTGATGTAAGTTGGGAAATATTTAGCCAATTCCTCAACTTGCTCCTTTACATTTTCCTCTTTATTTGCAATTATTAGGTCTGGCATTAATTCTTTAACTTTTAAAAGGTTTACTGTCTTAGTGCCGCCAATTCTTTTAGCATCTTTCACTTTATCACTAGGGTGAATGCAAAAGTGAGTTCTACCTACTATGTTCTGATGCAAGCCAAAGTCATAAAGTAACTCCGTAATACTGGGAACCAATGAGATTATTCTGCTTGGATATTTCTCTGAAATTATGATTCTACCTGTTTGATCAACAGTTTCTATCATCTATTAACCTGCTATTGCTTGAATAATGTCGTATTTAGTAATGATCATCACTTGACCATCTTCCTTTTTTACCAATACAGCGTTGTTCTCACGATTAATCATTGTGCTTATTTCACTATAGCTAGTTGATTCAGAAACCATTGGAAATGGTTTATCCATAATATCTGCAACAGAATTATCTTTCATTTCTGGGTTAGATAATAATACTTGATATAGCTTACTTTCAGTTAAAGAACCAACTATTTCTCCTTGGTCTGTTACTACCAATTGATCTACATCAGCCTCACGCATAGTTTGCACCGCTATAGTGATTCTATCCGTTAAATCAACTGTTATCAGGGTGGCACTACTATTTAATAAGTCAGAAGCTGTTAGCTGCTTAGTCTCTAAGAAACCGCGCTCTTTCATCCACTCATCATTAAATGCTTTACCTATATATCTTGTAGCGTGGTCAGGTAATAAAATGACCACCAAATCACCTGCCTTAAATTTACTCTTTAATTGCAAAGCACCAGCAACTGCACTTCCAGATGAGTTACCAGCCAAAATCCCTTCTTCCTTGGCTAACCTTCTGGTCATTACAAATCCGTCTTTATCGGTAACTTTTTCAAATGCATCAATTATACTAAAGTCAACATTTTCAGGTAAAATATCTTCACCTATACCTTCTGTTATATATGGGTATATCTCAGCAGTATCAAACTCTCCTGTTTCTTTATATTTTTTAAATACTGAACCGTAAGTATCTATACCCCATATTTTAATATCTGGGTTCTGCTCCTTTAGGTATTTACCTATTCCAGAAATGGTACCACCTGTACCTACACCTGCTATAAAATGGGTAATTTTACCATCGGTTTGCTCCCATATTTCTGGACCAGTAGTTTGATAATGTGCCTGTCTATTGCTTAAGTTATCATATTGGTTGGGTTTCCACGAATTAGGAGTTTCTCTTACCAATCTGCTAGATACAGAGTAGTATGATCGTTCATCTTCTGGATCTACATTAGTCGGGCATACTATTACTTCAGCACCTACAGCCTTAAGTATATCTATCTTCTCCTTACTTTGCTTATCAGTAGTAGTAAATATGCATTTATAGCCCTTTATGATGGCCGCCAAGGCTAAACCCATACCAGTGTTACCGCTAGTACCTTCTATTATAGTTGCTCCAGGTTTTAAAATGCCAGCAGCCTCAGCATCTTCAATCATTTTTATTCCAATTCTATCTTTCACACTGTTACCAGGATTGAAAGATTCAAGCTTGGCATAAACATCACAAGGTAAATCTTTAGTAATTCTATTAATTCTCACTAATGGGGTATTCCCTATGGTTTCTAGTATGTTGTTATATAATTTGGACATTGAGATATGATATTAGTTTTACAAAAATATGAAATTCAAATTTGGGTAAACAGTACTATTCTCCTTATACGTAATTAAATTTAACTTAATATTCAATTAAGATTTTGCTCTGAAGTAGGAACCTAGAGGTAATTTAAAGCCTGTCTCACTTTTTACATAAAGCTCTCCAAATTCCTTGTCTTTAATTTTCAATTTTCTAGCTACCATATTATCCAGTAACAAAGGAGAAAGGTTTAGGCTGTAAGTGTTAATTATGATAGAAAAATTTTCTTTATCCAAAAGTTCAATAGCCAATTTTATCAAATCATTTAGCTGATCTTCTAGTTTCCAGCGTTCGCCTGCTGGTCCTAAACCATAGCTGGGAGGATCCATTATAATAGCGTTGTACTTATTTCCACGTTTAGCCTCTTTAGCTATAAATTTCATAGCATCTTCTACTATCCATCTTATATCTGTTAGCCTGCTCAACTTCATATTATCATTTGCCCAGTTTACCACCGTTTTCACTGAGTCTAGGTGAACTACATCAGCACCTGCCGCCTTTGCAGCTAGGCTAGCACCACCAGTATAGGCAAATAGATTGAGTACTTTTGGGTTATTTAGCTTACTTTCAGTCAAATATTTATAAAGGTATTCCCAATTGGAGGCTTGTTCTGGAAATACTCCTAAGTGTTTAAATGCTGTAAATTTTAACAGAAATTGAATTTGCTTCTTATCTGGCAAATCATATTTAATAATCCAAGGACTTGCAATTTTGGTTTTTTGAAACCAATCCCCACTGTTGCTATTTTTTGCCATATACTTGGCATCAAACTTTTCTTGCCACTCAACCTTGGTCATTATTGGCTCCCACAGTGCCTGCGGTTCTGGTCTAATAAAAACATATGGACCAAAACGCTCCAATTTTTCTCCGTTACCAACGTCAATTAACTCATAATCTTTCCAGGATAATGCTTCTAAATATTTTAGCATTAACTATGGTTTTTTATATTCATAGAATCCAATACCCGTTTTTTGTCCGTGATGACCTGCTTCAACTTTTTGTTGTTGAATTCTGCTGGGTCTAAATTTTGAATCAAAGTTAAATTGCTGCCAAATACTCGTAGTGACATCATAGTTAGTATTTACACCGATTAAGTCCATCAATTTGAAAGCACCCATTTTGAAACCTGCATTTTCAAGAAGTTGATCTACGATTTCAACATTGGCTACGTTTTCTTCTAGTGTTTTAAGGCTTTCTACATAGTAGTGTCTTGCTACTCTATTTACTATGAATCCGGGTGCATCTTTAGCCATTACTGGCGACTTTCCCATTTTCAAAGCCAAATCATACAGGGTTTGTACTACGGAATTGTCTGTGGCAACACCTTTTATAATTTCTACCAGTTTCATAACGTGGGCTGGATTAAAAAAGTGAATACCTGCAACACGTTCAGGATTATATACACCCGCTGCTATTTGGGTGATAGGAATACTGCTTGTATTACTAGCTAAAATGGTCTTTTCGCTATTAATTCTTGCTATTTTAGAGAAAACATCTCTTTTTATTTTTAGGCTCTCAACTATTGCTTCTATTACTAAGTCAGCATTAGCATCTACTAAGTCGTTGCTGGTTTCTATTTTAGACAAGGCTGAATTCATTTCTTCCAGTGAAAGCTTTCCCCTATCTACTCCACCCTGTAAATTTAAAGTAATAGTATTCAAGGCTTTACTTAAATTTTCTTCATTTACATCTAACAACATAGTATTATAACCCGCCATTGCGCTTAATTGAGTTATACCCAAACCCATAGTACCAGCACCAACTATGGCAATTTTCTTAATTTGTTCTATTGAATAGTTCATAATTTATAGTTGATTAGCAAATTGTTTCAAAAATCGAATATCATTCTCATATAATACTCTTATATCTGATAATCCATATTTTAACATAGCTACCCGCTCTACCCCTATGCCAAATGCATAGCCAGAATAAACAGTTGAATCTATACCACAATTTTCTAATACAGCTGGGTCTAACATACCACAACCAAATATTTCCAACCATTTCTCATTGCCATCTTTGTCTTTAAGCATAATGTCCATTTCAGCAGATGGTTCTGTGAATGGGAAAAATGATGCTCTAAATTTCATTTTAACATCTGGATCAAACATTTCATAAACAAATTGGTAAAGGCACTGCTTCAAGTCTGCAAAACTGACACCCTCCCCAACATATAAACCCTCTACCTGATGAAATACAGGACTATGTGTAGCATCATTGTCACGTCTAAATACCCTTCCTGGACTTATAATCCTGATAGGTGGTTTTTGACTTTGCATCATTTTAATCTGGACACTACTCGTGTGCGTTCTAAGTAAAAAATCCGGGTCTTTACTTAGAAAGAATGTATCCTGCATATCTCTAGCCGGATGATTAGCTGGCATATTCAAAGCAGTGAAATTATGCCAATCATCAACAATTTCAGCACCCATTGCTATGTTAAAGCCCTGATGGTTGAATATATTCACCATCTTGTTCATAGTCAAAGTTATTGGGTGAAGACTACCTTGCTTAATATCACGTACAGGTAAACTAATGTCGTAATCAATATTATATGTATTACTGATAGCAAAATTTTCTTTTGCAGCTATCAATTTAACCTCTGCTAAATTTCTCAACTCATTAAGTTGGGCACCCAATAGCTTGCGATTTTCCGGTACGGCATCTTTTAACAAATTAAACAATTGAGTAATAGTACCCTTCTTACTTAAAAAATTTATTCTAAAATCTTCAGCTTCGGCATCATTTTTGATGTTAAAATTTGCAACATCTTCAGAAATCTTTTCTATATTCTCTGTAGCATTCATTCAATTATATCATTTAAAGTTATATTTGCACCTAGATTAAGTAGTTTTATTGGTCAAATGCACAATTCTTTATAATTATATTTGAGCTATTTGAACTAAACTAATTAGTACTGGGTTAAAGGCAATAAGCTAGTGTTGCTACAAAAGAATTAAAACTAATCTACAACACAAATTAATATACATAAAATATTTACACATAAATGAGGCAGCTCAAAATTAATAAGCAATTTACCAATAGAGAAAACAAGTCTCTAGACAAGTATCTGAACGAAATAAGCAAGGTTGAAATGATTAGCCCTAGTGAAGAGGTTGACCTAGCTAAGAGGATTAAAAATGGTGATCAGGTGGCTTTAGAAAAATTGGTTAATGCTAACCTTCGTTTCGTAGTATCAGTTGCGAAACAATACCAAAACCAAGGTTTAACACTAGGTGACCTAATTAATGAGGGTAACTTAGGTTTGATTAAGGCGGCACAAAGATTTGATGAGACTCGTGGTTTCAAATTCATTTCATATGCAGTATGGTGGATTCGTCAATCTATATTACAAGCGTTGGCTGATCAAAGCCGTTTGGTAAGATTACCACTGAACAAAGTTGGTTCACTTAGTAAAATTGGTTCTGCTGCTGCACAACTAGAACAAAAATATGAGCGTGAGGCAACTACAGCAGAAATTGCTGAATTGCTGCAACTACCTACAGAAGAAGTAGAGACAACTCTTAGCACAAGTGGTCGTCACTTATCAATTGATGCACCTATTAGTGACGATGAGGATACTACTCTATTAACGCTACTAAGCAATACACAAGAGCCTAACCCTGATAAATCACTACTACACGAGTCTCTACAACGTGAGATTTCTAGAGTGATGTCAATACTTAGCGAGAAAGAAAAGGAAATCCTAAACCTCTATTTTGGTTTAGAGAGCAACATTCCACATAGTTATGAGGATATCAGCGATAAAGTAAACTTGACTCGCGAACGTGTAAGACAGATAAAAGAAAAAGCATTAAGAAAACTTAGAAAATCATCTAAGTCGACTTTACTTAAAGCCTACTTAGGTTAATTTATACCTACTTTATAGCTATTACCGAGATTTCGACTTTTGCACTTCTCGGTAATAAGCTTATTTGTACCGTTTCTCTGGCTGGAAAATTTCCTTTGAAGTAAGACCCGTAAATCTTATTCACCAACTCAAAATCATCTATATCATATAGGTAGATGGTGGACTTTACAACATTTTCCATACTAGTACCACAATCTTCTAGTAGGGTCTTCAAATTCTTCATTACTTGCTTTATTTCAGAATCAATATCTTGGTTTTGCATAATCCCTTCTTTGTTTAATGCTATCTGACCGCTGGTATAGATTACATCATTCACTATTACTGCGTGACTGTAGGGACCTATCGCAGCAGCTATATTTTCTGAATTAAAATGTACTTTATTCATATTATTTTCCTAATTGTCTAATTGATTTTAGTAATATCCTTATATCTTTTGATTTGCTATAGTGCTTTGCATAAAGGAAATTTAATTTCTCGGCATATTCTTCGCTTCTAATCGCCCTATTTACCTCATTTAATGTTGTTAACACCCCAGGTAATAGTTGTGGTAATTTGTCAAAACTGGTAGATTTATGATATGACACCCAAGTTTTTTGCTTACTCATTACAGACATTATATTTTGAAATATTTTAGGACCCGATATAAAGGTTAGAATTGGAGATAACAATAATATTCCTAATGAGAATAATATATCTAATGAACGTTTCGATTTTTTGACTTCAGGACTTGCCAATTCAAATTTTTCTTCTAGCAGATAGTAGTCTCCAGGTTCATTTTTACTATTACTACCTATTATAAAGTCACTACCACTAGGTACTATTTTAAAGTCAATAGGCAAATAGTTTAGCCTTTTTATTAATAATATTATTTCTATGTAGCTGAGATTTTCTGCAGAAAAAATCAAATCACTGCAAGCATAGGCTTTAATAATAGATTCAATATTAGACAATTTGCCTAAATAATTTATTGAGCTATTGTCAGAATTAGCCACAAAACCAATTACCTGCAATTCATTACGCACATTAGATAGTAGTGCATTAATTCTATCAAACTCAAAGTTATCAGCTACTATAATTATTTTTTTCAACTTAGCTTCTGCTCCTGAAATTATTTTAAACTTAGTTAGGTTTACAGCTATTCTCCAACAATATGCCTGAACCAAGCTAATCAAACTACCTGCTGCAATTATGGCTCGAGAGTATCGGTAACTTTCATCTAAAAAAGCGTAAACTAAGCTATTAATTACAAGGCCTACCAAAACTCCAAACACAATGTGATAAAGCTTAAATGGGGACTTATAATTACGTGTTAATGCAAATGAGATAATCCAAACTAGAACATAAATTGGTAAAAATATACTGAATAACTCACTTGGATACTTTCCCCCTTCTACATATTTTATGGTAGTCTCCCAATATTTAATAAATAAGTACATTAAACCGTAAATTAGGAAGAACTCTATAATAGGTAGAAATATCAGTTTAATTAGTTTGAATAAACCTGATAGACTGGCCTTAGACCAAATGGCAATGTTAATCAGTACTTGATATGCAACCCCAGAACTACCTCGCAAGTGCTTCTTGGCAAAAATTGCCATAGCCTTGTAAAAAATGTAAACATAGTTAAGACTACCCTTTTTTGTACTCTCCCCCTTATAGTGGATAACTTCAGGTGAAGGTAAATAGTAGTTTTGGTAACCAGCCTTAGTTAAACAGTAACTAAGGTCTATATCCTCCCCATACATAAAATAATCTTCATCTAAATTGCCAATTTTTGCAAGGCTTTCAAGTCTAGCTAATACAAATGCACCAGCCAGAACATCTATCTTTTGTATATCATTTTGGTCTAAATTTCCCAAATAGTACTTATTGAAATATCCTGATTTTGAAAATAAGGCGTTAATTCCTGTAATTTTATAAAGTGCAGCTATTGGCGATGGAAATCCTCTTTTACTTTCTGGAAGATATTTTCCCCTTCCCTCTAACATTTTCACGCCAATACCCCCTGCATTGGGGTGTTCATCTGCAAATGTCAATACCTCAATTAAGCAGTTTTCCGGAATAACTGTGTCAGGATTCAACAGCAATATATATTCAGCTTTTGTAAGAACTATGGCTTGATTATTAGCCTTACTAAATCCAGCATTAAACTTATTTTCAATCAATAGTACGGATGGGTACATTTTTTTAATCATATCACAGCTACCGTCTTCACTATGATTATCTACGACCCACACCTCAACCGATAAGGGTCCAAATTTTACATCACATACTGTTATCGCCTTGTAAACAGACTGAAGACACAACTCCAAAAAGTACTGGACATTGTAGTTCACAATAATTATAGCGAGTTTACTTTGCATTTTTGCTTTTAGCCAAGTTTATAGGGTACTCTTCCTATGATACTTCGCCCCAAAGTTATCTCATCTGCATATTCTAATTCACCTCCTACTGCTATTCCCTTGCTAAGAGTTGTGATATTAACTGGGTAAACAGCTAATTTTTTCGATAAGTAAAATGCAGTTGTATCGCCATCCATATTGCTGTTTAGAGCTAAAATTACTTCACCTTCAGTCCAAGTGGAGACAGTTTCAAGTAATTGGTCTATAAATAGATGATCTGGACCAATACCTTGAATTGGAGAAATTAAGGTCCCTAATACATTATATCTGCCTTTAAATTGATTGGTATTTTCTATGCTTATTACATCTCTCATATCCTCTACCACACAAATTAACTCATCTATGCGGCTTTTATCTGAGCAAATGTGGCATAGTTCGGTATCAGATACATTGTTACATTGTTTACATTTAACTAGCTGTTCAGGCAACACTCTTAGGCTTTCAGCCAAAGCTTTTATGTCAGCAGCTTCCCATCTTATTATTTGCATTACTAATCTCAATGCAGTCTTTCGCCCAATTCCAGGCAATTTTGCCATTTGCTCTACAGCATTCTCTATCAGTTTAGAAGAATATTCCATTTAAGTCTAAATATGAATTGAAATGAGCAAATTGTTTTAAACCTTACTTTTGTTACCCCTTTATATTACAGTTCAAATAAATGAAAGCAGCAGGTGGAACTCAGTTCAGTTGGATAGTTGCCTTGGTAATAATAGTATATTTTGGAATATTATTCCTAATTGGCTGGTTAACTTCTAGAAAAAATAAAGATAACCACAGTTTTTTTACCGCTAATAAATCTAGCAAATGGTATGTTGTGGCTTTTGGTATGATAGGTACTTCCATTTCAGGTATTACTTTTATATCTATACCAGGTCAGGTAAACAATATAGCCTTTAGCTATTTTCAAGTAGTTTTAGGTTATCTGGTTGGGTATATGTTTATTATTTTGGTATTGCTACCACTTTACTACCGATTGAATCTTGTCAGTATTTACAGCTATTTAGAATCTCGATTTGGTAAATTTAGTTATAAAACAGGTGCCTTTTATTTTTTAGCTAGTCGCACACTTGGCTCAGCAGTAAGACTTATGCTTGCGACTATGGTATTTCAAATATTTTTATTTGATGCCATTGGACTACCCTATATCTATTCTGTCACTATTATTATGTTGCTAATATTATTATATAGTATTCGAGGGGGAGTAAAGACAATCATCTGGACAGATAATTTGCAGACACTTTTCTTGGTTCTGGCATTAATTCTAACCCTAGCCTACTTATTAGGTAATTTAAAACTTGATTTGGTTTCCTATGCATCACAAATCATTCAAACGGATAAAGGGAAAATATTCTTCTTAGCCGATCCGCTAAGCAAGACTTTCTTTTGGAAGCAATTTTTAGGAGGTGTCTTTATTACTATTGCTATGACAGGAATGGATCAAGACTTGATGCAGAAAAACCTTACTGTACGTACGCTTAGGGAATCGCAAAAGAATATGTTTATTTTCAGTTTGGTTCTGGTAGCAGTTAATGCTTTGTTTCTCCTATTAGGAAGCCTATTATTCCTTTATTGCCAGAAAAATGGAATAGCAATTCCAAACAGTACCGACTATCTATTTCCGAAAGTAGCAATGAACTACCTCCCCCTTACTTTCAGCCTTATATTTCTTATCGGATTAACAGCTGCCACTTTTGCCAGTACAGATTCAGCTATGACTGCATTAGTTACTAGTTTCTGCGTAGATATATTGGGTTTTAATAAAAGGGAAATAAAGAACAGTATCAGAATTAGGTATATAGTCCACTCTGGTGTATGTGTGCTAATAGTACTTTTAGCTTGGCTATTATATACTTTTAACGACAAGGACACAATTGATAAGCTAATGAAAATAGCTGGCTATACATATGGACCACTTGTAGCATTGTTTCTATTAGGCATTTATTCCAAGCGCAAATTAGTTGACAAATGGGTACCTATTATCTGCCTAATTAGTCCAGGGTTTATGTACATAATTGAACTAAATATCGACAAAATAATTTCAGGTTATAAGTTTGGCTATGAGGTTATTATATTTAACGTTGCCATTAGCATTATATTACTTTTAGCCATCAGTAAACCCTGTTCTTCTAAAATTAATTTAGGATAATATTGCTAAATAATTGTGAATAACTTGTATATAATTATATTTATTTGGGAATTACTTAATTACCAAACAGCGCTGCTGAAAGAAAGAAATTAACAATACCTAAATAATTAATGATTTACTTTGCACCTGTAACACCAACTATCATATACAGTTATGCATTTATCTATTCACAGTTTGAAAAAAAGCAAGAGTTTGTTGTTTTTTTACTTGCTATTTACAATTTCTAGTGGTGTTTCGGCTACTGGATTAACAGATTTTAAAAAGAAACCTTCTGCAAAAAGCAAAAAATCAACAACTAAAGCTGAAAGTACAGGAAGTGACAATGCTATGTACACTAATAAGAAAACTGCTTGGTCAGTTGGAGCTCAAGTTGGATTGCCAAAATTAGCAGGTGATATTCCAAGTAATTTATTTAGCCTTGGGTATGGTGCTTATGTACAGAAAGCTCTGGGATATAGTTTGGCCATCAGGGCCAATGGTGTAAATGGTTGGGTTAGTGGTCAGAACTGGAAAGTTAATCCTACTGAATCTATTAATAATAATGCAGGTTTAAACGGGAAAATTAATAACAATATAAAGTACAATTCACCTGGCACTAAAACTTATGTCAATTACAGGACTAGTTTTACTAAAGTTACTATAGATGTAATATTGAATTTAGGTAACATTAACTTCAGAAGTCAAAGTAATAAAATTGGGATGTATGTATTTGCTGGTGCAGGTGGACTTATTTTTAATAATAAACAAGATCAATTAGATGGTAGTGGTAATATGTACAACTATAATTTAATTACAGGAGATACAAAAAAAGATGTGCTAAAAGAATTAAAAGCCCTAAGAGATGGAAAATTTGAAAGTGAAGGAGATAGGAACGAAGGCGACATAGGCAAAACTTTAATGCAATCTGTTGTAAATGGAGGTGTAGGAGCAATATATAAATTAACTGATAGAATTAGCTTATCTGCTGAAGCTCAATATACATTAACAGGTACAGACTTAATGGATAATCAAAGGTGGTATGGTAGCAGTGTTCCTAGTAGTAATGGTGATGCTTTTCTTTATGTTTCTATAGGTGCTAATTACAGATTTGGCAGTGTCGAAAATGTTTACTGGTTTAGTAACCCATTAGAGCTTCCGTATAAAAATATAGAGGAAAGTAAAAAGAAACTTGAAAAAGTAGATGATCTAGATAAAAAAGTGAACGAAATGCAAGCTAAAAACGACGAAGTCGCTGCTAAAGTAGATTCACTTACTGCAGATGAAGACAATGACGGTGTAAGTGATTATTTTGACAAAGAAATTGCCTCTCCTAATGGCTCTATTGTAAATGGAGCTGGACAAACTATTTTTTATAAAGACGAGAATGGCAATATGCTATTTGTTGATCCGAATGCCCCAGATGAAAGCCAAGACCTTGCACTAAATAAAGGTAACAATGGTACAAACAATGGTACAAACAATGGTA
>Ga0163144_10000124_pt1 | contig 171642 bp, 163 predicted proteins | sample OliLak19BULKMAT1_FD_123175 | JGI IMG/M metagenome (GOLD analysis project Ga0163144, IMG submission 123175) | Freshwater microbial mat bacterial communities from Lake Vanda, McMurdo Dry Valleys, Antarctica - Oligotrophic Lake LV.19.BULKMAT1 | ecosystem: Environmental > Aquatic > Freshwater >...
GTATTTACGAAGATCAATGTGCTGCCTTCCACCTTTTTCTTTAGCTCCGCCTCTAGGAATGGGAAGCGGTGGCCATTCTCTACAAATACCTCTTTTGTTTTTAACGTCGGTGAAAACGGGGTTCCGGTTTTGGGTGCCGCTTTTTCTGTCGTCGGGAAATATTCATTTATTAGAGTCTGCACGTTCGAAGATATCGTCGCCGAGAAAAGTCCCCTCTGCACGTCCGCATGGCACTCTTTGGAGATGCGTTTTACGGTGCCCAGGAAACCGGGATCGAGCATTTGATCCGCTTCATCCAAAATCAGGATCTGCACATCGGATAAGCTTACTAGTTTTTTATCCAGCAGCTTCAGCAACCGCGTGGGTGTTGCTACCATCACGTCGAAAGGGCCAGTGAGATTGTTCTTCGAAACTTCTGCAGTCGTTCCGCCCATCACGCTTCGCACACGGATGCGGGTTTGATGGGTGTACTGTTTGAAAACCCGCGTAACTTGCTCTGCCAGCTCGCGCGTGGGGGTAATCACCAACGCTCTGGGGCTAGCGGGCTTAGTTACTCCATTGCCCTCGTACTCCATGCTCTTTAGCCGGTGCAAGATCGGTAGCACATACGCCAGCGTCTTACCCGTGCCCGTCCTGGAAATGCCCACTATGGATGTCCCGGATAGGAGCTTAGGCACTGTCTCAATCTGGATTTCCGTGGGCTGGGTGAGGCCCTTCTTCTTTAGAGTGCCCAAAAGTGAGGGTAAAAGGCCTAGTTGTGCGAAGGATTTCATGGGCAGATCCCTACCACTAAACTGCCGTTTAGCTCAGGGTTATTAGGGGTGGTTCACGGTTACCAAGGTTGACGTTAGCAATACGCGAACGCCTTCTGGCAGAACAACGAACGAAAAAAACATCACTTCCCCCGCAGCATTCTCCAGGCCCCCGCACATAACGTACGCGGAATATCCCACATTTTCTTGGTCGCATACTCGCGACGTAAGTTTTCCTCTGAAACATCCACCCATTCAGCTAAACGCCGGACATATTCCCTCGCTTCGAGTTGTTCGCCCTGAATGCGCGTTCTCGCAAGGGCGGCGAGAATCGGGCGAACAGACCGCTGAAAACCCAGCACGCCGTCGCCGTCAAAGCGTTCTCCCAACTTTTTGCGCAGGAACAACAATCTTTCCAACGGCTGATCCCAGGCCGGGAGCTCCGAACTGGCCAACGCTTTCGCCAGAGTTGCTCGGAACCGTTGGAACGGAGGTTTTGAAACACCAGGCGACTCCCAATCCAAAATCTCGTAAAGCTCGCGCGCCGCCTCGTCCACGTTCTTGGAGTTCCAAGAGATGTGCAGCACGGATCGGAGAGCTCGCTTAAATTGCTGCGTCTCAGCCGGTTTCAACTTCACTAACTTGGCCATGTCCAGGCGGACCAATCGTTGATTTTGGATATCAACCAACCAATTTCCCGGATGTCCCTCGGGATCAAAAACACCAGAACCCATGGCAAGAAGCTCTGAATCCAAAATGGCTCGCGCAATATCCGCACGAAGTTTTGGGTTGCCGATTTCCCCAACCGGAACGTGATTCACAAAGTGGAATGCCGACGCGGTCTTTTGAAATTGTTCAGGGATCCGTTTCTGAGCCTCTGGGTCTACCGTCGTCACTTCCACTTTCCAGCCTGGCATTCCCGGCAATTCGCGCTGGTACGATTTTCGAGCTAGCTCCAAATTCTCACGTTCGACTTTTTGGTTAAGTTCATCTCCGTCTTCTCCCAGGGAATGCATCACCTCTTGCCGCAATTCCTCGGCCACCAGTGCGAAGCGCCGAACGGCCATATTTCGCGAAAGTGATAGTTCCTTAAGGACTTTTTCCCAAATCTCATTTTCTTTCTTCACCAGCGCTCTGGTATTGCTTCGAGTGATTCGCAAAGCAATTGGAGTGGACTGGGTGGAATGAGCAAAGCGTACATCCACCAGGACTACGTAATTAATCGATCCGGAACCGACCACATGCCGTACGTTTTCAATCGATTCCAAGTCGTCGCCGTAGATTTGCTTTAAATCGTCGTAAATTTCTTGCCGCGTGGGTGGCAGGGCCTTGTCAAAAAAACCGTCCAGTTCTTTATTTTTGTCGGCCGGCAATATACTTGCGGCCCTCAGCGCCTGTGCGACTTTGGCTCCGAAAGGACCACCAGCTCTGAAAAGGTCTCCGAGTTCCGGAATGGCTCCCGGCTCTTTTTCCACTAGGCTGCCAAAAGCATAGCCGAGCAAATACGGTCCATCTTCCAGAGGAGAATGTACGAGATAGCTTTCAAGCACCGTCCTAGCGACTTCGTTTTTCGCGTGCGCTCCTAATATGCGATTAAAGAGCAATTCTTTGCCATCGCCTGTTGAAAGTAGGCCGCTGTGAGGGTCCAAAAGGGGCTGAAACAGATAGGCTCGTTCGAGAGGAGTAGAGGCCCAAACTAAATCTCTGGCGGATTCGGCTAGTTCTTTATAGCGCTGTGGGTTTCTTTGCCGTCTAATAAATTGGGGTAAGGTGTTGGTATCACCAATATAGTACTGCAATAGGTCCCATCGATCGGAATTGGATTGCATCTGCGTATCCAGTATCTGCGGTGCATCTACCAAATACAGGCGATCAGACTGGTACCAATTGGAATCATCCACGGCACGTTCTTGGAGAAATCGCGTTTCCTCGGCATTGGTCAGTAGTTGTTCTTCGCTCCACTGCAGCACTGCGTTTTTTCCTGCACCAGCTTTTTTAAACTGCCTGTCGATGTAGCGACGAACGCTTCCAACAACTTCTCTGCGGTCGGTTTTAAAAAGCGGCAAATCGCGGCTTTTCAATTTGTTGTTTTGCTCCGTTATTCTAAACCGCTCGTTCAATTGCCACTGGCTGATTTTCTTGCGGGTGGAATCAAAAAGCGATCGGGCGATCCAGCTTGGGTCCAAGAGCTTTCGGGCGGCATCCGATCCCGGTTCAACTGACTCAAACAGTTTGAGGAGCAGCCGGTCCAGGGCGGGCTGCGGGGAATACATATCTGTATATTGGCGGAGCATCTCGGCCATCTGCGACGGCGACGCTAAGTTTTGCTTCTGCAGCAATTCTATTGTTTTTCTGAGGTTGTTTTCATCGATTCTCGCATTAAGCGCGCGCTCGGCATCCGTTTTTGCGAACTCCGCTCGAATGCCGCTGTAGATCCCTTTAGATTTGGCTTTTGAAACGGCGTCCAAGAATCCCAACACTCGTTCCGGAGTGGCGCTGCTATCGCCCGAAAGGACGTGCCGTTGCCAGGCAATGAAAGGGCCGTTGGTGTTTGGCGCTTCGAAGCTATCTGAGTTCAACTTCCAGGTCCTAATAATGTTCAGCACTGCGGATGTGGCACGTTCGACATCTTGCCGAGTGGGGTGATCCGTTAATTTCGTTTCGACTATCAGGGCTCGTTGGAGGAGTTGATCCCGTCGAGAATGGTCGGACTTCGCAACCCGTGCGTCGGAAACCGCAGGGTCTAGCGCCTCGAGGACCCAGCGTGAGGCTGCTTCAGGACTTTGCTCCATTACGGCCTCTAACACGGGTAGAACGTGATTAAAAAAGTGCTCGGATCGTCTCAGCTCGTCCATCGTTTCTGTATCCGAAGTAAATCGGATCGCCGGCAAAAGCGTTTGGATATTTGAAATGTTGCTGGGTGTTGGCGGCACGTCCGTTACCAGATCAGCGATAGGGAAAATCCCGGTGGCTTTCGTGACGGAATCGGGCGAAGCCTGCCACAAAGAGGCTAGGTCTTTGAGTACGTCTTCTTTAGAGGGCCGTAGAGAAATGGGAGTTACGGAGTAAAGTGCGGGGAATCGAGCAAAGACCAAACTCTCTAATTGCTTGTCAGACGCACCCGGAAACAATTCGAGCAAGTCCCCAGTTGCGTAGTTGCGAATAGAGTCTTGTATTTGGTTCCAAGGTTCAGCAGCCGTGAAATCACCAACGGCGTGGTGAATCTGAGAAAGAATGCGAGAAATGCGATCTATTTCTTTTACGTCCTTACTTGAAATAGCCGCCTGCAAAATCGCCTTAAGTTTTTCGGATATCTGAAGTTTGAACTCCTCATTGAGAATATCGTGAGCAAGCTTTGGAGTAAGTACAAACCCATCTTGATAGCCAAACGGAGAATGAGTCCACGGAGCGTTCCAGCCTGCAACGGGTACTACGTCGTAGCGCACCGAATGGAAAAGCGGCGCTATCTCCGAGGCGTCTTTAGCGTGGCGCACAATTTCTGCAAATGAATTTCTGATGGTGTCTACAATGAGGGGATAGTGTTTAGGGCTGCGCAGGAGCGCCGCAACAACTGGCTTTAGAGTGCCTGAGTAGGTATCGAAAGCGATTCCTAGATTTTCAATTGCCGGTCGGACGACCGGTTTAGATCTTACAGATGGTTTTGGTGCAGCCGCCTTATTATTTAAGTAAGTATCGACTGCGTTGGTAAACGTTTTCAAAAGTCTAAGCGCTTCATCTAGCTCTTCCGAACGGACTGTTTTCTGTTTGTCGTAGTAGTGCACCCCTCTTTCAGTAAATCGCTCCCCGATCTGCCACATCAGGTCTCGCGCGGATTTCAATGATTGGGGGTTGGTATCAATAGACAAGGCGGCTTTTTTAAGTCTCGCATTGCGCTCCCTATCATTGGCACCATATTTTTGATGCAGCATGGAACCCTCACCGATTGCCTCAAATGCAGCATCTTTGGCTTTACGAGGTAAGGATTCGTAAGATTTGGCAATCGCGAGGGCTTTGCTCGAAAATGCCATTTTTAGAATTTGATACCTTTCATCCAGTTCGGCCAGTCTGGATTGGATTTGCCTTGATTCATCTTCCCGCCGCATTTTCTTTACGGGGTCAAGTGTCCACTTCCAGCGCAGACGTCTCTGCCTTGTCGCGAGCTCTTCTCGCTCGCTGTAGTATCTAAGTAGTCCCAGTTCACTTATGTCAGGTACGGAATGGAATTCGCGCTGTAACTGGAAAAGACTCGCTACATGATTGAGTTGGTCATGAGTAGGCTGTGTATTTGCGAGGAAGGTGTCCAAGGCCTCTTGAAAACGCTTTTCGATGATCTCGTTTGCCTCGGTTTCAATTTTTAACCGTTCCGCATTTGTCAGGAAAGTGTGTCCGAGTGCCTCCACTTTGGCCATGATGCGGGATACTTCAAGATCGAAAAATCCACTGATTGTTTTTCCCTGTCCAGTGTAAGTGTCCGACTCGATGGCTTTGAAATATTTTGTCGCAGGATTTTGGGTTGAATCGAGCAATTCTCTGATTTTCTCTCTTTGAAGTTTTATTAGGGTGTTGTTTTGTAAGTAATCCCGCTGAAAATCTTCCACCAAGGCGGTGCTTGTGCCCTCGTTGGTCTCAGTGAATTGCAATCCGCGAAATCTAGAATCCACGATAGCTGCGGCGGAAATTGCGTGCACCCGGGCCGATTGGGTCGCGTGAGTAGGGCTAATTGCGTCGCCCACGAGCTTTCTAAGTTTGCGACTCAGCGTTGCGGTGGCATCTATGGGAAACCCTGCTTCTGCCAAACGGTAGCGAGAGCGCAGATCTACCTCAATCTCCACCGTTCTCCGGAGCAGTCTTGCTTCGGCGCGTTTATCCCAGTTGCCAGTTGCTTCGAGTGCATCCACTCGTTTTTGCAATTGCGAAAAGTGGTGCTCCAGCTCGTGGCTAAGTGCCGCCGCCACTTCCGCATCGCGATCTGCAATTTTAAATAGGCCGAGAGAAATTCCTACTGCGGTGCCACGTCCCTTTATTTCAGTAAGTGTTGTTTGCGCGTTCGGGCGGTAGTCATCGGTAAAATACAGATGGACTGGTCCGTTGAAATCGCCTGGTTTTACGAGCTTTTTAAAAATTTCAAGAGTGCGGTTGGCAGCTACTCGCAGAGCGGGATGGCTATTCACGTTTACTAGCAGATCTTCCGAGTCCACAAGCATTTGAGTCACCTCCGCTGGTAACCTGTGGATTTCATCTGCGCTTACGAAATCTATTTCTGCCAAGCTAACGTCGGCGAGAAACAGGGCGGCAGCCAGTATGAAAATCTGTATTCGCCTCGTCTGCAAAACATCACCCCCAAGGCAACAAATTCTTGCAAGAGATGGGCCGTGGGTTTCTTTCGAAGGGGGCAAAAAGGGTAGAGACATTAATGGTTTACGCCATCAGCCGCCGGTGTATTCCGCTTGAGGGCGACTGTGTTTTGGTCGCTCGTGCGGCTTGGTTACGCAGCAGCAGCTGAAGTTTCCAAAAACTCCGGTTTTCGATCTTGAAGAAAGCCTGATGCGCCGCATGATTGTGATCGGCTAAGAGCTTTTTTCCGTCGGAGAAATTGCGTTGCGGCCAATAATCCAGCCAGCACCGGGCCCAAAAAGAAATATCCATGCATGTTGGCTCAAAGTATTTGCGAGAGCATCAATGTAAAACAGTTGGCCTTTGGAATAGAAGCCTAAAGCTTTTGAAACAAAACTAATTCGAAGGGTTTAACTGATTCGCCGTGGCCTGAAGAAGCTCTCTTGCCTTCTCGATGGGCAAGCGGGCGAGTTCTGCGGCCGGGACGGGCGTTGAGAATTTTGCCTCCACTGTACAAAATGGAAGTGGAAGATGGTGGCTCTTAATTGTGATGTATCTGCTAGCAAATATACGATTTAAGACGACAGGTCGCCCAGTTGCCACACTGAGTTCCGCCACCGACTTTCGCACTACGCCATAGGGGCCGCCCGAGAACAAGCAATGCCGCAGGTCGCACCAATGGCTCTCCATGGAATCAACAAGTACGGAACTATCGTCGAGGGGGCCAAGCGGGAATTGGGTGTAGATGCCTCTACTGTTTTGCAGCGGGCTCACGAAATCGAGGAATGGATTCGTTTTTCGTTATAGGCCGCGCACAATGGTGGCCACTGCTCATTTTAACTAATTGCAAAAAATCATAACCAGTATCTTGCCGGTTGGTCCCGCAACAATGTAAACCTTCGATAAATATTTAGATTTATTCGGTGATGCGGGTCGGGCAACTAGGTAAGTGCGTTCGAAACGACTGCCCTGTCACATTGATAGTTGAAAAGCTGCCATCAGACTTCTTAACTTGGTGATCTCCACTTCGGTAATTTGACCGTCCGAAGGAATTTTGATTTTTTTATATTCTTCCCAGAATAACGCAGGTGCATTCTGACTCTTAGCCATGCTGGTGTAGCGATCCCACTGAAGCACCCAGATTGTTTGATTCACAGGCATAATGTGGCCTTTCTTAAATACGTAATCACTATTGTACCCTTTAACTAAAAGTTCGGCGGAACATGCAACCCTGTATTTTGCAGGGCTCTCACGATAGCTGCCTTAGCGGTTTTGCGGTCGTCGAAAAACCGGGATTCCCGATCGGGGCTACCTGGACGATACGATGCAGTCCCAAAAACCCGGGTTTCGTCTAAGTTTATTTTGTCTGGGGCATTTCCGAACGAACTGCGGACAAGTTTTTTGCCTTCGTTGTGCCGAACCCAGTCGACGATGGCACCCAAAACCTCTTTCTCCACCGACGGGCGCAAACTTGGAGGAAAACCTCCCACCCAATTCAAATCTATAACTCGGAAGGGAACGTTACGCTCTGCCGCCGCCGCCTGAATGGCCAACACCGCCGCCACACGATTGGGAAAAATATGGGAAGCCTCCAGCGGATTTCCTGGACCGTAATCACCCTGCCCGTAAAACCGATTAGAAGTGATAGCAATTTTATCGCTGCCCTTAGAACCGAAATTGCTATCGACCAATTTCTCGCCGGGATGGTTCTTCAACCAATCCACAATGTAGTCCACGGCTTCTTTTTGGATCTCCGGGCGAACAATATCCGTAATTCCAGATTCAAAGTCATAATCGATCAGCCGGAATGGTACTTTTTGTTCTACAGCGAGTTTTTTAACATTGAGTAAAGCCAGCTCCATGGAATCGAAATAGCGCGAGGCGTGTCTGGACTTAGTTGGTCGATATTCTCCCGTACCGTTCATCTGATCTTGGCCGATGCCAACCTGACCGGGTGCTACCCCATAAGTCCATTTGCTGAGTCTCTTGCCGGGATTGTTCCTGAGCCAATCCACTGCTCTCTGCGACGCCTCCTGCTGAACCATGGGAAGAATTTCGGCGGGAATACCACCACGCCAATTGAAATCGATTAGATTAAAAGCAATGCCTTCGGCATTTGCGATTTTTTTTACGGTTACCAATGCATCCGCCATGGAATCAAAATACCGAGAGGCGTGCCGGACACCTTCCGAACGGTAGTGCCCCGTTGCGTAGAGCTGATCCTGCGAAAGCCCCACCTTCCCAGGCCCTTGGCCAAAATTTTTTAACTCCAGAGGTTTACCGGGGTTCGCTTTGATCCACTCCACTACTTGTTGTGCAGCCATCCGCCGGACCATGGCCCGTTCGTCATCGGGGATGCCCCCAGGACGACGAAAGGCCAGAGGCGAAAAAGGTACTTTGCGACGGATGGCTTCTTGCTGAAGCGCCATGCGGACAGTCATCGGCGAGTTAAAAAAAGCGTTGTCCAACTGTTCGCGGTTAAGTCCGATTTTGCCGGGACCGACGCCGAAAGCCTTATCGAAATCCGCGGTAGGATTTGCTTGGATCCAGTCCATCACTTTATCAATTACGTCGCGCTGAACACCGTAGGAGTCTGGTTCTTTACTTGTTTGCGCCATCTCGTGGAGGTATTTGGCTTGTTCCAAACTAAGAGACCATTGGCCGGCAAAGCCGGGTAAATAACGAAACGACGGCGCAAGCCGGAGATTTTCCACCACCGCGTTCTCCAGCGAACTCTCGCGCACGACAAGGTACTGGAAATAGTCCCCGCAATCCGCGTCCGCTGATAACGGTGCGCAAAGGAAACCGAAGACGAAAAACGACCACATCAGACGTTTTGATTCCAACTCCCCTCCACCCTGCCATTATAGTGGCCTTGAGGTCCGAGCCGTGAAAAAACTTGGTTTGAGAAGAAGCGCTTTACCCAAGCTCAGAACGTAGTGTTGCTGTTACTATCGTGGACGGAGGATTTCTTTTCCTTACCAGTGCCTCGCTCGCGTCCCAGTTTGCCTCGTCGCCCTCTCGCCACCGTTTGTAACGTAACAACTGTCGAACAAAAAACGGCATGCTCCGAATTCTTAGAGTCTTAGCCAGCAACAATCCTTAAATAAAACTGGAACGGGTTCTGCATATAACGTCGTGGGGCGGTGCTTTTGAGTAGGAATTTTACATGCTGAATACGCAATTAAAGATCACGTTGGTTTTAATACTTTTTTCGACTGCTTCGTTCTCGTTCGCCGCGGAAGACCAAGCCCCGAGCTGGTTTGACCGTGTCGACCAAGTTCAACGCTACATGCGCGGCATAGAAGCACCCGAATGGCGTAAACGGCAGCTAGATCGAGAAAAGCGCATAGAAAAACTTCAGCAGCATGAGCGAGCCCTCAGTCGAATGAACGATGCAACTAAGGCGCTGCTAGATAGCGTTTCCGATAATCACGACCCTGAGTACAAAGCTCAGATGGAAAAAGTCACTGCCGAAATGATCGAAAACTATGCGCCGGTGTTGATGGGATCGATCGGCGATTTTATGTGCAGAATTCCCGAGAACGAGCTTAGTGGTTTGGGCCAGGTGGCCGAATTCAATTTTCGGAAAGATAAATTACCGGGCGACAAGGACTACATCTTAACTCCCTCTGTAAACGAGGGAAAAATGAATGTCGAACTGCCGAAAAATTCTTTTGTCGATAATACCGACGGGATTTCGTTTTCTTACGACGCTAAAAAGGATTCTATCTCGGTGAATCCTCCAATGGTTATTGGTAAGCCATTTTTGAGCGAGTTTGAATTTTCGCTTTCTGACAGTAGAATTCCTTCTTACTTCGCAGATTTTCTCAGACAATCAGTGCAACAACCCTTGGCTTTCCGAAAACAACTTTGCGCGCCGCACTCTCCGCCTCCGCCTCTGGCGCCAGCGGAAGTTAAGATTGTGAAAACAAACGATGGGAGGATCAGCCTGAGCCCAATGTCACTGGAGCCAATGACTCCTTCGGCGACCTTTGCGAATATGGAAAGAAATAATGCGGTTCCCGAGTTACCACCCTCCGCTTTCGCTCAAGATACGCAACTCGCGCGAAAAGAGCTTTCAACCCCGCCTGCCATTACAGAAAAAATAGCAGTTCCGAACCTTACCCGTCCGGATCCTTTGCTGGCGTCCGAAAAAGCACCTAAGACTTCTCATTCAACTACGGGTAATAACGGCGTCACTAGTCGCCCTGCTGCCCCTGCCGCGCCATCGTCCTTCCATTGGGAAAAGCGCTCGGTCAGACGATGCATTCCATCAAATTTTTCCAATCGATGCGGCACTTACCAAAATGTGGAAGAGTGGGTGAAGGTCTATCATCAAGCACCTCAAAGCTGCGGCGACAGAGCGTGTGCCTCGACAAATGCTCAGACGAGTCAGCCCGTTGATCACGGAACCATCATCATCGGCGAGCATTACAGCTGGAGACCGGAAAGCGGCAAGACTTACCGAATTTGCCAAACACGGGCCCTAAATAACTGTAAAACTTGGATGCGCTTAAACGATCAATGGGTCGTTCCAAGCGGCAACTAGTTAGAGCTTTTATTAAACTTTCTTAGAAGTGCGCTTAAATTGGGAAAGGTCGTCAGCACGTTTTTCGATTGCTCGTCCGCGGGGAAAATCATCGACAGAACAGATACCACACGTCCTTCTTTGTTAAATAGCGGTCCGCCCGTGTGTCCGTTAACTGCTGGCGCATCGCTGACTATCTGATAAGTACTTACAAATTCGCGTTCCTGCTCGCCCGGAAGAAATTTTAGAACCTTGAAGAAGTCGTTTGTGGATCGAACTTGTCCGCTCCCCCCAAAAAGCTCGCGTTTGCCTGACATTTGAAAATGGTATCCCATCAAATAAACGTCGGATCCAACTTCCGGGCTATAAAGCGCTAACTCCAATGGCTTAACTGGGAGTGGCTTTACTAACGATAGCCGAGCTAAATCAAATCCTGCCAGGCGATAGTCCGCGGGTTGCGTCTGCCACTGCTCCTGACGAATAACTTCGAAGTCCAACAGAGTAGGCGTCGAGTAATCTTGAGAGTCGTACAGGATATTCCCCACCCGATCGAACACCACTACTATGACTTCACGAACTTTTTGCCTAACGCCTACTGGGATTTTGTCTTCTACCGTCGCCGAGCCAGAGCCGTGGCCAAACGCATGCTGCGCCGAAATAAGATGGGAGGAGTCAGTAACAGGGAAGGTGGTGCTAAAGTCGATCGAATGCTCGGGATAAAAAGCGCAGAGATCATTGTCGGCTAGACGACATCGCTTAAGCTGCTGCGCCAGAATTTTGCGCCAAAGGCCATTAGAAGAGGAGCCCATGCGATGCTCCAACTCCCGCTGAGTGAGTCGCTGGGCCAGCTCCGGATGGAGCACCGCTAATTGCAGTACGGAGCTCGCTCGCTGGAGCAGTGTGTGGGCCCACTTAGGGTCCAAAGCAGATAACCCAGAAGGGTCGACGGATTGAAGCGTCGCATTTGCGGTTATGCTCAGACTCAACGCTAGAATCCCAGCCCAAAAGTTAATCATCGCCCTCTCTTTTAATTTTGCCGGACAATATAACGAATGAGGGAGATCAATATCTAGGGACATTTATCGCGCGGTAGGCACGCCTCTAGAATTTGTTTTGGTTACAGGGGTTTAGGTAAATCCAGCAGATAGGGAGAACCATACTTACTGTAGTCGTAATCTTGGTAGATATCGCGCTCAGTTCCCACGAACTGTTCCGCTCTGCGCCGCAATAGCGCTATCATAGTGCTATTTTCCATTTTGGATAAGCGACTGGCTAGTTCGATATCCGTAAAGACCACTACGCCCAATTCTGCCAGACCAAAGAAAATCGGAGAGCGTTGACCCTGATTGGTTACACCGCTGCTATTACGGAGCAAGGCCCCGTAGAGGGTGGAGTACCATCGGTCCATAGCTTCATCCGACCGGGAGGCGGCCGGCATTGCGGCTAGTAAACTCTGTACCTGCTCCAGATTATATATCCCTCCCTTGGCGTGCGATAACGACGACAACATGGAGTAAATACGATCGCTATCGGAACCTCGAGTGGGACCAAACTGCGCGTGAAATTCGTCGTACTTGGACTTCGCCATTCGCTTAATAGTGGCGGGGGAATACTTTAACCCCACCTGAAATCGGCCCCCGTTCGGAGAAGGGCAAACGTATTCGTAAGACAAATCTTTGGGAAGGTCAGAATGGGGGGCTAGTACTTCAGAGAGCGAGGCTAAAAGGCCGTACACATCCCTATGTGTTCCCATCTTGAAAATCTGTTCAGGCGTGTGACTCGCCAAATCGCCAGTGGGAACTGTTCGCTCAAGAGTCTGATCCAATGGAAGATAGTCCATCGTTCCCCTGAGTGAGAGTTTATCGTCGATTGCCGAAACCATTCCTAGGTCGCCGATTCTCGGGCTAAATGAGGAAGTTAGAAATATGTTCTGTGGCTTGACGTCATTGTGAACTAGCCCCACACGGTGAATGGCTTCCACACCCGCGGCCAAATCTACCGCGGCTTGAAAAATTGTTTCAGGCAATTCTTGTTGCAGGTCTGGCCACTGTTTCTGGTAGTGAGGCATTTTTAGAGAAGCAATTCCATGCGTTTTATTTTCCGCAAAACGGTTTGGCACGAGAAACTTGCTGCCTGGATGCCCGCTGTCTCGCACTAACCGATAAACATCGGCCTCTTTCTCTAAGGGATGAGACTCATTCTTTAAACCGGGGAAGGGCAAAAAGTTCCCAGCCCTGTGAATTCTGTCTACTATCAGCGCATTTTTTTTACGTGCGGCGATAGCTTCACCACCCACTCCCACTATTTCAAACGAGGAAGGTCCTTCCGAGTGGTCGTTGTAATGAGTCTGTAATCGGAAACGGTCAACTCTCGCGAGATCCGAAAACTTGCAGTGTCGAGGGGGGCTTTCCTGCAGGTCATTGGCTGCGTGCACTGGAGAAAAACAGCACAAATTGACCCAACAGAAGATCGCAAATACGCATCCGGCCCGCTGTAGGAGTCCTGAAAACATAGTAATCACAACTCGGGTAGATCAGATAATCCCGTAAAATCGCATCCACCTTCTCCCTTCCACTTTTTGGGCTTGGGAATCTTGGGCCGCTTGGAATTCTCTTTTTTAAGACTGTTTGTGAGCTCTTCACTGACGGCCGCGGCGGCAGCCAGGAATTCGTCCTTGCGATGGATCTGTTCGAAACCGTATGTGAGTGCGTTTCCAAGAATGGCTTGAGGGATAGAAGGACCGAATTCTAAAGAGCCAGGGTGGTACTCTTTCGACGCCGTTTGAAAAATAGGACGTACTAAATCCTTTGTAGAAATTCCTTTATCATTCACCGTAACATCGAGGATTTGTCCGACTAGCTTTTGATAGCGACCAAAAGAATCGGCGGCGTCGAAATCATTAAATCTACCGCCCGTGGATTGCTGGGGAACATCAAATGGGCTGCGAGTTAGCCAGCCTGCAACCGCCCGCGTAAAATCTTTTTTATAAAATTTTGCCGCGAATTCCTCCAAATCCGTTTTGAGATCGGTATTTGGAATTTTTAACGCCTCAAGATCCAACTTGTGCGGATAGCCATGTTTTAGCCAATGCCAACTTAAATACTCAGCTTCTGAGGCCGAGCCGGATTGGACTCGAGCATACATTTCGTTAGCTAGTCGATTTCGGTAAGGGATGTAAAAAGGATCGGATTCAGGCAGGTGTTCGAAGAACCTAAATAAATCGCCCACTGTGGGATCCATCTTAAGAAAGCGTTCAAATTGCGTGGTCATGAATAACTTGGAAGCTTTTTTAACGTTCTTGTGTGCTTCTGATAACTCATGATGCTGGCCCCAAGATGACCACGTGTAGGTAAACTGATACGGAGAGCCGTGCGATTCCTCTACCATTTTGTCGTAGTGTTTACGGAATATCTGATACGGCTCATCCCCATAACGCTTACGATAAAAACTTCCCATAAGATCCGTCGCGTCTACCGTGCTGGCGCCATACTCGTCGTACTCAATAACTTTGCCCCCAAAAAACCGATCTATTTCATCAAGCTGCTTGGAAGTGACATTTCCATTATTTCTTAAGCTCTCTAGAATCTTTTGAATCAATATTTTGCGGCGGCTTGCGTCCGGCTTTACTTTCGAGTCAGGCAAGTCGGCTGCTTTTACGGCGTCGGGAAACAGCTCCAGTACTAATTCGTATTGATTGTCGACAAGGTCTGCGAAGAATTTGCGTAGCTCGTCGTCATTTGCAATAGCACTCGCCGAAAAAAGCGATAGCACCGCAACTAGCGCAAATATGTACGACAGAAACCGCATTGTTTATTTTAACGTAAAGCGCTTTTTGGCTCTATGCCACACTCGCGGTGTTCACCGTAAACCAGCAGAATACGGATCGTCTACGCTCCGTAAGCCACCGCAGTTTATACGGGGATGAGAGCGGGGGAATGCCCTGAGATGATGGTGTTAAACTCCGCTTTCGAAACGACTGCCCTGTCACATAAACCTCTTTCTCCACGACGGGCGCAAACTCGGAGGAAAACCTCCCACCCAATTCAAATCTATAACTCGGAAGGGAACGTTACGCTTTGCCGCCGCCGCCTGAATGGCCAACACCGCCGCCACACGATTGGGAAAAATATGGGAAGCACTGAGTAAAGCCAGCTCCATGGAATCGAAATAGCGCGAGGCGTGTCTGGACTTAGTTGGTCGATATTCTCCCGTACCGTTCATCTGATCTTGGCTGATGCCAACCTGACCGGCAATTATTTGTGCAGATACTTACAGAGCAGGATTGTCTGTTCGTTTGGACTCGCGGCTCCTTGGGACGGAACTTCCGCATTGGATCTACATGGCCGCCGTCTGACTGGGTGCCTGAACCATTATTCCAATTCCGGGTACCAGTCGCTCGCGGCAGCTTGGGTCTGGTACGGTCCTGAGCACTTCCCTCAAACTAAGGGTCCAATCGGAGTCCTTGCCGCGTGAATGCAAAATTGCGTAATCGATGGCCTCTCGTATTTCCTGCTCATATTGCTCAGGGGGGAGGTCGCCGATGAAGGGCTCACCGCTGACCAATTCCTTTAGTGACTGCAGAATAAACGCTGAATCTTCAGGAAGTCCAATACGGAGCACCCGCACAAAAAAGGCTCCCGCTCCAGGTTTGCGAGATCGCAGTAGCAGCTCGGTAATCAGTTCTCGGCGTTCAGAGACGGTTAAGTATCGCCGGTTTTCTTGGATTCGGTCTAACTCATTCAAGCTTAGATTATACAGTGAGGCTTGGATGGGCTTCCAATAGGCTTCCCCATTGCCATCCTCTGAATCCCGGCTCTGCACCCACCGCCGAAAACAATCCTCAAAAGAAACATCCGCTATTCGAAACCACTCCAAAGCCGCGGCTCGCACCCGCTCATTTGCAGAGTTGAGCGTAAGCATGTGAACAGCTTGTCGAACTCTAGGCACGGACCGGGGGTGAGCCAAAAGAATATCCAACACTATTAACTGGACCCACGGTTTGGAAGAGTAACCTAATGCCACCTCAACCCATTCCGTCACTTTCTCTCCATCAACACCTGTATATTCAAAACCCCGCGCTCGAGTGGCTATTTTCAGGGCGTTAGTCGTCCTTTGGGCGTCCACGGGCGTCGGCTTTTCGCACAGCCGGTACAGCAGATCTTGCACCTTTGGTCCAGCGTGCACCAACTGGGAAGGCAATAGCGCCAAAAGCAGCAGTAGGGGGTAACCAGCTAGAAATCTCATCCAGGGCTAGTAGCAGACTCCGGTACTAGGGTCCATATCTTTGAGCTACACCGCGCCCTAGGGCTAGGAACTGGGACCCGGGGTTACAGGCAGCAACCAGCGACTGCCAGATTAATCAGCCACTGCCCTAGAAACCACAGGTGTCGCGAACATTCTATTGACTGCTCGTCGCAGGCGCCATAATCGGAATTTGTACGTTTATACAAATTCTGGAGTACCGCTCGATGAAGTACACATTCTGTTTGGTTCTGAGTTGCATGGGGATGTTCTTGGCTGAAGGTGCTGAATCCAAAACTTGCCCGTCTCGGGTCAGCGAAAAAACCTTAGAACAGGCCTGTAAGGAGAACTTGTCCAGCGCTCGCGGCAACAAATACGACTGCCTCGCGGCGGGACGCGATGAGTACGTCGACTCCTGCGCTCTGGGCATCTGCGCCAAATACGATTCCATCCAAGCAAAAACCCAATGTGTCCAAGCGGCTCGCGGAAGAATTTATTCGGAAGACGACCTAAAAGAATGCGCCAAGCGCTATTTTGAGGAGGAGTCTGAGGGAACAGATTGCCTGGCCGCACGAGGAAAGAGTCAGGCACGCTTCCAACAATTGGAACTTGCTAAGGACCGAGGCCATCGCGAAGGCCGCGAAGCAGCAGCCAAAGAGCCTGGGAAGTTTAGCTTAAAAAGCGCGGAAGAACGCGGGCAAAAAGCTGCTACAACCGTGGCCGAGAATTATCTGAACACTAAAGGTTTCAATGAGGGGGTTTTGAAGGGACGAGCGTCGGCAGCGCCGATCGATGCCAATGCCTACGAGGAAGGTCGCGCTGAAGGAATCAAACTTGCTGCCTTTCATGCCGCCGATTTCGATCTCCCCCAAGGATTTAATGAAGCGCTTGGCGAAAGAAATCGAGACCTGACTCCACCGCCACTGTCCCAAATTATTTCTTTGCAGCACGATAAAACGGCCTCTTTGGAAGGACTTGAGAACCTCAGTCTTACTCACGTCGTGCGGGGAGCCGATGGCATGACTCACACACCACCTGTTGCGAAAGATTTATTGGAAGCTTCCAAGATGCCACCTTCCAACCGCGAGCCCTCCTCTTCAGATCTTCCCGTTGGTTCCAATCCTGGTTCGATCCCAACCAAGCACGCTCCATGCGTCGCCGAAGATGATCGCCCCTGCATTGACGCGTTCAAGGCCGGTTATGCTGAGGGATATAAAAGACAGGTGCAGTCGCGCTTTACTGAGCTTTATCGGGAATCGTACAAGGCAGCGTTTGAATCTGCGTTAGATCGATATTTACTGAAACCCGTTCCGGCCGACTCCGTTGAACAGGGAGTAGTCTTCGAATCCAAAGAGCGCGGCCTAATGTCCGCATATTCCACCGAGTATCCAAAATTTAAAAGTCAGCAGAATCAAAAAGGCCGCGACAATTTCCGACAAGCATTGCGCACGCAACCCTTAGTGCGAATAGCATCTATCCATTTCGAATCCGCTTCCGGAGAAAGGCTAGTGCCTAAAAATAAATTCACTATCTCGGTGGAAGTCGATAACTTTGGAGAAGTGGATGCGGAAAGTGGGCAGTACCGCTTGTCAATTCCTGCTGATTCTTACCTGTCATCAGCTACGGGTGCGCTGAGTTTAGCAACGTTCTGGAAGAGCACGTATCGCGTGCTTCCCCGAATTCCCGCCCGCACCAGAACGCGGTTCCAGTTCGCATTCGAAGGTACAGCCGCGCCACTGGCCACGGGAGTGGCGAAAGGTTTTCATGTTTTACTCGAGGCGATTGGAAAAAGGTACGACTCGAAATTCGCCTACTCGAATTTGCAGTGGTTCGACACCAAGGTAGTTCCCAATTACCCCGTGGAACTGGTGGAACTAAAACCGCTGGCCAGATTTAGCGGCACCTCCAGCGTGGCGACCCTCTTTACAGTAAAGAACAAACGGGCGGAAAGATCCGAGGCCTACACAGCGTCTATCTCCACTAAACCAAGCGCTATAGGTGTACGCTACGGGGACAGCATCGCTATCCCCGCTCTCGATCCTGAGGAGAGTTACGAGTATGAAGTAACTTTGGATCCCACTGTTTGGACCAGTTATCTCAGCGCTACGAATTTCGCGCTGAAGCTTTCTGACAGCAAGGGAACACTCCTATCAGAACAGACATTCCCCTATATAGTTGATCTGGGAATGCCTTTAGGAATTCGCATTTTCGAGGGTGGGGTCGACTACTCCAATCAAATTATCCACAAGCCAATATATACAAGGACCTTCTCACTGCGCCTCGATCTAGCGTGCAAAGAAAAAATTCCGAGAGGCGAAGGCTATCGTTTTCGCTATCTCGGCTCTTCTGACCCTAATTTTACTTTTACTGGAACGGTGGCGGCAGATGTGGGCGCGTGTGAAGCGGGTCGAAGGCGTGCGCTTACCTACGGCACGGTTTCCCTTCCCAAACATCACATAGAAAATCCTGCCGCGTTAAAGTTTGTTCTCGAAAAAAATGGGGCGATCGTACAAGGAGTCCAGATTTTCGTGCAAACCATTCCTGGGACTGAGCGATACAGTTACACGCGTGCCTGTAGCACCTGTCCGTAAGTGAGTTAAGGACGGGGGCGGCTAGTCCTTAGCGGCGCTGGGAGCGAAACTGGGTATGTCCTACGCGCCGCGAGAATTCTTTGGCAGCGCACCTGCTTGGACAGGCTTGGATCCAATTCAAATCGGGAGAGTAAGATCTGACTAAAAGTCTCTCGTCGGGTAAAGAACTGCTCGAGCGAATTCTTAAAGGCGGCGCGGCTGATAGTAAGAACATAGTTGGTTATTGGCGCGCCGTCGGGTTTTTTGAAGTGTGGATTGGCGTAAGAATCTAGAATTATCCAGCCGATTTTTTCAAAGTAAGTTCTGCGGCCTTCCCCTTCGCAATGCATATAGTAGTTATCGACGCCTACCAATTCCTGAGTTCCATTTCCCGACGGCGTTAGCTTGCCACTCCACTTGGACAGACCAAAAGCATCCAGACTTAGATACAGCAATGGGAGAAAGTCGGGGCTTCCATTAACGCGGTTAAAATTCAAAATCTCAGATGCGGCCCCGGATGGGCGGTGGGGAATGTATTTCTCGTCCACGGCGGTATGTCGCACCCAACCAAACTGAAACTTATCGTCGGGTAGATAAATAAGTCGGAAATCATTCTTCTCGGGACGAGCTACATAGTCGTCTGTTACAGCCCGAGAGAATGGGACGGACGGTTTTCCCAGTTCAATGAGAAATTGCTCAATGCCCAACTGAGAGATGTCCTGCGTATCGGAATCAATGCGGATCAAAGCTAAAATATTTTTGGAGTTTCGAGGCGTCACAAAAACGGCTGCCGAGCGTTCAATGTCAAAATAGCTTGTTCGATTTAGGGCCAGTTCGAGAGAGGCATCAGAGTCCTTTGGCAGTAGACCAATATCTTTATAGTGCTGGATCACCCAACTTTGTAAAAAGTGGGCGATATCCGTACGGCGCCAGGCCTGTGACACGTTTCCCGTAGGGCTAGCCTTAAGAAGGTCTGAAATGAAGTCGTCTAGGTCATTTTTTCTTTGGGCAAGAAAATGTGGAACCACGACATGCAACGAATAGGATTCACCCTCGTGCAAAAAATGAAAGGTGAAGACATGGCGTGGGTAGGCGCCAGCTACTCCAGAGGTGACTACTGCCAGAATGACTAACCAACGTTTCATTTTTGTTTTTCGACGGCACCATTGATCAGAGTGTGAACGGCCTTCCAAACATCGCCCTGGGCTTTAGTCGTTGAAGACGATTTAGTGGCCATCCATTCGGTGGCGTAGCCGACAATAAGCGACTGGATAGCAATCGATAGCGACGACAGATCCAGTTCACTTTTTAAAGTTTTTTCTGAGTCGAAAATAATCTGTTTCAGAATCGCCTTGATGCGCCTTTGGCCTTGTTTTCGAATACTACGGTGAGTGCCTCGGTACGTGCGTTGGCGAGAACATTCCAATTGAAATGCGGCTAAGACAGCAACGTGCTCTGGAAATCGTTTCAGGTGATCAAAAGGAGCGTCGCAAATTGCCTTTAACTTCTCAAATGGAGTATTCGCAGCGGCGATGCCTTCGACCGTTATTTCCTGCCCTACGGCAATAACGTAGCGAAAGCTCCCGTCGAGCATACTGTTCCAGGTGGAAAAGTAATAACCGATATGCGGCGGCTCCATTCCCGCATATTTTCCAATGGCTGCATAACTAGCATCGGCCAGACCCTTCTCAATAAGGCACTGGGCAAAGGCCTCGAGAATCACCGCCTGTTTCCGATGCTTCTTGGTTATCTTCGAACCGTGAAGTCGAGACAGAACTCGTTCATTGAATGGGTTTAAAGACACGTTTGGCCGGTCATCTCTGCCTGATTAAATGTTCCTACAAATGCGAGGTCCATACTTGCCTCCGTTCGAGAAAGTTTTTGCTGCAAGCGCCAAACTCCAATCGGCTGAATCGACGATCTGCGGTCTTGAGGCGCGGGATTGTACATAGCGGGGGTATAGCACACTCACACTCGACTATTAAGCTACCTGTCCGGGACCGGTAGATCTTTGGCGAAACGCGCTTGGCTTAAGCTTCCCGCATACAAAGCCTCGTTATCTGAAAGAAGGCGACCAAACTGGGCTTGAGAACCACTAAGGTGGTCAGCATGCGCATGCGTTTCCAATACACTGGGAAGCCCGAGGCAATCCAGTCGTCCACAACATTGCCAAATCCGGCTTTGGCGAGAGTTTGTGCGGCAGCAGCAGCAGCTCGCGCACCTGATCTGCAATGAATGTAGAGGAGCTTATACTTTTTTAGTTCATCTACATGGTTCTGAATTTGATCGTGAGGAATATTCAAACTTCCCTTTATGTGTCCCGCGGCAAACTCACTCGGCGCACGGCATCGGTAGGCGACAGAGAGTCGTTACTAATGCGGTGCCGGCAGCTTGGCGATATATCTCAAAACCTGAACCCCCAAAATCGTCGATCCGAAACTCGCACTTCACCTGTCCCATTGGCGAAAACAAAGGACAAAATCGACACCTATTGAGACGACAATCCGCGGCCCGCCGCAATGTCCGTTTCGTTCAAAGCCGCCTGCGCCAAAGCATCGGTGTACTTTTCCGCGCCCTTCTTATTCAGGTGATCGCAATCCCACCAATACTGCTCTGAAAGCAACTCCTGCTCGGTCTCAGCATCCAGAGGTTGAATGCAATTAGGAAATCCCTTACAGGACCCGGGAGTGCGGAAGGGAGAATGTAGAAAATAAACCTGTGCCCCTCGCGATTGTGCCAGTTTCACCAGTGGCTCCGCCAACTGAGGCCACTCTTTCGAAGCTGGTTGGATCCAGTCCTCATAATACTTGCAGGCACCCAAGGGCAGGCTTTGGGATTTCTCCGGATAGACGTAGTGGTCTACATAGTCCGGCTGCAACCGGTTGTAGTAGGCGACTCCCCAATTGGTGGCTCGAAAAAAAATCGTTTCTAAAAGATCTTTCCAAGCCAAAAGCCAATCCTTGTTCCAGGGCTCGGCCAGCAGTTGGTTTACGTATAGTTGTAATCCTCGCTGGTTCAAAGATTCGTTCTTATTCAGCGACCGTCGACGGAGGTGATGCTGCATGAGAATATCGCTGATATAAACTGTACGTAATTTCGGCAGGCCATCTGCCAGTACCTTTTCAAAGAGTTCCTGCAACTCAAATGCTGCGGCGCCGCCCAAGGCCAAGACTAGACTTTTCGACTCCACCCCGCGGGCGTGCAGCTTCGCGTCAAAACGATCCGGATTCACGCCGTAATAGATCGGACTCATTCCCAAGAAAACGGTGGTGACTGTTTCCCGATCCTGGCTGGCTCGAATCAGATGTCGCTGGCGCGCCTGATTGGGCACGCCGCGAATTTGCTCAATGAAAAATCTTCCCGCGAAGAGTCCGATGATTAGGAAAACTGCAAATCTCCAAACGCGCTTCTCTGTGGATTTGGGGTGCATTGTGTCGACCGTTATCTCGATTCATAGTCGATTTTACTGCTAAAATTGAAAAACTCCCGATGCTATTCGTCGATCCCCTCTTTTTTTATTTCTTTGCCGTAGTATGGGCCGGTCACTGGCTTCTATCCAGTGCGCGGAGCCGGATTATTTGGCTTCTGGTAGCGAGCTACGTGTTTTACGGTGCGTGGGACTATCGGTTCCTCTCGCTGATCATTGCCACCAGCGTGATTGATTTTTATCTGGGCCGCAGAATCGCGGAAGCCAAAAACAGGAAAGTCTCAGCCCGCCCTTACTTGTACGTAAGTATTTTCTTAAATTTGGGAAGCCTTGCTTTCTTCAAGTACTGCAACTTCTTCGTCGAATCTGCGGCGGCTTTTCTAAACGTGCTGGGCCTTGGTGTTCACCCCCATTTGCTGAATTTGATCCTGCCCATCGGCATCAGCTTCTACACTTTTCAGTCAATGAGCTACACCTTCGACATTTACATGGGGAAAATCCGACCGGAGAAAAGTCTCATCCACTTTCTACTGTTCATTGCCTTCTTTCCTCAACTCATTGCCGGCCCGATCGTCCGGGCCAAGGATTTTCTGCCTCAGCTCCATCGCGGCCCGCGGTTGGATTTGAATTCGGCCAAGCATTCCTTGGTTCTCATTTTGGTGGGATTTTTTAAGAAGGCCGTTGTGGCCGATCTTTTGGCCAGCCTAATTGAGCCGTACTTCATCAAGCCGGGGGCATATAACGGCGTGACTTCTGTACTAGCGAATTGGGCGTTCTGCGTGCAGCTATACTGTGATTTTTCTGGTTACTCCGACATTGCTGTAGGTTGTGCTGGTCTGTTCGGATACCAGATAGTGCAGAATTTTCACTTTCCCTTTCTGGCCAATAACATTCGGGACGTATGGAGACGGTGGCACACCACGCTCAATACGTTCTTAAGGGACTACGTTTTTTTTCCGCTGGGGGGCACTTCCGGTGGCCTGTACTATCGCAACGTAGCGATTGTGATGTTGATCTCCGCCGTCTGGCATGGCCCCCAGCCAGGTTTCTTTGTCTGGGCTGCACTCACGGCAGTTTTGATGTGCACCGAATACTACTTTAAGACTGGTTCGACTCACCAAGAGGGCTCCTTTAGTGTGATCAAAGCCTTTGCGGTATTCAATATTGTCGTCATCACTATTATTCCGTTCCGGGCCTTAACCCTGGACAGCTCCACTACCATCTTGCGGGGCTTCTTCTTTTTAGGCCAAGGCGATCAACAGCTGGCGAACTCGCGGTTGGCCCTGGTGCTCTTGGCTTCGGCGATAGTGCACTTGGCAAATTATCGACTTAGAATCGTGGAGCGAATCGGCAATTCCAAGGACGTGCCGTTCGCCTTTAGCTACGGGGCAGCTTGGATGGTGGCGTTCTTTTTTTGCACCTGGAGTGAAAACCCCTTCATTTACTTTCAGTTCTAAGCCATGGGCTTCAACGTGCGCAAATTCTGGAAATATATTTTGGCAGTAGGATTGGTTGCTCTTCTTTCGGTCAGCACGGTTTGGCTCGCCCCAAAGAAACAACCCCACTTGGTTTTTATCGGTGACTCTCTCACTTTCGGATTGGGTGTGGCCCCAGAAAACAGTATGCCCTCCCTTTGCGATCGAGCGCTGCGAGGCGAAGGATATTCCTACCAGGTTGTGAACGCGGGAATCAGTGGCAGCAACATTCGCTCGGCAGTTCCCCGTATAAGGGATTGGATCCACAAGCTCAATTCAATCGAAGTATTCGTGATCGCCTTGGGCGGTATGGACAGCAAGCGAACGGACTATAAAAACATCGAGATGGAGTTAGCGGCAGCGGTGCAAGCGGCTCTAGAGAATCAAAGCAAGGTGCTTCTAGTAGCTTTCCATGCTCCACCTGAATACCTCGGACATTTGCATAGTGAGCGCTTTGCCCGAGTTTACGAAACGGTGGCAAAAAAGTACCAAGTACCCCTGGTGCCGAATCAACTGGCGGGGATTGAAGGGCGGCCAGAACTTTACCTGGCAGATGGCGACCATCCGAATGAACACGGTTTGCAGTTGATGACCGGCAATATCTATCCCGAGCTCAAAAAACTTTTGACCCGATAAACACCGGTCCAAAGCAGGGCTTGCACGTCATTTTGCTTAAAACTAAATTGCACCGACTCGGCCGTCACCAGGTGTCGGAGGCGGCGGTGGAGAGGGGGTTCCCACCTCCTTGCAGACCCAGCGTCCATAGGGACGAAAACCGATCGAGCCATCGTCTTCGGTGCAGGTAACATTGACTCCAGAAACCCATTCTTCCACCGGCACGCGTCCCGGGCCGCACTGCTTGTCCGCAAAGAGACAGGCTTTGAGCAAATCCCAATCCGAGCATTTGGTAGCGGAGCTATTCGGATCAAGATCTTGTGCTGGGCAAGCCGTATTTCCAAACGGGCGACGGCGAAACGGTTGCCGAGCGCAAACATAGCCCGTGACCGGAACGACAATTCCGACTTCTCCATCTGGCCATTGAGTACATGCCGGGACTATTAATGGAGGGGCTGTTACCGGTAAGCATACTTTGATGTATCCGCCCGGTTGAGAAATGCAGCCGGCCTCGCAGAGCGCTAAATTCATATCGCTTAAACACTGAGCGTAATCCTCGTATTCCAGGCAAGAAGTATCTGCAACGCCTGCGGGTGGAGCGCATTCGATAGGAGCTGGTGGATTTGGCACGTCCGGAGGCTTAGGAAGATCTGCGATTATCTGCGCGATGATCTCCAACAGATTCTTTAGTGAGTCCTCAATGCCGCCAATGAGGAGCTTAATCGCCGGAATTTTGGCGCCGTCTTGATTAAATAAAAAACCTTCCAGTTCAATTAGCATTCCGTTTCCAGAGGCCTCTGAAACTAAAGAACCAAACAAAGCCTGATAAATCTGTAAAAGCTTAGCGCGAGCCGCAGCATCGAGGTTGCCATTGGACAAAATCAAATCCAATTCCGCTTGCAAGTCTGTCAGCGGATATGAATCTGCCAGCTTTGAAACGAGAATTGCGGCATTTGGATCCGAGGGACCAATCAACGACAATGCCGCTTTGATTTCCTTCACGCTGGCGAGAGTCAAATCGGCACTTGATTTCGCACCACTCAGAGCAGCGTAATAATTTGCGGGAAGTACGGCTCCGGATTGGAGTGAATCACTCGTACAACCTAATTCCAGAGTGAAACTCAAAATAAACAATCCAACCGCCAAAGACTTTAAGGAAAAACCTGTTTTCATTAAGGTTTAGTTTTGCAAACACCATGCCGCCACGTTTGAACTCTTTGGGCACTATTTTTTGCTACTACTTGAAGGCTGACATAACGTTGCCCTCAAAAATGCCCAGGGAGTAGCCAAATTTCACCTAAGACTTAGCCAGCGGGCTAAGTCTTTGAATCGCTTAGTAATGAAAGAGTTCAGTACTTTATGTCTGTCGTATCGTCTTATTGGTCGACACATAACCAACAGCGACAGACGCTGTTGGCTAGACGATTGATCTAAAGGGGCATACCGACTATGTTCCCCCCCACCCAGGGAGCTCAGGTGCCAACGTCTGCAAGAATTCTTTCCGCTGCAACAGCAGCTAATTTATTTTTTTCGACGTTCGTCGTGGCAGGAACCGATTCTCCCCAATGGATCTGCGCCGCACTAGTAGCGGCAATGTCTTCTGAATTAAATAAAGCAAGCATTGATTCGGATCCGCGTGTCCTGTCAGACGGAAATCGCGCCTTGGTCGACTTAAAAGAAAAACTCTTTTCGGAAACCCCCGCGGTCCGCGAGCTTCTTGGCAGAGTCACAGAGCAATCACTCGGTTCGGCCTCTGTTTTCGAGAACATCCCTGTGAGTGAGATTCGTAAACTGGTTTCAGAAGTGACATTGCTCGGCGGCAAAGTATTCCTACTTCCCGACACAGAACCAATTGCATTCTGCGTGGATCGAGCCCCGTCTCGACCGTATTTTTCCGTGGATGAACAAGGAGAGGGTTTTATTGGCCTGCCCACTCATGCAGCGAGGAAAGCTGTAGAACATGAACTGACACACCTTAAGCACTGGACCCAATTCAAAAGGGCACTCATTGAATCGGGCCTGACTGAAAAAGATGCCGGGCTAAGAGCAAGTGCCGCTGTCCTGACGCCGATTGGAATCTACTCAATGGAGGCGCGAGCTGTTTCAAAGGAAATGGATTGGTCGCTTGCGAACGAACCGATCGAGTTGAGTGACAACCCGACGCTAGAAGACTTTCGTACGGAATTCTACCGTCACACTTATGCTGGAAGGTCTGCACTTCTAAGCATCGACTATCTCAAAGCAGTTGTGAGTGTGCGGGCTCACAATGGGCAGTTTCGGAGACATACCCAAGATGTGCCACCATTAGATGTAGATGCATTGCCTTTAATGAGAATCCTCGAATTTCAAGAGCATGAAATAATGGATCATCTTATCTCTTCACATATCGAACACCGAAAGTTCGTGGCGCGAAACCTCAGAGAACTCTCTGCCCAGATTCAAACGGGTGAGGGAACACTTAAGACTCACTACGAGGACCTCGCCGCGAAGCTTGAAGAAAAACCGATCTACGAACATTTCCTATCTCTTGATGATCCGAACCAGCGCTACTACGGAACCAGTTCCATTCGAGAGCTATTCGACGCACGAATGGGTGCACGGTTTCGCCGATAACCGTCTCTTGGTTGAACACGGGCGCTCTTTCGATGTCTCAACTCTGAAATCAGTTTGGGCAGTTAGGCCAATTTCCGCACCGAGTACCCAAGGAACTCTCGGCACTGCCTTTGCAATCTCATGGCTATAGGAGGTTGCGATGCGTGTTTACCAAGTTTCCGGCGGATTTTGGATGAGTGTGTTTTTCGTTTCGGCTTCGATGGCACATGGCTGGACCCAGGCAGTTGCTCCACTAAACATCGGACACGAGGAACTCACGCGGTTATCAGTGGCAATAGCGAGCGGGAATTACGGGACGATCCCGGAAGGCCAGGTCGCCAACGACAGTGAGAATGCGCTGATACTAGGGAATTTCGCGATGGATTTTCCGTATGGTTCCGGAGGAGGGCTGGACAGATTCGATAAGGTGCATCGGGCAGACTTTATCGCGGCGGGAGAAGTCCTGATATCTCCGCAGGCGGACGCCAATTCGGCGGCGATGATCCGCGACATGACTCTCAGTATGTACGAGACGCTCGTGGGCTCGCTGACAACCGGATTTGCATTCTTCGGAGGGGACGGCGTACCAACCTGGCAAGAGGATCCACTCAATCAGCCTTTGCACTTTTTGCGGGTGCCGGGAATGACGACGAAAACGTCCTGTGAGACCGCACGGGAAAAGATCAAGACCATTGTCATGCTGGGCACGATGTTTCGAACCATTGTCTTTGATGCACCGACGGGCAATGCGTACGAGCAACAACTGATTCGGCTCTTTCGGGATATTCAACAGTTTCATATCGGCGCTGCCCTGCACACGGTGCAGGATTCCTTTAGCGGTGCGCATACCAAACGTGCAAACAATGGCACAGGGGCCATAACGAATCTATGCATCTATAAAGACGATAACCCGGCGCAGGGAGTATGCGTTCACGAAGCACTCGACTCGCAAGATCGCATCTGGATCGATGGTTCATCGACAGTGCTAAGGCCGGAGGCACATGCGGCGGTAGCAGCCGGCGCGGTATTTCTTTCCAAGATGGCGACGCTGCGAACGAAAGCAGACACTCGCATGGGTGAGATTTCCACGCATATGGAGCAGATGCTGCAAAGCGTGACACCTGCAAACCTGGCGGCGGTGACTGCAGCCGCGACGGCCTATGGAGAGACGGAAATGGAGAAAGTTCGTGAAATGGCGCGGAACTCCATCGATGAACTCACTTTTCTAAGCTGCGGCAGTTTATAACTTTGCGAATAAAAAGCGCGGTGAGCTACTTCAAAGTGTTCGCAAAGTGCTTCATGAAGCCATCTTTAATGTCTGCTCCTAGCGGTACAAATAATTGCTCGAAATCGACCTCTTCGTAAGAAGAAGGATTCTTTTTCAGAGTGCATACTTCGCCCACGTTGCTAAGTTTCATTTGCTCCGTGCCGCCTTTAGCTAATGTGTTTTTCAGTCCAGTATTCGGACTGGATTCCAGCGCACTTTCGTCGGTCTCCCAAATCACGTAGGGGAACGAAGTAAATACACGGATAGAACCAAAAAGGAGATTTAGGTTCGCTTGCAAGACATCAACTTTATCGAGTGAAATCATCTCACTCGCTTTCTGCACATGCTTGGCTTTTTCAAAAGACTTTTCAATGACCGAGCGAATTTGCGGAGCAAACGAGCGCACAGACCGCGCGAGCGCGGAACTATCGGCCTTCTCTATGTCATCCACTGGACTGGCTAGAAGCGCTTGCCATAGATCTTCCGATTTCACTTTCAAGGAGTCGACTTCGTAGAGAGGACGAAAAACATTCGCTACATCTCCATAACCCTTCATCCAAAGAATAAATTGGGTCTTAGTGGGATCGTAGAGTTTGTTTAGCTTTTCAATCAAATCACGCAGTGCGAGCGGGCTAAGAAGCGCTTGCGAATAAAGATGATCGAGTGAGGCCACAAAATCAGCAGTGCCTCCAGTTGGTAGATTGATATCGATATTCTCGACACCTCGTTCATATACTGAGCCCTTTGGCCGGCAGTAAGTAAATTTGAGTTTTAGTAACTTGGCCCCGGAGATAGTCGGAACAGGACTTTTTACGGAATGGTTGGTGATGACGACCGAACCAGTTTGGAATAAATTTTTATCGCCGCAACCAATGGTTTCCACCAGGTTTGCTTGCTTCGCGGTTGCCTCATGAAAGCGTTTGACGTCTTCTTCCAACAACCAAGCGACTTTTTCCAAATAAGATTTTTCGTCTTTCGTCAGTGACGAGCCTCGAGCATTTTGGATTTTGGCCAGAAGAGAAAGATGATTGCGGAATGTCCAATCGTAACCAGGGTTGATCGCCAAGTCGTTCGCGTAATAGACGAACACTGGGGTCTTGCCCGACAGTGAAGCGGCCTCCAGCACAGAGGGCTTTGGGCTGGCTAGGCTACATTGGAAGTCGCTGTTTGCTATTCCGACGGCAGAAGCGAGGAAAAGGACCGCAGTACTAAAAAGCTTCACGACGACACTCCTTCGATAAAAGATGGCTTATAGCAGGTTTTTTGGCTCGGAGTATCCTTCTACTGCCTTTCTTGAAGGCCCTACTTATGCTAATTCCGCCCAATGAAACTTAGCGCACCAGCGCTTTTGACCGTCGGCCTGTCCCTTTCGCTGGCCACTTTCTCGGGTAATGCATTGGCCGGTGACCTCCCAAAGCCGGGAACTAGCCGCCTCACGTGCAAAAAGATGTTGATAGCGCAGGCATGGCTGGGGGCGATTCTCGCCGTTTCAGTGCCCGCTTACCGATACAGTCGCACTAATATTCAGGAACATTTGCGTGCGCGCGGAATTTCCGAATTTATTGAACTCATCCCTAAAGCCCCACTATCCGGTTCCAATTTTTTGCAACTTGCTGGAGCATACGTACACAATTACGACGCTTCCGAATGGAACGGTGTATGGCCCTACGTCGCTGAACAAGTCCTCCACAAGGAGGCTCAGATTAGGGATTTTTATCGCCTACTTTCTGTTTCAGACCAAAGACTGGAAGGTAAAATTTCCGCAAGAATGATTTCTCTGCGGGTACCCGGGACTCTTTCGTTGGCCCCAGAGAACGACGACTACGAGAGCTTTAGAAAGTTTTTTGCCGACGGCTGGTCGGTAGCGGATTTGTCTGAGCAATATTATCTGCAGAATGCTGTGAGGAGGCGGAAGTTGGAGGAACTTCTGTCTCTGGCGATAGAGGATCTATTTGAGGAGTACCGGGCGAAGGCATCTCGTTCTGCGACTCCCATTTCTGCGGTCGATTTTTTTGGAACTTTGTCGACCGAACTATCCAACTAGCGCCAACTAAGAAGTTGGTCCCTTCCTGCGAAGATTCAGTCACCCCCGCAGTGACCCGCAAAGGCCTTGCCTCTTGTATTTCCTTTAGGTAGCCAATTTACATCGGAGGCTCCAGTGAACTTGCTACGGGCGAAAGCTGCGAAGTAGTCGTTCTGTCTAACTCCCGTACACATCCTCCGAGGCAGGCCATACTTTTGCCCTTTAATTTAGCAGTTTAGAGTACTTACTCACCCGTCCACATCGTTGACATAAACTGAACTGCCCGTAGCCGCTTTAGCCTCGGCAGCCCAGGCGGTGCTGAGCGAGCATGGGTTGCGAGCTCGAATGGGTTGCACTCTTAAGCCCATATGAAATTGCACATTTGGCGCTCGGTAAATCAGGTATTTGTGGTTGGTTTGATGTGCGTTGTTGGCCTGGGCGCCTGCGCTAAATCTTCTACCGTTTTAGTAATGCAGCGAGATCCATCCAAGCTCGTTCGTTTTTCATGGCAGAACGTCAACATGCCTACCGACGTAAACTCCGACGGTGTGACGGATTTTAAAGATATCGAAGCTATGCAACTCATCTTGGCTGAAGGGCCATTTGATGTTCCTTACAACGAACAGCCGACAGTGTTTGCCGACATAGATGGCGACGCGCGCGTCGAGATTGAGGATTTGGTTTCTTTGGCCGCGGGTATCGTTCCTTGGTACCGCGCAGAGGCTCCCTTGGATGTAAATGGCGATGGCGTGATTTCGGAGCTGGATGCCGATGCCATTACCAATTTTCTTAACGCCCGCCCTCCGGGCGTGAATCCTCTCACCTCTCCACGCATCAACGATCTCGCGTTGGATACCAACGGGAACAACGGTGTTTCTCCTATCGACCTCCTTTTGGTGATTAACTACCTGAACGCGAGAAGATAAACCGCCGTATTTCAAACCGATTCATTGCGTCGCGTATCAGAGCTTCTCAAGAAATTCCGAGATCATTGGCTCAGGAACAGGGACGGCATCTACTATGTCATGCCCCTGACCATCCATACTGAAAGAGTGGAAGTACTCGGCCTCTGATTCTTTTTCCAAAGCCATGAGACGCCCATCGGAGTGTTTCCAGAGGCGAGTGAGGCGACCGTCTACTAGCTCCGGTCCATAGAGGAGAGTTAGCTCTGTGTTTCGAATGATCACGAGTAGGTTCGAATTCTCCTTCGCCGTTTTAAGATCTTCCAGCGTTCGATTGCTTTCCGTCGATAACGGCGCGGCCAGACTGTTGCTTTCTGTTTTTGCTAACAGCAATGCGGAACTTTCTCCGTCGCACACCCAATCAATCAGATCTCCACGTTGAAAAGTAAGCATCGCCGCTGATTCTGGTTGCTGATTCGGATAGAGCTCAATCAGGCCATCCCGATTCAATTTCAGAGGCTGAGCGCCGCACGACTTCGGTAGCTTTAGCGCCCGTGGGTATTGTGCCGAGACTTTAGGCCCCAACGCTACCACTCCTTCAAACGCTTTCTCATCCCAAAACGTCGCAGCGATTGCGTCCGCAAAAGCTCGTCGATTGTCTTCGTCCGTTTTTATGCGCTCATCGCACAGGGTCATGGCCGTTTGCGGATCCGTACCCTCTTCAAGGCGGGAAAATAACAGAGTGGAGAGTTTCGAATTCATTTCCTGTCGACGGGCGAGCTCTTTTTCTACGAGTTCCCGACGCTGCGCGAGCTTGGCTCGGCGCCCTTTCCACTCTGCCTCCACACGCTGCGTGAGTTCTTCGATAACTAGTTTGCCTTTAAATGAGACGATGGCTTGGGATTGTTGGATGTAAAGGGTCTCATTCGTCGTCTCGGCAATCGGCAGCGGTTCTTGCCACCGCTTTACAAATTCTGCCGTGTCCGCCCTCAAGCGATCTTCCACAGATTTGAATTGAGTTAACAGTAACTTTTGCTGGGCGAGTAACTGCTCTGGCTTGGGCCAGGCGTTCCATTTCTTAGTTAACGCAGCTATTTGCGCCGTCCATTTCTTTTCCAAAGCCTCGCGTGTGGCCCTTTCCTCTGCTTGCTCGCGATTGGATCGTGCCACCGCGGCGTCGGCCGATTTGCCGGTCTCGCGCAGCTCCGCAACTAAAGAGTCGAAAGCCGTCTGCGCGAGATGGTTGCGGAACTGCAAATGAGCACCGATCTCCGCCGCCACATTCAGGTCATTCACGGCCTCAGAGCGTTTACTGAATTGCTCTTCCAGTTTCAGTTCCATACGTTTTCTAAGCGCTGGATCGTCGATACCGGTGAGTACTTTTTCATATTCTGCGCGATTCTTTGCGATTGATTCCTGAGGCGCAGTCAGAAACTTTGCCGTCGCGCTCTCATGCCACTGATTGATTGTTTTCGAAGTCGTGCCCTGCCAGGGTATGAGCGTTTTTACACGGTAGTCAGAAACCAATTTCTCTCTTCGCGCAAAGGCCGCGTAAGAGACCTTCACTTCCTTTTCGTTAAAAGACGATAAATCGGAGAAACGCTGCTCAGCACTGGCCTGAACCGAAGAAGCGTCACTGGGGAGTTCTAAACTTGTCTCTCCCTCGCGAAGGATTCTCTCGCCTAGCTTTGTTAGTTCCGCTACCTCAATTTGTTCGCGCTCCTGAAAGGCGTCTAAATGCTTTTTTAGTTCGCCGATAAGTGCTGTCTTCAGAGAGGGATCTTCTTCTGCTTCGGCGACAGCTAATTGGCGTTCATGCCACTGGTAAAAGTTTTTGCTGAGGGAAGTGAGCTTGAGTTCTTGGGATTCTTGCCACGCCTTCCACCGTGCGACCGCTGTTTTGTACGCGAGTTCTTTGCGCTCTCGAACAAGGTCGGTAATTTTTGGATTGCTCCAATTGAAGTCGACGGTGAAATAGCGCTTTCCAATGGGTCCTTCTAATGTCTGGCTCTCAACTTTGCGAATTTCCGGAGTCTCTAAAGTAAATGTGGCTTTCGCAGTCAATCCCTTGTCGTAGTTGAAGCCTGAAAAATAATACTTCTGCCAACCTCCGTCCTCCGATCGGGAGAACGAAACAGGTACGTCGAAACTAATCCGACATCCCTCTGGCGCACGAACCCAAACGTAGGCTGCCTCGTCGGGATCAGGACCCTGTGGTGCTGACCCATCCGGCTGCTGAACGGTCCGCACTAGTCTTCCGCGGGGCCTAGGCTCCTCGGAGATCACCTGAGACCTAGGAAGTTCCATCGCCCCGCTATAGGGTTCGTAACTTCTTGGTGTGTAGTATCCGCCTTGGCCGACCGGCACTGGACGAATAACAGGCGGGGAGGACGAATACGGGCGGATAACCGGTGGAGCGTACGATGGGGACGAATAAGGACGTACTACCGGGGGACCGTAGGATTGGGACATACTGGGCGGCCGGGAGTAGGACGGTGGAGCACTGCGATTAATCTTCTCTGCAAAGCGATCCACCCTGTGTTGGGCATCTGCACTTCGCTGTAACGCCGCTCTGACGCCTCTATCGTAGCCCCGACCCGCCTGCGCGTCGGCCGATGGGCAATGATAGAAAAGGCACAAGGAAAAGAAGAAGAGTAGATATCGCATGCGAACTCATTAGCTCTTGTGCGAAAAAGGATCGAAATTAAATGAAACACCTGTTTCAAAATATTGAAACTATCTTGATTGACCTTTAAACCGATTCATTGCGTCGCGCACATCAGCGACTACGGTGCACTCCAAAAAACTCCGCCAGGGAGTCGAGCTTTTGCGCGCAGGTTGCCGGCTCGATCTCTAACGAGCTTTCGCTTTTGCGAAAAGTTCCGCCTACCACTACTTCGCCGCTACGAGGAAACATATAGTCTGTCCCGTTGGGACCATAGCACGCCATGTACCCCATACTGCTTGGATCAAACCCTGGGTGCGCCTTGATATAAACAAGATCGCCTCTCACTGGAATTACTTTGGGATCTTTCGCCAAGTCGCGAGCTCCAAGCCCCGTACAATTGTAAATCACTGAATTAGATCCAACTGTATCGACGATTTCTTGAATCGAAGAAAACTTTCTAACAACTAGCGAGGCGCCCTGCTGTTCTACTTGCGCCTTAAGTCTCGCCATGTATCGAGGAGTATCGATCAAGATCGTATTTACTTCATACCCACCTTGAGTAACGCCTTGGATGGGGAGACGATCGTGATGAGTTACCTCAAAGAGTTCTGGTAACGCTTCGAATAGATCCAAACCCGACTTGGCGCGGGCTTCTTCTGTTACGAACATCGGCATTGAACGTAGGGGCCAGCCTTCGGCTTCAAGTTGTTGATACCGCCGCCAAGAATCTATCTGAATGCGCTTCAACTTTTCTCGTTCTTCCACGGCAGTGGCATCTAAATCCACCGAAACCGGACTCCACAAGCCACCCGCTATATTGGAGACGTTATCTGGAAAAAACTCGTCGGAATAAATCGTAACGTTATGACCCTGCTTTTGGAGTTCAAACGCTGTCGTGAATCCAATCACCCCGCCGCCAATTACAGCCACTCTGATCCCAGGCTTTTGTAGTTGGAGTCTGCTCTCGGAAAGCGCTTGGTAAACCGCACCCCAAGACAGCGTGAGCCCCGCGCCCCCATGGCCATAATTGTGAACAACGACCGCGCCTCCAACTGCTTCCGTTTCAAGGCGAATTCCACCTTCCCGAAAAGGACGTAGCCCCACTACCGGCTGAACCTCAGAGGAGCTTACCTGCAAGTTGGTGGGCGGAGCTGGGTACTCCTTAGTAGGCCCCGCGAAGGCCGGTGCCCATAGCGCCAAATGGAGTAATAAGGCTCCAGCGATTACGTAGTTTTTTGGTTGGCCGAGCGTCTTTTTGGAAATGCGCATAAGGCGGCTAACTACCATATTTGAGCAAGGGCAGTCCTCTTTTTCGTGCTGCGACCAGCCTCTTTACATACTCGCGCTAACTGTAAAGCCACCGTTGAAGATTACTTCGTTTTCGACGCGGTCACTAATTAGCTTACCCGCGATGTACTTCACTCCCAGTTGAAATTGGGCGCCACTCACGCGCAGCCCCAATCCAAATTCCGCAAACGGTGCATGGCTCCCCGTATTTATAAAACGAAATCCAGCACCCATCATGAACGACGGGGAAAACTCCGGGGCGACGGGTAGCGAATATTGGCCCCGAAGGGAGGAATCCAGGCCGAACGAATTCGGGGTGCTGCTCTGGAAACGGAAAAAGGGAGCATTCCTCCAAACTAACCATTCGAGTAAGTAATAACTAACGCCCAGATTGATCTCATAAAAACTTCCCCGATTCGAAGAACCGACCGAGCCACCGCCATCGAATCGAAACCGACGGAAACTCTGCCGGTTGGGGACCGCTTCTTCGGAGACCAGGTCACTCTCAACCGACCCACCTGCCGCCTCCACATCCGCAGCTTGGATGAACACCTTGCGACCCGATTTAGTTTTTAGCTGGTAGAACCCCCGCTGGGACTTGCCGTTCGATTCGAGTGCTTTGCCTCGTCCGATATAAAAAATGGCTTTTGTGCCCGCATTGGGAGCAGCAAAGACGGGGGCTTTATCGACGATTACCTTGAGGGGATCGGCACCGGCCCTTTGCGCCCCAAACCACGAGCAGATTAAAAATACGCAGACCACCAGTCGCTTTTGCCCCACAATCCCTCCGTAAGATCTTATTTTTGAAGCAAATCGAATGGAATACAAGCAAAGCTCGACTGGCGATACCTTTTCGCAGCGGGGCAAAAACACGGTCGCAGCAGAATAACTTTCGGCCGAGATGTGAATGATTCATTGTCTCGCCGCGTCTTTTGCTGTTAGGTCTTCATCACATTCCTAAACCCCAGGACACACACGCATCTTATGAACCGCGCCTTTTCTGTTTCTCTTTCTATTTTAAGTACATTGATTTTTACGTCGGCCGCATTTGCGGAAGAGCCAGAACTATTGCCGGCACCGAAAGCGATGCCTCAGGCAATTGCCCCCGCACCGGCGCAGCCTGTACTGCGATCGATCTTGGAAACCGACCCCCAACCGCTTCCGCGGCCGATTCCTGAGCCCATTGCCCAATCAATCCCTCAGCAATCTTTTCCCGCACCAGCTGCAGAAATTCCGACATGGAATGAGGCTGCGTATGGCTTCTTGGCGGATTTACCGCCGCTGCCTAGGCAAGCTGTCGTCTGGGCGAAAGACACCAAAGCTTGGGTTTACACGGTTAAAGAACGCAAATCTGAACGAGTGATTGAGCAGATTGCAGCGCATTTAAAACCAGAAAATTTCGAAGGGTGGAAGGTCCATCGCGACCGTCTTCGTGTTTTGCGTCAGACCAAAGGGATTTGTGACGTCATCGGATACGTCGATTATTTAATGTTTTATCTCGAAACATCTTCGTTCCCTCTGCGAACCGAAAGCATTATTAGTTTTTCGCGCTGTGACCTCCATGTAGATCAAAAAGTGGCGCGCGTAGACGTTCCTGTTCCGTCGAGGGCGGGTTTTCGTTAGCGGGACGGGTCTCTAATCCCGCACAATAATCCCCGCGGTACTTCTCAAAACAATCAGATCGCTTTGAAACCTAGGCTCCTTGGCGAGCCCAAAATTTCTAGCATTGTTCCCCACAAACCGAATATTCGTTCCTCTAAGAACGCTCGCAAAAGCCAAGCCGACTCGATTCACTACACTGTCCCTAATTTCAATCGACTGAAGCAAGGGATAAGCGTCTGCAGCTCCAGGGGTCATTATGGCAATCGCTCCCTCGAGCGGGAAGGTAGGTAGGACTTGGGAGTACGTTGAATTGGTAATCGTCGTTCCAGAAATTTTGAGGTTTACCGCTCCTGGTCCCGATAAAAAATACGAGTTAGTGGCAATCACCGCGATTCCGCTGCCTGCCACCCGATTGATCGTATTTCTATCGACGATTCCATTCGGCGCTTCCAAGATCATTCCGCGACCGCCGCTCGACGAGAAATCGTTGTTTCGGATCACATACCGAGAAGAGCTCATGTTGATCGGGTACGCTAATCCAATGCGAGTGCCTCTGTAGCGGCCCTGCACGGGTTGATAATCAGGTTCGGCAAATAAACCGGTTCGACATGTGGCATTGCAATTTCCCCAACCGAGTTTGACGTCGTAGGTATTTGATTCAAGTTTGGACACGCTGAGGATATCCGCTTTATACAACGGCTTATTGCCTACGCTAAGAAGTGCCAATTGGTCGCCCACGGCAGGAACTGCAGGGCCGTTTATTTTGATGCCGCCGGAACTTGTCAGCCCTGCTATCGCGTAGGCAAATCCGTGGATATTGAGCCCGTCATCGCCTTGTCCGCTTACCGTGCAGTTTTCGACGATAATATCGCCCTGAGTCCCTGCGATGTGTAACCCATCCGCGCGACCAGACACTAGTTCCTCGCCCGCCGGCTTAATGACGATGCCGTCTAACCAAAAACCTTTTCCCTCCGTCAGGAGTACTCCCATTTGTGGGTAAGAGTGAATCTTGATCGCCCGCAAAGTGATGTCCTGATTCGCTCGACCTTTTGCATGAACGGCATGGGCGAATCCCACCCGAGTGTGCAGAATCGCAACGTCTTGACCCGCGGGAATGACCGCGAGCCGGCTATCATAGAATGTATTTCTATTTTTTCGAGTGGGCTTTGTCGCACCTTCGAATGTGACATGGTGTGCGCTGACGCCGTTAAACCAGGTTTTTTCCACTCTGTCGTATTGAAAAATAGCTCCGATAATATCCAATGGCTTGCCCAGCGCCGTTGTGTTACCGGCGTTCAATAAATCATCGGATCGAACGTCCCCATTACCGAGAGACTTCCCAAAATACGCAACCTTGCCGTAAGACGCGGGGTATTCGTAATCCAATCGTAGATTTGAAACTTCGACTTGCTTGCAGTCTCTGATCAGAATCCCCTCACCATAAGGATTCGTAAAAACAAAGAGAGGAGGATTCGTCGGCTCACTGCCCATAATTTTTACGCGAGTTAACCCCTGTAGATCAATCGCGGCCGTGCGATCTCGAACGCCCGGTTTGAGCGAATCGAAACGATACGTTCCTGGATTTATTTTTACGAGGACCGAGCGATTGTTTTGCGAAGCAATCACCAAATCCCTGATTAAGCCCTGAAACAACATGACCGCATTTCCATTATCAGCTGGAGGATTTACCTCGAGCTCTAAGTCATATGCAGTGGGCATTTTTCGGATGAGAATTTTGTTTGGTTGCAGCGACCAATCCAGATTCGTATTGGTCCAGGTTTCGGCGGTTCCTCGCATTTGGGGCGAAGTCATCACATTCAGCCATGCTCCTGCAGCACTTAAAGACTGGTCCGTTTCTTCCGCACTCGCATCGTTGGTTACGGCAGAAAACAAAATAAAACAGAATAGGAAACTCTTTCTTAAGGAACTGGACAACATGAACTTCTCCGATTGTGTTTAATGGAAACGCATTTGGCGCGCTTCCAATAACAGATTAAAGATCTAAAACGGGAAGCGCTGTGCCCATTGCCGCTGGACGACAACCGCGTGGAACGGTGTCTCCAAGTCCCAGCGCTCCACTATAATTGGAGCCCCAGCACTTTGCTGTTCCCAGTGGAGAGAGCACGCAAGAGTGACTCACTCCCGCTGATACATCCGCAGCCGGGAAATTTCCTAACACCACTTCGCCCGCGCTGTTGGGGGCTTTGACGTCGCACTGGTTGTCAGCAAGGCCCAAAAGGCCTGCTTGATCTCCTAAGAGTTGGCTCGCCGAAAAAATGTTGCTGCCCCAGCACCGCGTGGCGCCCGTCGATAGAACTGCACAAGTGCTACGAGCTGCGGTGCTAATTTTTTGCACTCGGATGCTTGCGCCTAAGTCCGCAATGGGACCCATCGGGAGATCCGAATCTCCCATGTTCCAGCAGTAACCCGCATTGTCAGTGCCGATACTGCAGGCGTTACTCCAGCCGGCATCGATATCTTTCATCACTTTGCCCGGACCAAAATCCAGCAGAGCCGGACTCTCCGTGAGCGGATTCATAAATGCAGTGCGCGATCGATTCCAGCATCTCACCGAGCCGTCATCATACAGAGCGCAGATAAAATCGTAACCAACAGCGACCTTCACCGCTTTGAGTCCTAGCGCTGGCTTCAAAAAGGGGAGTTCAGTTCCCATTTCTCCCGGGCCATCGCCGCGGTTTGCGGGATTGTTGGAAACATATCCCCGCATATCCAGATCTCCCCAGCACTTGATAAAGCCATTTTCAAAAGTAGCGCAGGCCTTTGCGGGTCCAACGGCTACCGAAGTTGCTTTTGACGGCGAGCCCAGATCTACGGTCTGAAGCGGTCCATTCGACGATTGTTCGAACGTGGTCCCAGTGCCCAATTGTCCAACCGTGTTGTTGCCCCAACACGCGATGGAGTTGTTCTCCAAAAGCGCACAGGCATGCGGGCTGATGCTGATGGAAATTTGCGTGGCTTTAAGGCCACCAAAATTGATAGCCACCAAGTTTGCGCCCATTTCTCCCGGCTGGTCTCCGACATTTTGGGTAGAAAGAGGATTGATGCCGCGGCCCCAGCATTTCACTGCGCCATCTACATACAGCGCGCAGGAATAATCGAGTCCCACTTGCAAGTCTTTTACTCTCACTCCCATCGGCATCGCGCTTAGGAAATTGTTGGAATCTAACGACGACACTGCATTGGTGGCGCGCACTCGATAATAGTATGTAGCGCCGTTCGCTAAGTTTCTGTCGACGCAGGTGAGCATCGGCGGAACTAAGTTACCGCATCCGGCTACTGCGGTGGTGATGCTTGCGGCATCCGTTCCTCGGAAAAGCGAGTAGCTAGTCGCATACTGCGAAACACCCCAGGTGACAGCCACTTGATTACTTTGAGCCATCGCGCTGGTGAGGGCAAAGGCCGCGGGAGAATTTGGAAGCGATACCGAAACGGTATTCGAGAAATTGCCAGCGGTAGAATTAGAGGCCTGCACTCGATAAAAATAGGTTCCGCCATTGAGAACCGTAGTATCGACACAAGTCAGTTGAGTGAGAACTGAGCATCCCGGTACTATTACGGTAACTGCAGTAGAAGTATTGCCGCGAAGCACGCTGTAGGAAGTTGCTCGCTCGGATGCCATCCAGGCCACTGTCGCCCGGTTGTTCCCTGCCGCTACTGAAGTCAGAGTAAAGGAGCCTGGGCCAACGGGACCTGAGGGCGGGGGTGGGGTTGGCGGCGTAACCGGCGGATCATCCTGCTCATTGTGTACATTCACATCGACTAAATTCATGGACGCGAACTTGTCCTGCTGCTCGCAGCCGGCAGTAAAAATCACAATCAGAACCAGTACTTGATACCAAAGGTATTTCAATGAGGTGTCCACTGTGCCCGATTAAAGTGCAACCGCAGTGCCAGAGTTTTACGGTCGGCTTAGCCTTCGACAGTTGTAGAAGTTTTGTACAAAAAATGTAGAAAGTGCGAGTAGCTCACGGATTTCGAGTGATTAGGCTGTCTACTTATTGGTCAGTGTGGCGAAACTGAAAAAGGGAGGGGCCTAGTTGGCCCCTCCCTTATTCGAATATTGCTCTAGGTCAGGTGGCGGTATTGGCCGCCAACTTCCGTTCCTATTCCGTTACGACTTTTGGAGAAATCACAATGTCGACTCTCCGGTTCTGTGCCTTGCCTTTGGCCGTTTTATTGGAAGCCAAGGGGCGATCAAAACCATAACCGACATCGGCGATAGAGCCTGGTTCCACGGCCTGATTCGAAATGAGGTATTCCGAAATCGCGTGAGCTCTTTCCTTTGATAACTTCTGATTTGCAGCCTGTCCGCCATCCGAATCTGTATGGCCTTCGATGAGTACCGAAGAGTTCTCAAATCCTTTTACTACCTTGGCCACCTTGGCCAAGAGAGGAAAGTTGTCGGCTCGTAACATTGACTGATTTGTTGGGAATTCCAACGATCGCAGACGAATCACTAGCTGATTTCCTTTTCGGTAGACTTCAGCTTCACGGGTTGTGAATTCAGATCTGGCCAATTCGAATCTGGCGTTAAATGCTTGATCCGATCGGAGGCCGGCCGTGACCGTTGCGAGATTCTTGGCAGTTTCTCTCTGGACGTTCAGTTCTTGGGCTCCTGCTTGAGTCTTATCTTTTTCGCTCTCCATCCGGAGTGCGGTCTCTTCAGATGATACAGACTTTCCGGCTTTGGATGCTCGGGTGATCTTCAGCAGGTGATTTGCGGCATTCATCGCCTCTTCCGACCGGGCCTTTACCGCGTCAGTCTGGTGTCGGTTGGCGACAATGAAGGCGTCGGAGTCACTTACTTTCTTTAAAGCGATAGCTAGGCTTTGGGGTGCATACTCTTTTGCTCCCTCTTTTTCAGCGGTGGCTATTACTTCCCGTGCGGGTGCAAGATTGGTTTTTTGGATGGCTTTAAGCTCCACCGCCAAATACTCGGCTTGCAATTTATCTCGGTTTTCTGCGACTTCGCTTAGATTATTTTCCTCTATTTGCGAAGTTACACTTTGAAGGTGTGAATCCGCTTTGGAGAAATCGTCCCGGAAGGATTCAAGCGCTCCAGCTGTTAGTGCCGCTTGTCGTGCTGCGACCACTGCTTCCAAATTGGTTCGTGAGAGATCAGCAAATTGATTGGCGCGGTTTAGATAAGACCGACCCACTGCGACCAAGTGCAATACTTCCTTGGCGTCTTTTCCTTTTTTCTCCGCTGCTACCGCTTCTTTCAGAGACTCATCGGCCTCGTGAAACGAGGAGGGCGATAGTGCATCCACCTGGCGGCTCACGGCGTTGTGCATATCGGTAGCGAGAAGTTGCAATTCCTCAGTAGAATTAGCGGTGTCCGCGAACTCTTTTACTTTCGGTCCGCTGCTACAACCAACACTAACGAGTAGCAATGCTGCTGCAATATATTTCCCGATGGGAGACTTTGGACTTTCCTTGGATTCCAAGGGCGTGAGCACCGGCTTGGTTGGCTCTACGAAATCTGTAAGCGACGCCTTAAAGGTTTGAAACTCTTTGTCAGCATGTTCACGAGCATACCCATAAGCGGCTTGGAGCTTAGAGGACAGTAAATCTAAGTTACCCTTCATCGAAGCGATGCTTTCGTCGCTTAATTTTTCAAACTTTGCCTTTATTCGAGTTTTGAGCTCGGCCCAATCTTTGTCGACTGCTTGCTGGTCTTTAGCGATAGCTGTTTTCATAAGTTAAATTTCCTTCGTAAAACTCCGGGTAGTGTTTTTTGGATTTCCGGAATCGTAACCTTGAAACAGTCGGCGGACTTTGATCACTTAAGCGTGAGCTACTTGGTCGGGGGCCGTTCTTTGGATTCGACTACCGGTGCACAATGCCCCCGATTTACCAATAATAAAAATATATAATAAATATAACTTACATAGTAATAAGTTATGAATGTTCAACTTCAACCATTTGTATTATTTCTACGTCACCGCGAAATCCGGAAGCGTGACAGCCGCCGCAGACCACTTAACAATTTCTCAACCCTCACTAAGCGCCCAGCTAAAAGTCTTAGAAGGTGCAATCGATACAAAGCTTTTCAAAAAGGTGGGACGAAACATTCGACTTACCGAGGTCGGAGCGATTGTCTATGGATTCTGTCGACGAATGTTTGATGTTTCCGAAGAACTCAATGAGCTTTTGACTACGCAGGCAGCCTCCGCTTCGCGAAGAATTCACATAGGAGTTTCCGACGAAATAGAAAGATCGTTCGTCGTGGAGGTAGTGAGCCTTTTCTTAAAGGAACACGGGGAGTCACTGCGTCCTAAGGTAACGATGGTTTCGGGAAGCCACAGCGAGCTGGTGGACCGTCTTCGCTTTAGGGAGCTCGATGCGGTAGTGACGCAACTACCGATGACCGATCCCGAGCTGATGAGCTTAATGCGTACAGAAGTGCCGGTGGCGCTAGTGGCATCCAGTCGATGGAGCTGTCCGAAAAAACTTCAACGAGCGAAGTCAGGCGCGGAGGTTCGTCAGTTGGTAGGGGGCGATGCGGCCCAGTGGGTGCTGCCATCCTCCGTTTTTAAGTTACGGTCGGAAACCGATCGCTTCTTCGAACTGCACGAGATCAAGGGCCGGATAGTGTTTGAAAGCGACGTGGTTGCATCGCTCGTGCGGTCAGTTATCGACCAATTGGGATTCGCGTTCTTACCGTTGCTGTATATCGCGCACGAGCGTCGGGAAAAAACGATCCGGATACTCGGGCCCAAAGAAGGCTTTTGGAAATACCGAGTTTGGTTAGGCTGCCATGGCAAGAACCGAGATGATCTACTTATCAAGTCGCTTGCCCGTTGCTTTAAGGAAGTAAGCGACAGGGCGCTTAGTTAGCGATTTTTGAGAGGTAATGGCACGTTCAAACAGTAGGAAATAGCGTCTCCGAGGGAGGCCTCGCGTGCAAAGCGCCGGGCGTCAATGCTTACTGCGAAGGGTTGAAAAGCTTTTGGCCGCACAAGCGTTTTTGCTAGTAAGCTAGAGCACAGTGAACAGAGAAATCTTCAACGAAGACGCACTGAGTTGGCTTTCTCGATCTCCCGAACTCACAGGCTGTTCTTTCGTTACCTCTCTCCCTGACCTCTCTGAGTTTCCCGCCCTAAATTTATTCGAGTGGAAAAATTGGTTTGTTGGTGCGGCGAAATTGGTTCTTTCTCGGTGTCCCGATGACGGCGTTGTGATCTTTTATCAAACCGACATACTTCGCGCAGAAGGTTGGGTCGATAAATCATATCTTTGTCTGAAGGCTGCTGAAGAAACAGGGCATGCATTGCTATGGCACAAAGTTGTTTGTCGTGTCCCGGCCGGAGTCACTACCTTTGGTCGCTCTGGTTATTCGCATCTGCTCTGCTTTTCGCGATCGGTGAAGACTCAAATTGCTTTATCGACGGAAAACGTACTTCCGCACGCAGGCGAGGTCACTTGGACGCGAGGCATGGGAGTGCAAGCCTGTCTCACTGCTTGTAGATTTATTCTTTCCCACACCACCACCCGCACTGTCGTCGATCCATTCTGTGGTCATGGCACTGTGCTCGCAGTGTCAAATTCATTGGGGATGAATGCAATTGGAGTGGAGCTGGTGCCAAAGCGAGCAAAAAAAGCGCGAGGGCTTGTTCTGGAATCTAGTGCTCTGCGCTTGTAAGTAATTGTTCCGTGAAATAGCCAAAAAGGCCACTCGCTCTTTCGCCGGCATCACTATAAAGTCTGTGAATGATCTGGCACCCTCGATGGCAGCGTATTCGTCGATTCTTTCGTAAATTGTCGCAGATTGCTGCTCCTCCCGCTAACGAATCGTTGCTCAATGATCTGCTCAGCGAGCAGCTCTCCGCCGCTAGTCTCGCCGAGCAAATTGGCTGGTTTGAACGCATACTGGTTTGGGCTTTTCCACAGGATGGTGGCAAAAGTGACGCGCGCCTACGGCTCTTGATTAAAGCGCTTGAGAAAAATCCCAGTTGGAAAGCAAACTTTCGATCTGTGTTTTTTTCGCTCATGCAGCAGTGTCGGTTTTTGCCGATGTTCACGCATGTCGGCATCGCCGTGGAACGAGGTCTTTGGGGAGATCTCAGCGATCGAGTGCGCGCCAAGTTGATTCCTGGGGGTGGTACCGAGAATTTTTCAGATGTCTTGTTGGCCGCACTTCGGCACGACGAACAAGTTGAAGAAATTCGAAATCTGTCGACTGAGACTCTCTCCTCAATGCTTCAATTACTTGCTCCCGACGAGTCCGATGCCATTTGGCAACGACGGTCGGAAGAGATGCGCGAAGCCTTTGTCGTCCTAGCCATTCATGCCGCCCACCATGGACTCACTAGCCAGATTCGCATGCGCATTGCCGCCGATGATTCCGTTACGGGGATCCCTTTTGTGCCACTCGTCGAATTAATTCAGGCTGGGAAAATTGGCGCGCTCGAAGACTCAGTGACCTCTTGTGAACGCGCGGTCGAACAAGTGTATGAACACATGGAAGTGCAGGGCGTGAGCGTCGATGTCGTCAATCGGCTCGAAACTATCTCAGCACTGCTAGCCCGCATTCGGACTCTTCACGCTGTAATGCAAGCGCGTGGCCCCGCAGAAGTCTCTCTGCGTGTTCGAGATCTGGTCGTCGCGGCGGTAGAGGCAGGCCTTCGCGGTAAATCCATCAGGGGGTATGTTCGCCATCATTTCTATCTGCTTTCCCGAAAAATCGCGGAGCGAAATGGCGAATCCGGCGAGCATTACATCGCGCACACCCGCGCGGAATTTATGTCGTTGCTGCGATCCGGACTGGGCGGCGGCGTTATCGTCGTCATCATGACGATCTTAAAACTTACCGTTACCTCCTTTCGGCCCGCGCCGCTTTTTTTGGCTATTCAGATAGCGGTCGTCTACTCGGCTGGTTTCTTGGCAATGCAGTTCGCTGGCTTCACTTTAGCGACAAAGATTCCTTCGTTCGCCGCTTCTCGGCTGGCGACTCTGCTCAATAAATTGCGACGAAAAAGTGGGTCTGTGTTTCGGCAGGAATTTCGGCTTGTTTTAAAATCCCAAGGCATGGCGCTGCTGGGCAATATTACCGGCGTGCTCGCCTTTGGAGCATTAATTGTTTTTCTGAGTCATCTTCTCTTTGGTCAAGCCCCCATGCGTGCGGGCTACGCAGAGCACGCACTTGCGGATCTGAATCCGTTTTCCAGCTTCGCCGTGCCTCTGGGGATTTTAACTGGCGTGCAGCTTTGGCTTTCGAGCCTTGCGGGCGGGTGGTTTGAAAACTGGATTGTTTTTAATCGTGTTCCCTCCGCTCTTGCGGGGCATCTGCGAATCAAGCGGTTATTCGGCGATACGGCTGGCATCCGATTGGGGCAGTGGGTGCAGAAGCATGCGTCGGGAATCGCAACTAACATTGCTCTCGGGTGTCTCTTCGGATTTACGCCCCTTCTTGGAGCGCTTTTTCGGGCCAATTGGAACGGCAATCACGTCACCATCAGCACGGCGACCGCTCTTTTCGCATCTACATCGTTAGAATTTTCCCACGTAAAAGAGGAAATCGCTTTTGCCGTGCTAGGGCTAATGTTCATAGCGCTAATGAATTTTGCTTTTAGCTTTGGACTCGCTCTGTACGTAGCTGCGAGTTCCGAGCGGATTAAATTCGGGCGAGTGCTTTACTATCTGCGACGTAGTTTTTGATTAATTAAATCAATCGTTCTGAAGTGCGATGCCCTTGTCGTCGAAGGTGATAAGTTTCTTCTTATACAAGCCGCCTAAAGCCATTTTGAATTTCTTCTTACTCACTCCGAATAGATCGGAAATCACTTCCGGTGTGGAGTTATCACTCACAGCTAAAAAACCACCGCGCGTTTCCAAGAGATCTAAGATCTTTTGTCCGATTTCTTCGGCACCGCGATGGCCAGGCTGCTGCAGACTGAGATCGATTTTTCCATCCTCACGGATTTTCTTAATAAAACCCTTGAGGTCCATGCCCACTCGGACGGGTCTGAAAATCTCGTTGTGATAGAGCATTCCTAAATGACTACTATTGATAGCCGCTTTGAAACCTAGATCGGTGCGCGAGAGGATGAGTAGCTTGACCGGATCCCCTTCACGAAGTTCGCCCGGGTGTTTCTCTAAAAACTTTTCAACCTTCATTGAGGCGCAGCTACGTTGATTATTGTCGACGTAAACGCGGACAATTAGCTTGTCTCCCTCCTCCAGTTCTCGGGTTTGTTCGGAAAAAGGCAGGAACAGCTCTTTGTCCTTACCCCAATCTAGAAACGCACCAATCGGCTGAAGCGACGACACGGTGAGCTCCACCACGTCTCCCACTTCAATGGGGCGGTCAGACGGGGCTGTGGGCAGGGAATTTTGCATAGCCGGGGTATAGCATATCCGCGGCTTAAATCTGAATGGAAGCCAAAGAAGGGGCCTGAAGAAGGATCTCCACTAGGCTTTTTGCGCCCTGGATCATTTCTCCAAGCGATTGAAGTCTCAGAGAGCTGATTAGCTGCCCATTGCGGGGCCGACGGGAAAGTACTTGTAGGATATCGTGTTCCTTTTCGGCTGATTGGATTAGGAGCATTTCGCGAGTTGCTAGAATGTTTTGGATGATCTGAAAAACGTTCTCATCGGCGGAGTATCGCTTCACTTTCCGACCCTTTTCACTAGCAATGTGAATGAGCTGAAATTCGCAGAGCTCTTTGAGAGCGATACTCACTAAGCCCTTTGACACCTTTAATGTCGAAGTGATCTCACCCGCGCCAATCGGTTCGGGGGATAGATAAATAAGCGTCCATGCCTGACCGTGGATTTTCTTAAAACCCCAATAAGCAATGAATGCGCCGACTTCATCGGCTAATCGAGATGCGGAGATCTGAGATGGGTTCGGTCGGCGCTTCATTACCATTTTGTTTCATATTCCCTAAACATCTCTCATTGCAAGAGTGAATATTGACCGTTTCACATGTTTACTACATAGTGAACAAAATGAATGCATCGCGGCTTACAGTTTTTTTCGATGGTCTCTGCCACCTCTGTTCGCGGGAGATAGATCACTATCGCAAGGTAGCTGGAAGTGATCAGATTCAGTTCGTCGACATCACTTCCGCAGACTTTTCCGCGAGCCACCACGGCGTCGATCCACGGCGCGTACACAAGCACATGCACGTACGTCGCACCGACGGGAGTTTGGCTGTGGGGGTAGATGCGTTTATCGCGATTTGGGAAGCTTTACCCAGATATCGCTTCGCGGCTCGCTGGGCGAAGGTTTCAGTCGTGCACGCGTTATTGACCGCGGGCTACGGAGTCTTTGCTGAGTTGCGGCCCTATCTACCGAAGAAGAAGGCGGATTGCTCCAGTAGTCCCTATTGTGAAACAAATATGGGAAGTAAAAAATGATCTCTTATCCGGTTTTCTTTTCCTCTCAGGCAACCGCGGAAACAGGCACGGCTCGACCTTGGCAAATCCAGTCTGGCGATATGAAAACGTTCTGCACGATCCCGGTGGAGTTTGACGGACCAGGCAACGGCTTCAGCCCAGAGGATTTATTTGCTCAGGCGCTAACGAATTGTTTTGTGGCGACATTCAAGGTGATGGCGGAGCGGTCCAAGGTTTCTTTTGAGCGGCTGGAAGCGAATGGCCTTCTTACCGTCGATAGAAACGAGAAGAGTCAACCGACGATGAAGAGTTTTCTTTTGCAAATTCGCCTGACCAAGCCGTCCCATCCCGAAAGAGCCTCTACGCTGGTTAAAAAGGCAATGGAGACAGGTTTTATCCTAAATTCCGTGCTGACTTTGGTTGATTACAATCTAGAGATTGTTTAATTGCAGTTGTTATGAGCACTACTATTTTTCTGCCCGGCATAGGTGGCACCGAGCTACTTTTTTCGAAACAGAAAAATCTTTTTCCCAATCTGGTTACGCCGCCATGGCCAAAGCCTCTACGGGATGAATCGGTCGCTGACTATGCAAAAAGATGGGCTGTTGATTTTACAGCGGAGTCCTACACGCTGATTGGTACCTCATTCGGCGGAATAGTCTGCTTAGAGCTGGCCAATTGGTTACCGATTAGCTCTGTGGTTTTGATCTCGAGTTGCTACGAGAAGCAGCCACTCTCTGCGTCGCTGGGAATGATGGAGAAAATAAGTCGGTGCATTCCGGACCACACCATCCGCTGGGGAGCCACCCGGCTGTTGCCCCATATGGTTGCCAAAAGAAACTCGCTATCGTCGGAAGATAGAGAGCTTGTGAAAGCAATGTCGAGAGAAGTGGACATTGGTTTTACAAGATGGGCGTGTCGATCAGCTCTCCGCTGGGAGGGACCACCGGAGAACTTTACGTTTAAGGTGTTTGCGATTCACGGCGACCGCGATCCGGTTTTTCCCAAGATCTCCCATCCCGACGTCGAAGTCGTGCGAGGAGGAGGGCATATGCTCACACTCACGCACCCAGAGGTCGTGGCGGAATTCCTCCGTTCGTCGTTGCTCTAAACTTCGAGCCGTCTCAAGAGTCTTTACGGCCGGTGATTTGGAGTCGCAAAGTTTTGCGTCGCCTAAGCTATGGACCGCTTAAAGGCAGGACGTTCCTTTAGCTTCGCCAGGTAGCCATTCAGAACGGGATTTCCGTCCGTCATCTTCATCGCAACTGCCCAACTAACGACGGAAGCAGCGATTACGTCTGCGACCGTTAGATTGTCGCCCACGAGAAAGTCTTTTCCTTCCAACGCGGCAGTCAGCACATCCAACGCGGTCTTCATTTTTTCTTTTGCCTCGGCCGCCAGTGCTGGATTGCGGCGAGCTTCCTCGTAGCGGATCGTATGGAGAAAATACGTAAACGCTTGGGTCTCCACCGTCGTCAGAACGAACGCGATCCACTGGTAACAATGTGCACGATCATTGCTGCCTGGAGGCGGTATTAATTTCTTCTCTGGAAATTTTTCAGCTAAGTGCAAGCAGATAGCGCTTGATTCAAACATCGTCAGGTCGCCATCCTGCATCGCGGGGACTCCGCCCAGCGGCTGGATCTTTTTGTATTCGGCGGTCGCGGCTCCGGATTCAACGGTGATGACCTCATAAGGAGTGCCAATCTCCTCTAGGATCCATCTGGGTCGGCTGCCGCGGGTACGAGGGCGAGAATAGAGTTTAATCATGGCACAAATGTACTGCTGATTTCGGCCGAGCGCAAAGCCGACAGGACCCAAAGTTGAACCTAATCTGCTACTTACATCGGGTGAGCCTTTTTCCCCGCCGTTTGCGCGTGTATTAGCAAGGGCATCTTGCTCTTAGAAAAAGGGGAAATTTTATGATTCAAATTATCTTATCTACTCTCGTGCTCCTAGGTGTGAGCTCGACGGGTTTCGGATACTCAGGTGAATGGATAAACGGCTCAAACGGTTCGGTAGGCAGCAATCCTGTTTACGTCGGCCGCGAAGGTTCGAAAGACGTATACGTTTGTCGAGCACGCGGGCAAACCGTCGGTAAATTGGTGAAGAAAGATGGCAAGTGCTACATCGGCTATTACGGCAAGGAGTACGCGTACACGAGTTATCAAGTGCTTCAGGATCGTTATGGCCGGATGCGTTTCTTTTACACCAGCTCATTGACCGATCCGTACCTAGTTTTCGGTGGAGTCGAGCAACCTAAGAATGTGCAATTGCATATCTGCCGAGTCCGTAAAGGGAGAGACTTTATCGGCGGCAAGATGGTCGGCACGACTTCAAATGGAATCTGTTACTACGGCTACTACGGTAAAGAATATACCGCGAAGGTATTTGAGGCGTTGTCTGATAGTTAACCGTCGGACAGCTAAACAAGATCGGGATGGCTCGCTGGAGCCATCCCCTTTTGTTTAGCGTTTAAGGACTTTCGGGGTCTCTCAAGAATTCCTCCACCTGCGCTCGCGTGGGAGTTACCGATTCTCGTCGATGCAAAAGTTCAATGTACTGATCCGGCGAAATGTTTTTCATCAAGTACAAAGTGGACAGGGTACCTAAGCGGGTCGCCGGGTCGGAGATCTTGTTTGTCTCTGCTTCGACGACAGAAAAGTCTAGAGAGGATAAGACGGTTGTCTCGGCCAACGCTGCAGACATCTCGGTAAACATATATCCATCTTGAGTTCCATGTTCTTCGGCCGCTTGCTTGGCTCCCACTTGCTGCGCGCGTTGATGGAATTGTCCGATATGCACTGCAGCTTCGTGAATCAGGAAGAGTTTGCGAATCAGTTCTGCATCGCGGAAACCCTCGTCGAATTCTACGGAAAAACCCTGAATGTTATTCTTATTGAGATGCCAATTCGCTAGCTGGGAAGAGTTTAAGTACAGCCCCTTGGTGTACACCTGGGCAGAATTTTCGTAATAAAACTTCTTTAGCAGCGCCTGTGTGGACTCGGGATACCCTTTAATGACTTCATCAAAGAACTCATCGAGCGTCTTAATCGCTTTTTGCCTTGCCTGAGGAGAGGCCTGCTTAGGGCGTCGGAAAAGTTTGGCTACCGAGTATAGATGAGTCTTCATCTGGGCCCAGCGTTGCGAGGTACCGGTTTGCGGAATGTCTCGGCTTTGCACAAAGCCGGGACGATGGACCGATGCCACGAGTTGGCGGAACTTTAACGAGCAGTCATCTTCTGACGCGAAGCTATTAAAACTGAAAAACGCGCTGAGCAGCAACTGTGTCCATATGCGCATACCGCGTTTGAGCATGTACTGATTGTATCTTAGTTATTTCTTACGACGAGGGCGCAAGTATTCGGCCACAAACAGGCCATATTCTTCGCGCGTTTCAATGGGCAGGTTCTTGTAGCCGCGCAGAGTCTTGCGGCAAATCTGTGAGCCGCAGGCGCAGTCTTTCATGAATTGAATATTATCTTCAAAACTTTCGTAATCGAGAGTGAGTTCCTCACCCGGTTTGATCTTCCGACGTGCGTGCAACGTAATTTCTGTGGCGCCCGAGGGGATCAGCAATCCGCAGTTGGGATTGCAGGAATGGTTCAAATAAAGCAATGGAGTTTCGGCCAAAAGGTGAAGCTTCTTATCGACCTGAATCGTGTGCGCCGTCTGGTGGGAACCTAATTTACCCACGCTAATTAAGATTAATTCCGCAGGCTTCCACGACGACAACGAGTACACGCCTCTGCCAAACGCATTTTCTCTAATTTCAAATTTTCTTTCTGGAATCTGATTCGAAATCTTTTTTGCGGCAGCAGTCTTCATCGCGAGGTCCCAACCTTCTGGGTCGGGAAATGCAAGGCTCAGGCCCAGGGTTTTGAGCTGGAAATGGGGGGCTTTACCGCTGCGAGGCTGTACAAGGTGCCGAAAAAGCGCCGCAGAGCCACCAGACTTTTGGGTAGGGCTCAGTTAGAATTAGGTATGCAGGCAATGATGGATCCCTACTACCTATTCCTATCAATCTTCCTTGGCCTGATTGCCTTTGGGGCCTTTCGATATGGCCGACAAAATTCAAGTGTTCGCCACCTCGTGATTGCCACGATTTTGATGGTGGTGCCTTACTTTGTGGTGGACCCTCTTCAACTAGGCATCGCCGGCGGCGCGCTTACGGTATTTCTCTTCTGGCCGTAATGGGCGTACGCCCAAGACCTACAATTCCTCTGAAAAAACCTTCTCGGTAATTCGCCAATACTTGTCTTGCTTGCGGGCTATCACGAAGGCCGGCAGGCGGAAGAGGGCTTGGTATTTAAGTACGTCTTGAGGGTGTTTGAACTCGGAAGCCAGCTCTGGGCGCCTAAGGTGCGAGCGCAGAAAGTTGATATTGAACTTTTTTATCGACGACGCATTGCTGAAAAAGTGGGCTTCGCTCACGTATTTAGCATCGTAGTCGAAGTAGCGGATCTCTAGGTAGGGATTGCCGTTCTTGTCTTTTCGTTCTTCGAAAGTGATGCGGTCTGGAGTTAGGACATGGGCGTTCTTCGAGAGCTTTGCCTGCTTTAGTTTAGCCTCTGCATCTACCAACGCTGTTTTGCATCGCTCACACGCCTTCGCCGTTACATCGTTCTCCGCCCCGCACGAGTGACAGAGCTTAAGTCGAAATCGATAGCCGCAAGGCTTTAGTAAATAGGTCGACACATCTTGCGTCGAGCCACGGCATTTTCTGCCGAAGTGTTCCATCACCACGCCATCTGGATCCGCGTAGCCCCAGAAGATATTTTCAAAGCCGCAGTCCGGGCAGGGCACGATGACTGGCACCGTATCTTTTGATGGCCGCTTGTCGCTGATCTCCGGCGCGTAGATGTCGTGACCCATGCCGGTGTAATCGAGGATGTAGCAATCCTTCTTATTTGGTGCGAGTCGCAGGCCTCGTCCCACAATTTGCTGATAGAGACTATTGGATTCTGTCGGGCGCAAGATCGCAATCACGTCGACATGCGGCGCATCGAATCCCGTTGTCAGCACCGACACATTCACCAGGTACTTGAACTTCATTGCTTTGAAATCGGTGACGATGCGATCACGCGCCGCCATATCCGTATCGCCAATCACCAAGCGCGCTTGGCCCAGAGGCAGATAAGAAACAATCTCCTCTGCATGTCGCACCGATGCGCTGAAGATCATCACGCCCTTGCGGTGATAGCGCTCCGTGATATCGACGATATTATTGATAATCAGCGGGGTGAGGGCTTTCTGATTCTTCAGTAACTCCTCGACCTCTGTCGTCGAGTACATGCGGCCGGTTTCTGAAAGCTCCGAGAAGTCGTAGCTTGTTACCGGTATATCCACCTTCACCGGCACCGTCAGGTACCGGTTCTTGATCATAAAAGTAAGAGGTAGTTCGAAGACGCATTGCTTAAAGAATCTCGGCTGCTCTGTCTTAATCTCGCCGGTTTGGGAGCGCTCATAAATCCATCCTAGTCCCATCCGATAGGGTGTCGCCGTGAGGCCCAATATACGTAGCTCTGGATTGCAGAATCTGAGCTTCCGAATGACTTCCTGATACTGCGTATCACTGTCATCCGCTACACGATGGCACTCGTCGATAACCAACAGCGAGAAGTCCGCAAAAAAATCATCCGGCGCGCGGGCAATCGATTGCACACTGCCGAAGATCGCCTTCTCATGCTTGTCCTTCTTACCCAAGCTTGCAGAAAACACTCCTGCCGATAGGCCGTAGCTCGTGTACTTTTCGTGGTTTTGTTCGACGAGTTCCTTAACATGCGCGAGGACCAGCACTCGCCCCTTGGCGATGCGCGCAAGCTCCGCGATCACAAGGCTCTTACCCGAGCCAGTAGGCAGCACAACCGCGGCTGGCTCTTTGCTCTTGCGAAAGAATTTGACGACGTTATCTACTGCCGTCTGCTGATAATCTCGGAGTTGGTATTTCAATTCTGAAATACTGCCATACCGGGTGGGGCATTGGAAATCGCTCTATGGTGAAGCAAAATTACCTGTCCGGGACAGGTAATCAGGCTATGTGCTATTAATCCACCCCATGCAGCCACCCAAGTTCGCCGTTCCACTCCTTATTACTCTTTACGTCCTTTGGGGCGCGACTTACCTCGGGATTCGCGTGGCCGTGGAGACGATTCCGCCCTTTTATGTAGGCGCTTTCCGCTACTTAATTGCCGGCGGAATTATGCTGATCATCCTGCAGGCGAAAGCTCGGCTTCGAGCTCCGTCGCAACAGATCAAAAATGCCCTCATCATGGGAGTGCTGACGGCGGGGATTTCAAATGGTGCGATGATCTATTCAGAGACGACAGTGGATTCTGGCATCGTTGCGATTGCGTTTACTTGCATGCCGCTTTTCCTGCTTCTATTCAACGCCATCGCGTTTGAAAAAAAGGCTCCTAGTCTTCGTGATGGCTTGCTCCTCCTGGTGGGATTCACCGGTACCGCTCTCGTGCTGAGTGCGGGCAATCAGTTTCGCGGTGAAGCCTTGAGTGTTTTAGAGTGGTGCCTTCTCGTCGGTTGCCCGCTCGTTTGGGCGGTGGGTTCGCTATGGGGAAGGTCGGTAAAGTTGCCGGGCGATATTCTCGTAAGTGCAACATTCCAGATGGTTGGCGGCGGAACGCTTTTGTTCGTCTTGGGCTTAGGTCAGTCAGTTCTCTTTGGCGGGTGGAATGTCTCGACGACAAGTCTCGAGTCTATCTTGGGAATTCTCTATCTCACTTCCTTTGGCACGCTACTGGGCTACACCATCTTTGCTTACTTGATCAACGGCTGGGACCCGCAAGTAGTCGGAACCTATGCGTTTGTCTGCCCAATCGTCGCTATTAGCCTGGGCATTTTGTGGGGCGAGCGCTTTCTCTCGCCACAAGTCATCGTTGGCGCTGCATTTGTGATTAGTTCTGTCGCTTTGCGCGTACTGTTGGCGATTCGCGATAAACGCAAAATCGCGAGACGCGAAATTCAATCGCGCTAAGGAATACCTGTCCGGGACAGGTACGATTCTCCTCTCACGACTCTACGGGTCGTGACGCCAGCCTCCTACATTGGCAAACCAGTTAGATTGGGTATGGGGGTTAAATGAAAAGATTAGTATTGGGGATCTTCTGTGTTCTCGCGCTTACAGGGGTGTCAGCGCACGCAGAATCTTATTCGGGCTACGCGCCTTTTCCGTCGGTCGGCAATCGTGCCATTCAACTAGTTTGGAAAAAACTCGATAAGTGCGGGCTCACTCGCACAAGCGCTTTTGATCCAGCTTTGCCTGCGCCGATTGTTCCAGCGCAAGAGGCAATCCTCTCGCCTCGGGGTGAGTTGCTTGCTTATTACATGGAAGATTACGGTGCTGGCTTTTGGGCGACATTCAAATCGCCTAACGGCGGCCAAAATCACACGGTGGGTTTTACCAACGGCAACATTCGGTTCTCTACGCCGTATATGGGCACTGTTGCTCATGGCAATGCGGTTGCTACCGTGGGTGCCGTGGGCACAAATCTGTATTGTCGAAGCGTTCCCGCAGCGCCCAATCAATTCTTAAGTTGTATTGAGGCGTTTTGGGTAAACACGATCGTCGATCAGCTTTGCCAATTTGGTCAGTAAAGTTTTAACCGACGAATTCCGAAGTCACAGTGCTATTCACTGAGGCATCGGAATTCGTCTAAAACTTATTCGAACCGGAATTTAACCGCGGAAGAAAAACGCCCACAGCAAGAGAACGATAAATCCAGGAACTCCCATGAACCAGAGCAAGATGGGCACAGCGACTTTGCCTTCTTCACTCTTCAAAATCGAGGTTGCTTCGACTACCGAATCGGTTTGTTTTTCTTGTAACATTGCTTTCTCCTCTTCAATACGGGGAGGTATTGCAGGAGCTATGCCAAGAAAACGCTGCCTAACGAGCCGGCCTGATGTTGCGGTTTGCAGCGTTCTTAGGACGTAGGGATCTTTTTGAAAAGATACTCAAGCCCATTGACCTTAATTTCGTAGACGGCTTGGAGCATTTCTCCCAGCTCTCCCTTTGGATATCCCTCGCGTGCGAACCACAATACGTATGTCTCGGGTAAATAGACGAGAGGCGTGCCCGCGTATTTCCCAAACGGCATTTTGGTTTGGGCAAGCTTAAGTAGGTATTTGGGATCTGGATTCACAGTGTTAGTTATACCGCGCTGAAAAGACTCAGTCTTCATCTTGCTTATTGGCACTGGGGTTGCATTGAGTATCAGCATTAATACGGCTGAAACCAAGGAGATCCGTTATGAGTTCTTTAACTGATACGTCCAAGCAGAACCCTGTCGGGTTCGCAGAGCAAGCTTCCACTGGAGTTAAGAAACTCCGCCAACTCATCGAGGATATCCCGGTTGCGATGCTCACCACTGCTGCGCCCGACGGTGCAATTCGCACCCGCCCCATGGCTCATCAGCAACTCGATGACGACGGTAATCTTTGGTTTTTCTCGAACCAAGCTTCGCCGAAGTCAGCTGAGCTAGAACAAAATGAAAACGTGAATGTCAGTTACCTCAATAACAGCAAGGGTGTTTATATCTCTGTTTGCGGTGAAGCTTACCAAGTGCGCGATATGGAAAAGGCCAGGGAACTCTGGTCGCCGGATGTCAGTGCTTGGTTTCCCAATGGGCTTAGCGATCCATCGTTAACTTTGATCCGAGTGAAGGTGACGAGTGCAGAATACTGGGAGCGGACGGCGGGCTTTATCAAGCGCGCATTGGAATATACGAAATCGATAATAACGGGAAAAGCTCCCGACATTGCCGAAAACAAAACGATCCACTTGCACTCGCACTAGAAAGAAAAAAAACTGCCAGCGCAACCTAGGTTACTGTGGCAGTTTTTTTTAAACTACTTTTGCGAATTAGTTTTTGAGACCGATTTTGGTTGGTTCGTGTGTATCGGAATCCTGTGCGTGCTCGATCTTGTCACCGAGCTTTTCAATCGCGTCGCCGACCTTTTTGAACCCAGCATGCTCGACTTTATCGCCGATTTTTTCGATGGCATCGCCCAGGCGGTGCGCCATTCCGGGTTTTTGTGTTTCTTTCGATTCTTCAGGTGTTGCGTTTTGCTTATTTTGTTCCATTTTTGCCTCCAAATGGGTTGTTGTCCCACTTGAGTGCAAGGGCCGCGCCAGCTGCGAGTCTTAGTGAGTAATCAGCTTTAGTTCTTTATCCAACGTGTCGAGTGGCACTGGTTTGGAGAGTACCCTAATTTTCAGATTTTGAATTCGCTCGTGGTCTGAATCCGCATGGCCGGTGACGAGCAATGCGCGAGTTTTGGGATACCGCTCACGGGTCCAGCTGATCAATTCAATGCCGTCCATGCCGGGGAGTCGTAGGTCGGTAAACAATACGTCGATGGAGTGGTTGGTAAGGTGCTTGATGCCTTCCGCGCCGTCTGCAGCGGTAAAAACATCCCAAGTCGCTCTCAGATAAACGCTGTATAGGGTGCGAAGATCGAGGTCGTCCTCGACGATTAAAATCTTCGGCCGCTCGCTGGCAGACTCTGCTCTAGAATGATTCGAGTTGCCTCCCATCAGGTGCTCCTTGTGTTCTCTGGCCCAACTTTGTTCTATATGTATTGTCAGTTATGAAGCAAGGCTCGTCGATACATATCGCCAACCTGGATGCCCTGATCCTGCTCCTCTTGATTGTGACTCTTTATCCAGGCTGGTACTGGGTGACAACCTTTGCCGATCCGGGGTGCCGGGAATCTTTACCGCAGCGTCTCATCGTCTCTGCGCCAGCATTGGTGGGATTAATCGGAATGGTTTTATCGCCCGTCATCGCCAGATGGGGTCAGGTGCTGCTGTTGTTTTCCGCGACCGCGGTGATGTACCACATTTTCTATCTCACCCATCTCAACCCAGGCAGTTTGATTTTTGTGTCGGGCGGATACGTTGCGTTTTTTGGAATGGCGTTGGGATTTCGGGAAATGCGTTTTGCTGCTGTGTATTGCTTGTTGATTGTGACTGCGGGAATTGTGCAGACATTCGTAACCGGCTCGCGCGATCAAGTCTCAATCGTCGCTACGCACATTACCTTCAGTATTATTTTGCTGACCTGGATCTTCTTGAAAGAAAAACTTATTCGGTCGCGGCAGGAAGCGGAATCGAACATGGTCTATGCCGCCAAGATGGCAACGCTCGGCGAGATGGCAGGAAATATCGCTCATGAAATCAATACGCCGCTGGCTGTGATCCTTACCAGTGCTGAATTGCTGCAGAGACAAAAAGTCGCGGATTCGACCGTTGCGGAACTTTCTCAAACGATCGTGCGTACAACGCATCGGATCTCGAATGTGATTTCGGGCCTAAGGAAATTCTCCCGCCATGAGAGCATCGAAGATCTTTCTGCTAATCGCATTGGCCAAGTATTGGAAGAGACGTTGAGTCTTTGCGCGGTGAAATTAAAATCTCAGAATATTAAGTTAGAGATAGTGGGAGATCTGGACACTTTGGTCTTCTGTAACGCCGTAGCTACTGCTCAGATTTTTTTGAATATCCTGAGCAATGCTTCCGATGCGATGGAACAATCGAAATTGCCAAGAAAAATAACCATCGTGATTGAGCGTCTTGCCGACCTAGTCTCTATTGCTATCGTCGATACAGGCCCGGGAGTTCCCCGTGAACTGCACGAGAAAATCATGATGCCGTTTTTCACCACTAAAGAAGTAGGCAAGGGAACTGGCCTGGGGCTTCCGGTGTCCAAGGGGCTAGCGGAGAAGCAAGGCGGCACTTTGGTACTTGATGGCGAACATGCTGGCGGCGCACGGTTTCTCTTACGACTAAAGGCACCATCTCCGTCTGTGAACTAATCGATTGAGTGGGCTTGGGCATGCACGTTGCAAAAGCCTACGAGATGAAGACGCGATACAAGGTTCTGACTGCCGTAATAGCTGTGCTGACCGTGATTCGGCCCTGCCTGCCGTCGATAGCTAAGTAGTACCAGGAAGGCCCAATGATCCGAACGTTGATATCTGGGCCACACTAGGCAGTGTATTCAAGAATATGTTTATCGCCCTGATTTCACCGAATGTAGAACATTCGGTGAAATTTCAGGACGTAAAGAAGAAATAAATTCTTCGAGGATGAACTAAGCGGATACCGCCATCAGTGGATCAGCCTTGCGCTCCGCTCTCACACCAATCTTGTTCGGAGTAGGAGACCCTAAGAAGGCTCCGCCAATAGCAGCAAGTAGGCCTACCATCAGTCCGAAGAAACCCCACATCGCGGCATTTGCTACCGCTGTAGCTGTTTTATCGGCGAGCTCGCGGGCCTTGGCTTCTACTTTAGCTTTTACCTCCGCGAATTTTTCTGCACCGTCGCTAATAACTTTTTGCCACTTGGCGACTGTTTTCATTGCTTCTGGCTTTGTTAGGTCGGTGCGTGCGACAAGGACATTTGCAATGGCTTCTTGATCTGCCGCGCTAATCATCTTATCGCCTCGCGCTTCAATTTCGCTCCACAACGCAGAAAGTTCGTCACCGGCATCTTCAGGAGTTTCTGCGGCATCTCCCGCTGCTGACTTGGCAGAGGCAACTGTCTTGTCTGTTGCTCTTGCGACTTCACGAGGTTGCAGAGATTTCTTTCCCGTTTGCTGCAACAAAGTGGAAGCTTCTTTCTTAACCTGTGCCCAACTTAAACCGTCGTTCCCAACTTGCGCGCCGACTGCTTTAGCAACTTCTGGGATTATAGCTCCAGCTCCCTGTCCAGCTATGGATGCTGTTTTACCGACGATACCCGCGGCACCGGAGAGCACGCTTCCAGTTGCAAAAGTAACCAGATACGCCATTGCTAACGACGACAAACCCCACGTTACTGCGCCATGCAGAACGGAGCTGCCGCGCTCTGCTCCGCTCATCCGCGCAGCAATCCAACCGCCGGCAAATAGCGCCAGCAGTGTGCTAACGACGAGCCAAATTCCAGAGCTGAGAGCTAAGCCTGACATTGGGTTTTGTTCATTTACATCAATGCTTCCGGCACCAAACGCCACTCCAAGTAGACTCAGCGTAAGCTGAGTAACTAGGACGATAACGACACCGGCAAACACTGCGCCCCACGACACTCGTCGGATGGAGCCAACTTGATTCGGACCATAAGCTGACTGACTCATAAGTAACCTCGCAAATTAAAATATTTCTACACGAGGCCTTACGGTGCAAAAGGGAAGCCACATTGCCTTTCCGACGGACATGTGCGGATTAGCTTTTAAAGTGAGTAAGCTCGTACGAGCGGATTTCGTTGAGCGAACGCCGTAACACTACAAAGCCCGTGACTACGGCCGCGAGGCACCCTGCTAAAATAAGCAGGCTAAGCATCACTACCAAAGTCGGATCTAGATAGGGCTTTGCAAGTGCGTAAGCGATAACCAACAGCAGTGCCGGGTAAAACCGCATCAACAAAACAAAATTAATTGAAACTGTCTTATCGAGAATTCGGTTTCCTTGATCCCCGCCATTGGAGCGGTAGATCGCTGCCACTGCCAAGTAACCGACGACAAGGCCCACCATCTTTCCGATTAATTGCGCAATGAGAACATACGGATCTGTAGGGCGAGGTGGCGGTGAATCCAAAAGATATTTCAGCCAGCTTTCTGCAAGCTCATAGCCTACCAGCGCAAGTGCAGTCGCCACCACGTAGCTAAACGTGTGTCGATCGGTGTACTGCCCGGTTTTCCATTGTTGCTTTAGCGCCTGCAAATCCCAAAAATAGATCATGGGGCAGGGATAGCATCATTGCCTGGAAAAGTGAATTTAGCTGTCCCGGACAGGCGCGCCTACTTTTGGACGGTAGGGCTTGGATTTGATACAACTTTGGCTTGAATCTTAGACCTCTTATTTCAAATCACGATTTCCGGTGGCTCTACTTAGGCCAATTCGTTTCGTTCATCGGCAGCATGATTACGTTTGTCGCGGTGCCGTATGAGGTCTATCAGCTCACCAAGTCGTCGCTGATTGTCGGGCTTTTGGGTTCTGTACAATTGATTCCGCTGCTCTTTACCAGTCTCTATGGCGGCTCGCTCGCCGACTCCATGAATCGTCGAAAGATTTTGGTCGTTAGTGAGATTGTTTTGATCTTAGCCGTCATAGGGCTCGCGCTGAATTCCGGCTTGGAGCAGCCTAGCTACATTGTCATTTTCGTTTTATCGGCGATTACGAGTGCTGTGACTGGGTTCCATCGTCCTGCGATGACAGCGCTCACTCCACAGATTGTTCCGGTGGAGGATTTGCCAGCCATCGCTGCACTTGGGGCGTTTCAATATTCCATTGGCGCTATCGTCGGGCCCGCGCTCGCAGGTTGGGTAATTTCGCAGTACGGGCTCTCCGTGGCTTATTTTCTCGACGTGGGAACATTCGCGTTTGCGTTGTTGGCACTCATTAAAATGAAAAATATTCCGGCGTTTGAAAAAGGCGCGGAGGCTGGTCTCTCAAGTGTTGTCGAGGGCTTGCGCTACGCCAAAAGCCGCGCAGATCTTATGGGCACTTATTTCGTCGATATCATTGCCATGTTGTTTGCTATGCCAATGGCGCTTTATCCGGCAATGGCAGAAACATGGGGTGGGGCTTCGTCTGCCGGTTGGCTCTATGCCGCCATGCCTCTAGGCGCGATGATTACGTCCCTTTTAAGTCGATATGCACATCGGATTTCTCGTCATGGGGCTGCAATTATTTTATCGGCGATTGTTTGGGGAATTGGGATTTCTGCTTTGGCCTTTGCGCAAGATCTAGGCTTGGCTGTGATTTGCTTAGCCATCGCTGGATTTGGCGACGGCATTAGCGCGATTTACCGTCAGACGATTTGGAATTCAACGATACCCACCAACTTCCGCGGGCGGTTAGCCGGTGTGGAAATGCTTTCGTATATGTCCGGGCCATTGCTCGGTAACGCGCGTGCGGGCTTTATGGCGACAGCTTGGTCGCCGTTTATTTCCATCTTTGCAGGGGGAGTCCTATGCATCACGTTTTGCGCGGCCTGCGTTTGGGTATTCCCCACACTCTGGAACTATCGAGCCACTTCTAAAGTAGATCCGATCCGCCAAGCTAGCTAATTTCCAGCATCTTCCTGGTCATCATCTGCCGACGGTAACTCGACTTCTTCATCAGGCTTAGGCGGGGGTTCGCCGATTGGAAGGCCCTCGATCGGTGGCGACCAAACATCTGGCACAGGTGGTGGATTGGATTGGCTGTTTAATTTTTCATCGTTTATGCTCATGCCTAACTTTTGAAGCAAGAGCGGTGCCGAGATGAAGAGAACTGGAATTACTGAAGATGATATTCAATTTGGAACGGATTTGCCCGGCGTGATTGTGCTGTTGCTGGAAGACCACAAAGCGATGCGTAAGCTGATGCATAAAGTGAAGAGTCCGCGGTCTGCGTATGGAACAGCTGTGAGTAGCTTTAAGACTCTTTGGGATCTCGTCGTCTCCCACATGAAGTCAGAAGAAGTGGCGCTGGTGAATCATCTCAAAGCGCATCCGCTATTTAAGGACGAGGCCACGGAGAGTTACGAAGAGCACCGCGTGCACGAAACTATCGTCGCAGGAATTCACCGCTTGAAGGATCCGAAGCGCCGACTTGCTCAGATGCAGATTTACTGCGAAATGCTCGAGCATCATCTGGGAGAAGAAGAGGAAGATCTTTTTCCGAAATACAAAAAGCATTTTGCTCTCTCTACTCGCAAAAAAGCCGGTAAGAAATTCTTGCGCAAGCGTGTCAAGACCGCCACCAAGCGTGCGCGCATTGGAGCACTGTAGATATGTCACCAAAGAAGAAATACAGTCCGAAGAAATTAGTCCGCCATGGCGGGTGGTTCACCAGTTTCGCTCGAGTGGTAGCAACGTTGAGTGGCAAGCCTGCGACCTTTTGCGTTGCTGCTCTCGTGATTGTTTGTTGGGGGTTCACCGGTCCGTTGTTTGGTTACAGCGATACCTGGCAATTAGTGATTAACACTGGAACGACGATCGTGACGTTCCTTATGGTGTTTCTGATTCAGAATACTCAGAACCGCGACACCCAGGCACTGCAGCTTAAACTCGACGAACTGATTCGCTCTGTGGAAGGCGCGCATACCGCGTTGATCGATCTGGAGGAACTTACCGATTCAGAGCTACAGGCGCTCAAAGGCCGTTATTTAGAAATCGCTGCGCGCGGGCGCAGTGCCTTGCGACAGGGTGAAACAGATACCGGTCGGCCATTGATTGAGCCTTAGTTACTACTTAGGATCTTCTTTTTCTTCTTTGTCGTGATCTCGGATTGTTTTCTTCTCTAGATACGGTGCGAGCCAGATCCGTTCAATCGCCGGATAGGATGCAACTAGAGGTAATACTAAAATTGCTCCGATAATTCCCGCCAGCAAGCTTCCAATGAGTACGGAGAGTAGCACTACCAAATCGGAGAGGCGCAGGCGATTGCCGTAGACCTTGGGCACGATGAAGTAGTTCTCGATCACGTGATAGGCCAGATACAGGATACCTACCGTGATCGCAGCCGATGCCGAGGTAGTCATCGCAAGCAGAATGGCCGGAATAGTGAAGATGAAGAAACCCAGCAGCGGCAGGATGTCGAAGATCATGGCCAACGCCGCGAGCAATAGGGCGGCCGGCACGTGCAGTGAAATGAGAACGATAAAGACGAATACTCCGCAAATTGTCGACGTAATAAATTGGCCTGCAACGTAAGCAACGATGATGCTTGAAACCTCTTTGGCCGTATCATCCAACTTCCGTCGATTGGTCGCGGAAAAAAACGCCCGCGTCCACTGGTAAGCGCGTTCACCGTCGTAAATAAGATAAATCGCTAAGATCAGTACCAAGAAAAATTCGCTAATGCTTGTTGCTAACCAGCCGCTGGCAGCCAACATGTGCTCCGACGATACGGATGCATGATCCGCTTGCTTCATGAGCCAACTCTTCAAATACCCAGGTGGGATTTTACCGAGAATCTCAGTGCCCCAGCCAGGAGCTTCCTGTGCAACAGTGCCTAGCTGCTCTGCTAAATTGGGGATTAGAAAGAACACAGCCGCAAATAGCGCCAGCAGAATCAAGACCGCTATCAAAGCAACCGCTAAACCATGTGGGATTCCCAGACGGGTCATCCACTTGGATACCGGGTGGAGTGACACTGCAATCAGCATCGCGAGGCAGAGTAGTAAAAGCAGCGGACAGATTTTGACGAGTATAACCCCCCCCACCGCCGTGGCGATGATTTTTGCGAGGGTGCTGAAAGGGACGACTACTTCTGTTTTTGTCATGGGGCCTCTTAATCAAAGCTTGCCTCAGCGAGAATTAAATTAGTACGCGAAACTTGGCGACGCTATAAATTGCCTGATAGCACTACGGTATGATCGATAATCCGGTACAAATTGTAGTTGCTGGCGCTAGTGGTTTCATTGGGCAAGCTGTACTGCCAGCACTAGCGGCTAAATTTCCTGACGCCCACATAACGGCGCTTTCGCGCGGTAAGCGGGACTCCGACAATAAGAACATCGAATGGAAGCCCTGCGACCTGTTCTCAATGAAGTCGCTGGAGGAAGCTTTGCCTGCTCGGGTGGATCTGGCGATTTACCTCGTCCACTCCATGGGACCCACCGCGCAGTTAGATCAGGGCAACTTTGCCGACTACGATTTAATTCTCGCGGACAATTTCGCAAATACGCTGAGCGCCCGCGGCGTGAAGCACGTGATTTATTTAGGTGGGCTGATTCCTGATACGGGAAAGCTCTCCGAACACTTACGTAGCCGACTCGAAGTCGAAGAGGCTTTCTCGTCGCACCATATTCCGCTCACCGTGTTTCGCGCAGGCCTGATCATGGGCGACGGAGGTTCGTCCTGGCAGATTCTTTTAAAGTTAGTGCGTCGCCTTCCGATTATGCTTTGTCCGTCGTGGACTCATACTAGGACAACTCCCACAGCGCTTAGCCAGGTGGTTTACGCGATCGCCGAGGCAGCACTTAATCCTCAACACGTCGCCAAGGTTTATGATTTGGCGGGGTGTCAGTCGCTTACTTACATCGAGATGATGCACCAAACCGCGGAGCGCTTGGGCAAGGGGCGGCTCTTTTTAAGAGTGGCACTGTTCACGCCTTGGCTATCAAGGTTATGGGTGAGCCTCATCACCAATACGCCTCGCGAGCTCGTGTACCCGCTCATTCACTCGCTGCGCCATCCCATGTTGGCGCGCAAGTCGCATCTTTTTCCAGGTATTGACGGTAGTCGAACGTATCAATCTCTCCTCGATGAAATTAATTTTAATTATGAATCGTCGAATCCGATTTTGAAGTTTCGTCCTGCGGGGGGAACAGTTCGTTCGGTACAGCGATTGGATTTACCAGAGGGCCGAGATGCGCTGTGGGTAAAAGAAGAATACCTGCGGTGGCTACCGGCTTTTCTCAACCCCATTCCCTTGGTGACTGTCACTCTGGAGGGCGATCGAGTTGCGATTAGCCTCTTCGGGCAATCGCTCCTTGAAATGAGTTTTAGTTTGGAGCGCAGTCACAAAGATCGTCAGCTGCTGTACATCAAGACAGGGCGACTGGTTCATAAAGAGAATCGTGGGCGTTTGGAATTCCGCGTGGTGCTCCATCGCAAGTACGTTTTAGCCGCAATCCACGATTACTCGCCGTCGCTACCTTGGTACATCTACAAGTATTCGCAAGCGCGATTGCACCTGTGGGTAATGCGCTCATTTGGAAGACATCTGCACCGAATAGATCATCAAGATGTGCGCGTCTCGCCAGCCACTTGAGATTTGGAAAATCGATCCTTCTCGGCTGGCCTGCCGCGTGCCATGACTAGCCGCGGTCGACGAATCCAGATTCCCCACTGAAACTGTTCGCGGGTTTTACATGGGAGGGGATTATGAGATTTTTATCTATTGTTACAGCTTTGTTTATTTCCGCAACTAGTGCATTCGCTGTTAAATCGGATTGCGTCGATTATGTGAACGGTCGCATATCGCTTACGTTTTCGGGACTTGAACGCATTACGCGCGCGTGTAAGGGCAACAAGGATGCAGAGTGCCTGAAGTTTATCGCCAACCGCCACTCGCTTACGTTCGCAGGTTATGAACAAGCTGCACGCGCCTGTGCCGGAAACAACAATCTTGATTGCCTTAAATTGATCGATGGCAAACATAACCTAACGTTTGAAGGCTATAAGCAAACGGCTGCAGCGTGCAGTCGCAACGATGACGTCGCGTGCCTGAAATTGATTGCGAGTAAACACAATCTCACTTTCGCGGGGTATAAACAGACCGCCGAGGCTTGCGGTTACAATCACGGCACGACTTGCCTTGAATATATAGACCGAAAATTTAATTTAACGTTCGAAGGCTACAAGCAGGTTGCTTCGTCCTGTTCAAAAGTTACTGATTTAGATTGCGTGAAGCGATTTGAAAAGGGGCGGTCACTGACGTTGGAGGGTTACAAGCGCGCGGCTGCATCCTGCGCGGATGAATAGAGCTAGTGAGTTTTGAAACCGTGAAAGACTTCGCGAGTAGCTTTGGCCTGGCCCTTTATGTGGCGGCAAGCGCGCAGAAGATGAATATGCGCAGGGTTTTATTTTATCTGGGTGCCGCTTTCCGCCATTAACACATTCAGCGTTGTGATTGGGAACGGTATATCTATCTTGGCCCGTGCGAAACTTTCTTGGATCGCAATAATAGCGTCGCTTTGAGCATCAAAAAAATTCGCGCCGGGATAGGCAATCCAAAACCGTACCTTGAGAATAATTGAGCTATTTGCAAACTCGTCGTACTGGGCAACTACTGCAGGTTCCTTGAGTACAAAGGGAAGTCGATCCAAAGCCTGCACGGCGGTGGTAGCTACGTCTCTCAAATCACTTTCATACGCGACACCAACAGCGATGGTGACCCGTCTGGAACCGTACCGAGTGAAATTTTCCAAAATCTTTTCCACGACAAGTCGATTGGGAATGAGGATCTGCTGCCCTTCAAAATTCTTCATCACGGTATTGCGGAGATTTACGTTAATGACCGTTCCCATATGATCGCCCGATTTGATGATATCGCCCTCATCAAAAGGCTTCCGCACGCTAATGAGTATGCTCGCAAAGAAATTGCTCATAAAATCCTGGAACGCCAAGCCAACAACCAAGCCTAGGACTCCGGCACCCGCGAGCAAAGACGCTACCGTTTTTTGTAATCCGAGGATTCCCAGCACTAAGAACAAGCCAACCGCCAGCACAAAAATAGTCAGTGCCTTAGCAAGGAGCGATCGCATGGTGCGATTGATTTCAGTTCTGAGCAGAACTCTGTCCGCAATTCCACGAAGAGTTCTGGCCAACAGGAGAAAGACAGAAAAGAGAATCAATGCCAGTACTAGACTCGGCAGCGAAACAACGGCGATATCAAACCACTTTGTGAGCTCTTCTTTTAATAGGGAATAGGCGCGGGAGAGGGCTTCGTTCATGCGGCCGCTTATAGCACGAATTACCGAAAACACGGTTCTGCAAGTTCCGGGTCGTTAGAATTCGTTGTCGTTCATTTTTGAATAAAGCTCTTAGAGTGAACCCGGCCCAGGCAGATGTTGCAGGAGTCGCCTCAGAGTGGATTTTTCAGGGGGGCGATACCGATGCTGTGGCGGTTATGAAGCAACTGGGGTTATGATTCCGCAATGAAAGTATTAGCCGTTACGATCCGTGTTAAGGCGGAAAAAGTGGATGAAGCCCGCTTGTTTTTTCAGCAGTTTTTAGCTCCGTCTCGAGCGGAACCTGGCTGCATTCAATACGATTTGTTTCAGTGCGACACGGATCCGCAGATTTTTTATTTCTTTGAGAAGTGGGCCAGTGAAGAAGCTTTTAAGACTCACAGCACGCAGCCGTTTCTCACTGAGTTCCGTAAGCGGTATCCGGAAATTCTAGAAGTCTCGAATCAGATTCTTTGGCTATCGCCCGTTCCTTAAAGGACCTCAAGGACTATCAACGTAGTTCGGGTACGGCGGAAGGTTGGATCGTCACGCGCGTGCCGTCTTCTTGAAGCATTACGAATTCACCCGATAGAGTTTGGCCATCCCAACTGGGGATAGATTCGAACACACCGTGCACGGCGTCGGTGCCGAATTCTGCATGCAACTCTTGCGGCAGTACAATCACTCCGCGTCTACCCACTAACGCTCTCGGAATAAAAATCTTTCCGCTATGGCGCAATTCGATTCGGCGCCAAGCAACCTCAGTCTTTTTTGGACACCGCTCCATGGCGGTAGCAGGCACTACTAGGACGAAGGCGATTAAGAGTAATAGGTAACGCACGCGAGGCAGTTACCATGTTTTGACGGCGAGGATCAAGTTACCTGTCCGGGACAGGTAACTGCCTGACTTCGCAGCGAGAACTTAGCCTGTATTACGCATGCCCGCAGCGATGCCATTGAAGGTAAGCATCAAAGCATCTAGCAGTGCATCCCGTTCTGGGCCTTCACTATGGTCCTCTGCACGCAAGCGCGAGAGCAACTCGATTTGCACCAGTCCAATCGGGTCGACGTACGGATTGCGAGCTTCGATAGAATGTCGGAGCGTTTCGTTGTCAGCGAGTAAGTGCCTTTTGCCGGTGAGTTTCAACACTGCGCGCACCGATCGCGCGTAATCTTGGCGAAGCTTTTCGCCGACATGCCGTAATTCTTCCGGCACCAGCCGTGACTCATACGCCTGTGCGACATCCATATCCGCCTTGGCGAGCACCATCTCCACCAAGTCAATGACGGTGCGAAAGAACGCCCACTTTTGGTACATCGTCTGCAACCGTTTGAGATTGCCTTTTTTCATCGCGTTCTCGAGTGCTGTGCCGACACCCAGCCAAGATGGCACCAAAAAGCGATTTTGCGTCCACGCAAAAATCCAAGGAATCGCGCGGAGCGAATCAAGCGAGCCTGATTTTTTTCGGCGCGCGGGGCGGCTGCCGATTTTTAGATTGCCTAGTTCCGCCAGAGGAGTGACAGCTTGGAAGTATTCGGAAAACTCATTGGTATTCGCGGTCTCTCTGTAAAACTTCATCGAATCGTCGGAGAGATTCTGCAGCAGTTGCATCCATTCCGCTTTTACTTTTTCCTGCTTGCTAAGCGAGCCTTGTAACGCACCAATGGCGTAGGTTTCCAATGTTCGCAGAGCGATACCTGCCAAACCAAACTCCGCTTGGATCATTTCCCCCTGCACGGTCACGCGAATTCGTCCGCGTAATGTGCCGGGAGGCTGGGCTTTGAGCGCCATTCGAACTGGGCCGCCACCGCGGCCGATTGTTCCGCCACGGCCATGAAAGAAAAGAATTTTTTTGTCGTGGCCTTGAGCAATATTCGTAAGCTTTTGCTGCGCGCGAAAAAGATTCCACGCAGATGCCAGACGTCCTCCGCTTTTAGCTGAATCGGAATAGCCCAACATAATTTGGAATTCGTCGGGCTTTGGAATCGGTGCATCTCCCTCCTGCAGAGCGAGCAATGCTTTCACAATTTCCGGTGCGGCCTCGAGATCTTCGATTGTTTCAAAGAGCGGTACGACCGGCAAACGACCTTCGCATCCGGCAAAGCGTTTCAGGAATTCCACCGACAGAATATCTGAGACTCCTCGGCACATAGAAATAATGTAGCTGCCAAGATCGTCAGCATCGATTTGCTGCGCGACCTGTAACGTCTGTAGAACTTCAATGGACTCGGGTGAGAGATTTTTAGGGAGAGTGTCCTTCACCGGCTGCATAGTGCGGAGTTTCTCAATCAAAGCTTCAATTCGCTCTGCTTCGTTCTTGTCCGAGAAGCCCTTAACTCCAAGCGATTCCATAATCTCATGTACTGCCTGAGTGTGTATCGACGATTCCTGCCGAATATCGAGTCGGTACAATCGCAAACCAAATGCCGCTAAGCGACGGAGGGAATCGAGCAAGTGGCCATTAGCGACGGAAGAAGCGCCGACTTCTTGCAGCGAACTCCAGCAAAGCAAAAGGGGTTCTCGGACTTCGGCATCGGATGCAGGCTTAGTCGAAAGTGTCTGCTTCGGATTTCTCAACGAGGCCCGGAAGAAATCCACTGTTTCTTCTAAGCGTCGCTCGACGGGTCTTAAAAGGTCTCGATAAGGTTCGCGGCTGTCCTTGCCGACTTTGGCCATGAGTTCATCGGATGCCTTGTGCAGGGAAAGTTCCGACATCAAAGCGCGGATGTCGCTCAAGAATAGGCTAGTACCGATCCGCTTAGAATGGCGGTGCGCTTCCAGCGTAGTCGTCGATTTCACATTGGGATTGCCGTCTCTATCGCCACCCATCCAGGTACCAAAGGTAAAGGGCGAGTAATCCGGCCTTTCGGGGAAATGCACGCCTCGAGGCAATTGGGTCTCGATCTCACGCAATGCTTGAGGCACCGACGTCCAAAGCGCTTGCTCGGCCACGACGTTGCCCAAGCGGGCCTCGTCGATAGGAGTGGGCTGAAGGCGACGGATTTCGTCGGTGAGCCAGATGCCGGTGATTTGGCGCCGGATGTTTTTCCATTCCTCGGCGACTTGCGCTTTATCGGCGTCACCATCGAGAACCGCGAGGCTGCGTTCAATCGAGTGGTACTTCTGCGAAACGGTCCAACGTGAAATTTCAGTCGGGTGGGCGGTGAGAACGAATTCAACCCCCAAATTCGCGAGTGTAGAATTGAGCTGAGTATTGCCAGCGGTTTTGGATAGCAATGCTAATTCGGCGGCAAAGGCAGAAGTCGTGGCCCGCTTATTATCCTTGCGGCGGCGAATGCGGTGATGCTGTTCAGCAGTGTTCGAGAGTACTAGGAAAATGGCAAACGCGCGCGTTAGCGTACGCAATTTCTCTACTGGCAAATGAGCAAGGCTCGGCGTTTTCTCCGTCGCCGTAGAACGCCTTCGCGCCTTGGAAGTGCGTCGCACTTTTTCCACCAGTTCTAAAAACTCTGGCCCCTCTTGTTCGGCGAGGACCTGGCCTAAAATAGAACCTAGCAACTTGATGTCGCGGCTTAACAATGGATGCGTCATAGCGGATGACTATACTTGCCAGAAGGTAACCGCTCAATGGCTAGGAATGTATGGGCGGGTCTTTAACAGGTCGGTAATTCGCACGACGTCTCGACGAGCTTTTTCTGTTAAATACTGAAACTCGATGCCCATGCCTTTGCGAACGTTGCCCACGTTTTCCTGGCGGATCCAGCGCACGATTCCCGAGCCTTCAATGGCAAGAATATCGCCTTCACTAAAGCGGATGTGAAACGAAAGACTCTTTCCGGGAGTCGTCTTGACTACATCTGTGTGTAAAAATAAACCCCCGCGGCCTAAGAGCACTTTGCTGTCGTCTATGGCTGTCGTGAGGCTGGAAAACGTAAGAGCTATTTGCTCCATCACTACGTTTGATGCGGGCACACTCCACCGGACTTCTCGAGGGGTGAGAATTCTACGAACGGCGTCGCCAATTTCATCAAGGTCAAAAGGTTTCCCAAGAATTGCTTCTGCTCCCAAATGGTAGGCCTCTTCTTTTGAAAGATCCGAGAAACCAGTAATCAGCATCACGACGGGAAAAGCGTAGTTGCTCGCTTTGAGGTTTTTCAGTAGTTCAACACCGTCGCCACCCGGCATGCGAATATCCGAAATCACCACATCTAGTGGTTCTCGTTTAGAAAGCTCAAAGGCTATCGTACCGTTCTCCGCTTGGAAAACCGTGCAGCCCAAACTTTGGAACTCGACGGCGAGTGGTTCGCGCAGATCGGGTTCGTCTTCGACGATCAATAGTCTTTTTCCAACTAGGCTATTCATTTGGGAATCTGCCCCCCGTGGCCGTGTCGTCGTGGCAGCGTGATCACAAAGCGAGTGTTGGGGGACGAGGTGTCCAGCTCCAACTTGCCGCCATGATTCTCGATTATACCTTTTGAAATGCTCAAACCAAGTCCAGTTCCTTTGCCTACTTCCTTGGTCGTAAAGAAGGGCTCCATGATGCGGCCGCGGATGTGGCCTTGGATTCCATTGCCACTATCAGTGATGCTTAGTTCCACCGAGGCGGCGGTGTGACGAAGCTCGAGGCGAACCCACTTCTTAGCCAGTTGGTGGACAGCGTCAAAGGAATTATTAAGCAGATTCAATACAACTTGGCCGATTTGGACAGGGCGGCATTCAATGGTTGGATTTCCTTCGAAACCGAGTAGCTCCATGGAGACAGAGTGAGATTCGAACCGGGTTTGGCAGAGAATCAGGGCGTCCTTGATCACGCTTTCCACGGTCACTACTTCGAACGGATCTTTTTCGCCTTCGCGGGCAAAGGTTCTTAGGCCCTTGATGATGCCGCCGATTCGCTTAGCGGTATCTGCAATCAGTTTGGATTCCTGACCGATCATCTCCGGAGTCAAAGTTCCTCGTTGCTGCAATCGTTCCAACTGGTTTGCCCGCACGGTGATGATGGCGAGCGGTGAATTGATCTCGTGCGCAATACCTCCGGCCATTTCGCCCAGCGCCGACATCTTGGCAGAATGCGCCAATAGTTTCTGATTGTCGGATAAAATGCGATTCATTTGCTCTAGTTCAGCTGATCTTGCTTCGGACAGTCTCGCCGCTTCGGCGACAGCTAAAATCTGAGGGCGCAACCGCACGAGCCAAATGCCGGTGGCTACCGATGCAACAGCAGTCAGCACTTTAATCAGACCCGACATCCAGTAGTCGGCGGACCACAGGTTCCAAACTTCCATAAAATGAGTGGCGCCGCATGCGGCGATGAAGCCGCCGAACGAAAGAACCATCGACGAAAAAGGAATTTTGATTTTGCGAATAAGCGCGTAAAGCGTGAGTGAGATGGAAACGTAAGCCAGTCCAATCAGCATGTCGGACACTACGTGTGTTGCGACGAGCGAAGTATTCCAAAGATAGCAGTGCCCGTGTGGCATGTATCCGGTCTGGCCAAAAAGAGAGTCGAGCCATTTGGTCATTTGCAGGAAGACTAGGCTGTCAACTTACCCCAGTCAAAGGACTGAACTGAGGATAACAGCTAAGCCGTGCAGGGCACGACTTGTCGAACGGCCATTCGACAAATGGTTGTGATGCGGAATGCCACACAATCGTTGTCAGGTTGGAATTGTGCTGCCCATCCCTTCCGCTATTGACCTTAAAAACTATCCTAACTCGTCGGCAGGATGATCTTGATATTTATGCGCGATTCGCAACGAATCGAGCCAGAAAATACTTAGTCGTCGATAAACCGCCGAAATGGCCCCCGTCTTGCAATCCTAGCCAGCGAGTAATTTTTAAGAAGGAAAAAAAATGATCATTTCAAAAACGAATCTCATGTTGTTAGGCGCATTAGCACTTTCAGTCGTATCGCCGGCACTTATTGCCGACGTTGCTGCCAGAGTGAATGAACCACAAAATATTTCAACATCGGCAATCCCGGGAGAGCGCACTGATTCGTCGCTATTCGTAACTGCGGGGCCAGGGTTAGCGACCTATAACGGGAACATTGGCTGGTCGATAAATTTTGGAGTGCTGTCGCAACTAGGCGGCAATCGAAACCTGTTTTACGGGTTAGATGGCGCCATCAACTTCTGGAGTTTCTCCAGCAATTCTGCACCGGTGGCTCAATTCTCCTCGGGTGCAACGGGCATTCAGCTGCTGCCGACGATGGTCTATCGATTCGAAGTTTCGATGCCCTGGTTGTTTCCCTACATCGGATTATCTGTTGGACCCAATATCTATCGTGAGAAACAAACCGTTTCGGGAAATACCGACACGAAATCGGATGTTTTTCTCGAAGTGCTATTTCGCCCTGGATTCTTTACCAAGCTGACCAAAACAGTTTCGCTGCAAGTAGAACCTAAGTTCGGAATCTTGCGATCTGAATTTATCTTTCTGCCGCAAGCTAACGCAGTGTTTGCCCTGTAAGCGTCTGCCTGATTTCACCTCATTGCCTGTCTTGGACGGGTAATGAGGTGTATCCCTGTCTCGGACAAATCTCTACGCACTGTGATATAGCCCCGCCATGCATGTCGCCGGTTTTTTGTTCGCCCTGTTGCTCCTTTGTTTCGAGGTGTCGTTTGCCGCGCCTCGCTTTGCCTTTGAGACCACACCCTACGTCAGCCCCCGAAATAGTGGACTAATCGAAGAAGCGTTCCAGGCAGCGGTGCGGGATGTGGCGGCCTTACCTCCCCGAACTGGCAATCCATACCGCTCACGATTAGACAGGGTGGTTCAAGTTCAACTCACGACCCCGTGGTCCGTGAACAGGTTTTGGCTAACCTAGATTCCGACGGCTTTACGGCGACCGTTGAAGGGACTGGCCACCTGGTCACTATCATCTTTGTCCTGACCGACCAGCTGTTTTGGGATTCTGATGCAGGCAAGCAGCGCCCAGACGGCTATGTGCGATTGGTAAATTTGCTCGCGCACGAAATCTACGGCAATCTGCCGAGTCACCTCAGATTGAGACTTGGCTCCCCTCCAAAGGCGAGTCAGGAAGTTCGGGTAAAAGAGGAGTTATTTGCGTTTCAAGCAGGCATCGATTTTTTGGAGAGATATCGGAAGTCCGACATTATGGCCCCCAGTCTGGCCAAGCAGGTGGAAGAGGCGATCGCGCGCGACAAAGTGAAAATGAAAACCTGGTCTGATCCAGGTTGCCCCGCTCAAACTATCCGACAGGCGCGAGCGAAGAAAAAAAGCTAGAATAATTCGGCGATGAAGTACTCCTTTGAATTTTCTATTCTCCTGGCAGCAGTGACTCTATCGGGGATCTGCTATTTCTATTACACTCTGATTCGACATTTCTACGATTGGGATTTACGCAAAAAAGCTGAGAAGCTTCGTAAAGACTAGTAGCCAGTCGCATTTTTTCGGTTGGGGTGGGGGATGAGAAAGTTTGCAGTCTGTTTCTGTTTTTCGCTGTTCTGTTCAGTTGCAACACACGCAGCAACCGTCCGCGCTGGCACAAGATGTCCGCATTCGAAGTTGGAATCTTGTCGCTGGGAGATCAACGCCGAAATACGTGGCCCGTCCGCATCGCCCGAGTTCGTCGTAACGTGGGAGAAGGCTGTGCTTAGTCGCCATCGCGAGAAGCCGCTTGCCACAACTCTGAGCTGCAATGTGGATCGTAGCTTTGTCGACGAAATCGGATACATCCATGTCTGGTTGGATGGTTCGGAAGAGCCTTGCGATCCCACGAAAACAGATCCGAAAGAGTGCGGAGTATCCTTCTTGCTGGATGATCCAAAAGATCAGTTTTCAGCCCAAGGTTTTAAGGTAAAAGCGCCGGCCGGAAAAAAGCTGCAGAAAGTCGAACACTTTAGCGCCCTCCATTTGCAATGCGGAGATTTTGCTAAGAAAGATTTCGCGCGCTATCGCTGGAATGCCAAAGTCGGATGGAAACGCGGTCGCGGAACCTATTCTTCCAATAAGCCGGTGACCGTCGATACAGCTACGGAATAACGCCTCGTAAACCGCCTCGAGTTTCCCGCGGCTGCGGACTATGGCAGCAGTACAAATTCACTCCTGGCTGCGGCAAAGCCGATGCATCGCTTGTGTTAGTCGGCGAGCAACCAGGTGATGAAGAAGAGAAAGCCGGATTGCCTTTTGTGGGCCCCGCAGGGCAGCCGTATTCACAAACGCGCGGACCGCGGACTCCCTCTTGGGTGCGTTCAGATCTGAAGTCTCCTTTCTGAGAATGAGAGCGATCTACGGTCGATAACAACGTCGATTCTAGCTCGGTCCTCGTCGATACGATGTGGCACGCAGTTTGCTCTCCCAGTGGTATCGAACAAGATTCGAAATTTTCAAACGAGGTAAAAAATGCGGTTCATACCGGTCTTAATGTTGGCAGTAGGAATGTTAGTAGTCGGATGCGGCGGTGAAAAAGACGGCGCAGAAAACGGCATGGGCAATAGCAATGCGGTCGTAAATGGAAAGCCTGCTTCAGAGTTTTTTACACAGTTTTTGGCTAAGAAATATACTTACATCGACACCCAACGCGGCGACCAAGGAGAGTTTTACTCCGAAGTTACGTTTGAAATGGACGCAATTGCATCGCGGAACGGAAATCCGATCATTGCTGATGGAGTTTTGTTTCTGAATACGAATGGAACCTACCGTTTTGTTTATCGCGAGTACGAAAAAGATCGAGGAGTGAAGATCTTTCTCGGCAAGAAATCCGTAACCGGAAAATATCAGGTCGCCGGCACCAGACTCCAGCTGGCGGGATTAGGGGAAGTGAATGGCGGAACTTACAACAGCTATCAAGCTCTCTATCTTTCTTTCAGCACGGACATCCTCTCTGCGGGTCTAAGTGGTGAAAATGCTATCGGCATTCGTTCTATCAGCCGTCGGTCTGCTCAAGAAGAATCGAATTCCGACATGCCGACCAATCAATTCAATTTCGAAGACCAAAAACAACGCGGCACATTCAACGAACTTTCGCAGTAACGTTTTACTTTTGAGAGCCGGAGGAGGGCGCTGCTTTCCTCCGGCAGCCTCAACTGGTGATGTGTTACTTTGGTTGCTTTTGCGATCGCGCTGTGGAAAACAAGGCGGGTGCGCCACGGCTCGTCGCAACCTCCAGTTCCTTCTACAACGCTTTCCGAAAGAATCGGGATTCGTTTGCCCGCTGCCGTTCCACAAAATCCGCAGCTCCAATGGCTTGCTGATTCCAACATCATCCCGCTGATCAGGTATCACAACAACGGTCTCATCACCGGTGCTAACGACGCGTTTTTGCAGATGGTGGGTTACACGCGGCAGGAACTTGAAGAGGGCAAAATCAGTTGGCGTGAGATGACTCCTCCGGAGTGGCGACAAGTGGATATCGACGCTCTTGAGAAGTTGCGGACCGAGGGCGTGATGGCGCCGGTCGAAAAACAATACATCCGCAAAGACGGCAAACGAATCTGGGTGCGCCTACAGGGAACGACTTTTGATTGCCCTGCCGAAGAAGGCATCTCGTACATTCAGGACATCACAGAACAGCGCGTAGCAGAGCACGAAAAGCTCGAAGCCAAGCGCGCCCTAGCCGAGAATCAAACACAGTTAAGGCTACACGAAGAGCGTCTGTCCATGGCCATTCGTCACGCGCGGGTCGGTTTTTATGATTGGGACATCCCGAATAATCGCTTGGTGTTTAGCGATCAAATGATGAGGGATTGGGGAATCGAGAGCAGAAACACGGTTGAAACTCTCGAATCAGCGCTCGATCTCATTCACCCCGATGATAGAGAGAATGTGCGCCGCGAGATTGCTCACGCTGTAGATGCTCACCGGCCCTACCACATCGAGTATCGGGTCATGCATCCAGATGGAAATGTGGTGTGGGTAGATGTTCACGGCAGTGTGATTTACGACGAGCAAAGCAATCCGATGCGATTTTTTGGCACCTCGATCGATATCACTGCGCGCAAGGAGCAGGACGATAAGATTCGCAAAGCAGCTGCTTCCGTATTTAACGAACGGGAGAATTTTCGCAGTCTCTTTAAACAAACTCCGGAGATGGTTTGCATTCTAAGCGGACCAGAACACGTGTTTGAATTTGTGAATGAAGCGCATATTCGCGCGCTGGGATTTGATGCGACCGGATTGCCAGTGAGAGTTGCACAGCCCGAGTCCGTCGAGGTGCACGGAATTCTCGACGAGGTGTATCGCACCGGTGTCACCGCGGAATTACGCGAGATCCCAATTACGCTCACCGATCGCCTTCGTTATTTTAACCTGACCTATTCGGCCCGTCGGGATCAGCAGGGCGTGATTAGCGGCATCATGATCCTGGGCGTGGAAATCTCCGGTGAGATCAAGTTGCGCGACGAGCTAGCTCGCGCCACGCAGCACGCGCAGGAAAACGTCGAGAAACTCAATACGGTCGTGCACCACTTAAGTGAAGGTGTGTTTTTTGGCGACCATGCGGGCAATTTACTTTTGATGAATTCCGAAGCGCTACGAATCCATGGATTCGCGGCGATGGAAGATATGAAAAAGCAGGTGCGAGAGTATCCCGACCTGTTCACCTTAAAGACTGCAGAAGGCGAAGATATTCCCGTTGCAAAGTGGCCCATTTGTCGGGCGATTCACGGCGATAAATTTACGGATTTTGAAGTAGAGTTAATTCGCAACGACACCGGCAAGCGTGCCTTTGTGAGTTATGGCGGAACACCCGTTTTTGACGAAAACGGCGCGTTCTTGCTCGCGGTGCTGACGATTCGGGACATCACCGAACGGAAAATTACAGAGCAGGCCTTGAGAGAAGCCGTGCGCTCTCGCGATGATTTCTTATCAATCGCCTCGCACGAACTAAAAACTCCCATCACCTCACTCAAGCTACAGGCGCAGATTGCGCGCCGTAGTTACCAGAGTGGTCGAGAGACTTATCAGCCCGCGCAGGTGGATCAGATTATGGCGTTGATCGAGCGCCAAGCCGATCGATTGAATCGATTAGTCGACGATATGCTCGATATCGCACACATTCGTTCGGGACGTTTGAATGTCCTGAAAGAAACAGTGCGACTGGATAAAGTCGTAGCCGAAGTTGTTGAACGCTTTGGTGCCATATTAAAACAGGCCGGCAGTACGGTTTCATTTGATTCGCAAGCAGCTTTGGAAGGGAATTGGGATCGCGTGCGTTTGGAGCAAGTGGTAACGAACCTTCTCACCAATGCCATGCGCTACGGCAATAAGAAGCCAGTGCAGGTAGTTCTGTCCAAATCTTCCAAGACTCCGAGCGCCGCTCGTTTAGAAGTAAGAGATTTGGGCATGGGAATTTCCGCCGATTCGAGGGATCGCATTTTCAATCGCTTCGAACGCGACGTGAACAACAACGAGGTGAGCGGCTTAGGCCTTGGTCTTTTCATCGCTCGCCAGATTGTCGAAGCACACGGAGGCCAGATTTGGGCAGAGAGCCCGGGTTTCAATCAGGGCAGCACTTTTGTCGTCGAACTTCCGCTAGCGTAACTGCCTAGAATCGTACAGTCGCGCCGAGTACAAGGTAGTGCACCCAAGCAAACGTATCGACCGTTGAATTTCTTGCACCGCCCTCTACCGTCCGATACCCGGCGGATAAGTCGTAGTTTGGCGCTGCTTGCCAACCGACTTGTAGGGTTCCGTCAAAAGCTCGTCCTTGTGGCGCGGCTAGACCATCGAGATCAAAAAGCAGATACCAATCTTCGCCGGCCTGATATTTTGCCGCGAAATTGAGCAATGGCACAAACCCCACGTTTGAGCTGCGTCCATTCGTCGTGCCCTGGGTCAACGTAATCTCAGCATCGCGAATTTTTCCGGTGAATCCAACTTTTAGCTGCCACGATTCTCCCCGGTAGAAAAGGTAGCGATATGTCAGACGATAGGAATTGAATTTGTAGTTCGCTTCGACCGGAGAATTCGTTGTAAAAGTCTGACCTGCGAAGTCTACATTCTGGGCGAACGTTGTCGATGCCGTTACTGATAGCGGAGCCACCAAAGCTCTTAGCTCGTGTCGCTCATTCCAACCATAGCTAGCGTAGAGCCGTCCGCGTAAGAATGGCCCAGATGCAATATCGGAAATACTAAACGGGGTGCCGGTGTCGGGCGGAATGCGAACATCATTTCGGGTCTGCCAGGTCGGCCCGGCCTCGAGAGAAAGCGAGAATGCTGCTAGAGCTTCGGTTGAGATCAACGCCAGCAGAGCAATCACACAGAGCAGTCTGTCCATAGGATCTATTCAAACACGAAATAGGTCACTGTGGTAGAAACCGCGCCTGGTAAACTAGGTATCCTGGTTCGAAAAAACAGCCAGAATCGAGTATTAGTAAAGCCTGTAGTGATGCCGAGGAGTGAATAGAAGTGAAACAGTTTTTAACGCTTTTGGTTGTGCTTGCTAGCGTCGCTGGCCCGTCCGCGTTGTTTGCCGATGACTTAAGGGCTCGCGAAGCCGATCTCAAAAAGCGGATCGATAAGGTCACCGAAAAAGAGCAGCAACTATTAGAAAAAGAAAAACTGCTTGAAGACGAAATCGCCGACGATGAAATCGCTCCTTATCGCATTCGGTATGGCGCCCACATTGGAATTAGTTTGGCCAACGCGGTTACCGAACCGCCGCAGAATTCTTCCAATCGCAGCGGGCTGACTCTGGGCTTGAAGGCGAATAAGGCGGTCATCGCTGGCTTGCTCTCCGTCCAAACCGAATTTAACTATGTACAGAAAGGCGCACAGAACAGTCACTTCGGATCTCCGGGTGCTGTGAAAGCGGACTACATCGAGATTCCTGTCTTAGCGAAAGTGGAATTGATGTTGCCGCGATTTCGTCCCTTCGCCGTTATCGGACCTGGCTTTGCGTTTGCGCTTACAAAAAGTGTCGAGAGTGTTGCTGGAGTGGGCGGTACGAATTTGCGTCCAGTCGACTTCACCGGATCGATTGGTGTTGGTTGCGCCATTCTTAGCGGCAAGAGACTCGATTCTTCTCAGTGGACTATCGAAGGCCGTTTCACGAATAGCTTCGTAAATCTCACCCCTGATCATGGGAACTGGAAGAACAGTGTTTTTCAGATCCTAGTTGGTATTCAGTTGTAGATGTCCTCTCCAAAATGAAGAGCGCGAACGTTGGCGCCGAAAAGCGAGCTCTAGTTACCTGTCCCGGACAGGTAATTTAAGGGTACTTACCTTGCTTTGGTCGTTCGGGTGTTTTAAGCACAGCTGTCGTTTTTTAAAGGAGCCCCCATGAAAAAGTTGTCTCTAATCGGTCTGATCCTTCTAAGCGGTTGCGCCACGGTGCAATCCAGTCACGTCGCCACCCCGTCCAAATCTTCGAGGGGCGATTTAAAGGATGCGGCTACCAAGTTGGGAGTCATCGTGAGCGGTGAGGAAGACGCATCGTTGGCCAGTGGTCATTTCGGCTTCATGAACTTCACTTTCGAGAATGAGTCGGATAGTTGGATCACGATCAAAAAAGTAAATATCGATTTCGAAGATCCGATCCTGAATAAGGAAGTGGGATTCCCTGTTGGGTCGCAGATCGGTGCGTGGGCAAAAGCTGTCCAAGAAAAAAATGCGGTGATGGCATCTAACAGCGCGATGGTATTCGGCGCCATCGCACTCGCTGGCGGAGTGACGAGTGCTGTCGCTGGTGATCGCGATGTGCGAACGGCAGGTGCGATCGGCGCAGTGGGTGCGACCACGATGATGACCGCATCTGCCATCAGCGCAGCAGCTAATCACGACAAGCTCTCTCGCGCGGTTCCAGAGTCGCATTTACTCTCTGGAACGTTTGATATTCCCCCTGGCCTTCACACCAAGAAGTTTCTGCTGATTTACACTAAGCGCCCCTACGCGATTCCTTTTGTGGAATACATGACGATCCACTACGAGACATCCGATGGGAAATCGGAAACGGTGACACTGCCGTTCCGCCGACGTTCCTTTGCGTCCAACTGGCAGGCGTTTCACCGCGGTCGCTATGTCGGTGAACGCGGCGATCAATTGAAATCCGCATCGCTCGCGCAGTAGATTATTATTTGAAACGCCGCTCCCTTGATGTGGAAGGGGTCGTGGACTTGAGCGAACCAATCCCCTAGGTCCGACTTCACCGATGTGCTGGCGTGAGCAGCAGGTTTATATCGACTATTTCTTTAAACTAGTCGACGGAGTTCCTTTGCGAAGGCTTCGATTTCTGACTGCGTCGTGTGAAAAGAAGTCATGAGTCGCACTTCATGAAGCGCAGAATCCCATTCGTAGAAGAATGTGTGTTTCTGAAGCTGTGAAATCACATCGGCCGGTAGAATTGCGAAGACCGCATTTGCTTCCACTGGTCGTGTGATTTTGATTCCAGAAATCGGTCGGAGTTCTTTTTCCAGTAAGCGCGCCATCTGATTCGCGTGCTGCGCATTTCGCAACCACAGATCATCGGTGAAGAGCGCATCAAACTGCGCAGAGAGAAACCGCATTTTCGACGGCAGTTGCATCGCTTGCTTACGGAGGTAAGGGAAAGCTTGTCCCAATCCCGGACGCAAGAACACGACTGCCTCAGCGCACATCAAACCATTCTTAGTGCCGCCAAAGCTGATGACATCCACGCCTTCGGTCATCTCTTTTAAGCTGACATCTAAAGCCGCTGCGGCATTGGCAATCCGGGCGCCGTCCATGTGGACATAAAGTTTATGCTTACGCGCGAACGTGCAGATATTGCGAATCTCGTTGATTGAATAAACCGTTCCAAACTCTGTAGTCTGAGTAATGGAAATAATCTTAGGCTCTGTACGATGCGGCGCCATCGCCAAGTGATCGAGGATTACTCGCTCGGCCTGTTCCAAGCTTTCCGCGTTCCATTTGCCATCTTGGTGGGGGAAGGAAATGAGCTTGCAGCCAGTCATTGCCTCAGGCGCACCACATTCATCGGTATTAATATGAGCGCAACTGGTGCAGAGAACTGCCTGGTGAGGCCGCGCCAAGGTCTGGATGCTCAACACATTCGCAGCGGTCCCATTAAACACAAAGAAAATATCCGCCTGCGACCCAAACACCGCCCGCATTTTCTCAACGGCTCGCGCGGTATACGCGTCATCGCCGTAAGCATGCGCAGCCCCTGAATTGGCCCGCACAATCGCCTGCATCACATCCGGATGCACTCCGTAGTGGTTGTCACTGCCAAAGCTAATCTCTTCACTCATGCTTCACCGATATCACACCCAAAAGGTGCCCATCTACTTTTCGGCCGAAAAAGAGCAGGGTGTCCCCGCATCCCACCCAGTCTTGCCGGTTCGGCTGCGGAGCGCTTTGTTGTCGCAATGCCAAGACAAGCCTTGTTCCGATGCTCTCAACGCCCGTACCACGTAACCAACCGGTCCAATAATAAGGAATGGTTCTACATCCCGATCCAGGAGACCTGGAGGATATTTTGCGAACTTCTTTCGTTATGTACGGAGAGGTATCAGTTGCAGGTATACGCGTTCGTTTTGATGTCAAACCACTACCACATGGTAGTTCGGACCCCTCTCATGAACTTAGACGTTGTTCTTAGATATTTTCAGACTGAAGCGGCCAGACAAATTCAAAAAGCCGCAGGTCGTATCAATCACGTTTTTGGAACTCGATATAAGTGGAGCTACCTGCCCAATGCTGCTGCCGTGGCCTGCGCTTATAAGTACGTCCTTCGTAACCCCGTGCGTGCGGGTTTATCCAGGTGTGTAGAGGATTATCAATTCAGCACGATAATTCCAAAACTCGAATTACCGTCGGTCTGTGGAGTTTCCGCTGACTGGTCGCTGGTTCCCAAAGCGGATCGGGAACGCTCGAAATGGCTTAATGAGCCCACTAGCAAAGAATCGGATATGTTGATCGGCCAAGCACTGAGACGTGCGCATTTTAAATTCTCTGATGGAAATGATGTTGTGCGAGCGGTTCGGAGGTTAGAGCAAGAATATGGCTTTGGGACACCCTGCTCCTTTTCGGCCGAAAAGTAGATGGGCACCATTTAATCGCGGCGGGCTTCGATGATGACTGCTTCGGCATAGGCGGCGTTGGATTCAAAGGCGTCGCGCGGGTATCCGTAGGCAGCTAGTACGTCGGCCGCTGGGACTTTTAGGAAATCACAAATCTGAAAAACCTCGTGAAGGCGGGCCCATTTGGTGCCATCTAAAACCTGCGCCAATCGGTCGCGAGTCCAACCTAATGCCTGTTGGAGTTTAGGAATCGTCGATTCCGATCCCTCTACCAAAAACGACAAAGTGGAGCTGCCCAAAGCCAACGCTTGCTCGTCGGTAATCACGCGAGTCGTAGGTGCAGCCTCTCTACTGAACCCGTTGATTCCTAGGAACACGAATGCGTTATCGTAATGGGAAATCCAAGAAGCCTCGCTTGTTTTGGAACCTCGCAGAAGCTGCACAAATGCAGCAGAAATTCCTAGTTCTTTGGCGACTGCTCCATTCTTGATGCCCTTTTTTCGCATCACGCGGTCCATTCGCTCAGATGCACCTTCAGCACCCGTAGGTAAACTCCATGCACTTAATAGGTCGTCGGCATCAGTCCCTAATACTTGTGCTAGATCGCGTCCCAAAGACGACGACCAAATCGGTTGAACCCCCATGCAGAATGAATTGAGTGTGTCGCGAGAAATTCCTACGTGCCTCGCGATCGCTGCCATCGATTTTCCAGATTCCGAAATCAGGCGATTGAGCAGGAGTACGCCTTCCAAATTTCTGTAAGCCGCTATCGAGCTTTCTTGCAGCTTCGCTAAACCATCATGCAATCGATTCGCTAGGTGATCGATGCTCTCACTGAGCTCTTTGAGGTCTTGCGATTGTTCCGGAGAAATTTCCGCGTCTAGTCCGGCAATGAATCGCTCCTGATCGAGCACTTCTTCCACAAGGTAAGCGTAAACCCGGGTCAGAGGCTGGATTCTCGAGAGTTCGATTTGGTATTCGGCAACCTGGGGGCGATTCACGTCGGGCCCCGTCTTCGGCAAGAGCGAGAGTTCTTTTTCGAGGAATTTTTTCCGGCTATCGAGACTTCGCAAGTCCTTTATGTCTGCTGCAGTGAGTATTCCCTTTGATCGACGAACAACCAGCGACTGGAGCGCATGGGAATAGAGCCCCAGCACGCACTCCGAAAAAGAAGTGCCTTTCTGGTCCGAGGAGCCCATGGCTAAAGGGTTCCCAGCCAGGAAGATGACTATGGCCAGTTTTAAATGCACGTGCAGGCTATACCCCTGTAGCGGCCTCAGGTCCAGTTTTGGAGATGAAACAAACTCGATTCTTTGACTCAAATAGCGAGTTGGGGTTAGGTGATTTTGGTATTGATTTTTACTGGGTGGGGGAATGAAAACTAATAATTTTAAACGTTTATCTCTAGCGATCTTGTGTTCCGTGGTTGTCGTAACCTCTGGATCTTGCGCAAAAAAAGCTGTCTTGGAATCAAATGGAGCGGTGAAAACAGGAACTCGTTCTGCACTCCTTAATATATGGAGCGGCGGTTATGGCGGAGTGCCTGCCTGGGACCAAGTTAAGGTCGAGGAGTTTCCAGCAGCTTTCGATGTGGCCATTGCGGAAGCCTCTCAGGATATCCAAAACATCGCCAACAATCCAGAGTCCCCGACTTTTGGAAACACCTTCATCGCCATGGAAAAAGCGGGTCCTTCTCTGACCCGCTTAATGTCCATCTTCGGCGTGCACACTTCGAACTTAAATGTTGGCCCTATGGAAGCCATCGAAGCAGAGGTCAATCCTAAGCTTTCGGCTTATTCCGACAGCATTACGCAGAACTCAAAACTCTTTGCCCGCATCGAGTTTATTCACAATCACTCCGAAGGATTGGGCGGACCTGAGAAGCGTTTGGTGGAGAACACCTACAAATCGTTCAAACGATCTGGCGCAATGCTAAATGCCGACCAGAAAAAACGTCTCTCTGAAATCAATCAAAAGCTGAGCGAAATCGAAACCAAGTTTGCTCAGAACGTTTTGGCTGACGAGAAAGAACTCGTTACCTGGATTGATAACGAGTCCGACCTCGCAGGCATGGATGAAGGCACCATCAGCGGCTATGCAGCTGCTGCCCACAAATTGGGCCGTCCCGGCAAATGGGCAATTCGCAATACTCGTTCGGCGATGGAGCCGTTCTTGGAGTTTGGCGAAAACCGCGCCCTTCGCGAAAAAGTTTGGAAGACTTTCTATAGCCGCGGCGACAACGGCGATGCGAAAGACAACAACGCAAATATTTCCCAAGTCATTGCCCTTCGCACCGAGCGCGCAAAACTCTTGGGGTATGAATCGCATGCGCACCTAGTGTTAGAGCCGCGCATGGCGAAGAACCCCGAAACTGCCATGGACCTGATGATGAAGGTATGGCCTAAAGCAGTTCAGCGCGTGAAAGAAGAAGTCGCTGACATGCAAAAAGTCGCCAAAGACGAAGGCCAAGACATCACGATCGAAGGTTGGGATTATCGTTTTTACGCCGAGAAAGTGCGTAACGAGAAATTCGCTCTCGATTCCAAAGAAATCCGTCAGTACCTGCAACTCGAAAAACTCGTAGAAGCAGCTCACTGGATGGCCGGCCAAGTATTTGGCTTTACCTTCACTCGCGTTACGGACGTTACCGTGTTCCACGAAGACGTTCGCGTTTACAAAGTGACCAATGCGGATGGCGATGAAGTAGGCCTGTGGTACTTCGATCCTTTCGCTCGCGACGGTAAACGTAGCGGCGCCTGGATGACCGATTACCGTGCGCAAAACAATATGGATGGCAAATGGGTCACCCCGATTGTTTCCAATAACTCCAATTTCACTAAAACCGACGACGGCAATCCGATCCTCGTGAACTGGGATGACGGCGTAACGCTGTTCCACGAATTCGGCCACGCATTGCATGGCTTGTCTTCGCGTGTAACTTATCCATCGCAAGCTGGAACAAGCGTGGCTCGCGACTACGTCGAATTCCCTTCGCAATTGTTGGAGCATTGGTTCCCAACAGAGGAAGTTCTCTCTCGTTTTGCTCGTCACTACAAAACCGGCAAGCCGATGCCTAAGGAGCTTCTGAAGAAGATCAAGGATGCTTCGACCTTCAACAAAGGCTTCGACACCGTCGAATACTTGGCGGCCGCCTTGGTCGACATGAAGTTGCACTTAGCAAAGAGCACGGACGATGCACGGAAGTTTGAAAAAGAAACGCTAAAGGCTTTGGGCATGCCCAAGGAAATCGTCATGCGTCACCGCTTGCCGCAATTCCTACACGTCTTCAGTGGTGGCTATGAGTCGGGCTACTATAGCTACTTGTGGTCGGATTCTTTGACGGCTGATGCAGCTGATTACTTCGTCGAACAGCCTGGAGGCTATTACGATAAAGCTGCAGCTAAGTCGCTTATCAAGCACGTCTTCTCAGTGGGAGACACGATTGATCCTGCAGAAGGATTCCGTGAATTTCGCGGTAGAGACGTCGATACGAAGGCCTTGCTCCGCAAGCGCGGCTTTCCTACCGAGTAATTCATATAAGTAATTTATATTAAGAGGCGAAGCGCTTACTTCAAGCGCTTCGCCTCTTCTAATACATCGTTCAAGCGATTATCTCCAAAAAGGTGCCAGTCTCCTTCACGGCCGCTACCTTTGCGGCCGTGAGGGAGACTGACACCACTCGTGGTATTAGGTGGGGATGGAAGTGTTTTTTGAGGGGTTTTTGTTGCAGGCGAGTTTGATCCTCGCTTTGGGCGCGCAGAATCTGTTTGTTTTGGATGCAGGTCTGAAGCGACAGCGCCCGCTTTTGGTCGCGAGCCTGTGTTCGGTTTGCGATCTGCTCCTTATTCTATTGGGAGTTTTAGGAGCTGCGACCGTCTTCGTTCAATACCCACTGCTGAAAATCACATTCGGATTATTGGGCTGCGCATTTCTGCTGTACTACGGAGTTCTCAAAATGCGCGAGGCATGGAATCCAGGGCCGGTTGTAGATACCACGATGGTCGCGCACACTTTGAAGCAAACGGTGTTGGCGGCGCTAGGATTTAGTCTGCTCAATCCCCACGTCTATTTAGATACGGTAGTTCTCATTGGCGGCTACTCGTCGCAATTTGAGTTTTGGCGGCAACGATTGGCTTTTGGTTTGGGGGCAGGGGCGTGCTCGATACTTTGGTTCTTTGGCCTAGCACTCGTCGCGGCGTCGTTTAGTCGACTGCTCCACAATCCCCGCGCGATGCGAGTGGTTTCGCTCGTGTCGGGAGTGATTCTCTTATCGCTAGCGTTTATTCTTGGTCGGGATGTTTTGAGTTGGATCTAGAGACGGCTATTTCTTCATCAGGCCCATGCGTTTTTTCGTCGGTACAGGCTGAGCAAAGAGGCTGTTGATCTTCGACATCTCTTGGTAAGTCGGCTTCGCTCTTTGTTCGCGATCGCTGCGAAGTGCTTCTGATTCGCGGGCATCTTGCGCGCTGCGGGTGTTGGCCATGTTTTCAGACAGGCCTTGGTATCGCGGTGCCGGCTGAGAGAATTGAGGGGCTTGGATTTGCGGCATTTGAGGCGGTTGAAAGGGACTCACTTCCGCGTGAGCGTTCAAACCAACTAAAACCGTAACGGCTAAAATCTGTTTTATGCCAAACATCTGCGCCTCCCCTTTACCGGTGAGACCAGATTGCAGCTCCTGTGCCAATTTGGCTAGCCTAGAAAAACGGCTAAACCAGCGGTAATGGCGACGAAACTCGTCCTTTCTTGATCAAAAAGCGCCGTTGAAGTAAAAGCCCGGCACTGATGAATTTTCGGCCACATCTGCTGCGACTGCTCGTTCTTTGGATCGCGCTGTGCCCGCCTGTTCTGGCCACCCAGCCAAAGTGTTCTGAGAAGGTTCTTCATCCCCAAGGCACCATCGCCGGCAAAATCGCAGAGATTCACGCCTTCAAAGGCACCTTTGAACATCTCCATCCACTAGATCCCACGTCGATTGCGATTCAGTTTCCATCTCACTACCAGCGCATTCTTCGTCTTTTTCGCGATCGTCCCAGTCACTTGATGGGAATCAACAACGGCTTGCCGCCCAAGCTGGGAGCGCCGATGGGCAGAATCTTTTCTAATATCCATCGCTACGCCAATGAGATCGGCGAAGATCTGGGCTACATCGTCGACAGTCTTCCTATTGATTATTACGCGCGGCCGTTGCTGCAAGATTACGTCGCTCGATTTCGCGCGCCCGCTACCAAACTTTCAGACAGGACCGACGCATTTGATCCCGATAGCGCACAGCAACTCCAAGACATCACTCGTTACGGAAAGAGCATTGTCTGTTCGCTGTGGGCGGAGCTGCGACTCTCCTTGCGGATCGGATATCTCAGTCGAGTGAATGTCACCGTGAGGCAATTGGTGCGCGATGGCGTGATTCAAAACAACGGCGGCTTTCTCAATGAGTATTACGATCAAGAGATCGATCATTTTTGGTTTCCGCGTGAACTGAATAAGAAGCGTCCTTACGCTGTCGCGATTGGCGAGACCAAAGTCTTTGATGTTCCCTTCACTTGCAAGCATTCGAACGCCCAAAAAGTGATGCATCAATTTCGCCGCTATCTCAACATCGCATCCGTGGTCGGTGCCCAACTCGGACTGCCGCCGCAAATTAATTATTTTTTCGTGGCTGGCGTTGATACCGGGCAAATGGAGAAGATGCAGAGAATAGCGACGGAATTTAATGATTCGTTAGCGGGCGTGGATGTGACCAAGCGCTCACCAGTCGAAGTACGAATTTTCGGACATTACGAGGGAGATGAGCCTCCGTTCGAGCCGGTGGTTATTTCGAACTAGCTTTCCTCCGCAATTTAACGGTGGCCTAGAAGTTTTCGGCCCATTCGGGGATCTCGATTCTCAGTTAGAAAAGCAATATCCCCTGCCGCCAACTTGAATTGAACTTTGTTGTGGGAGTTTTGCATCAGCTAATTAGAATCCATCAGCTCAATTCGCAGGTGTGGCTGCGGGTGCTTAGGTTCATGAGGGACGGAAGTAACCATAGCTCTTCCTTCAATTCCAGCATTGATTCCGCCTATACCGTCCATAGCCTCCTCCTATTGGACCGCCTTACCGGCCCTCGCTAACTTGGACTCAACAAATTAAGGGGAGGGTAAATGCGTTTTCTTTCATTCATGTTGGTAATCAGTTCTTTGGGATTTGCGGCAGACAAGGTGCTTGTCGACGATACATTCAAAGCCACGTTTTCGGATTACGGTCGATTGAAGGACTATCTCAGCTGCAAGCCAGGGCACCAGGGCGGCTATGCCACGCCAGATGCGATTGTCTTGAATGCAGGGGCCGTCGCCTTGGGATTCTATCCTGGGCAGAGAAATTTCTTAGCTTTTAGCAACGAATCGATGGCCACCGAATCGCGCAAAGGTTCACGCCCTCGTCCTTATTCCGTCGGCTGTGAGCCGGCGATGAAGAAGTTGGTGAAGGCGATTGAGTCCCAATCGACGATAGAGCTGCAGGTCCATCGCATGCTTCGAGTTTCGCCTAATACACTTTCTCGGGCCTATCGTAATCGCGCTGGCGACGTGCAGTCGGTCTCCTATTTTCAAGCCGAGCATTACTACGAAACCTACGAGTTTAAGCTCGCAGGTTTAGAGTTCACGCTGGACCGCGAACTCGACGGAATTGAGCTGTAAATTTAAGAATAGCTGCGAAAATACCGATAGTTAGGGGATGCGTCTCCTGCTATCGGTACTTTTACTTTGCCTCAGTTTTTCCACCGGCTTTGCTGCCGACGAGAAACCTAAAGGCCGCTTGCGCGGTCTAGCGGAGTGGTGTGCGGGTGCAGCGAAATCCGTATTTCGTTTGAGTCGCAACAAGCCGGCCGAATCAGCGGCGGCTACCGTCGAAGATGTCGCAGCTTATGCTGCCGGTCACCTGCCAAATATCGGTGAGCTTTCTGCCAATGAAAAATCTCTCGTCGATCAAGCGCTGGGTTTAACCTCCGATGCGACGAACGTTGTAACTTTCCTTCACGATTATTCCGGCCCTCGTGACCAGTTAGAAAAAACGCTGCAGTGGAATCTGGATCGACTCGGCAAAGTGGCGGCGGCTCCTGGCGATGCTTATCCCGTCGAGGCCTGGCTAGATCTCCCGGGTTTTGAAGGCATCAAAGAGGATTGGAAACGCCATCAGAGCGCTGGCTGGAAAGCGGCGCGCACTACCGACAATTTGAAAGATGGCCAGGATGCGATTGTGCTTTCAGATAAGAAGCAAGTCGGATTTCGAAATGAGTTTAACGCGGAACCCAAGCCACTTACTGTCGCCGAAGAAATTATCCACATTGAGAGTATTCGCGATGCAGAACTCAATTCCAAAGCTGTTGGCGATTGGATGCGGGACTTAATCGGAGAAGTGGCTTTTGAAAAAGAACTGGCAAGAGTTTCTAAGTTGGATCGCTACGACTGGACTTATAAGGTGAAGCATCAGCAAGCGCTCAAAGCTATTCCCGAAGCGGATGTGAAGCGCGCGATTGTTTTTTGATTGAGCGCGATGCGATGCTGAAGAATTTAGAGTTGTACCGTGAATTGATCAAAACGCGTCCCGAGTTTCGGAGTGCGTTTTGGGATGACCTAGCACAGAGCGAATACCCGGCTCATAAAATTTCGTCGATATTAAATAGACAAGACCGATTCGCTTTAGACCCGAAAATCGTCGACAGACTCGATAAATTCACGCTTACGGACGTCGTTCATGCGTTGGGTGGTGAAACTGCCTTGGAAAAAGACAAGCGCGAGGGGCGAGCCGCACTTCCGCCACCTCCAGCGCCGCCGTTTGTGGGCAGCAAGATCGTTAACCGGGATTTAATCGGTAAGCTGGAAGCGTCGGATGAAGCCGCAAACTCCCACCAGGCAATCGATGCGGGCGTTTATGCTCTGAAATCAGGTCGTGCGGGCGCACGTGATGAAGATGCGAGATGGTTTGTAAAAGCAGCTATTACTGCCGCCAACAAAACTCCAGATGGCAAACCAGCCCGTGATCCATTAGCTATCGCGAAAGTCGTGAATGCGCTCGCCGAATCAGACATCCTCAAAGAATATCTGAAGGCGGGAAATGCTTCGGGCAATATTTATGAGATTTACAAAGCCTCCAAAGCTGCTCCCCCCGAGAATCGCCCCACTCCCGAATCGATCTCTCATATAGCGATGGGTTTTTACCGGCTCAATGGAGTGCCCGGAATTGCCGGCAGACAAGACGGAACTGCTTTTATGCACATCTCGTTTGCGGCCGGCATGGCGAAATCCACCTTGGAATACTTCGAAGCCATAGACGACGAAAAGCACGTGAAGATCTGGCAGCCAATTGCGGAAAAGGCCGAAGAAGAAAAGCAGCGGATGCTGCGCGACGATGCAGAAGAACGTCGCCGCCGTCGCAATTAAACAGTTACGAAATGACAGTTATGCGACCATCTGACTGCGTCACGAAATCCAATTCAAAATCAACGCGGAATTAACCCCTTCGTCCCAGACCGCCATTCGTCGGGAGGCCTCAGGCGTTGCGAGCGAAGCGAAGCAATCCCGCCCCGCCTCGAACCAGGATCCAATTCTGCTGCGCTATAAAACACCGGCCCCGAACGGGCGTATCGCGGGCATAAGGCACAACGAAGTTGCCGGACCCTTTCCGCGATCCGAGCGCGAGAAAAACCAATAGAAATTAAAAGGCCACAGGCGTCCCGGGCGGGGCCGGTGTTTTATAGCGCAGCAGAATTGGACCCTGATTCAAGCACGCGAGCTGGAGATTGCTTCGCTTCGCTCGCAACGACTAGCGGCTCGCAGCGGTTGTCAGTCTACGGACGGAGACGTCAGCTCATGTAGCGAGAGAGTCTTTGGTTGGAAAGCGTAAAGCTCCAGGTGTTCCAGAGAGATCACTTCTAGCGCCCGTTCGTGGGTTGCTTCTAGTACAACTGGCGGCGCCTTACCTGCTTCGAAAGCCTCTTTCCAGCGTGCGGCGCAAAGGCACCACTTATCGCCAGCTTGAAGGCCCGGAAATCCGAAATCCAACTGAGGGGTAGAGAGATCGTTGCCCCGCGCCTTCGAAAACTTCAGGAAATCGTCGGTAACGATGGCGCAAACGCTGTGCGAACCCTGATCCTCTTCGGTAACACGGCAGAATCCATCACGAAAATAGCCGGTCTTGGGGTGGTGGCAGCAAGCAGAGAGTTCAGTGCCTAATACGTTTTTGCCCCGCAAAGAGATGACCTTGGGCCGGTCCGTCGTCGATTCCGTGGTTGTCGATTCCATAGTTAAGCAATAGCTCAAGTAACGCGACACAATCAAGATTGGCGAAGACTAAACGTTAAGGATTCGCGCCAAGGTGCGGTCCGAGCTGGCGGGGATCAGGCGTAAAATAGAGCTATGCAGAGAGTTCTCGCCATACTGCTGTTTTTTACCCTGACGGGTGCTGCCAGGTCTCCGCGTTTTCACTCTCACGAAGACGCCGAGAAGAACTACCGCTCACCTGCCGCCAAACTAGCTACTGGCAGTGTTTCGGCCGTGGGTTCCGCCACCCTCTATAATTGGCCAGTCAAAGTGCTCTCGATTGGGCACACGATCGCTTCGTATCAGAATTACAGCGGCAGCGCTTCGGACGCCTACTTTCATCACGGTCTGGATATCCGGGCGGATGCCGGGAGTGAAGTTACGGCATTGGTTGGCGGCAAAGTCGTTAATATCGAGAACTACATGTCGGGCGATGCTTATTGGGAAGTCGCCATCCTCGATGACGACGGCTACCTGTGGCAGTACCACCACGTCGATTCGCGTTCGATTCCCCAGGCAGTAAAAACCGCATTTCAAAATAAAACTAAAATCGCGACGGGTTCTAAGATTGGGGAAGTCTTTTATTGGAGTGAGGTGACGTTTAATGAGCGTTACCACCACATCCACTTAAACGTTTTAGGAGCCAGGGGGAAATACCTCGATCCGTTTGCGTTCCTGGTCCCACTTGCCGACAACAGCGGTCCGGAGATCAAGGAAGTTTTCTTGATGCAAAACGGCAAGCGCGTGAGTGGCAACAAAGTCACAGGCAAATACACTTTGGCCGTAGAAGTCTCTGATCTTATTTTGCACGATAAATTCATCGTTCCTCCCTCGTCGATTTTCTATCAAGTCGACGGGCAATGGATGCCGGTCGTGGTGTGGCAGTTTGGTTCATTGCCCGGCGGCAGTTCCAATACGCAGTATGTGAATGATTTTTTTGTCAGCGGCACTTGCGGAAACTATTCGTGTCGCAAAATTGTCGTCGATTTAGGGTTTAAGAAAAAGGCAGCGCAGGTCTTCCCCACCACTTCTGGCCAGCACCAGATCCTAGTGCGGGTTACCGACTACGCCGGTAACGCCGCAGATAAAACATTTGATTGGACCGTCTCGAATTAGAGAGGTTTGCGCAACCCTGGTTCGGATTTGTCGAAGCGGTTGGAGACGAAGTAAGCGCCAATCAATCCCGCGACAGCACCCATTATCAATCCCACCACAAGCGCCGATTGCATGCGCGAGAGCGCCCACGAAATGGGCACTGTACAATCAAATCCCATCGGGGCTGGCGGAGCGAAGTACCACACCAAATATTTTGGCGCTAACCACACGACGAGTGACTGTCCAACGGCGGCTCCGAGTAGAAAGCCCCAAAAAAGCGTTTTGCGATTCATTGATTCTCCGAGAAAGCTAAGTTGTCGGGCGGGAAGGTGGGCAATGTCAATGCCGGGCGTTCTCGTCTTTAACCGCGCGTCTGTACGAGAATTTCTAAGCCCGCAACCGCTTGCCGTGGATTTCTAGATAAACCGCCTGGCCTTGGACTTCGCGGAAAGTGAAAATTCCGTCGACGTGAAGCCCCGCCGACTTGAGGGCCGTCTGCAAATCTTCCAGCGTGTGAAGATAGAGGGTGTCTTTTAAGTCTGCTTTATCGACGAATCGAACGACGCCAGTTAGTTTTTTGCCAGATAATTCAGACTCCGCATACATGCCCCGCCAAATATCGTAGCTGTCTGGATTCGCTGTGATGATGAGAAAGCTGCCGCCTGGCTTAAGCACTCGTTTCATTTGCTCAGAAGCTTTATCGATGTTTTCTAGCAAATGCCAAACGGCTACCGAGAAAGCTCCATCAAACGACTCGTCGTCAAAAGGCAACTTGTAAGCATTGCCAGGAACAAATTCTCGCTCTCTGCCTTGAAAAAGCCGCATCGCGCGGGTGTTTAGTAGGCGAGATGGCTCGACGCCAACGTAATGTTTCCCCTTCAAATCAAAGCACTGCGAGCAGGCGCCTTGACCCGATCCGATTTCCAGAATTCTCTCGAGCCCCGATTCTTCGGCCCATGCGCGTAGCTTGGGATAGATGTCTTTTTCGCGCACGCGTGCGCCTCGGCTCTCTATACTGCCAATCCAGTCCTCAGCGACTAGGGCATCGTCAAAATTCTGATCATCCATACTTTTCTCAAGCTCAATCTACCTTTGTCTTAACACCGTTTGTCTTACTGTTCCAAATTTGGATCACTTTGTTCCAGAATGAGGCGTTTTCAGAAGACATTCCCGGGGCATATGCCGAGAATAAGTTATGGTTTTATCCACTCAGAGCTGCAAAGAGTTTTTGGAATGGGAGCTCACCAGACGGACGCGAGCTAACCCGCGTTACTCGGTCCGGGCTTTTGCGCAGCACCTTGGACTCAGTGCAGGTGAGCTGTCGGAAATTCTGCGGGGTAAGCGCCGTCTTAGTTTGAAAGCTGCAGCGAAGGCAGCTGCTAGTCTCGGCCTTAATGAACACGAGATGAAGCATCTCTTTGAGTTGGTAACGGTCGAGAAGTTACATGCATCAGGCCACTCGGTTGCCGCCGCTAAAAAAGATTCAGATTCACCTGCTGCGCTGACGGCGGACTTGTTCACATTAGTTTCGGATTGGTATTGCCTAGCCATTTTGACTCTGAAAGATACGCACCGCTTTCGCTGGGATAGCAAATGGATTGCAGCACGATTGGGGATTTCGGAAATCGAAGTGCGCTCGGCGATTGACCGCCTTGTGCGCGTTGGGATGCTGGAGAAGAAAGGTAAGACCTATACCCAGCCAAAAGACTTTCATATCGATCCGCGAGGCATTCCTTCGGAAGCTGTAAGGACATTTCATCGGCAAATGCTGGAGAAGGCTTTTCAGGCAATCGAGCTGCAGCAGCAAGCCGACAGAGAAGTTACCGGCCTGACGCTGGCGTGCGACAAAGCGGCACTACCGGCGATGAAGAAAGAACTCACATCGTTTTTGAAATCGTTTAACAGTCGATTTGGTAAGGGCAAGAAGCTGGATTCCGTTTACCAACTCGAATTGGCACTCTTCCAACTTACGCAACAGGAACAAAAATGAAAGCTATATGGCTAACGCTTTACTTAGCAGTAATCATCCCCGCTTTTGCACATGCCGGGGTTATTGTCGGAAATGGCGACGATGGAGCTGACCTTGAAGGCGCTGTTCCCATTACTCAGGGGCCTATTCTCGATGCACGAGCGAAAGCGCGTGAGCTCGTCGACAAAGTGGGTACTCGTGGTGTGCGTTCGTTGGGAACTTTAGACGACGAGATTCAGAAATCAGCGCTTTATCTAGCGCCAAGTGATCGGCAGGCGAATCTGCCGCAGGATCAGGGAGCTTTCCATGCCGATATGCGCGGCCTGGTGTATGCGCGCACGCAACCTTCGGCTCATGCGAGCACGCGGTTTTATCCAGCTGCGCAGGGGTTGAATGCGGATCAGTTGGTTGCATTACATGTGCACGAAGCACTGCATCGAGCCCTGCCTATGGATGTAAGAGAAGACGAGGCCAAGGTTTCAGAACTCACCTTGGCAATTACTTCACCAGGAGCAACGCGCGACCAAGTCGAGCAGACAATTGATAGATTGATCCCTAATCGCTCGCTGGCTTCTTACGACTCAGATGCTGCCGCAGACCAACTTGCCTCGGGCGATCCGGCGTTCGGAGTGTTTGATACTCCCAATAGCGTGGGTTACAGCTTGCGTGGGTTTTTTAAGTCGGGACAAACCAGTGCGCTAAGTCCCAATCGAATGCATTCATTCCACAGTCATCTCTATCCGTTTGGCGGCCGCCGATCGCCATTTGGCATGGGCATTGAGATGGCCTTTATTGAATCCACTAATGTTGGCGGTGCCGGGAATAATTTCCTAAGTGGACCGTTGGGACTTTCTGCGCGCTTGCGAGTGTGGTCGGTTCGTTCGTTTGATATCGGCATCTGGGGTACTGCGAACTTAAATACGCTATCGGCACTCGAGATGAAGAATTCCCCGTTTGGCCGCGACATCGCGACTTTGGGAATCTCGATGAGAAAAGCGTTTAAGTTTGGGTACGTCGAAAATCTGCTGTCGATTAGCACGGGTGGGTCGACCTCGCAGGCGATTGGTCTCGTCGATTATTCCTACGATTACGGTAGTGTCGTTCAAGCCAAAGTTCGCGCTGGAGTCAAAATCGGCCCAATGAGCGTGGGCGGTTACGGCGAAATTCACCTAGCAGATTATTTTCGCGTGAAGGGTGGGGCGTTTAAATACGACTCCGGTCGGTATCGAATTTTATCCGCAGGGCCCGAGATGGCTTTTACTATCGAGAATATTGAAATCGGCATGCAGGGGCGCTTCTTAGTCGGTGCCACGCAATCTGCGAACTTCGATTACCTCGGAAATCTTTTGGGAGTAGGCACGGCTCAAGGTGGGCTAGGGGCTTCAGCAAGTATTCTCTTTTAAGAAAGCAAACTCTATGAAAATGCAGCGAAGGTTTTTGTTGGGAAATTTGTTTTTAGCGGTGTTTCTTCTCACCGGATGCGAGTTGAAATTTGCCAATGGAGCTACCGCGACTCGGCAGGTCAGCTTGGACGGCGTAAAACTCATCGCTGCAGATATTTCTAATTCCAGTGACACCACAACGATGGGACAGAGCCGCTATAAAATCGCGAATGCTCGACGATTGCTTCTTCGGTTCGAAGACTTAAGCAAACGCGCCATGGACATCAATGTGGCTGCCGACAAGAAAGTAGAGTTGCACACCTATTGTCTCGACTATCCGACTTGCAATACCGACGCAGTCACGGAGCTAAAGCTTTGCCCAGTTACCCGCGAATGGATGATGCTCGCCACTTGGAATTATGCACACCCATTCGGCTTGGGAGCCTGGCAGCATCCAGGCGGAGATTACGATGAAGACGGCTGCCTCTCGCCCATTAGTGAGGCGATCGATCCTCTTGCGACAGAGCCGGCCCCAGTGAAATTTAATATCAAGAACTGGGTAGTCGATTACGCGCAGGGCAGAAAGAAAAACGACGGCTGGGTCCTCGTCCCCGAGTCCCAAGCCGTCTTTGAAGTCCACGGAGAGCAATCAGGTCGCTACTCTCCTCGTCTGAAGTTCGACGAATACCTATAAACCCAGTCGTTGCGAGCGCAGCAAAGTAATCTCGTTCCCCGATTGCGAGGAGCGCCGGACAAATTACCTCCGGCCTATTTGCACGGCTGCCGAACGGCCGTCTCGCGGGCAACCAACTGCTCGAAGTCCGGGACTCCCTCCGCGAGCGCGAGCGCGAGGCGGATGACTAGAAATTAAAAGCCCTCAGGCGTGCCGGGCGGCAGCCGTGCAAATAGGCCGGAGGTAATTTCTCCGCTACTCTCCTCCCAATTAGGGCAAGGAGATTGCTTCGCTGCGCTCGCAACGACTGGGGTCTATAGGCCGACGAGAGAATCTACGTCGACTAACTCGTGCTTGCCGGCACCTTGGACGGAACGGGAGTGCAACAGCCACAATCCTTTGAGGTCATGATTTACATTGCCCGTTGCGACTAGGCGCTCTGTTGGTTCGCATTCATCGTCAGGGAGTTTGCCGATGCGCTCTAAGATCGGTCTCACGATGATCGAGTGCTCTTTTTCAAGAACGTCGACTTTTACTTCCTTGAGTTTGGTGCACTTGGAATTGTATTTGCCGACGACGGTAGCTTTCCATTTTCCTTTGGCGTCTTTTACGTCTTTCCAAACACGGGTGTCGGTGACGCTGAGATACATTTCGCTATCTGGCTCGGAAACGGGCGAAACACCAATCGGCAATTTGCCGATCACGTTGCCGCTTTTGCCGTCGACAATCTTGTAATTCATATTGGCATTTTCAATCACGCCAAGCTGCACGTCTTTCATAAAGGGCATGCGCGTTTGCGTGCAGACTTTGCCGGTGTCTTTGTAATCGAGGCTTGCCTGGTGAATGGTGATTTTGTCTCCCACGACTTCAAACTTAGAATCTCCGGGTTGGGTGCAAGAGTTGGGAACCATTCCGATTACGGTGATCAAAACCTGATCGTTGTTGTCGTAGCCGATAAATTTTCCGACCTTGTTATAGCCAGAAGGAACCAGGGCTCCTTTTAATTCCAGATCGCCGCCAGCTACAGGCGTAGTTGTTCCCGCGAACGCGAGAGATTGAAACAATAGTAAGAATATTCCAAAACGCATAGTTCCCCACCCATGATTAGTTAAAGTGACCCAGTCTTCATAAGACTTCCGGCGTGAATTGAAAAGTTTCTCAATTAACGCGGGCCGCAATAATTAAGCGTTACATTTTGCTGAAGTGGTTTTGAATCTGCGCTTGCGTGAGTGGATAGGCGTACACCGCAAATTTGCCAATCGCTCCCTTGAAGAACGATCCAAAGTCGCGAGTGCCGATGCGCAAAGGTGCATTGCCTGCGCGCGGTACAACGTGGAATTGGTCCAGCGAAGTGGTTTGGCGGAGCACACCATTCTTGTAGATCTTCACGGTGCCAGGTCGCGAGCGCGTGCTAATGACAAGTACGATGTGAATCCATTGGCGTGCTGTCACGGAATCTTGAAAGTAAGAACCCGATCCAAGGCCGCCCGCAGGATTAAATGCGTACCCAGAAATTCGATTAGGGCGAGAGGCGGTACCGGTCTTCGAGTACATGCGCAGCACGTATTCATGCTGACCTGATTCGCCTTTGCCAGCCCAATGGACATAGCCATCACTCTCGTCGTTGGGAAAATTCAGAACATCTGGTCGGATCCAAGCTTCGAGAGTAAGAGCTCCTCCGCGTCGCACCGACAAGGTGGACGCAGAGGAAACCTCCACATACTGATTCACTCCATCAAATACCGTTGCGGCTTCGCCGTTCGGCAACTGGGTCTTGGAGAAAATGGCGGTCTGTGGAAAATACTTTCCATTGCGGCTGTTTCCCGATCGATCCATTTCCGTGTGCTGTGTGCCCAGCGCCGACATTCTTAAATAAAGCGTCGGATTATCTTGGAGTACCGCGGTGTCGTACTGTGACGCCGCAAACGCCGACCGCAGGGGACAAAGTATGAGAACGATGAAGAGAGTGAATCGCATATGTAACTCCGTCTAATTACGGTCCAACGCGCGAGATGATAAAGCAGTCGCCGTTGCCAGGGTTGTAAGCCTGGAAAGTTTGGTAGTTATTGGATTTGAGCATGCTGCGTATCCAAGCAGCCTGCGTAGAGCTGAAGTAAGAATTTTGTATTTGGTCTGGGAAAATCCAGGCGGAGACTTCTACATTTCTTTGCTTCAGGCACGTAGGTTCAGCCGAGCCAACCGCGCGATCTACCCAAGCGCATTCACCAGCGTTTAGGCCGTGCGCGACCGATGCTGGAGCTTTGCGAAAATAGAACAGCGCGTTTTGTCCGTTACCGTTGTAGCCCAAGGTACCGGCGCCACCGCGGCAAACCATTGGATAACTTTTTGGAGCTGCTTGCGCCGCTCCACCAGCAAGTACTGCAACCGACATAGCGATAAGTGTTAGGAATTTCATTTTCCCCTCCTTACTCAGACACGCGCAAAACGAGGGAAAAGTAGCTCACAGAAATTCATTTTTTTAAGGCTAGCAAATGGGCGAAAGCGTGGGGTTTTCGACGGTAGATGAAGAAAGCTCGCCGGCCGAAAGTCTTCCGCCCTGCAGCACCATTACGTGATCGGCGTGGCCTAAGGTCCAATGTTGGTGCGAAATGACGAGAGTGGTTCGACCGTGCATTAATTCCTGAAGAGCGGCTCGAATCGTTTTCTCGTTTTCACTGTCTAAACTCGCAGTCGCTTCATCGAGGATCAGAAACGCCGGGTTTTTGAGCACAACACGAGCAATCGCGATGCGCTGTTTTTGACCCGCAGATAACTGAACACCTCGCTCACCAATTTTGGTCGAGTAACCGTGCGGCAGCGACATAATAAATTCATGGACACTAGCGTGGCGAGCCGCTTGGAAAACCGCTTCGTCCATTGCCGAGGGATCGCCCCTGTGAATGTTTTCGAAAATCGTGCCGTAGACTAAGTGCGGGTCCTGGCCTAGCCAGCCGATTTGGCTGCGAAGCCAATTCTGATCGAGACCTTCGATAGATTCTCCGCCAATCGAAATCGTTCCGCTGGATGGAGAGTAAAAACCCTGCAGCAACGAAACAATCGTCGATTTCCCCGCTCCCGATGCGCCAATCAGAGCGGTGACGGTGCCTTGCCGCAGCGTGAGATTAATGCCATGAAGCACTTCGGTGTGGGGACGAGAGGGGTAGCAAAAACACACGTCTTTAAAAACCACGGCTCCCAGAGGGGGGCGCTGCTTTGTTATTTCGGTCAACTCTGAAACTGTCTCGGCAGAGAGATCGAGTACTCGCTCCGCAGCTCCCAGCGCCGAAAGTGTAGCGACTGTAATGCGACTCAAACCCGCCAGCGAGATTCCCACCCCGCAGAGATAAAGCAAACACGAAGTCATCTCTCCAACTGAGAGAGGGTTATTTTCGATTTTAATTGCGCCGAAGTAATACGCGCTGGTCATCGCAGTTGCAGCGAGTAGGGCGGTGAGAATGAGGTAAGCACTGACGGATCGAATGCGCTCGTCCGAAAGAGTGATCGAACGATCAATCATCATCTTATATCTCTCGGTCTCTATCGATTCTCTTTGAAACGACACCACCATGCGCATATTCGCAATCGCATCTCCAGCAATCGTCGCAGCCCGAGCCAAGTGATCCTGTTTATCGGCAGCCAGCTTGCGAATTTGTGGTCCCAAATAGAGCGGCCCAATGAGAGCAATTGGAGCCAGTACACAGAGACTTAGAAAAAGTGTGGGGGAAATCGCAAAGAGCAAAACTGCACACCCCGCGAGAGTAATTAAACTTCGAAGTGTGTCGCCGAGGTGCGTGCTGACCAATCGCTCAAAGACGGCAGTGTCAGAGGCAAGGCGGCTCACTAAGTCCGCCGAACTGTGAGCATCAAAAAACGAGATCGGCCGACGCATCAGATTTTCAAACATACGGATGCGCAGCCGCCCCACCAATCGCTCACCCGCCTGAGTGAATAAGAAATAGCGCAAACTCCCAGTAATCCCCTGCGCCACTAACAGCCCAATGAGGGCGGCAAACGCAAAAGAATGCCCGACGGAATCCTTGGAACTTTGATCGATCACCGCCCTTATGGCCTGGGGGTAATAGAGGATCGCGGCGCTATTGATAGTGAGAAAGAGGAGGCCGAGCAGGAGTTTCCATTTTTCGGGCTGAAGTAGTGAAAGAAATTGGCGAAATCGGATCATCGAATAGGACCATCTTTTCATGGAAAGTCGCAAAGCGATTGCCACGAGACGTCATTTAATATCGCTTAACTAAATGGCAGAGGTTTCCGAAAATGCTGTAGGGAGTCAGATTTGTCTAAACGCGGCGCAAAAAACGTACACGATATCTTGACTGCAACCCAAGGCGTTGGGGCATTGGACAAGAACTTAGTTGAAGCTATCGCTCAAAGCCTCCCCGCTGCATTGTTCTGCAAGGATTACACTTCCGGCATCGGAAAATTCATTTTGTGGAACAAAGCCGCAGAAAAGCTGTGGGGCCTGCGCAGTGCACAAGTCGTGGGCCGCTCCGATTATGATTTGTTCCCATCTGCCCAAGCGGACTACTTCAAAGAAAAGGACCTGCAAGTCCTCCAACAGAATCAGCCGCTCTATATTGAGAGTGAAAACGTAGACTCCCCCACGTTTGGCAAGCGCACCGTGCGCACTTGGAAGGTTCCGGTAAAGCTAGGAACCGAAGGAATACCGTTTCTCCTTGGCATTTCCTGGGACATTACCCGCCCCATCGATTTCCAAAAAAAAACCTCTAAGTCCTAAGTTTCCACTTTTAGAAGCAGTGTTATACTTTGTTTCCTGAAGGGGGATAAATGAAACGTCTGTTTTTAGCAGTATTCGCAACCGTAGCCATCATCGGATGCTCCAGCAAAGAGCAAACGCAAGAAGCAAGTCCTAGTTTTGCTCCTAGCGAGTCCGCATCGTCCGCACCTGCAGCAGATTATTCTGCTCCAGCAGAGCAAGACACTAAGCCTTCGAAAAAGAAAAAAGGCTACAAGATGTCTGACTACGAAAAGTAGGACCAAGGTCCTACTTCTTTCGGATTTTGCGGGGGCGCTCTTAGGAGCTGCCCCAGCATTTCTCCTCCGACTACTTCCGCTCAAACTTACTGACCTGCCACTCGGCTCACTTTTGATTTCATGTATCTAATATCAGACTTAATACTCTTCACATCTGAGACACGCGAATCAACCGCGTCGTATTTGTTCATGGCTGACTCGTAAGAATTTTCTAACGCAGCACACGCTCCAAGTAGGGTCACCGAGGCTAGAATCGTCGATAGAGTTAAAAGTTTCACTTAATCACCTCCGACTTTAGGTAGTGCAACGCGAATGCCATCGGCATTTGTGGCGGCAATTTGCAGGTGGCATCTGCTTTGCATTTGTAGAAAGTCGAGAGGAGAAAAAAAGCTCCTCCAGAAAACTTGAAAGGTCTCACGTCCATGGAAAATCAAATGCCCCAAGCCTCCGCAGTTGCAGCCGCAGCCCCTTCTTCCGCAGAGTCGGAGTTGCCACTATCGAATAACGCGATGGCAGCACTGGGTTATCTCTTCGCACCCTTCGCAATCGCGGCGCTGGTGATGAAGCAGTATCAGGAAAACGCCGAAGTGAGATTCCATGCGGTGCACTCCTTGCTACTGTCGGCGACGTTTATCGTCGGGTCTATCTGCGTGGGAATCATCACGGGGATAGTGACAGCAATAGCGAGCATGCTCTTTAGCGCTCTAAAACTTTACGGAGTAATGAGCGTGCTATTCACGGCGATAAGCGGATTGACGGGGTTGATGTCGCTAGCTTGTTTCGCAGTGTGGATAGTCTTGATAGTGACGGCCGCAAACGGCAAACGGTTCATGACGCCGTTCGTGGGACAGATGGCCGAGAAGATGGCTAAACGCTAATTCTTACAAAAACAGATTACGGGGGGCCCGGTAGCTACATGCTGCCGGGCCTTTGTCGTTCCGAGGCCACAGTCGCTGCGAGTTGCTCCCGTCATTACGACCGAAGCGAAGCAATCCCCTGCCTGGGCGTCGACGATTTCACAGATTTAGCGCGGATAAATTAGTGGCTCCGCCCGGAACGCCATGCGGGCCTTTATTTTTTAGGTGGTTTGCCTTGGGCTCCGATCGCGGAACGGGTCCGCGGCTTCGATTTTTTTCTTGCCCGCGATAGGTCCGGTCGGAGCCACTAATTTATCCGCGCTAAATCTGTGAAATTGTCGAGGCGCAGGACGGGCTTTGATTCGGTTCGGTCGTAATGACGGGAGCAACTCGCAGCGACTGTGGGTGGGTCGAGATAGTTGTTAGAGTTGTTTGATTCGGACTACCGAGATTGGGGTGAATCCGCGGTTTTTGAAGAAGTTGCTGGCGCGTTCGTTGGTTGCGCCTGTTTCTAGAGTTAGGTGAGTGGCTCCGCGGTTGCGGCATTCTGATTCGAGCCAGTTTAGCAAACTCGTGCCGGTGCCCTTTGTTGTGGCTGTTTTGGTTACGACGATATCTTCGAGGTGGGCGTAGCTAAATGTTCCCTCTAAATTGAAGCGGACCATTGCGAGGGCCTGGAGATTGCTTTGAAGTCTAGCTGTCGCTAGTAAGGCTTTGGGTTTTGGGGAGTCTGCATTGGCCAACAACTCCTGCATTTGAGTGAGTAGTTTGCGTTCAATGTCAGGGGCCCAGCCCCTTTCTGGAGTTGCTAGGCCGGATTGGTATTCGCCGAAGGAGATGTATTTTTCGTCTACGTTTTCTAGGAAGAATTTTACCAACGCCGGAAGACTATCGGCTTCTGCTAGCCAACTAAAAGTTAAGTCACTCATATTCGGCTCGGATTGTTTTGGCTGCCTCGTAGCCTGTTTCTATTGCGCCATCTACAGAGGCGTGGTTGCCCTGGTAGTGACAATGTTCACCTGCAAAGTAAACGGTGTTGTCGACGGGGCGAACTAGTTCCTTCATGGATTTTGCGGCGCCGACTTTAAGGAAGCTGTACGCGCCCTGCACTAGTGGGTCTTGGTGCCAGAGGTGGCAGCGAGCTTCTAGTAAGTGTTTTCTTACTTCGGCCATTGGAGTTTTGGTCATCGCGCTTAGACTTGTTAGAGCACGGTCGATGACTTCTGGTTCTTTCGCCGTCCTAAAATTCAGCGTTGATTCATAGCCTGCCCACGCTACCAGTCGGCAAGAGCGGATCGGGTGGGTGCTCCACCAGGTGCCGAATTCGCGGCCCGGGGAGAGTAAGAAACCTAAATCGGCTAAGTCGCTTTGTTCCTTTTTCTTGCCCTGCCAGAATGGCTCGTCGAATTCGAAATTCACCCGCGTTACTTGGCCCATTAAGATGTATGACAAGGGCTTCTCTTTCATCGTCAGTGCTGGCGAGAATTCAATTCCGGTTTTTAGTACTGGGAGGGGCACCGCGATGATCACGCGCTTGGCTTCAAATGTTTTCACGCCCTTTGTCGTCGAGACCTCGATTGAGACCTCGCCCTTTCTCCAGGTTATTTTGCGCACTACGTGTTGGAGTCGGATGTCTGGAGTGCGCTCCAAAAACGGTTGAAGCAGGTGGTCGTAGCCGTTTGGCATTCGGAATGAGCGGTCGAGTTGGATTTTCTCGCCGAATTTTTCTGCGCTCTTGAGTGAGTTGTAGCTGATTAACTTGGGGTCTGCGCCGTGGAAGCCCTCTAGGAACGATAGAGCAAATGGGCGCAAAGGGTGGTTCTTGTATTTAGAATGTTCGAGGATTTCGTACCACGAGCGATCTTTTTTCACTCCCTGTTTTGCGATTCCAGAACTTAGTTTTTCCATCCATTCCCAGAAATCGGGGAACTCGGAGATTTTGCGGCCGGTGAAGTGGAAACGTTTTCCGCCGGCTTCCATGATTGGCATGCGTTGCTCGCGTACCAAAGCAAAAGTTGCGGGTGGCATGCCGTGAATAAATTCGGCGCCTAATTCCATGGCGATTGGGGAATGAGGGCTCGCGACGGTGAAAACGCGACCGCCAACCCTAGGCGAGGCTTCTAGGATGCAGCAGGAGATTCCTGCCTTGTTGAGTTCTGAGGCTGCCGCCAATCCTGCGCTGCCGGCTCCGATTACGATGACTTCAAAGGGATGTGACACATCGCAGGTCTATCATTCCTTTGCAGTGCCAGACCCAAATAAATTGCGCTTTAGCAGTTTCCCTCGATAAACTCGCCGTTCAACTTGGGAGAAACAACAATGAATAACGACATCCTTCTCAACATCATCAGCTCCAAATCGTTGGAGAAGCAGCTCAAAGTGGTTGAAGGCCGCATGAGTACTCTGCAAGCCGAAATGGCGGAACTCGAGAAGATTAAGAATGCCTGCTTGGTTCTCATGGGGCCACAAGGCTCAGCGCCCCTTGAAGAAACCACGCCTGCAAAGAACAAGAAGAAAAAAGGTTCTGACGATGAAGAATCGCTTGTATCGGAAGCTATGATTGCGGAAGACGACACATCGAGTGAGTCTGCTGCCTTAAACTAATCAGATAATTAAATGCCGCTTAGCGGGGCACAGGCCCGGCTAGGCGGCTAAAACTAACCACCTTCCGAGAACACGAAGGATTGGTACTGGCTGCAAATTGAGGCGACGCCAACTCCATCGCCCGGATGGCATTCACGCTGTCGTCCGCCGCCTCTGGCGTGTCCGCCATGAACCACGCTAGTGCGAGAGTATCTGTGAGTGAAGTGCTGGTCTGAATCTCGTCGTCTAAATCATAGTGTGGAATCAATCGATGAAACCCGGGCACCTGCCGCACTTGATCAAATACGTCGAGACTTGCAATGCGAGCATCTGGTCCGGAGTAGCGAAAGGCCACTTTGCGCGGGTGTTTCGTCAGGTGATAGCCCTGCCGTTTTTCTGCTTCAAAGAGTTCGGGATGAAGAATAGCGCGAGCTAATCGGCCCATTTGGCTACGCCCGGTCGCCAGTCTTTCAATCGACGGAATGCGAGAACCTGCAGGCCGGTTGGCAATTTCAACGATGTGATACACGCCTTCTGTGTCGCGAAGAACCTCCGCATGTACGCAATCAAAATTAATTCCGATTTCGCTCGCTGAATCGCGCACTACTCGCATCAGATCCTGCTGAATTTGTCCTTCGAACGGCAGCCACTCGTCGTAATCTGGTAGGATGCCGACGCCGGGTTTTACTTCTTTGTGGTACTGCACCAGCGACGTAAATTCGATTTCGCCGCCCACAGCCAAGCCATTTACTTGGTACTCAATTCCTTTGAGAAAACGTTCCGCTGTGACCTCGCGAATCGGCTGGTCAAAGATATCGAATGAGGTGAGAACATGTTCGAGTTTCAGGCGGGCAAATTTGAGGCGCTCGGCTTCTTCCTCATGAAACGGGTCGCCCATATCAGCGCGGGTAGGGAAGACGCCCAATTGGTTACTGCCTGCAGATTCTAAGGGCTTAAAAACTATTCCAGAATCGCCGTGTAGCGCGATAAACGCCGCGAGTTCCTTGTAAGTGCTCACGACTTGAAATGGGCGATGGCCAATCGATTTCACATTGAGCAACTTAGTTTGCTGGGCCGCTTTGTTTCGCAACGGCCGGCTATCGAGATTGAGATTGCGGAATCTAGGTGCCACATGAAGATCGATCGCCAGCTGGCCTGCATCGTAAACGGCGGTTTCAGTGCCACGTAAAACGGTGAGGACATCCACTCCGAGTGCTTTGATTTGAGCCGCAGTCATGGGGTTGTAAATCAAGCGGTGGTCGTAACCACCAAAAAGTTCTTTCGATACAACTTCCGGTGAGGCGCCGACCAAATGCGTAGGTAGTAGAGCTTTCGATATTTTCTCGCGGCTTTGGACGTGAATGAGAACGGCTTCTGGATCTTCTTCGCGCAGCACTTCTAGCCAATCGGAACCAGAGGACAGCCCATCCATCACAACGACAGCACGTTTAGCCCCCGCTTGGGCGGTGAATGCCCAAAAAACGACTACCAGCAGGAGATTTAAACTGCGTGTTTTCAAAACCCCGGACCTTGTAGAAAGCTGAACCTTGGTTTTAGCCCATGGAGTTATTGGAATCAACGGCGAAGGTGATGCCGGTTAGCGCTGTTATTTCAAATGCTTACGAATTTAATCTGGGCTGTTTCTCTCCTTATCTCCTCTAAAAATAGTACCGATAAAGCCTTCATGTGGATGCCTAAACGGCCTGAGACCTTGCAAGAGGCTGAAATTGAATCGTTCTTCATCGAAGACTGCATTCTAAAGATGCTTCATGCCCAAGGCGCCACGCGCGGTTCTGTCCTTGTGCAGATGTTGAAACTGCCTGCCGGCTTGGTTGAACCCATCATCTCCGTATTAAGAGAAAAAGACTTCGTCGCTCCAGTCGGCGGCGGTGGCATTGGTGGAGGCATGGGCCTGACGATTGGCCTGACGGTCAAAGGTGCCGAATACACCGCGGGCATCATGGAGCGTTCGCCGTATTACGGCCCTGCGCCAGTATCAACGAAGATCTACACGGAGTCGGTAAAGGCTCAGAAATTTACGTCGCGATTGGTAAAGAAAAAACATCTCGATGCTTCATTTAGTGATATCCGAATTGGCCAGGAATATCTCAATCAGTTAGGACCCGCGATCAACTCTGGCGGACCCATTTTCCTCTACGGCAAACCCGGTAATGGTAAGACGACGATGTCCGAACGCATCGCGCGGCTTTTCCGTCAGGGAATGTTTATTCCATACGCCATTGAATCTAATGGCGAGATCATCCAAGTATTCGACGAGAAGGTGCATGTTCCAGTTCCACTGGAAGCACTGCCGGACAATCATCCGCTGAAAGCAAATCCAGGCGCTGTGGATCCTCGCTGGGTGTATGCGCTGCGACCCTTTGTGGTTGTAGGCGGTGAGCTGACGCTTGAGATGTTGGATTTGAGCTATAGCGAAGGCCAACTGAGTTACGAAAGTCCCTTTCAACTAAAAGCCAATGGTGGCGTGCTGCTCATCGACGATTTCGGTCGACAAAAAGTAAAGCCGACGGAAATTCTCAATCGCTGGATTTATCCGCTTGAGAAGCAAATGGATTTCTTGTCGCTTCATAGCGGCAAGAAAGTCTCTGTGCCGTTTGAAATTTTTTTGATCTTCTCGACCAACTTAGATCCCAATGATTTGGGTGATGAAGCTTTTTGGCGACGTATTCGGTACAAGATCGAGACGCCCAATCCCACCGAAGCGGACTTTAAATTCATCTTCCAGGTAGTTTGTAAGAAAAACGCGATTGAATTTGAAGAGCAAGCGTACAAGTACCTCGTCGATAAATATTATCGAGCCGCGAGTCGCGAATTCCGCAGCGTGCACCCGCGTGACATCATGAATATCATTTGCGACCACGTGCACTTCTTTGGAATTCCACCAAAGCTAAGCAACCAACTGATCGATCTCGCGTGCGCGTCCTTTTTCGGTATGGAAGAGACCAAGCTCGCTGCCGAAAAGAAGAGCGCTTAATCAGCTTGCTCTAGTTCCCCTATCGCGAGCGGTCTTGAGAAGTATTCATAGCTAAATCAATCTGCCCCCAGCGTATCAACTTATCTTAAGGACAACCGACGGCTTAGTTAAAATAGATAAGTACTGTGATATGCATCGTTTGTAGCAATTAGAAGTTTGGGGCCATTTTTTTGGGAGGCAGCAAGTGAGTAAGTGGATTAATTATCACCATTTGTTTTATTTCAAAGTAATTGCAGAAGAAGGCAGCGTCTCGAAAGCTGCTACTCGATTGCGGCTTGGCCAACCCACCTTAAGCGCACAGTTAAAACAATTTGAAGAGAACCTAGGTGTTTCGCTTTTTATTCGTCAGCATAAGAAGCTGGTGCTCACGGAGCAGGGGCAAGTCGCACTCGATTACGCGCGCAATATTTTTAAAATTGGCGCCGAGATGTACGAGGTTCTGCACGATCGATTTATCCCGCAGAAGACTTCAATAACGATTGGCGCTTTGGATATCGTCTCGAAGCAAGTGGTGTTCCAGTTGGTGAAGCAGGCTTACCGAACAGCAGATTGTTTGGTGACGCTGACTGAAGGCAAATCCGATGAATTGCTGCGCGAGCTGCTAGCTCATCGGGTAGATGTCCTAGTTACGAACTTTCTGCCTTCGGGCCTGGACGCTAAGGGACTCTTGCACCGTTTATTTACGAAGAAGAACGTCGCCGTATATGGCGCTCCTAAATTTAAACCACTAAAAAAAGGTTTTCCAAAATCGGTGTCGGGCCAGCCGCTAATTGTCCCGACTTACGACAGTAAGTTGCGCTACGACTTGGATCACTGGAGTGCCAATAACGACGTGAATCTCAATGTCATCGCTGAAAGTCAGGATATCGCCGTCAAAATCCTCATGGCGGTAGGTGGGTTGGGATTAATAACCACTGCTGCTCACACGGTTACGCGACAACTTGCCGAGGGTGAACTGATTGAGATTGGTGAGCTCTCGGGAACGTACGAAGAATTGTTTTTAGTAATGGCTCGTCGGAAATTAGAAAACCGATTGGCTGCGAAACTTTTTAGAAACTTTTCCATTTGAGTTTTATCGTCGATTAAATCCGAGTTAACTCGATGAGCCTTAATTCGTTTTAAGCGAACCAGAGCAGTGATTTTATCCATTTCGCGGAATTGACCGATAGGCGTACTCTAAGAGTAGAGGTCCTCAGTTGGTTTTCACGCCTGAAGGGGTCTGCTCATGGGTAGAATGACAAACACAATCAAACGCATACTGCGGCTGTCGCCGTTAATTCTCTCTTTCTTTTTTCACGTTGGGCTTCTCTGTTTGATTTGGGCGCCTAGCGAACGACTCGTTGAACTCTCCGCGTTACCACAAGAGTTAGAACTTCAATCCGCCGCGCCGCTTAATAAAAATGCGGAGCCTCCTCGCAAATCGCTCAACAAAATCGTGCAGAGCGAGAAGTCTCAAAAGAAGTCGGACGGTGAGGCTCAGTTTTACGGCAAAGAAGATCAAGTAGTTGATAGGCAATCGCGCGCTCGAAAAAACGATGCCTTCGCAGCTTCGGGCAAGGCAGCGAAAGATCTCTCGCTTAAGGACTTGGGTATCGTAGATGATTGGAAACAGCGGAGCGCCGCAACCGACGACAATTTAGAAGGCATTCCAATGGGGGATCGTACGATCCTCAATACTCGCGCCAATCGCTATTACAGTTTCTACGAGCGAGCAAAAGAGCAGCTACGAGTTTATTGGAAGCCCGAAGTAAATCAGAAAGCTGCCACGCTCGCCGTGCAGAAAAAGCTATTGGACGGCCAACAACTTGTGACGCGAGTGGTTGCATCGCTGGATAAGGACGGAAAAGTCCAAGATGTCCGCACCATTCAGAGCAGTGGCGTGCCGCAAATCGATGCAGCTGCCACGACCGCTTTTTATAAAATTGGCCGATTGCCCAACGTTCCCAAAGGCATGCTCGATAGAGATGGCATCGCACGGTTGTATTGGGAGTTTGTTGTAAACGCTGTTGGCCAACCTAAACTGAAGTTGGCCGACACTGAGCAGTGGAAAGATGTGATCCGAAGAATCGATTAGATTGCTTTGCTTTGCTTCGCTCGCAACGGCTGCTAGCGCCACGGCCAAGGAATGTAGTCTCGCCACCGGGGAGTTCGAAACCGGTATAGATCTCCACTTGCTTCCCAGTCCCGCACAGAAGCTTCCGCCCCATCGACGATTTGCTCCGATCCAACGACGTCGATTACTCCCGGACCCTCAAACAAGTCTTGCGCAGGACCCGCCCAATGCCCAGCTTTTAGATGGAGTGAAGCCGAGTGAAAGCCAGGAATCCGCTGCCGGAATTCGTCTTCGGTAGGTACCTCGCCAATCAGCCCCTTAATCGGTGGTCCTAAAAGTTCGACCTGGATGCCATGAGAAGTAGGAACGTTTTCTCCTTCAATCACCCGCGCATATTCGTCGGGACTAAACATCGATAGGAGATGCAGCGAGATGGAATCGTAAGCGCCAGCTGCCCGAGCCAAAGCTGGAATCCCACCGCCACCCGGACGCGCGCCTGCTTCAATAAAGTAAATCTCTGGTGGGTAAGTTCCGTTCTTCACAAATACTTCGATGTGCAGAACCCCATCTACCATTTGGTAAGCCTTTGCCACTCCGTCAGCTACATTGATAAACGGTGAGTAGAGCGGATCGTCCTCACGCAAATGCAGCAACCGAGTGGTGCGGTATGTTATGAGGCCGTCGATTTCTTCTTTGTTGTAGACGAGACATTCCGCGAGACTTGCCCCGTGCTCTGGATTCACCACAGCATCGATCACGTACTCAGTAAAATCACGGCGCGAGATATACGGCTGCACTAACATCGCTGTGCTGCGAATTCCTAGCGGGTTCCAGCGGCCCAGAATCTTGCGAAACGCTCTAAAAAATTCGTCCTTAGACTTAACTGCCGTAACGCCAAAACTTCCTGCCGCGTCGACTGGCTTCACCATCATCGGAAACAGGAAATTCTGAGACTGCGCCCAATCCCAAGCGGCTTGGGCATCGGTAAATTGATTTCCACCAATAGTTTTTACGTAAGGGCTGACCGCTTGGGCCGCGAGGTATTTATTTCCCAGAATATTGGAAGTCGCGGCCGACGTGCCTGGAAGCGACAGCGCGTCTGTTAACAGCGTGCGCACGCGTGGAGAGGTTTCCGTGCCTGCCACGACCCGCAAAGTATTCATACGAAAAGGAGCAAGGAGGCGCGCTAGGTGATTTAGTCGCGCGGGTGTGTAGACGATATTGGCGTCGTAGCTTGCGGGATTGAAACTGCTGATCAGGCCCGGCGACATTTTGGCCGCAGTCTGGACGTGGATGATGTTCATGCGCGGGAACATCTTCCGGCCCAAGACTGAGTATTCGGCTCCAGCGGAGAGCCCGTCGACAACGACTAACGTGGGGCGATCGGTGGGGAGTTTTGAGATCGTTTCTGCTTCGTGAGTAGGGAATCTAGACCGCGTTCCGTTGTCGAAGATCAACTCAGGGCACAGAAATAGCCCTTCGATGCCAAGCACCGAACGCGAAAAAAAAACGGCCAATATGAGGACGCGAAACATGAAGCGAAACTTATATCCAAGAAGAGCTTGGCCCACAATTAAGAATGTCTGAGCCTGCAGGAATAGTAGGGATATCAGGGCCTTACATTTCAGACTGCGTTTTAACGGCCGTTAAAGCTAGCTGAGCCAAATCCCCTCCACCTGCTTGGAAGTCAGTAGGATTGAAAAAGGAGGAATTTCTCATGAACCGACGCGAATTTCTAAAAGCGGCATTGGTGCTGCCGATTGGCTTTACCTTCAGCAAAATCGTTTTGGCCACGGACGAGGATTTAAAATCGTTTGCCTATTATCAGGGACTTTCGCCGACTGAAAAACGCAGTTCCAGTCGCACAGACGGCACCTATTCCGGCATGCCGCTCATCCTGCGCGACGATATCGAGGCCGCGGTCGAAAAGACGTACGACTTCTGGCACGGTCACGGCGCTAAGCATAAATTTACGCTGACCGAAGACAATTTTATCGATCTTCAGGACGGACGCACAATTGAAGTTTATACCAGCGTCGTCACGGGCCACCGCCATGCGCTTCGCGTAGTGGGAACTTGATCTAAGCGCTCCGGCCAGCCTTGCCGAATTCGTACGCCAGCCCTTATATTTTAGACCGATGGATCCAGAGATCTCTAAAAAGCTAGCAGATTTGCGCCGCCTTGAGCGGCAGGCAAAACAATTGCTCTACAAAATGGATCGCATCGAGTCCGAGTGGAATTCTGTAAAACAGGATTTAAGGGACAAGGGCCGAGAGATTTCTCATCAGCTCGGCGACGTACTTCATCGATTCCGCAAGAAAACTATCTAACGAAAACGCCAACTATCTCCACGTGGTGCGACCAATGGAATTGATCCACGATCTGGATCGACTTGAGACGGTAGCCACCGCCGCAGAGAATGCGTGCATCGCGCGCAAACGTCGCGGGGTTGCAAGAAACTCCGACGATGACGGGTACCTTTGCGCTCTTCAGCGCCATTGCTTGTTCGGGACTTCCGGCACGCGGCGGATCAAATACAATTGCGTCATATGTATTTGCTTCTTCTCTTCGCAAAGGATTGCGAAACAAATCGCGACGAACAGCTCGCAGTGGTCTGCCGCGCGCTGCTTTTCCCAAAGCTGAAACAGCTTCCTGAGAACTTTCGAAACAATCGACGGGTCCGCGCGCTAGCATCGGTCCCGAAAACGTTCCGCATCCTGAAAATAGGTCCGCAAATTTTCCCTTTTCGGGCAATGCCGCAAGCACACAAGCCACAAGCGCACGTTCGCCATTTACCGTCGGCTGAAGAAAAGCATCGGGCGGTAGATTGACTTTGAGTGGACCGAAAGTCGCTGTCACAGGCTCGCTACTCGCTATGATCTTAATGGGTGCTTCTTCACTTTCGCGCCAAGCGATTCGACAGAGCGAAGAAATCTCTAATAACGGCTCTAAGTACTGAACCACTTGCGAGTCGGGAACGCCCGTTCTTCCGATGGGGCCCGTAATCAACATGTCAGCGCTGTCGCCAACTACTTGCAAGAAAACATCCGTGGGCGTGTAAGCGCGCAAGACGAGTCCGATGTAGTTCTGAACGGCGTTTCGCAGAGACAGCAACCTCGGGTCGCCAACCAGGCAGCTCTTAACGTCGGCGATTTGTTTGCTGCGACGGCGGTAATAGCCCATCACCACTTTGTCCCGCTGCTTGAACGCCGCAAACGTCGCGCGCCGGCGTTTCTTCTCACCAATAAAGATCGGCTCTTTCCATTCCTCTGGCTGAAGGCGCTGTTTGCTTAAAGCATCCTTCACTACCTCCACTTTCCAATCGCGGTAGTACTGCTCGCTCACGTGCTGAAGCGTGCAATTGCCGCAGCTCTCGTAGTGCGGACAGGGCGCCGCAACACGATAGGGTGAGGATTCTACTAGCTCTGTAATTTCTCCGCGTTCAATGCCGCGGGAATCAATCTGAAGGCGGATATTTACCTTGTCGCCGGGAATAGCCCGGTCCACGAAAATAGGACCGCTAAGGCCTTCGCAGATCCCGTCGCCTTTGGGGCCTAGCTGCAAAATGGTGAGGTCGGTTGCCATGGCGGCTATTAAACATAAATTCGAGTTGAAAGGAATAGACTGCGGACAAAGAGACGCTAAGAGGCCAACCCTTCGCTCTCTAGCCCCTCTAATTCCAGTAACTTGCTCTTCATTTTCAGGCCACCGGCATAACCACCCAAACCGCCGTCTGCCGCAATTACGCGGTGACAGGGAACGACAATCCAAAGCGGGTTTCTACCGTTGGCAGATCCTACGGCGCGAACGGCCTTTGGACTGCTGATACGGGTCGCGATATCGCGATACGAAACGGTGGTGCCGTATGGAATTTTGACCAGTTCGGACCAGACTTTTTTCTGGAAATCGGTGCCTTCGAAATCAAGTGGCACTGTGAATTTTTTGCGGTCGCCGCTGAAGTACTCGTGGATTTCGCGCGAAGCCGAATCGAGCAACTCAGAAGCCTTAAGAGGAACGGCTTGCTTCTGGTTGTAGATCCCGCGTAGACCCTTCGTAGAAGCCACTAAATACAGTTCTCCCACTGGGGATGGAATTTTTCTCTGCGAGAGGGACATAGTCTTTGCTCCTTAAAGCGGGGGTGAATCTTTCGCGGCACGCTGATTGCTTCTAAATATAGGTAATTCATATGCGTCGGGGGCAAGACAATCAATTCAATTGGTTAGCGTTGGCCATTTCGGTCATTGCCTCCGTATGCTGTCAGAATGCGATTTGTGTTGACCCAAAGGTCGACACGGAAAACGGCATCAGTATCAAGCATGCGCCCGCGAGGCCTCAGGGGCCAGCCGAAAGCGGGATTCGAGTCACCCATCCAAAGCTCGTTCGTCGCGAAAATCAGACGTTCTTGTCTGTAATGGTAAACCGCCCAGGACCTACTGGAGTTCCAATTTTGCAGCAAGAAGTGCTGGAGATAGGGCCCGCAAATTTATATGCGCTGGAAAAAATTATCGACGGCGCGAAATCTGGAAACCGCACGTACTCGCTACCCGATGCCCACTCCACCGAAACCCACGCTTTAGAAATGACGGGTAAGGTTGCCATTACAGTCGACGATCAATTGCGAGTTACCTCCATCGAAGTAGAAGGCAAGTACCTTACTGGACGTCCAGACCTTAGATGGGAAAGACTCACTAGCATTCGTTCCAATTTAGAAGTGCGCACACCTGCCCAGTTTCCTCGCCCGATGGCGGTGATGGCTCTTCATGAACGCGTCGGCGATGCGATTTATTTTCCTCCGATTGACCCTCTCGATAAGCCTTTCGTTATTCAGAGCTCCACGCGTTACGCAGTTCCGGATGTGTACATCCATCTAAGCCATCCGATTCCCCGCAGCGCTTGGGGATTGAATGGCGATAACGAAGTGGAGCTTCGTTATCCGGAGCGCTCGGGAGAATCCAGCAATCCAAAAGTCTATTCGCAAGCTGGGGGTCCCAAAAACGCATCTTGGTTGGTGACGACACTGAACCAACCACAAGATGATCCGCCTTCGCGCAAGCAGCCGTTTTCACAAAGTGCCATAGCGCTGGTGCGCAAGTTGCCAGAAGGCGCAGAGGAACTCGGCATTCATGCGGACGTAATTATTAAACGCGGTCATGGCGATTACGATCTGATAGCAGTGCCGGGAGAGCCTGGCGGTCCGATTTTCTATCGTAATGCCGAGGGTCGGCTCGTGGTTCGCTTTGCCGTTCCTGGTGAAGAAACGCCGCGCGAAATTTTGCTGTCGAAGGAAGATGCCAAGCTGCTCAAGCCTTACGTGGATGCGCGCCTTGAAGGCGAGCAGGTTTGGTTGAATACCGGCAAAGGCATGATGAAGTTTGATGACCTGATCGAGCTCACGGTAGATGAAGAAGGAAAAACTCTGTCCATGCGAAATCGTTTTTGGTCAGGTGTTGTTCCTGATCGGCAAGTGTCGCAGGATGAGCGCCCTGTTCGCGATCCTCGCATGGAAAAATCTCAACGCTATTTTGGTGTCGGTCGCGCTGCTGCGTTTATTGAGACACGCGAAGGTGTCGGCAAAGCGACGCCCGCGGTTGTAAATATCAATGGAAAAAAACATTTTGCTCTGTTGGTACCGTCAGCAGAAGACTCCTCGCGTGCGGTTCTCAAGGTGATTTGGTCTAACCAAAAAGACGCCCCGAACGAAGCTACGTACCTGGTTGCCGGCGACGAAGTCGACTATGCGATCAAGAAACATCACTTCTCTGGAGATGCTATCGATATTGAAATGCGCGATTACAATAACGCCATCTCCATTCGAGTGGGTGAGGGTAAAGCCGAGCCGTTTGATAAATTCATATTTAAAGATCATGGCTATGCAGATAGCCAGTGGGTGGGCGAAGATAGTTCTGCTGGTAAAGCATTATCGTTTCAGGACAAGAAGAACTTGTGGAAAACGGGCGATGAGATGAAAGCAGGCGGAACACGTTGCTCCGAATATTTTAAGAGAATGGGCGATGACGAAATTCACTCTGATTGATTCCGACAACAACGAACGCCTCGCCCGTCTGCGCTTACTCGCCGATTGGTTAGATACCCGCTTCAAAGGTCCGTTTGGTATTCGCTTCGGACTCGATCCTGTTATTGGACTGGTGCCTTTTCTAGGCGACTTAATAACGACGATAATCTCAGCTTATATTTTGATTGAAGCTTCTAACCTGGGCTGTTCGCCTTCGGTTCTCGCGCGCATGGGAATTAATATTGCGGTTGAGAATGTGCTCGGGCAGTTACCAATTCTCGGAGCGGTCTTCGATTTTATTTGGCGCGCCAATGACAAAAATCTTCGTTTGATTGAAGCACATGAGATTAATCCTGCCCGTGTAACTTGGCGCTCTCGCGCATTTGTTGGGTTCATTCTCATTGGATTGCTCTCAATAGTCGTGTTGGCATCAGTCGGCACCTTCTACTTGCTCAGCATTATGCTCGATAAACTAACATTCTAGCTGTTTCATTGATTCAGAGTGCAACTGAGCCAGAGTTTTGAACGCTCTGCTCTTGGGATCGGTGTGCCCATTCGAGCCTATTTTATCGACGTAAAACTGGTCTGCGCCTTGCAAATAATCTAATCAAACCGGCCATTAGTTCAATGGCGCAACTAGGAGTAAGTTATGGCACAGCATGGTGCACGCAAAGATATGAACCCACAAGTTCAACCTAATCCTTCGAAAAACTTGGGTACGGATTCTGAAATTTCAGATCGCAACACCCGCGTCGGTTCTAAGGAAAACGAACGCGAAGAAAAATCCGACACACCACGCACCCCCTTCAACAAAACAGAAGGCGATGAAGACGATGAAGATACGGGTGCCGATGCCGGCCTAGAAGGCAATCGTTAAGCTGTAATGATGGAAAACCTCGTCATTGTGAGGCTGAAGGGGCAAATTGCTTCGGCCTTCAGCCTCGCAAGGACTGGGTCTTCAGTCGTTGCGAGAAGCTAAGCGACGAAGCAATCTTATTAAGAAGGAATCATGAGTTTTCAAGAACGACAATATATGCGAGTGGGTGTGGCAAGTGTGATGGCGGTAGTCGGACTCGCTGCCATTGCAATCGTTGCGTACGCGGTGACCCAAGCGGCGCCTGGTTTCGCCGACAAATTTCTTACCGGCAATTCTATTGCATTGGGCTGGATGGGTGCCGTGTGGTTCGCATTCAATGCGTTTTTCGTCGTGCCGTTACTTGGTTCGACGGTAAAACAGTTCTTACGTGAAACCCCAGGGTACGAGAGATCTCGCTACGTCTTCAGCTCCCTGAAGTAAGTCACGTTTGACGATTGCCCCCTTTCCAAAGCTAGCGGCGCGTGTTTTCTAGTCTGAATGATGCTTGAACGACTGAGACGGCTTGATCTTCGCAAACTCTTTGCCGTTCAACTCGAAATTCGCCCCCAACTCCAAGGAATGCCCTACTGGACCGCGGCCGCTATCGTGGGCTTGGTCGCCGTCATTTATTCCGGGACTTTCACCTCTGCCATCGCTGTCGCAAAAGCCGTCTTCTTAGCCAACCCCTACTACCTTTTTATCGTCTCTCCGGTTTGTTTTTTTCTGGCAACCTGGATTGTAGAGAGATTTGCTCCGCCCGCAGGTGGCACTGGAGTTCCTAAAGTCGTCCACGCTCTAGGCTATGATCCCGACACGCAAAAATCGGAAATCGATAGCTACCTCAATCTTCGAGTAGCGGTCGTAGTGGCGGCAAGTTCCATTCTGTGTGTGCTGGGCGCGGGCTCTCTCGGACGTGAAGGGCCGATGGTGCACATGGCCGCCTGTATGTTTTATTTTACGGGCCGGCAGTTTGATCGCCTGTGGCCTTACACCGAACATCGCTCTTGGATCGTTGCGGGTGGAGCAGCTGGAGTTGCAGCAGCATTCAATGCACCACTGGCAGGAGTCGTTTTTGTTCTCGAGGAGTTGGCGCAGAAGCAATTCCATCAATTTAAAACGGTCGTGATATCCGCTGCCATTATCGGCGGGATGGTGTCGCAGTGGCTGTCCGGGAAGTACTTGTTCTTTTCCTATCCAGCGGTGGAAAACGTTCCGCTCGATTCTATTCCATGGGCTGTTCTCGTCGGTCTGATTTGTGGAATGGTGGCTTTTCCGTTCCAAAGAATTTTAAAAGCGGATGTTCGCAAACGCCTACCGGGCTATCTCAATACCAAATTGAAATTTTCAGTTTTGATGGGCCTTTGCATGGCCGCGATTGCAGTGTTCGTGAATCCGGGATCGATAGGCGGCGGCACTGCGGTAATTGAAGACTTGTTGTTTAAAAATCAGGAAGCGACTTGGGGACTAATCTTTGCGCGGTTTGCGGGGACGATCATTTCGCATTTGAGCGGATGCGCGGGTGGATTTCTTGCGCCTTCGTTGGCGTTGGGCGCTGCGATTGGTTCTAAACTTGCGGTGCTAACCCACTACAGTAATCCGCACTTGCTGGTGCTGGTCGGCATGTCTGCATTTTTGAGTGCGAATTTGCGGGCGCCATTTACCGCGTGGGTAATTGTGATGGAGATGACGGATCGGCACCAGGCTATCTTTCCGCTGATGGTGGCATCGCTGACAGCTAGCGGTACGATTCGGTATCTGCTCGAGCGAAAGAAAGTCCCGCCCCAGACCCCCGTAGCCGTTTAAGCAGCTAGCGGCGGGGAGAGCGGTCAGCGAGCAATTTCAATTGCTTCTTCAATTCGTCTGGCTCGGCAGCGAATTCTTTCATCAACGCAGCGACATCGTCTGCGTGCTTCTTGTCATCCCATGTCATTTCGCGCAGCGCGAATGAGAACTCATTCAATGTCAGCTTATCTTTGGTGTACTCAATGCATGCCATGCACATAACGGCTCCTGTTTTGTAAAAGTATATCAGAGCAAACTGCGAGTCGCGGCAATCGATAAAAATGCTGCCGCAAATCCAATCACAGGGCTAAGCAGAAAATAGCAAAGGGCGCCAGTCCAACCAGTTTTCTCAGCGAGTAAAACCGTCTGCAGGGCATAGGCAGAAAACGTAGTGAATCCACCGCAAAATCCTACAATCAATCCCATCGTCAGAGCCGGTGACGGAATCTTGCCTGCTGCACCGAGTGTGAAGACGGTGCCCGCGATTGCGCACCCAACTGCGTTAATTACAAATGTGCTGACAGGGAATTCGGTGGTGTAGCGCTGCGCGACCCACACATCTAGCCCGTAACGACATAAAACACCGAGCAGACCAAAGAGAGAAATGAGCAGGAGTGGCACTGGGCAATTGTAATTCTGGAGCCGCTCATATGTCGAGCTATCCAACCTGACTCGTGCTAAATCCGAAAAATGCTTTATCGCTACCCAGTTAAAGAAGTTAAGTCCGGTGCGCTGAAGAAGCGTTATGGCTACGCGGTAGTGGTAATGCAGTTCTATCCTCGGTTCCTCACCAAGGACTTGATCGACGAGTACCTACGCTCACTCGCCCCAGAGCGCACACTATTTGCTGACTTTAAAAAATTAGATCGGGAACTTAAAAATCACGATCAGGCTTTTGCAGATGTTCATTACGAGCAGCGGTTTAGTTTATCGGCGCAGGGTAGAGAGGATCTGATGCGGCTTTCGGTTCTGGCGGCAGAGCGCGATGTCTACCTGCTGTGCCAATGCAAAGTCACTGAGCGATGCCACGCCGATCTCTTGCTGATGGCAGCCAGGCACCTGCATGGCGCAGGTACGCAAACTTTGCGGCACCGTTATCCGATTTTTGAAGAGAGATTAGTGCAGGGGAAATGGGAAACGCCTATCGGCGGTTAGCCGGCGTTTCGGCCTTCGAGCAGCAGACCCAAAGAAATTTCAGTTTCTTCGAAGGCTTTTTTTGCTTGGGCAATCAGCGTTTGGAGATCTTTCATTTTGCCAGCTTGCGCGAGGTTGGTAATCGTCTGAGCGATCGTTTCCATTTTGCGAGCGCCGATGTTTTCAGACAGCTCCCTAATTTGGTGACCCAACTGCACGGCTTCTTCTGGGTCGGTGATCTTGTCCAATTCCACCAATAGCTTGCGGCTGGTTTCTAAATAGGTCTGCGCCAAGGTGGCAAATAGGTCGCCCGAGCCCTGTTCGGACTCGATAAAATGACGCATTCTTTCAGGGTCTAGGACTACTTTGACGGGTTTCATACTTACTCTATTTCGGCTAATTTTAAGAACTTCTTAAATGTGAGGTCTAGCTCAAATGGCCACTGAATCTATCCTCGTTTACTCGTTTCGCCGTTGCCCCTTTGCTATGCGTGTGCGTTTAGCACTCCTAGAAAAGCAAATTCCCTTTGAGGTTCAGGAGGAAGACCTGAAGAATTTCTCGCCGCAGTTGCGAGCCCTTCATCCAGAAGCGCGAGTGCCGGTGCTCGTGCGCGGGCTACAAGTGGTTTACGAGTCGTGCATCATCACCGAGTACGTCGATGATCTAGCACCGACGAAGTTTCCACTCATGCCGCAGTCTGCGGATGGCCGCGCGCAAGTCCGATTGTGGACGTATTGGTGCAACACGGTTTTGAAGGGCAACATCGATCGCTTTAAATACGGCACCAGCCGTTTTACCGCCGAGCAAGTTGTGGGTGCCAAAGAATCGCTGCAGACCGATTTGAAAAAACTAGAAGACCGTTTGGCGAAGGCTGGATGGTTAGTGGGCGAGCACTTATCTCTCGCCGATATCCATATCTTTCCATTTGCCCGCCAAGTGAGCCGAATACAACCGCGGCCGGAATTCCTTGCGGAATACCCGGCCACGATGAATTGGATAGCTTCGATTGAAGCGCGGCCTTCGTTTCAAAAGGCGATGGAGAAGTAGTTAAGCTGCTGCGTGTTGGTTGCTACTTTCTTGCTTAGAAGCTCGAGTTGCTGCTTTTGTGGACTTCGATTTGCCACCATCGAACTCTTTAAATTCTGCGAATTGTTGGCCCATCTCGGCGATCTCTTCTTCAGAGAAAGCCTTTTCCATCTTCTTAAACATTTCGTCTTCCTCCTCTTCGACGTGGTGTTCGACCACTTCCTTGAGAACCGTAACCTGAGCCATCCATTCCTCGGTGGTGGGTTCTTCAGCGTCGATCTTGGAAAAGAGGAATTTCATGATAGCGTGTTCTTCTACTGCTTCGTAACCAATGTCCTTGGTCTTTTCGCGTTCTTTTAATTGTGGATACACAACGGCCTCTTCGGCACGCGCATGAAGATCCAGATTTTCCCGAAGCTCTAGATAAAGCTTCTCGCGGGTCTTGCCAGCGTTCTCATTCGTCTTATTGATTTTGGAAAACAAGCTGCTCACCAGACGGTGATCTTTTTTGATTAACTGAAATAAATTCTCATTCCGTTTCATGTCGAACTCCTTTTGCACAAGTGGTGCGACTTGTTAGTGCAATGAATGTTCCAACTTTTAGTGGATGTGGATGGGCGTGGTGTCTGCAAAGTCAGTAGCAGAAAGCAACGGCTGACTGGCTGAAGATTCTAGCTGTGATTCAAAATGCATTCTCTGCCCTGTCAGTGGGTGCATGAAACTAAGGCTTTTGGCATGCAAGCAGAGCGGTGGATCTTCCGTTGCGGCAGTTTGTGTATCGCCCAATTTTCGGCCGGGGAGATAGAGCAGTTCGCCCACTATAGGGTAGCCCAGTTCCCAGAGGTGAATACGGATTTGGTTGGTGCGTCCGGTAATGGGCCGAACTTCCAGCAGCGAAGTCCCGTCGGTGCGGCGCTCGATTACTGTGAACTCAGTGCGGGCAGGCAGGCCATCGACATGTGCTTCTCGAGCGCCAGCGACCATTGTTTTCTCACTCAAAGGCAGGTCGCAGATGAACTCATCTTGCTTGGGCGCACCATAAACTAACGCGCGATACGTTTTCTGAACTCTGCCGTCGGCAAACTGCGGCTGCAAAAGTCCTGCAAAATGGCGAGTACGCGAGACCAATAAAAGCCCCGTCGTATTGGCATCGAGTCGATGCGCCGCGTGGGGCTTTTGTGGCACATACACTTTTTCTAAAATGTACTGCAGCGTATTTCGGTTGTAGCGGCCGCACGGATGAATCGGCAGCGGTGCGGGTTTTTCCAGCACGATCAGAGCTTGGTCTTCGTAGAGAATGCGAACAGCGGGATTTACGTCAGGCTCGCTCTCATTGGCGGTGACATGATAATAGCGCTCGCCGGAGTGAACGATCTTGTCCGACGTGACAACGTTGCCAAGAGTGTCCGTAAAGCGGCCTGCGTCGATATCGCGCAGCCATTCTTGTTCCGGGATGTGACTTAAAATCTTGCAAAGAAATTCCAACAAACTCAGCCCGTCGTATTTCGCGGGAACTTTTACAGGCCGTAAGTTCTTATAAGGCGCACTGCCGGGAAGAGGCGTGGTGACTTTCTGAATGGCTTCATGCCGCTCGGTGATCGTGAGCTGCATCCGCTCTTCGGACGTTTTGAAACAGTAGGGACAGGATTCGCCTACTTTATACTTCTCACTTTGCTGGTCTTCGGCACTGAGTGGCGTGAGACAAACAAAGCACTGCGCATTTGGAGTCTCATTGAGATGCGCATCGAGTCCCACTCGCTGATCAAAAACAAAACAATCACCTTGGTAGTGCGCGCTGCCGCACTCTTCAAAATATTTAAGAATGCCGCCGTCTAATTGGAAGACTTGGCTGAAGCCCTGGCTCTCCATGTACGGGCCAGCTTTTTCGCAGCGAATCCCACCCGTGCAAAACATGACGACAGGTTGGTCCTTTAATTCATCAGGCAGTTGCCCAACTGCTTTGGGGAAATCGCGGAAGTGCTTAATGCCAATTGGCAGAGCACGATCAAACGTGCCCAACTTGATTTCATAATCGTTGCGCGTGTCGAGCAACGTAATCGGTTTGCCTTCGTCGAGCCAAAGCTTTAGTTGCTTGGCGGGCAATTTGGGCGAAGTGCGTTTCGAGGGGTCAATTCCGGGAACACCAAATGCGATGATTTCTTTTTTTATCCGCACGAGCATGCGAGTGAATGGCTGCTCGTCACTCTCACTGATTTTGGGAGTCAGCGTTTCAAGGCCGGGTACTTGGCGCAGCAGCTCCAGTAGCATTTGGATTTGCGGCGTTCTGCCAGCGACAAAGAGATTAATTCCCTCCGTGCTGAGTAAAATCGTGCCCTTCAGCTGCCACTCCTTGCTTCGGTTAACGAGCGTTTCGCGCAACGGTTTAAGGTCGCGAAGCGGCGCAAACTGGTAGGTCGATATGTTCGTAAACCCTGGCATGGAGAGGCTCTATTTATAGCGGCAAAACACAAGTTGCAAGCTGGGGGAAGCGAGGCACAATGACTCCCATGGACATTTCCCTAATCGAGAAAAAGTGCCGGGTGTTTGAAGCTACCCAATGGGTGCCCCGCCCCTTAAAGGAGGTTTTCACGTTCTTTTCTGACGCTAAGAACCTCGAAGTGATTACTCCACCCTGGGTGCAGTTTCGCATCCTTAGCATGTCCACGCCGCAGATCGAGCAGGGCACGCTGCTTGATTACCGCATCAAGGTAAAAGGTATGCCGATGAAATGGCGCACGCGAATCGAGAATTGGAATCCGCCGCATGGATTCGTCGATACCCAATTGATAGGGCCCTATTCTATTTGGCATCACACCCATACCTTTGCTGAAAAAGAGGGCGGCACGGAAATGAAGGACCGCGTGCTTTATCGGGTGCCATTGGGCCGCGCTGGGGATTTCTTGTTGGGGTGGCAGATTCGCAAAGATGTTCAGGCGATTTTTGCTTACAGGCAAAAAACAATTGAGAAGATGTTTTCGTAGATTGCCTCGTCGCTTGGCTCCTCGCAACGACTGCGCGCAATCTACTTAATTACTTTGTGACGAAAGCTTTGCAAGTGCCCGTATTCCACTTGCTGTTCCACCATGCGATCAAACGTGCGCAGCATACTGGCATGCGCATCATCCCCACCGCCACCCATTAGCTCAATCAAATGGTGAATCGATTCTATCGTCGAGAAACAATGCTCGGCGGGCTGTTGGCGCACGCGAAAGCCAGAAGGCCGCGGCGGTGTAAAACAAATATAAGGCAGCGCTGAAATATTTTGACTCAGTCGCTTTACGCGTTTTGCTTGCGACCAGGTGCCGTCGATCACGAAGACCAATAGCTGCTTGTCGGCGGGAAATTGCACGCGGCGTTGCTCGAGTGTCAGCGTCGATAAGTTTACTGCCGTCGGAGAAGGGTAGAGCACTACTGGGTAAAAACGCGGATCCGCCAGCAGTGCGTTCACTTTCGCGTCGAAAGTGAAGTCAGTGCCTTCAAAAAAGTAAGAATTTTTCAGACAGAGATGCGACATCCGCCCCGTCGCAATGGTGCGCTTCACTTCGCTGTGGTGAATCAAAATCACAAACTGGGGGTCCGAACTAAACGGACGAATCAGAGAGCAGTAGCAAGTGGCAACGGGCTTTTTGCAGCTCTGGCATGTCACGCGGGGCTGCCATTCTTGTAGGCGCCGAAGCTCCTTTGCTGCTTGGTATTGGGCGATGTTCACGACGGTATCTTAGCCGCACTGTGGGGTATGGTCGATGGTTTTTGAGCTCAATTTTCACCGTAAATACCCGATACCATTACGATGAGTCGCAATCCCACTATCTGGCTAGCCTTCGTTGGGTTTCTAGCGCTGGCCACAAGCTCGTTCGGCATGGACGACGTGTGTGTGGCGCGCATGGAAGCCCTAAGTACCCGCGGAGTAGCCGTCGTCCGGGAGGCAGATCCCTCGTCGAGAGCTTCCGCGGGCTCTGCCTCCGTCGCCAATGGGGTGGAAGATCTATCGAAGGTCGAGACCAAGGATGCGCTGGAGATTATTCGGGCCCTACCCGAAGCCATCGACCCATCGGGAACGGTCAAGCCACCCGTCTATCCCGAATCCCACACGGTAGCTCGCAAAGAGCTCAATGCAGTGGTGCTAGATAATATCGAGGACGAGAGTACGCGGCTAAAGGAGCATTTTACGTCGCTACCCGAGTACGACGAAGGGCGAGTCGTACCGAATCTCGTGATTGGTAGCGGCGCCGCCGGCATTGCGGCGCTTTATCAATTGGAAGGACAGCGGGGAGCTCCTGCACTTGTATTAACTGCCGGAGATGTACCAAGTGCTGAAGTCTTTGCTCATCGTCGTGATGGCCGCGAGCACATGACCGCGAATTTACTTACGGTGAACGAATTTCCCGATCTCGTTAATAACTACGCGATTCCCAACCCGCGCGAGTACGTCGGGCTCAAAGATAGGTCCTATGTTTCGTCCGGCGTGATGGGCGAGACGATGAATCACACAGTGGCCCGCAATGCTTCCAAAACGATGTTTGGCGCCAACGTGAAACAGGTTATCCCCCGCAAGTTAGTGGAGCTTGCCCGTGAATTGGTCGCGATGTCTCCCGCGGCGCAGTTAAATTATCTCAAAGCCAAGGGCCTGATCTCTGCCGACGCCAAAGAATTTGTTCTTAATGCGGACTTCATCAAACTCACTCAGGAAGATCTATCGAAGTGGCCGCCCGGAGCGGACGGCAAACCCGTGGACATGATGGTCGTGGCCAAATTTGGAAAAGATGGCAAAGAAGAGAAGTTCTTTTCCAATTTCGTATCTAATTTCACAGGCCTTGGAAAACCCGCTAATCCGTTCAAAGACGGTTCTACTTCGCATAAAATCACGGCGCGATCGATGCAAGAAATTCGAGAGCAGATTCAAAATCCCAATGCTCCGAAAAAGGGTGCGCCTCCCGTTCACGAAGCCAGCGCATTTTTCCAAATCCCCGATGAGCAAGTGCGAGATTTCATGAATACCGATCGCGTCGCAATCGTTGGCGGCGGATACTCTAGTCTAGTGGTGATCGACCGCATGCTTGCAGCGAAGCCAAATTTGAAACAACCCATTCAAGTATTGGTCGGTTCCGCACAAGACCCAGTGAAAGATTCTGTGTTTCGTGAGTACGTTGATTTTATTAACTCCGACGCTTTTGTAAAAAACGTTACCAATCCAAAGGTCGAGCCGCAGCAAGGTGGTAAGTCAGTTGTCACTCTCACAGACTCGTCGGGTAAAAAACAAACGTTCACCTACGCCACTGACAAGGTTGTCCTCAAAGAAATGCGCGACACTCTGGGCAAAGTCATTCCTGGGAAGTTTTACCTCGCGCTTTTAAAGGGCAAACCAGTGGTGGAAGTGGTTCACTACAATCGCGACGTGGAAATTGCCGAAGGCACTGCTGATAGTCGTAACCCGCTAAAAATTACTTACACCCGCAAAGACGGCACCAAAGTTGATTTTAATGGCCGTTTCTTAACGTCGGTTGGCCAAGAGACCAGCTTCTACCAAACCATGTACGGCAAATTTGGTGGCGAGGCCGTGAAGCCGATCGAGCAGGCTATCCGAGCGGACGTAAACTTTGGATTTCGCACACCAGACGGCGGATCTACCCCGCCAGTCGAATCCACCATCGGGGTTCAAACCACCGGCCTATCGGTTCCAATTGGAAATGTGGACGGCAGCAAAGACTCTACGCATGTACCCGTCGATTTGGGTGGCGCAACGGTGGTTAGCGGCGGCGTCGCCAGCAAACGCGATCGCCAGCAACCTAACCAACCTGGTGTCGTCGATCCAGGTCGCTATTCTCCCAATACGAGTCCTGATTCGTTGTCGTATCAATTGCCAGCGGCGGTTGCCTTGGGCAAGTGGCTGTCCGATCGAGTGCCCAAGTGGACGCCGAAATATCTAATCCAGGGTTGGAGTGGCAAGCGGACCTCGCTGGGTACTTTGAAGGATTTTCGCGCCGATACGACGGGTGTGTTGTCGTTCCCCGACGAAATCCCGCTGCAGCCAACGCCCAAACATCTGAAAGATATGAAGGCATCGGATGCTCCGAGCATTCGCATCTTAAACGAAGCGATTGCGCTAGAAGCAACGAAGGCCATGTCGGAATTTAGGGTCGATGCCAGCAAGAACAACGACTCCCGACGTTTAAAGATCGCTTTCTTAAATGACGGCAACGCACTCCAAATTCACGTCGACGGTGTGCAGTCCGATGCTCAGGCGAATGCGGTGAGAAACGCGTTTGCGAAGAACCCAGCGCTCCTGTCAAATATCGAAGCTAGAATTCGAGCTAGCGCGGGAGAGCCGCTCGTGCTCTATCACGGGTTTGATGCTGGCGGTAATCCAGCCAAAGAACTTACTCGAATCAATACTCCCATTGCCGGTTTAGCCGATGCGCAGTTGAACAATCTCAATCAGCGTAATGGCGAGGATATCGACGGTGTGATGTCGTATTTGCCGAGAAACGTGCGCTCCGCAGGTCGTACTCCGGAAGAAATCAAGAGTTGGGTCGGCGCGAATATCCGTGAGCTTTTTGCGATCCCTAAAGATCAAAAAATCGAAGTGGACATCCGGCCGGATGAGCAAACGGGAAAAACAGTTTATGCAGTCCATGTCTTCCGGCCCGGTGTGGGCGGAGCGCCCCCGACTCGTACAACGGAGTTTTACGTTTCTCGTTACGAAAAATCCAATCGGGCAGAAGGGCTCAATGCCATTACCGGTGCGGTCTTGATGGATCGTGCAGGTCTCGGAAAATATCTTGGTGTGACCGCCGATAGAGCCGCGCAATCTCTCGAAGGCCGAGTGGCAGGCGACCACGATTATGTGTTTTGGGGTGTGTACAGGAAACGCGGCAATGGTTACGCCGCGAAGGATCTCACTCAGCTCCGAAGTTTCCAGCCGCAGTTTAGTAAGATGTTCGCAGACATCCACTCAGCGGAGAAGCCGTTCGGAACCGGCGAACTATCGGCAAAAGCCAAAACCTGGGCGGATCGGCAGGCCCGCACCGCCGGCGCCTCTGCGGACAAGCGCGGGCGTTTCTCGCAGTTTTTCCTCGGTGCCCGTTGGGGAAATAAGATGGCTCACGGAGATCCGCGCTTAGATCCCGGCCATGTGATTGTCGAACCTGCGACGGGTCAGGTGCGCCTGTCGGGAAATTCGCAGGTAATCGCCGAACGCCATCCGCTTGAAGATCTGCAGATTTTCCTCTCAGAAGCGCGTACCAAGGCAGCCGGAAACCGCAGCTCTTACCTCGATTTCCGCAATCGCTTAGTCACCGACTACGCCAAGAACATGGGCTTTGATACGGCCGATACCGCCACCCTCCAAGCTTGGGTCGAAGTCAGTTCTCCCTGGTAATCAGTCGTTGCGAGGGAAGCGAAGCAATCCCACGCGATTATCCAGCAATGCGTCGGAGAAATTACATCCGGCAACTCAGCACACCTCCCGACCGTCACGCCTGGGGGCTTTTAATTTCTATTGGTTTTCCTCGCGCTCGGACCGCGGAAGTTAGGTCGGCAACTTCGTTATTTCCCGTGCCCGCGGTACGGACGTTCGGGAGGTGTGCTGAGTTGGCGGATGTAATTTGTCCGGGCTTTGCTCGCCAAGGCGGGGGATTGCTTCGCTTCGCTCGCAACGACAGTCGTGCGCGGCGGCCGCTGTCGCTGCGAGGCCATAGGCCGAAGCAATCTAATGCAGAGCTGCCATGAGGTCCGGGCTTTTCGACGCTGATGGATCCTGGAGTTCTTTTGCCCAGCGGTTTATCGTCGATAGAGCGACTTTACCGCTGCCTGCCATTGGAATCGTTTTAACGTGATGAACTTTTTCGACTCTAAAGACTTGCGAGTGGCCCTGGGCGAAAATTGCTGCATTTACATCAGCGATAGGCACGTCCCGTGTGCTGAATAGAACTGCAACCTTGTGGCTGTCTTGCGGGGCACCTGTTACGGCGAACAGAACTCCTTTTTCGTCTGAATCTTTTCTCGGCAGGCCGATGCTAAGCGCTGCTTCGATGTAGTCGGGGTTAACGTATTCGCCCGCTTTGTTTTTAAACGTGCGGGATTCGCGCGTGTAAAAGCGAAACAACCTGGGATTGGTTTTGTGGCGCTCTAACAAATCGCCCGTCTTAAAATACGTCTCGCCGTCAATCTGCACGAATGCCAGACTAGGAGTGTAATCTTCTTCGCGAGCCGGGCGTTGATAGGAAGTAATAATGGTCGGGCCGCGCACGTGCATTGCGCCGACTTCGCCGGGCCCCACTTCGGTTTTCATATCTTCTGCGTTTAAGAGCTTATACGTCGCTGATTCCACCATCCGCATCCAACCTTTTTCTGTTGCATAGGTTGGAGCAAACATGAGTCCACCCGTCGTCTCCGTGGCGCCATAACCTTCCGTGATGCTGACATGCGGAGCACGCTGCAGGATGCTGGCGCGTTGGCCAGGCGACATCGCTTGCGCGCCGTAGACCAAATGCTCGAGATTTGCCAATTGGCCGGGCAGGGACGTGACAGCCATGCCCTCTGCGAATGCTGGCGGCGAAACTACGCGCCGAATGCGATAGAGCTCTGTAAAATTGGCGATGGCTTTGAAATCTGTCGGATTGGGCAAAAGCCCGATGCGCATATCTGTAAGCGACGGGATTACAATTCCCGCGATATATCCCAAAACGTGAAACGGTGGCCCGGTCTGCAGCACGCGGTCTTCTGCGTCCGGCTCAATGATGCGCACCATCTCGGAGACGAAAATTCCAAACATTTCGTCGGTAAAGCCGATGCACTTAGGCATGCCTTCAGAACCGCTTGTGACGAGAATTCCGGCATTTTTATTGAGACTTGTCTTAAGTAAAGCTCGCGCGCCAAAGAGGCTCTTAAAGAGGACACGGACTTTGTCTTTCTTCGTCAGGCCGCGCGCGATTTTTTCAAATTCGACCCACTCAATGCCAAAAGTTTCTTTTTCTGCATCTCCCCAGCCGATTTTCGAAAGCACGAGGCCCAGAGTCAGCACGTGCGTAATTCCGGTTACACGCACAGCGTTCTGCACCGCACTCGCACCCGTCGTATGATTGAGAAAAACGGGAACTTTGCCGGCCAAACGAATGGCGTGCGTTGCCACAAAGGCTACGACACCTGACGGTAAAAGCACTCCCACTCGCTCGCCGGGGATTTGGCGAATCGCCGGCAAAATGCCAATGAGAATTTGTAAGAGCCGTCGATTAGATGGGCTGCTGAACATGGGGTCAGCAATCGTTACATCCTTGGGATGAGCAATGGCGCGCTCAAGCCAGCGAAGGGTGAAGGGAACTCCGTCCCATTTATACTCCATTCTACTTTTGGTCTTAGAGTCTGCGAGCCAACGCGGAGAAGGCCCTTTCATCGGCATGCCCGTTTCAACTTTAGCGGCGCCATTTGCGGCCAGGATCGCATCTTGAACCGAAATCAAGTTATCGGTGCTTTGAATTTCAAAAGCAGTGCCTGTGCGGTTCAAAGTGTAGTCCTGAATCCAGGCAACTAATTCTCCGGTGCTCATGCTGTCCATGCCGAGATCGTCGCGCAGATGCTTGCCTAGAATCTCGGGGCTATCGAGCGGCCAACTCTTGAGGCTTTTATCGCCGGTCAGTTCCACCAATTTATCGACGAGCGCGAGACGTACGGTCTCAGGAACCGAGTGAATATCGCCCGCTACCTGGGCGATGATGGGATCGGCCAAAGGCTGAACGTGGTGCCACCAATAGAGCGGATAGAGGCGGGCTGCTCGCGGATGGCCCGGGCCGTTCTCTGTCGTGTTGAAGAGCGCTTTGAAATACTCGTTAATCTGAGGACCGTTTAACGACGAGAGCTCGCGAGTTTGTTCTTTAAAAGTCAGGCTCCAAGGATGGCGGGGCGAAAACAGAATTCCGTTGGCGAGGATGGAGACAAAACCTTTGCCTAGTACGCTGCCAGCATTGGGGTACTGGCCGGTTGCTGCAAAGCTCAATCGACTGCCCCACAAGCCATCAGCGTACGCCGAAACCACCCGCGCGTTGGGTTTGTTGGTGAGAACTTTGGAAACCATTCCGCCCAAAGTTTCCGTACGCGAGCGGTAGATGCGGCCAGATCCTGCAATGACCACGAGGCGCTTTTCATTGAGCGCCTTAATTACTCCCTGAGTCGCCATCTCGAGAGCTGAAAAATCTCCCGCACCGCGGGTCATATCGGGAATAGAAACGGTTTCAAAACGTTTAGCGAGCGGCGCCAGCACGGGACTTTCGAGTTGTTCCTCGGCGACAATCAAGAGCGGCTTCACGCGGAGCAGAGCCAATTCCGCGAACACCCGCATTCCTTCAACACCCCAGGTGGGGTGATTAAAAATCACCAGCGTGCCGGTGGAGTTATCCAAAACCGCCGTGCGGGCCGAACCTTCAAACCGCACTCGAACGCGGTAGCGAAGGCATTGAGCAAATACAATAAACCGGGCAATCAGTTGGTAGCGCAGGGTCTCGGCAAAAGTCATAAGCAGAGGATTAAACACTAAAATCGTCCGAACGACACTGGGATTGCTTCTCTTCGCTCGCAACGACTGGATTGGGGCGCGACGACTGAGACTAGGCGTTTCCGCTAGGGGTCGTATCATCGCCATCCGCTGCAGCGGACGCGTCCGGAGAAGTTTCCACCACGGGGGCTTCTGTCGGTGTTTCAGAAGCTGCTTCGATCGCTTCTGCGGGTGCTGCGTCTGACGAGTCGCCGCCAACCAATTCATCGTACGTCACCACGTTGCGCTTTTTACGCCGTGGCATGGAGGCTTGGAATGCTTCCAAAGCCTCTTGGTTTGCGACTGCAATTTCTTGATGCAACTTGGATTCGAAGACTTCTTCCTGGGGCTTACCCGCGGACTGAATAAGCGAATCGATTTCCGAAAGGCCCAGATCGAAGACGGGATTTTCGCCATCCACCAATTCTTTGAGCGGCCTTGCGTCCGGATCCGGCAGCATGAAGCGATCCATGCCCTGTTCCATACGGCGAGTATGGTCGTCGACATCGCCCTCTAACTGTTTCAATTCGCTGAGTGGCGGCAAGTCGTTGATGCCGTTTAATCCCATCACTTCTAAAAACCGAGGTGTCGTGCCGTAAAGAACTGGACGTCCTGGCACTTCCGCTTTGCCGGCCATACGCACTAGACCGCGCTCAATCAACGTGCGCATCAAATGGCTGCTGTCCATGCCGCGCACTTGATCGATTTCGGCGCGCGTAATCGGCTGACGATACGCAATGATCGCAAGCGTTTCTAAAGCTGCTCGGCCCAAACGGAAAGGCTTGGACGCTTGATAGCGACGCACGTATTCCGCAAATGGCATTTTAGTTACAAAGTGAAATCCGCCGTGCGCTTCGCGCAGTTCGAAACCAAAATCTTGGGTTTCACAACGGTTGCGAATCGTCTGCAAGGCTTCGGCGAAAAACTCGGTCTCGGGGCCCGTATCTTCATCGGGCTTTGGCGCGACCACTTGGCGCATGCGATCGATGCTGACCGGGCGGTCGGCTGCAAAGAGGATTGCTTCTAAAATCGGTACGAGATCAAGTGCCGTTAAGTCGGAGGGACGCGGCAGTAAAGTGTGAGGCGCTGTTGGCGCGTCGACAGGAGTGTCGCCTTCGGCTATGTCGGCATTTAGTTCAGAATCTGTGTCGTTATCGTCGGTAGGTTCGGTGCCCGCGTCGGCGGCTTGTGCCTGGGCTTCGAGGGCTTCCACGTCGGAGACTTCTTCGGCGTCAGTGGCTTCGAGGGTTTCTTCTGAGGTGGTTTCTTCGGCGGCTTCGAGAGTTGCTTCGCTGGCTTCTTCAGCGAGCTTTTCCTCGGCAGTGACTTTTACGCCTTCGGTTTCCGCTGGCTCCTCAGGAAGATTCTCGTCTGGCTGATTTTCAATTTCGTGGTTCATAAAGTTCGCCCTTAATACTGATCTAGCATTCCCATATTCAAGTCTGCGAGCGAGCGCTTGCCGCGGACTTGGATAGGTCCAAAATTTTCCGTCTGAACGATGTCGATAAATTTTAATTTCGCGAGTTCTAGAATTGCCAAGAAGCTGACGATTACTTCGGATACCAGCGCGTGAGCGGGGAGCAACTTGATAAACTCCACCACTTCCTGAGATTTCAAAATCAGAGTAATCGCCTCGACCTTGTCTTTGATCGAAACGGGATCGGTTGTAATTTCCATCGGCGGTTTGCGCGTGCGATCGTTTGCGACTTTAAAAGATTTCAGAAGCGAAAAGGGGTCAATCGGCTCTAGCGGGCTATCGAGCAAACTCTCCTGCGGGAGAATGTCGTTTAGTGCACCAGCAGGGCGACCATAAAGATCACGGCCCAGCCACGCGCGCGCATTGATTTGCTCGCTCGCTCTTTTAAACCGTTCGTATTCGAGTAATTGCGCAACCAGTGGTTTGCGCGGATCGTCTTCCGCATCTAGCGTTTCAGACGGCAAGAGAATCGCAGACTTCAAATAAATCAGAGTGGCCGCCATCACCATAAACTCGCCGGCGACGTTGAAATCCAGCTGCTGCATCAATTCGAGATGATGCAGGTAGCTTTCGCACACGCGGGTGATGGGAATGTTGTAGATGCTCAATTGCTCTTTGCGAATTAAGTGCAAAAGCAGGTCGAGCGGGCCTTCAAAACAAGGCAGGCGGATTTGGTAATCATCGATGCGAGGCGCAGGCATGGAAGGCCCGGCATCCACGGTAGGCGTCTTGGTATGAAAGACGTCTTCGAGATTCGCCTTCGACATGACAACGCCTTGGGCTCCAACTGGCGGCGTTAGCTCCTCAGGGGGAGTTGTCTCAAGCGGCGTTTCGCTGTTCATTTAAAGATTTATACCATTTTTCTTGGGGGCCAAAAACCAATGGTTTTCGCTACTTCGTCCATGGTTTGGCGGGCAATTGCTCGTGCCTTCTCATTGCCCTTGCGGACGACTTCTTCCACGTAGCCCATATCCTTTTCGAGCTCTGCGCGGCGCTTCCGAATCGGCTCCTGCCAAGCAATGACGCGATCGGCGAGAGCCATTTTGTCGTCAAAGCAGCCTAATGTGCCGGCGCGGCATTCCTTTTCAATCTCGGCCACACGCTCGGCAGGGGTGAAAAGGTGGTGAAAAGCAAAAACAGGGCAAATTTCAGGATGACCCGGATCGTCGCGGCGCACGCGAGCTGGATCGGTCAGCATGGTCTTAATCCGTTTGCGCACACTCTCCGGCGATTCGGATAATTCAATCGCATTGCCGTAGCTTTTGCTCATCTTACGACCATCCAAACCTGGGAGCTTTGGGGTCTTAGTAAGGAGCGCACTAAACTCGGGAAAAACGTCGGCTTTGTGGGTGGTATTGAATCTGCGAATCAGTTCGCGGCCCATTTCCAGATGCGGCTTTTGATCTTCGCCCACAGGAACTTTGGTCGCCTTATAAAGGCAAACATCCACCGTTTGCAAAACGGGGTAACTCAAAAATCCCAAGCTGCCCGTGGCCTTCTCGCCCAACTGCGCGCGCTGTTCCTTATAAGTAGGGTTGCGCTCGAGCCAGCCGACCGAAGTGTACATGCCCATCAGGGTCGCTAACTCGGCATGTTCTGGAACCGACGATTGGACAAAGAGAATCGCTTTGTCTGGATCCACACCAGCACTGAGCCAATCAATAATCAGCTGCTTTGAGTTTTCACCAATCGTGTGGTCGCCCAAATCAGAACTTGTCATGGCGTGCAGGTCTGCCACCATGAAGAGGCAATCTGTCTTTTGTTGGAGCTCGAGATAATTCACGAGCGCGCCGAAATAATGTCCTATGTGGAGTCGCCCGGTCGGGCGCATTCCGCTTAAAACGCGCTCAGGGAATTTCTTCATTCTTAGACTACTGCTTTTCTTAAAGCCTCAATGCGAGTGTCGAGATCCGGATGGCTTGCGAAAAGCGCCATAAAGCTCGACGGCTTTCCGTTGATCTTAAGCGAGGCCACAGCAGCCTGTCTATCGTCTGCCACCGCCAAAGTGTTTTTCAGGCTTTGCAGCGCATAGACCATTTTTTCTTTACCAGCCAATCTGGCGCCGCCTGCGTCTGCGCGGAATTCTCTCCAACGAGAGAATGCGGCAACGACAATCGCGCCCAAAAGACTGAACATAATTTCAAAAACCCAAACGCAAATCATGTGAACCCACGGGCTTGTGCCGCGGTTATCGTCGGAATTACGAGCCATGAAATTAGAAACACCCCAAGCTGCAATCCGCGCGAAGAACATCACGAATGTGTTCACCACACCTTGCAAGAGAGTCATGGTGACCATGTCGCCATTGGCAATGTGAGCCACTTCGTGAGCAAGCACACCTTCGACAGCGCGGTTATCCATTTGATGTAAGAGGCCCGACGACACAGCGACGAGCGAACGGGCTTTAGTGGGGCCCGTGGCAAACGCGTTTACTTCCGGACTGTCGTACACGCCAACTTCGGGCATGGTCGAGAGGCCGGCTTTTTGCGCGAGACGGTGAACGGTTTGGAGTAATTCTTTTTCGGCAATCGTGCCGGGACGAGAGGCATCAATCACTTGAACGCCCATCATCATCTTTGCCATCCAACGCGACATCGCGAGGGAGATAAATGCGCCGGCAAAGCCAACCACGCCGCAGAAAATCAGCAGCGCTTCGTAGTTAATTCCTTGTTCGTTTAAATAGGGCTGAACGCCTAAAACGCTCAGGGTGATGGAAATGGTCAAAAGGACCAAAATGTTCACTGTGATAAACAAAAAGATACGTTTAAACACTGGTTCTCCTAACAGGTTCAGTAGTTCGATAACATTATAGGTATGTTTTAGCCACCGACAAGCAGGGCTGCGAAAATTCTCAATATTTCAACGGGTTAGGACTAGAGGAGGAATTTTAGACTGAGGTCAAAAGACGTGCCCTGGAGCTCGTTTTTACCACCCAAAGAGCGGTACCAACTCACACCAAAACTAAACCCACCAAACCAATGTGCCGTCGAAGCGGCATCGAAAAAAGTAAGAGCAGGGCGGAAGAAGAAATGGGGAATCCAAAAGTCTTCGCTTGGCAAAACGCCGGCGTTTCTCTGCAGCAATAAGTGCCCGCCCGCCCCGACCGTAAGACTTGGCTGAAAAAAAGGAATGCCGGGAAGGGAGTATCGAACTTCCTGCGATACCGACATTGGAATCCAAACTAAACGAATGCGATCCGAAACACGCGATTGTACAGTCGTATCGGTGGCGTTCCAGGAGACAGGGTAAACGTCGCGAACCGTTCCAAGCCCCAGCTGGGTATTGACGAGAAAACTAAAATTTCCAATCTGCGCGTATGGAATCGCAATAGCGGCATTAAACAGAGGCACTCCCTCTAGAACGGCGCCGTAGTTTACTTCGTAAGCGTCGGTACGGAGGCGCAGGGAGTTGGCATTAAAGATCGAAAACTGGGGCATGAATTCGATCTTGCGATCGAGTTCCACCGTGGGCGGCGCGAATTCTTCCGTCGTTTCAGCAGGCCCGGTGATGGGCGGCGCCGACAGCACGTCGCTTTCCGCAAATCCAATCAATGGCGTGAAAGCGGCTATAAGGCCGAAGCAAACCGCCTGCAATTGCAGCTGAATTTTCAAGAACTTAGACATCTTATTGGACCCACGTTTTAGGACTGGCGTCGGAGAGTAACAATTCGGTGGGAAAGTCTCAACTGCCCATAATTGGCACTAAGACCCCTTTGCTGCCTTCCGGGGTGGCAAGAAGTAAGGCGCTGTGCTATCCCCTGTTCCTCTTTTCAAGTCCATCAAAAAGGTACCTATGCATTTGCGCCGACCTATTTTTTATTCGCTCCTCTTTTCCTTTTGCTCCACCACGTCCGCCAGTTCAGGGTCCAAGGCATCATTGTGTGGCTATCTTGTTTCGGAGCATGATCCCAAAAGCGTTTACGGGAAAATTGCGACTGCAGCGATGGAACTAAATCCTATGCAGGCGCTATTTCCCACCGTCGCGACTCTTTCTGTGGTGCCAACGAGTAATCCGCAAATCGCTGAAAACCATATTGTTCAGATCCTCGATGGAACTATCCGAACCGGCAAAGCGCGTTTCTCAGATGGCACGGTTCGTCGAATGGAAACGGATTTAGAATCTAGTGACATGGTACGCGATGTGGACATTGTCGCCGTTCACATCCAAAAGCGTTATCAGGTTGAAGTAAGTCCCGTCACGGCGTTGGTGGATTCTAGCGGCGACATTCACTTAGTCGTCGATCAAACAACAAAACTTGCGCAGCAAATTGCGGTTCACGTTCGCGATCATTATGGCTTTGCCCTTCCTCATCCTCCCGCGGGAAAATTTTACGCTGTCTCAATGGTGGAAATCGGCGAGAGTAAAGTGCGCGTGTTTGGATTGACCGAGCAACATCTTTATTCAATGGATCTAGATGTCTCTGGCAACACGGAGCTGGCGACCAGTAATGCGGAATGGAAAATCCAAACCCACAGAACGGGTGCTCGATTCGTTCGCGCTCTTTCCCAAGAGCAGTATCTAATTGCGGATGAAAGCGGGAACGTGGAATTTTACAGTGAGGGAAATCTGATTCGCACCGTGGTCATCCCAGGGACCTGGCTATCGTCGATATCTGCTTACGCTGTTCCTGATGCTTCCGGGTTACCTTCCGCGCGCTTTGCCACATTAAGCTATTCGAAAGACGAGGTTCCTAAACCTCTCGTTCACTTGTGGAAAGATGGAAAGCTTCGGCATGTGCCGCTAGATTTTCCTGAGGGGGAAGCGCCGGTGGCTTTAGCCTTTACAGGCATGCAATTGACGGCCCCGCAGCTGTGGTGGGAATGGCGACAAAAAGCAGTTTACGAGTCAGGCTATCTCTCCGAATGGAATCAAGCAGAGGGTGAAGTCCAGCGACTCATTTTGATGAGTCGCAAAGGGAATAATTACCTTTTCCGTGGCGTTCAAGGCTGGAACAAGCCGCAACTCAAGTTGTCATCCTTCCCTTGGTATTTTATTGGGCCTAACAACGGCGAGCTCGAAAAGAGCATGATTCAAGCGGGATTCAATTTCCCGTTATTGAGAGAGCAGGTCGACATCAACACAGACATGGGCGCCAGCGGCCAGAAGCTTGTGACTCGTCTAAAAGACGCTTATGGATTTCACCCTTTTGATCCCCTTAAACCGGGCGAGTATAAAGGCGAGCCGAATTCGGTCATTCGCGCGTGGGTCAGTCGACTAGGAGCGCTCCGCGATCTGCGCCTTGCAAGTTCGGGAATTGCGCAGTCGATCGTCGAAGAAGGAATTTTTGAACACCGAGACCAGCTTTTGGTTTACGAGCTAATGAATTTTGAAGAGAGAGAAAATACCCAAGACTTTGAAATGGAAGAAAGTGTACCCCTTGGCGATCGGGAGTGGATGGAACTTTTCTTGGATAGACTGACCAACCAGGCTAGTCCCTTGGTGCAATCGAGTCGCTACAATCACAACATCATTCGTCGATATTACCGTAAAGAACTCATGGATCTGAATTGGAGGCAGACAGCGCTGCAAGACTACAATCAGCTGCCCGAACCTGTGAAGCCGCTGTACTTGGTCGCTCAGCACTATTTGGACCGCCCCTTTAAATATGTAGTGAAGGACTACCTGAGTTTTTCTGAAGCGAATGGCGGCGTAGCGCCCGCTGGAACTACGCCAGAGATTTTCGAGATCGGTCGAAAGCCTTATTGGGAAATGTTGGCGAACTACTTGGAGTCCGTCGATCCGCTTCGTGCTGTGGTTAATAACGACAGCCTGATTTACTTTCTGACGACGCAGCCTACGGAACCACGGTAGGCGTAAGTTGTCTTAAGCCTTGAGGATTTGGGCACCGGGGCGGGCGCGTATTCGACGGGTGCGCGGCTAGGGGAGAGGCAATCGCCTAGTCCTTATATTGTGTGAGGTTTTTGAAACCGGCCAGGGAGTATACGCAAAACACAATTTCCTGAGCTCGAAAAACTGGCAGGCGGTGTGCATCTTTAAAGGCTCAAAGGTAACTCAATTTCGAGGGTGGAAACCATGTCGGGGCTTAAGTACATCTTTATCGCCGGGACATTTGCACTTTCGCTGCTCGCCGATCCGTCGGCAGCAGGACATGTTCACACGACTAGCGTTTCTGATGGAACGGGATCTCTTTCTTTGAATGCAGCTGCGTCGCAAGCACCTGCTCAGATGCTGCAAGGCACTTCTTTTGAAAGTCAGATTCAACGACCGCCTCCGCCGCCACCCCTTGCTCAAGCAACCAAAGTAAAGGGAAATGGTTCCGAAGCAGTTCCGATGGATGAACTCATTGGTGAACCCGGTGATCCTTTTGTTAATCCTCTTACTTTAGAAATTCCTCGAGTCCGACTACCATCGGATCGTGACCCGGCTTCCGAACGCTAAAATCAATCCGATTGTATGGCCGCTCTTCGCTGTGCTCTTTGCACTGTGGTGGCTTTCGCTTTCTCTCTACGACTGGGCGGGTTTTGGAGTCGGGGCCGCGCTTGATTTGCTTTTGGCACTTGCCCTTTGGGGATCGGTTTTTTCAGGTCAGCCGGTGCTAGCGATTTGGGCCGAACACCGAAAACTTTTTGATCGCATGCACGCGCAAGCTAGTCCCAGGTTTTTTGATTTTCTTTTGGTGTGCACAGGCAGATTGGGTTGGCTTTACTTGGGCCGTTCCGCGATGGCGTTTTTCTTTTTGCTCTCTCCTCGCAGTCGCGATTGGATGACAGAGCACGGAATGCAATTTAGCAGTCTGTGTTTCACAGCGGGAGTTGTGTTTTTCTTGGGTGAGTATCTAGCGATTCGAAAAATTCTAGCCGTCGCTTCGCGGCTTACCCGGCGCTCTCGGTAAAAGTCAGCTGAGAGCCATCTTTCCCCACTGTTCGCGGAACTGGAATCTTCAAATGCTTGTAGGCTAGTTCGGTAGCCATGCGGCCTCGTGGCGTGCGATTTACAAATCCAATTTGAATTAAGAAAGGCTCGTAGACATCTTCTAAAGTATCGCGCTCTTCACTCAGTGCCGACGACAGCGTATCAATTCCCACCGGTCCGCCGCCAAATTTGTGAATCAACGTTTCTAGGAAAATTCGATCCATGCGATCGAGTCCTAGGAGATCCACTTCCAACATATTGAGTGCAGCCGATGCAACTTCTTGAGTGATCACTCCATCGGCGCGAATCTCAGCATAATCGCGCACCCGGCGCAGTAAACGGTTGGCAATACGTGGAGTGCCACGCGCGCGTTTACTAATTTCCAGCGCGCCTTCCATTTCAATGCGGCATTTTAGAATGCCAGCCGATCGCACGACCACCATCTGCAGATCTTCTGGTTTGTAATATTCCAAACGCCAAACCATACCGAAGCGACCCATCATTGGGGAAGTAAGCAGGCCCGCGCGAGTTGTGGCACCAATGAGCGTAAAGGGCGGCAACTGAATTTTCATCACACGCGCACTGGGGCCAGTACCCAGAACAATGTCTAAGTGGAAATCTTCCAGCGCAGGATAAAGCGATTCTTCGACAATACGATTGAGCCGATGGATTTCGTCGATAAATAGGACATCGCGTGGATTTAAATTAGTGAGAATCGCGGCGAGGTCGCCCGCTTTCTCCAATGCAGGACCAGAAGTAGCAACCAACTGGCTTCCCATTTCCCGCGCCATCACATGCGCGAGCGAAGTCTTGCCCAATCCAGGTGGCCCGCAAAACAAAGTATGATCGAGTGCATCGCCGCGGTTCTTCGCAGCAGAGAGAAAAATCGAGAGTTTATCTTTTAATTCAGTCTGGCCAATAAAATCGGCGAGTTGCTTGGGCCGCAGACTCTGATCCTGCCCGGTCTCTTCCACCTTTGCAGATGCCTCTAGGATCCGATCAAAATCCTCATGCATTGGCGGCCCCCGGTTGCGAGATCGAATGTCTGGAAAGTTCCTTCAGTGCCATACGGAGGCTGGTTTCAAATGGCTGCTCTAACCATTCGCCAGAGTCTTGGAGTTTATCGAGCACTGCGCGCACTGTAACCGGAGCAAAGCCCAAGTTCTGAAGAGCAGAAGAAAGATCGTCTTTGCGTTGATCCTCGGGCGAGAGGTTTGCTTTGATCGCGGTCCGCGTATGGACAGGTAACTTTTCGAACCAGGTAAGTTTCTGCACCTTGGTTTGTAGATCTAAGATCACTCGCTGCGCGAGCTTCTTGCCAATTCCAGGCGCACTTGAAATTGCGTCAGCATCTTGGCGAATAATCAGCGCGACGAGACCAGAGGCACCGTGTTCTGAAATCAATGACAGCGCATGCTTAGGGCCAAGGCCACTCAAGCCCAAAAGGATTTTAAAAAAGTTTCGCTCGTTCTCCGAGGTAAAGCCATAAAGGCTTAGAACATCCTCGCGAACATGCGTGTGGATCCAGAGTGAAAACGTTTGGTCGAGCACCATGGTGTCACTAAGCATTTTCGGCAACATGACTTCATAGCCGACGTGTCCGCACAAAAGAATGGCGGTCGAGTTATCCAGATTTTTAGAGAGAATTTTTCCGTGAAGATAACCAATCATCGTTGCGATAACTCCGAAAGCTTGCGTGAAAATTGGCTTGAAGCATGGCAAATGGCAATAGCAAGTGCGTCGGATGCGTCTAGCGTAAGGTGATCGAGCCGAGTGCCAAGAATCATCTGAGCCATTTTTTTAACCTGCTCCTTGTCGGCTCGCCCGTGACCAGCGACGACCATTTTTACTGAAGTAGGCGCGTATTCATGAATCTCCAGCCCAAGTCCCAAGCATTCTGCAATTACCATCCCCCGAGCGGTGCCTAGATCAATCGCACTGCGCACGCTCTTGGCGTAAAAAATCCCCTCGACGGCCGCGACCTGGGGCTTGGTTTCACTGAGAATCTTTTTCAGCGCGGCCTGCAGAGCACTGAGCCGAGGATACAGCTTAGCGCCTCTCGGAGCGTGCAGGGCATCAGCAAACAAAAGCGAGAGCTTGCTCCCGTCTTTTTCGATCACAGCCACCCCGAGATGGTGTGAACCAGGATCAATCCCCAAAATTCTAAGCTTTGCCACGATACTAAGAATCTACACCCGCGCGGGGCGCCTCATAAAGCAGTCGTTGAAACGCTGTGTGGGCTTGGTTATTGCGGCGCGCTAGATCCCGGAAGGTGCCCATCTACTTTTCGGCCGGAAAAGAGCAGGGTGTCCCGGGACACCCGGTTCCTTTTCGGCCGAAAAGTAGATGGGCACCTTTTAGGTTGTTAACAGGTAGTGTCATGCAGCGCGATGCAGAATAATCAAGAGTTGGCTTTCGGAAAAACAGCGATAAGGTGACGACACAACTTGTTACTTAGGGAAGGGGTTAGAGAATGAAAGCTCTCTATAATAAATCGTTCGTATTTTTAGCGTTGGTTGGTTTGATGTTGTCGCAGGCTGCGACTGCAGGGGACATTTTCGGTACAGATTTGGATGCTGCGAAGAAGCAAGCTGCCGCCGAGAAAAAAGATCTCGCCATTCTGTTCACAGGATCTGCATGGTGCCAGTACTGCATCAAGCTCAATGACAAAGTTTGGAGTCAGGCTGATTTCCAAAACGATGCTCCAAAAGACTTCGTGTTTGTGAAAATCGATTTCCCGAAGGAAGTGAACAAGGCTCCTGCGGCTAATTTGAAACTCGCAATGGAGTACTCTGTCGCTAGTTTCCCTACTGTCATCGTTGCCGATGAAACGGGCAAAACCTTAGCGCAAACGGAATACTTCCACGGCATCAACGACAAAGTATTCTTAGGTCACTTGAAAGTCTTGAAGAGCGATGCAGCCACTGCGAAGCAAAAGTTCGCGGATGCTGAAACAGCTGCAACTGACGCCGATAAAATTAAATTGTTGGCAGAAGGTATCGAGATCCTCACGGACAACAAGGCTTCGTTGCTTTCTGTACGCGAGCAAGTGAAGAAAATTGTTTTACTCGATAAAGCCGGCAAAGCAATGTTCGGAGCAGCTCCTTACAAAGCAGTCTATTTCCAAGCTACTTCCTCTTACGTTTCCAAATTGGCCCGCGCCGGAAACTTCGCGGAAGGCCACAAAGAAGTAGATGCGTTGCTCACTGATATCCCGATGGATGCAGAAGAGAAGCAAGCAATCCTGTTCGCATTAAAAGGCGGATTGTACGCAGCAGAAGGCAACGTGCCTAAAGCAATCGAAACGTACAAAGAGGCGATCAAACTCGCTCCGACTTCTAAGCTTGTTCCTCAAATCGAGGAGTACATTAAGGCACTGGAGAAAACCCAGTCCGATATTATCGACGTAAACTAAGCGTTTTAGTTTCTGGCCGGACTACCTTCAAAGGTAGTCCGGCTTTTTTTTTATTTACCGGCTATAATCAAAAGAGAGATCTCTCTTCCCCTGTTTTAATAACGAAATTTTTAGACGCGCCGTTCTGGCTAGTCGTCGCCTGCTAGAGGAAATTTCATGTCTGCTTCGAAGAAAGCTGCATATGTAGGACTCTTCCTGCTTCTGTTCCAATTGAGCAGCGAAGTCGCCTTTGCTAAGAAGAAAGACTTCAAAGGTCTATTTGGTTCCTATCGCCGGGAAAAGTACACAGAGAACGAAGGTAATAGTTCTGACTTCGGCATGGATCTCATGCTGTCGACGCTTTATCCCGTCTCTAGCTTTGCTAGTAGCGTGGATGCAGGCGCTACATCATCAATGCCAGCGACCATCTCCTTCAACTTAGAGCTGAACTTCTACAAGACGTTTGGCTACCACACGATGGGTTACATCAGTATCGGCCACTTTGCTTATGACACGCGTCAGGCATTGAGCACGCAACTTTCCAATCCTATCGACGAGAACGGTAATCCGACCACCACCGACATCTCGAATATTTCGCAGTTCAATCTCTATGAGCAAACGTCGATTCCAATCCTCGTTGGATTGAAATACCGATTCTCCAGAAGTGATTTTGTTCCCTATATAGGCGTAGCAGGCGGCATTTCGTTTATGACGCGCAAAGCCTCTTACAACTTTTCAAATTTAAGCCACGAAGACCATCCCAAAGCGCTTACGTTCCAAGGCTATGGTGGATTTGAGTTCTTCTTCGCGCCAGGAGCTGGCTTGCGACTAGAATTGGGAGTGCATGCAGCGTTAGCACCGGAGAAAGTAAACGTTACTAACTCGACGCAAGTGCCCAATATTATTTTTCCGAAAAATCCTATCGCACTGCGGTACGCGAGCGGCGTTTTCATTCTGTTCTAGTTCCAGTAGAATAGAAACACGGGCCCAAATGCTTCCAGTCAGGCCCCAAGTTTTCTAGTTAGTTACTCAGTTTCTTTTCACTTAATACCGATAAATCAACGGGATAACCGGGTCGACGCAATCACCGCGTCACCATCGATGGAGGATTCATGGGCGAGCTTTTAGAATTAGCAGCATTTGTTAAAGACGGGGGATGGTCCTCCTACGTAGTGGTGATCATGGGAATCATGGTCGCTGCGATTACCGTTGAGCGCTGGATGCGAATTCAGTTTCAGTACGGTGTAAACAGCAGAGCCTTCATGGCAAAGCTGAAAAAATATATTTTGAGCGACAACATTGATCGCGCAATCTCTCTCTGCAACAGCCGCAGCGAAGCGCTCTTGCCGAAAGTGTTGAAAGCGGGTCTTACTCGCGCCAAAGATACGCCGGAAGATATTCAGAACGCTATCGACGAGGCAACTCTCGAAGTACTTCCGAAACTCGAAGCCCGCGCATTGTATCTTCCGACGCTTGCGAACTTAGCAACGCTGATGGGTCTTCTAGGAACGGTTATCGGTCTAATCACTGCGTTTAACGCAACCGGTGAAGCACTCGATGCCGTGAGCCGACAACAGTTCTTGCAAAAGTCGATTGCAGTTGCGATGCACACGACGGCACTTGGGCTCTTGGTTGCTCTACCTGCTCTCTTCATTCACACAGTGCTCCAGTCGAAGATAAATGCCATTATCGCCGACATCGATCACTACTCTGTGAAGCTGATTAACTTGCTCTCCGCTGCTCACAAGCAGGGCGGACACAGTGGTGGCAGCTCTAACGAAGAAGAGTCACGTTCCATCGAGCGCGAATAAGCACCTTCAAAGGGTTACTTCTATGGCGAGAAAACCGAGCGCTGCTTCAAATCGAATGAAGCCGTTAGAGGGGTTAAACATTGCCCCTCTCATCGACATGGTGACATGTCTGATGTTCTTCTTGTTGTTCTTTGCTGCGATCATCCCCGTGGTTATCCTGGATGCTCCGCTGCCGAAGATCGCGTCGACTGCTGCTGAAATAAAGCAGGCGAATGAAGATAAGAACAAGCTCGAGATTGTCGTTGATGTAAATGAGACCACCATTAACGTTAAAGCTAATGGTGTTGCAGCGAAGTCGTTCCCTCGCGGAGCCGACGGCAAATACCCTTACGTCGATTATCACAAGCACATGGTCGCATTAAAGAAGATGCGGCCAACAACTACAGACGTCACCTTGGTTCCGACCGACGCTGTAGTGTACGAAACGTTCATCGAAGTGATGGACTATGCGCGCGAATTAATGCCTGGGGACGAAGGCTACCAACAGCTTGGTCCAGAACTCCAGGGCAAGCCTGAAGCAATGCAATACAATCGTTTGTTTCCCGAGATGAGTATCGGAGGGGTTTAAGATGACAGGTGGATCAGGCGGGGGCGGCGGAAGCCGCAGTGGAGTTAAGCGGCGCAAGAAGCAGCATGGTAGCGGCGAGCTCATGATCGCGTCCATGTTGGACATTCTCATGGCCGTTTTGTTCTTCCTCTTGAAAAACTATTCCACCGTTGTCACTGATTTTAGCGTCGGTAAAGATATCTCCCTGCCTTATTCGAGTTCGTTAGCGCCCCCAACGCCATCGTTGCAAATGGTGGTGACCCAACAAGCAATTATCCTGGATGACAAAGAAATTGCACCGATTGTGAATGGCGATATTCCGAAGCAGTTTCTACACGGCGATGGTCTGACCATCACCAAGCTATTCCAAGAACTCCGCGCTCAGAAAGAGAAGACGGAGTACATCCAGAAGAAGAGCGACGAAAATAATTCGTTCACTGGAACGATCGTAATGCAGGCGGATAAGAACCTGAACTTCAACGTGTTGAAGAAGGTGATTTACACCGCGGGCGTTTCGGATTTCGTGATGCTCAAGCTAGCCGCTCTTAAAAAAGATAACGGCTAATCTCCAATTCCTACCCTTTAAAATTCTTCGCAAGAATTCTCTCGGCAGATTCTTTGATCTGACCATCTTTGTTGTCTTTGAGTTTGGTCAGCAAATCCTTCACAGCGTCGTTCTTAACATCCTCAATCGTGTTGAGCATGCGCATCTTCACTGTCTCGCCAAACTTCTTATCCTTCGTAAGAAACTCTTCTAGAAACTTCGCCCAGCGGGGAGAAGTTTTCAGAGCTTCATTGTTCTCAATCACCGTTGGGATGCGACCCATTAAATCTGCGGTAGCAGAAGTGGCGAGTTTGCGAATTTCGCCGACCGCGGAATCATTTGGAATGGCTCCCATCGAATACTGCACCCAAAACCGATAGCGATAGCCACGGCTGCCTTGCTTCTGCATGGCTTGATGAAGCAGTGGCAATGAGCGTTTGTCGCCGAGACTGGCCATGGCAAATGCGGCGGATGCGACTTCGTCAAGTGATGAGGTGCCCTTAGTCAGCGCACTTGCGATGATTGGATAGACCTTGGGATGATTGGCCTTGGCCATTTGGCGCAACAGGCGAGTTCTCCAGAGTTCCCAGCCATGTGGGTCAGCTTCAAAAGCTTTGGCCCAATCTGAATTCTTCAGAGCTGTTTGCTCGTAGGCTTCGACCATTGCCTGGCTCAAAACAGGCGGCAGCGATGCGGCATTCAAGCGCTCTATGGCGTAGAGCATGCCAATGCGTCCGTAGGGCGATTTCTCAGTAAGTACTGCCTTCGCCAATACTTCTTCGACTTCGGGACTCACAGGTTTTCCGGCCTCTAGAGGACGAGCTAATTCATTAAGTGCCCACATGCGCGTGGTGACATCGGGATCGAACTGCGCTTGAAGCGAAAGGCTGTAAGTATCAGCAGCACTCGTGTCCAAAGAAACTTTGGCCAAGATGACGCCCGTGGGATTGAGCGTGATCCATTCGGGTTCAGCCGGAAGGGCAGCTAGAATCTCAGTCGACTTCTTCTTCGCGCTAAATTCTACCGTCAGGCTTTGGTCGTAAGCAGGTTCCGAACGGCGGTGAAATACGACGGGCATGCGGAAGCTAAAGCCATAGTCTTCGCCAGCGTGATTGGGCGTTTGCTCAAAGGTGACTTTGAGTTCCTTGTCCGAAGTATCCCACTCGGTGCGGTACGAAATGACGGGATAGCCGCGTTGCAAGAGCCAGGAATCGCGGAATGCTTTCAAATCGCGTCCAGAACTCTTCTCCATCGCATTGAAGAAATCGACGTAGGTCGCGTTCGCAAACGAGTACTGCTTTAGGTATGCGCCCAGGCCTTTCCTGAACGCGTCTTCTCCAAGATAGAAATCCAACATCCGCAAAACTTGCTCACCTTTAGTGTAGCTAATGCCGTCGAATGCGTCCGATGGCGACGAGAGATCGTTGCGAACAATGGGGTGGCTGCGCGGGCCATCTTCTTGGCGGAAATACTCATCCCACAGATAAGTCGCACCCATTACAGCCAATTCATCTTTTGAAAACTGAGCTTCAGTTGCTTTAAACGACGCGAAACTGGCGAAAGCTTCGTTTAACCAAATATCGTCCCACCACTTCATGGTGACTAAATCGCCGAACCACTGGTGACCTAGCTCGTGATTGGTGAGCATGGCCATGTGGAGTTTTTCCTCTTCGGCTTTAGGATCGTGCTGCAGCATGCGGTCTTGATTGAGGAACGTAGTAGAAGTGTTTTCCATCCCGCCCCAAACAAAAGTTGGCACTCCGACCGATGCATACTTGGGCCACGGATAAGGAGTGTGCAAGTAGCCTTCGAGAAACTCGATAGCTTTTAAATTGGTGTCCAAAACGAAGTTGGTCTTGGGTAATGCCTTTTTGCTGGCATAGACGCTGACGACGATATCGCGGTGCTTTTTTTCAATCTTGGCGAATGGGCCAATGGCGATATTGGCCAGATACGTCGAATGCGGCTGGCGTAAAGACCAGCGCACCTGGTGCAAAGTCTTGCCGGGGCGTTGCACGGGTTTGTCTGAAACCAAAAGGCCGCTCGAGATCATGTCGATGCCTTGGGGAATAGTAGCCCACACGTCCATCGACGCTTTGTCGGCTGGCTCGTCGTTACACGGGAAAAATTTACGAGCGCTCGTGGCTTCTAACTGCGTGAAGAAGAGCAGACCGCGTTCAGGTGCATCAGGATCCTTCACGCGAAAGAAACCATCGTTCTCTTGGCGGATTTTGCCGCGGTATTCAAAAAACAAACTGCCTTGGCTGTCAGCAGGTGCAGAAGCGGGGAGAGTGACGGTTAGTAAGTCGCCGGCTGTTTTGTGACCGACTGCTTCGCCATTCCACGTGGCCTTTTTGATTTGCAGGTCTTGCGCATCCAGTTCGATCGTCTTGGTGTCTTTGAGCAGCTTGATGTTAAGGGTAACTTCGGCATCGAAGCGATCTTTGGCGGTCTTGGGATCTATCGTTACGCCGATGTCGTAATGCTCCACATCGATGGGGCGATTCTTAGGAACAAATTTTTCTGCTGCCAAGGCCTGGGCTGCAAACGTGAAAAAAAATAGAAACGAAAACCACTTCATAAGACCCCTCCCAATGAACGGCCACCTTACCGCAAGCCAGCGACGTTGACACCTCTGTAGAACAGTCGTTTCCTTAACAAATGTCTAATCAGAAGCCTTTGGAAAAGCTCATTGAAGTCGTCGCCCGTCTCCGCAAAGAATGTCCGTGGGATCGAGTGCAAACGCACGAAAGTTTGACACGGTATTTGATCGAAGAGGCTTTCGAAACAGTCGAGGCTATTGAGTCCAAGGCTGTTCACGCCATCAAAGAAGAATTGGGCGACGTGCTGCTCCAAGTCGTACTCCATTCTGAAATCGCAAAAGAAACAGGTCACTTCACTATCGACGAAGTTGCCGAGGCGATTTGCGAAAAGATGATCCGTAGACACCCACACGTGTTTGGCGATGGCGTGGTTAAAGATGCCGGTCATGTGAAGGCAAATTGGGAAAAGATAAAAGCCGAAGAGCGCAGTGGGAAAAAAGAGAAGTCAGGTTTGCTGGCCGGGGTGCCTACGGCGATGCCTGCGTTGTCTCTCAGCCAACGGTACGGCGAGAAAGCCTCGTCGGTGTCCTTTGACTGGAAAGATGCAAGCCAAGTGTGGACGAAGGTGAAAGAAGAGATAGGCGAACTGGAAGCAGCAATGACGTCGAAAGATCCAGCGGCTATTCGCGATGAACTGGGCGATGTGTTTTTTGTCCTCGCCAATTTGGCTCGGCATCTTCAGGAAGATTCTGAGAGTATCGCGAAAGCAGGGGCCAAGAAATTTGCTAGCCGGATAGCTCTAATGGAAACAGCTGCTACTAAAGAGGGTAAGCGGCTCTCTGATTATTCAGCGGAGCAATTAGAAACGCTTTGGGACAACAGCAAGAAATCTAGCGCGCACTCTTAGGCGCCACAAATCTCAAAAGTAGAAACGAAATAGCGGCCATGACTACTACCGACGACATTTGCGCCAGGTGATGCACGGTTGCGACTGCGAGTGCTTGCTCGGTAGGGATTTTTTCCACTGCCTGCAAAGCCATCACGACGCCCGCTTCAAATGGGCCAAAATTCGCAATCGAGAGCGGCACGGAGATAAAAAAGTTCAGCGCTAGCAACACGAACACGGCTTGCGTGAATGTCATCGGAAAGCCCTGCATCGACGACAGCGTTTGAAGGGAAAGGATTTCGCATTCCCACGAGAGGGCAGCAAACAAGATGCCCAGGGCGAGTTTACGAGGTTTCACCATGCCGCGGAATCCAGCACGGAAATCCTTCATCCAGTGAGCGATCTTTTTAAGCTTGTCACTGACCCGAGTGCCAAGCGCATATTTGCCGATAACGATGGCTGCCAAAATACCGACTACGATAGCTGCAATCACCCACGTTGGTGGCATTTCGCGCTTTGCCACTAAATCAGCTGGAATAAAAAGAGCGCCGGAGAAGAGTACCAACAGGATCAGTGTACCGACATCCACCACTCGATCGGCAACAATCAACCCCATGGCTTTTAAAAAAGTGAAGCGGCGATCATCGCCTTCAAAATCTTTGCTAGGAACGTTGCCAGAAAACGCTGTTTTTGGATCCCTCGTCATCAGCGCGGCTTTTAAGAAATCTCCAGCCCGCGCCGGGAAATAGGTATTCACGGCTTGGCCGACAGAAATCGCATAGGCCATTCTAAAAATATTGATCGAATGCTCGGTGGGGATCAGTGCCCAGTAACGAAAGATCATGAAGAAGATTTGTCCCGCCAAACACAAAAAGGCGATTGCGCAGCCGGTTACGCCGAATCCGGCAATCGAGTGTTTCAGCTCGTGCCACGAAATACTTCCGGAGGAAAGGAACAGGCTGATGATCACCCCGATGACAACGGTCGATATCCCCAGCTGAATGATGGTCTTCTTAGATACAAGGTTGTTTGCTGTGAGTGAAATGGGGGGTACTCCGGGGTTAACGCGTCCGAATCTACTAGCCGCTGCGTCACGGCGCAAGCGCTGGACACGCCTCAAGCAAAAGGCTACACGAGGGGAGAATGCCGTTAATTATCCAGAAATTCGGGGGTTCTAGTTTAGCGACGCCAGGCCATATCCGGCGGGCGGCGGAACGGATCCGCGAAGTTCGCCAATCAGGACACGACGTTGTTGTCGTGGCCAGCGCCATGGGTCGGATGACGGACCACCTCATCAATCTGGCGCATCGGACGGTGACACGTCCTCCCCAACGTGAAATGGATATGCTCTTGACGGCTGGCGAACGGGTTTCGATGTCGTTACTAGCGATGGCACTGCAGGAACTAGGAGTGCCGGCTATCTCATTCACGGGATCGCAGAGCGGAATAATTACGACCAATCGGCATTCGGAGGCGCGGATTCTAGAGATTCGTCCCACGCGCATTAAAGAGGAATTGGCCAAGGGCAAGGTCGCGATTGTCGCGGGCTTCCAGGGTGTGAGTCGCGAAAAGGAAATTACGACTCTCGGCAGAGGCGGATCCGATACCACCGCGATTGCAATCGCAGCGGCGCTGGGTGCCGATCGATGCGATATCCTCACCGATGTAGAGGGGATTTTTACAGCAGATCCAAGGCTTGTCCCAAATGCCCGCCTCATTGCGTCTTGCAGTTACGAAGAGGCGCTGGAATTTAGTAGTCTTGGCGCGAAAATGCATGCACGCAGCTTGGACGTGGCGCGGCGTTTTGGCGTTGTTGTGCGAGTTGCTTCGAATTGGGGTTCGAAGGATTCTGGAACTTGGATTAGAGCCGCATCAAAGGCAGAGAGGCAGAACGATATGGAGAGCACCAACATCCGGGGAGTTGGGACACAGTCCGGACAATCTTATTTTCGCATTCACCGTGACCTAACGGACGTCGTCAGCTTGATCACCGAGGCGCACGTGCCATTGCGTTGCTTCTCGTCGTCTACCGGAAGTTTGGAATTGGTTTGCGAAAACGAACGCGCCATTGTTCTCAAAGAGTTATTAGACGCTGCTAAATTTCCGTATGAAATGTTTGCGCCGGTCAGTGTGGTATCGGCAGTAGGCGAAGGAATTTGTGGAGCGGTAGATATCGTTCCGGGTTTTGTGCAAGCGCTGCAAGAAGTCGGTGCGCGCAGTTTGATCTTATCCGTCAGCAGTCTCAGTATCCAAGCCGCTGTACCGTCGGAACAAGCTGCAGTAGTGACCCAAGCTCTCCATCGTCGATTCATTCAGACAACAGAAAACGAATCGGCGAATACCGCCCCCCTTTCGCGAGAAAGAGACAGTGCTTCGCCGATTCAATGAGCGTACGTGCTGCTTACTTGGCCCCCAATAGTCCTAACGTCGCGTGCGGAAGTCGTGCGTCGAACCTTCCACAAGTGGAGATGGTCTGGCGTCGTTAGAACTAGAAACTAATACGGGCTAGTGCCGTCGTAGTAATCGTCGTAATTGTTGTTATTATTATAGTTGTTATAATTCCCGTTGTTGCCCGACGAGTACGAGGAATTATTGTAGGACGGATTGTAGTAATTGTAGTTTCCGTATCCTGCAGAGTATCCGGCGTTAGGATCGTAGTAGCCACCGTTTGCTGGTGCGCTGTATCCGCTGCCGTAATTGGAACCGCCGTTGAAGTTTTGGTTCCCGTAATTCTGGTTTCCGTAGTTTTGGTTACCGTAGCCTCCTAAGCCACTGTTGTACGCGCCGTTGTAGCCGTTACCGACTCCGTAGTTAGAGCCGTATCCGCCGTACGCGCCGCCTAAGCTGCCGCCGAACATGCTTCCACCGTAACCACCCATCGAGCCGCCGCTCATGCCGCCGTATCCACCGTACATGCCGCCGTAACCGCCATAACCAAATTGGGCATCATAAGCAGGAATGCTCATGTAAGGGGAACCACCACCGTAGTAAGGCGATCCGCCGCCGTAATAAGGAGAGTATCCGCCCATTCCGCCCATTCCACCGAATCCAGATCCGTATCCACCGAATCCAGATCCGTATCCACCGAATCCAGATCCGTATCCACCGTGCATGCCGCCGTAAGAGGCAAATCCACCACCGTAGCCGCCGTATCCACCACCATAGGTAGGTCCGTACATGCTTGGGTTAGAGGTATAGGGCCAAGAAAAACTTCCGTAAGGATACGTTTGCGCGCCGCCGTACATTCCGCCGCCGTAAGGCGAACCGCCGTACGAGCCATAGCCGCCGTAACCAGAGTATCCGCCGTACATCGAGGGACTGTTGTACATTCCTCCGCCGTACATGCTGCCACCCATGCCGCCGCCGTACATGCTTCCGCCGTACATTGAGCCGCCGGTTCCAAATTCAGAAACTTTTGACGACGAGTCTGCGATGGGCCGTGAGGAAGAAACGCTTGAAGCTGTTCCTGCGTGGCGAGTTTCTCCAAAAGCTTGTGCCGCAATAAACGCGACAAGCATTGCAACTGCGTAGTGATTCGAAAGGCTGCGCGACATCTTGTACTCCCTCAAAAACGTTTCGTCGGCAAAAGACTGCCGAGAATTCCAAGCAGCTTTTTCTAAGGCTGCCGGGGGAGCTAAGAGCATTAAGCGTACCAATGCGAATACGCACAGTATGCAGGCCGCGGTAAAAACGGCGCCGCCGATTTGTTAGACGGGTGTATCGACCTTAGACAGCTACCCGCAGAACTCCGGAGTGAGGTTAGAAGTCGACCCCCTACGCTCATTCCAGGGCTTGGTGTGGTAGTCGGTCGCGAAGTTTATCCGGAAGCCTTTGCCCTTCGGATCGTACTCGCAAGCAGGTTTGTCGATCCGGGTGCGGTAGTAGATGCAGCCGCGGCGTTTACCGTCGTGCCCCTTTGCAATAAGCCCGTTGTAAGCCGCGTTGTAGTCCGCGATTTTCTTATCAAACTTGGCTTTTCCCTCGGCATTTACTTGCGCGGAGTTCTTACAATTATTCTTAAAAAACTCCCAGTACAGGGTGAGGTAATCCAGCGACGTGCGGTCTTTCGCATCGGGTCGCATGACTGCGGCTTTGTCCATGAAAGAAAGGATCTTATCGACGACGTTGGGAGCGATTCTCCAATGAGCCACGGCCGAACTAAGCGCTGTAGGTGGCACATTCACAATGTCGGTGATTTTGCCGGTGACAGAGGCGCCTGCTCCAAATAGGGCATCCAATTTAGCGATAGCCAGGTCTTCGTCGAGCATCGCCGATTGAGGATTTTTGTACAATTCCCCAAGCACTGCGCCGACGGGAGTGACGTAATTTTGCTTGGCTTCAAAATCGAAACGAGAGCTCACTGCTTGCAGAGCAAGTACGGTCTTCAGAGTTTCCACGTCGGGAGCTTGCAATAGCGTGAATAAAATATCGGGCAGCTTTTTATCTGCCGGCAATTCGCCGGCAGTTTTGTTAACGAGGTCCCAATATTTCAGCGCGATCGATTTGCGCAGGATCTCCTCGGTCTGGCCGCTTTGAATTCCCGCGGCAATCAGATCGATAGCTCGCTGCTGTCGTTCCGGCGATGCCTCGGCTACTGGTGAATTCAGAATGGAAAACAAACGGTCGGTGTTTTTGGCAACGCGGGCTACTTCAATTTCTTCAGCAGTAGGAGGGTAGTAATCCATGGTGAACGAGAAGGGGTGCTCGTCCTTGTCGCACTTGCTTCCTTTCACTTCGTAAAAGCCTTCGACCTGAATCATTTTGTGGCGTGAGAGAACTCTGATTTCAATCGATGCTTTCAGCGGCACCGAATGCCGTCGGCTGGTGCCTTCTAGTTCACCGTATCCCAAACTTCCGTCGGAGTTTTTGCCGATACCTTCGGTCCAGGTTCTGCACGAAAATGAGTCATACTGGCCGCTTGCTCGGAAGGAACCATTCTTGCCGTGCAACGTTGAGACGCCGCTGAAGGCGACATTCAGTCCGCCGCTAAAACCGATCACTTGTTTGGACGCGACATCAATTTTTAAAACCGTGGGGTTGTTAGTTGTCGACGAGTCGCGATAGCGATCGTAGAGAACAAAGCTTGCATCGGTAGCAGCGCGCACATTGTAAGAATCGACGATAGCGACACTCACGTAATCAGAAAGTTCATCGTCGATATCTCCAAAGTGAAGTAGTACGCTCTTGATCAGTGTCTGGCGGATTTGATTGGATTTGAGTTCGCCGCAATCTGTTTTGGAAATAATAATCGGAGCTTTTTCTCTAGGGTCCGAATAAGCGCAGCTGAGATCGGGATTGTGGCCTTCAGGATTCGCCGCGGTTACTTCGGTAAACTTTAAGTCACTCGCTTCGAGCTCCGATGCAAGCAATGACATTTTCGTTTCGCCGCGCGCGTTTTTCTTAGAAAGATATTCTCGGACGTCGTTGCCCGAAGAGCCCAGCAGCGATTCAACTTTTAAACGTTGAAGAATTTCTTCGGTGGCTAACTTTTCTTGCCGCCATTCGAGTCGAAAGGGATCTGCGTTAAATGCTTGGGCAACTTGAGAAAACATAACCAGGCTGAGAGCGGCAAAAACGTATCGGCGCATGATAACCCCTTACAAAATGTTACTTCTTGGGTCATGGCCGAGATCCAACTGGGCGGTCAAGTCAAAAGCCGCGGAGTCGGATGGCATGGTCAATTATCGTTAACAACTCTTCGATGAGCCAGTTCATGCGCTAATTGTACGGAAAGTATTTTTGGAAATGGTTGGCGATTGGTTTTAACATTTTTAAACGTTTAAATTCGGCTTATTTGACAGTGGAGTAGGCGGTCTATATCCCCCTGAGAGGCGAGGGGGCTAAGTTGAGATTGCATATTTCTATTCGTAGCTGGGTTTTTGGGTTGGTTTTTGTGCTTCTGGGCTCTACTCAGTTTGCCGGGGCGGAATCGGGGCTATCGAAGCTAGAGGAGTTTGGATTCGAACCAGAGAAAGACGCCAGCCTTCCCGATCCTGTTGGAGCCAAACAAGGAATCGACAATATTTTTGGTGGTGTCGGGTTTCGGATGTACGTTCCCGAGGGGCTCTTCAAAATCTTGATTTCTCCCGACCCAAGTCGTCAGTGGCAAGTGTACGGAAATTCCCCTTCTCCTCGTTCTCGAAAGCTCGGCGGAAAATATTCTAGCGGTGAAGACGTTGGTTTGAATTACGCGGTCCACGCTGTGAATGGGTCTAAGTACGCCACTTTCACTTGTTTTCAGTGTCATGCCGGAATGGTCGCGGGAAAACTGGTGGCAGGTGTTGGCAATGCCCACATTGATCAATTTGCACTTGAGAAGGACTTAGCCGAATACAAAAAAATCAGAGATCACTATCGAGGTATCAAGCTTTCGCTAACGCGTAGGATTGTCGATCTGCTAGCCGATTTGTCGGACGAGGACATCGAGCATCTACAGTTTTTTACTCTTTATTCGGAGACGATTCTTCGCCCGTCACTGAAGAGGGCCCGTTCGCGAGGCGACGACTATGGGCCGTATCCAGTTTGGCAATTCATGGCGCGGATGAAGGACAAACCGGATGCTACCGGCTTTGAGCTCTATGGTATCGACGATAAAGGCGCCGCTTTAGCGGCGAGAGAGAAATTGATCTCGAACGCTACATTTGGGCCCGTAGATCGAAGGCCCTGGTGGTTACGTAAGCACGACGTCAAATCTTACGTTTACGGCGACACATTGGCCTCGCCGGCGTCGGGAAAAGATTTTGCCATCAATTTTACGGTTCCTCACAAGGGGATCAACACGACCTATGAGAAGCGATCGGAAGAAATATCGACGATTCTTAAATTTGCGTTGCAAAACAAGAGCCCTGCTTTTCCTAAGCAAGTGATTGCTGCTCGAGTGACGAAGGGTGCAGCAATATACGATAATCGGTGTTCGCGTTGTCATGGCAAATTCGAAGCGGTTGCCGGCAGTCCCACGCAGAAATGGATTCTGAAGTACCGCAGCTTAAAATACCAAGGCGCTCATCCCGATTGGCAGGGGAAGGCTCTTCCAGACATTCTCTACAGCGCAGGACAAAAGGGCGCCGCTCTTACCGCTGCAGATGGCCCAGTGGATCCAGAATGGACCGTCGACACCGACCTTACTTACAGCCGGGCGTTGCAGCGTTGGGGTGGATGGGATCCTATTGGCAAAAAGCGAGTCGATCAGGGGTTGACTGGCCATGCCGCCAAATCGCGCAGTTTCTTTTCGGAACATTACGGTTTGAAAACCGAACAACTCCCCGCGGTCTATAACCCAACTCATGATGGGTACCGCGCTCCTCCGCTGGTCGGCATTTGGGCCTCTGCACCGTATTTGCACAATGGTTCGGTGCCAACTTTGCACGCACTTTTTGAAGTGACTGCGCGGCCTAAGATTTGGGGGCGAGTGACGGATGTATCTGTCGATGGCTCGTACGATTTTGCGCAAGTAGGACTTAAACACGTTTTGCCTTGGCGCGGTCGTATGCCACGCGGTCCTTATAGCTGGGAAGGTTACGATGATCGCGATGCGCTCTACCATCGAAGCTTCTACGATACTTCAGTTCCTGGTTACAGTAACGCAGGTGCAAGAACCTGTGGACCTGCGCTGCAAACGGTCGATGATAAATTATCCGTAATTGAGTTTCTAAAAACTCTCAGTGATGCAACGGTCTCGCCAGAAGGCGACAAGTCTCAGTGGGGGGAGCCGCTTTAAAAAAAAAGAGCCCCGAGGTTTCCCTCAGGGCTCTTCGAAGTAAGAGGCGGAGTTTTCGGATTAAGAAAACTCCACCTCCGTACTATCTAATGTGTTTTGCATAGTACCACCCCCTTTCGCGGGCATGTAGCCCAGGGGCGCCCCATTGGGGGCGTCCACTTCTCTATGGTAGCACCTTGCGGCATCCGATCGGCAAGTAGAAAATGAGCTCAGCTAAAGCATTAATATTGCTGTGCTTTATGCCGGGTCCAGCCTGTAGATTCTGCACAACGCGCCGTGCTATAATTTAGGTGGAGTCAGTCTCAAATCGTGCGGTAAGTGCTGAAGTTTTTAGCGGATTTCTCCGATAAGAAATCGAGTTCTTGCGACTTTTTTTTGCAAGAAGTCCGAGAGAAACTTCGGGAGTAAGCAAATGCTTGCCTACATTGGGATGGCTATTCTGGGTGCCAGCGCCTTTTATCTGGGATGGACTTTGTTCTCAGGTGAATTGGAAGGCGCTATTGCGAGTAGACTACAAGACCAACGCAAAAAATCTAGCAACGGCCTCATTCGCGTCGGCCGTCCTCTCTACACAGCGCTTATTCTCCCTTATTCTGCACGTCTTGAACTCACCGATTGGCGCAAGAAGTGGCGTCGACGAATTATTTCCGCAGGTCTCGAAGACGAATTTGATGTGGAAGAGCTCATTGCAGCAAAAATCTTCTACGGGTTCTTCGTTCCGATTGCGATGTACCTTTATTTCTTCGCAACTCAGGGCGGAATGTCGCTCTACGCAGTCGCTGCCATGGGCATCGGTGGGTATTTCTATCCTTCGATGTGGATTAGCGGTGCCCGCAGCCGGCGACAAACGGAGATCAAGTTGCAGCTTCCGTTCGTGATTGATCTGCTGACGCTTTCTACGGAAGCCGGCCTCGATTTCATTGGCGCGATGCAGAAAGTCGTGGATAAAACTCGGTCTGGTCCATTAGTCGACGAGATTGCTCGCATGATCCAACAGATTCAGTTGGGTACCACGCGTGCTGATTCTCTGCGCGACTTCGCCTGGAGAATTGATCTTTCGGAAATCGCGTCATTGGTTGCAGTTCTCGTGACGGCGGACCAAATGGGTAGCCCATTGGGTGACGTCTTGCGCGTGCAATCGGAACTGATCCGAACACAACGATTTACCAACGCAGAGAAAAAAGGGGCCGCGGCCTCTCAGAAACTTTTATTCCCGCTGATTTTTTTCATCATGCCAGCGGTATTCATCATGATCTTCGGACCCGTGATCCTTGGATTCTTCGGAGCAGGGAAATAATGGCGACCTTTATAAAAATTCGAAAAGGTAATGACGTAATTATTCCGAAGTGTCGCGTCGCCGACGATTTCATGTCGCGGTTTAAGGGCTTGATGGGGCAGACCTCTGTTCCGTCCGATGGAGGAGTGTTTTTTCCCCGCTGCAATTCGATTCATACCTTCTTCATGCGCATTCCGATCGACGTCGTTTTTCTCGATCACAACGGCATGGTGCAAGAAGTGCTGGCGAGTTTGTCTGCTTGGCGGATGTTGATCCCTCGTCGTCATGTGAAACACATTTTGGAATTGGGCGCAGGCCAGGCCAAGCGCTTGGGCATCGAACGCGGTGTCAGACTTATTTGTGAAGGAGTCTTTGGTTGAAATTTGAGCTCGTACAAAACGGAGCGGTTGTCTCTACCCACGACTTGGTAGAGGGCACCTATCGCATCGGACGATCGTCCGAGTGCGAGATTCGTTTGTCTTCGTCTCAGGTTTCTAAGCAACACGCGTTGCTCGTCGTCAAAGGCAATAGAGCAGCCATCGTGGACCTAGGTTCCGCGAACGGCGTCTTTATCAATGGCATTTTAGTGAAGAAGCAACGCATCGAGCCTTCGGATGAAGTGCGGATTGTAGATTACAAGCTACGCATCGCTGCATCGGCTCCACGCGCACAACGCCCGATTCCGCCAGTACAGGGAAATTTGGCAATGGCTCAAGAGCCAGCGGAAGAAATCGCAGAACCTGCGAAGCCGCAGGAAAAGCTATTGCAGCTAGTCGACGAAAAGGTGCTTCTGCCGTTCTACGCGATCCTACGCAACAGCGATTGGCGCATGGTGCTGGCAAGCATCCTGGCAACTTCGCTGGTGCTGTCCGTTATTTTGAGTGTCATCCCCATCCTTCGTTGGGGCAAACACACGGTGGAAGAAGAAGCGTTGGGTAGAGCCCACGCTATTCTGAGCCAAGCAGTGCGTGAGAATTATCGAGTGCTCAGCAAAGCCAGCGATTTCACTCGGCTGACAGTGGAAGCGACGGAAGCAGAAAAAGGCATTCTCAATGCGTATGTCGTCGATCCGAAGAGCAACTCGGTTTTGGCGCCCCCAAAGTTTTTTAATCGCTCGATTACCGACGATTTCTCGCTTCTAGCGATTAAGAAGATTCAGCAGGGCAAAGAAGATCGCGTGTCGCTGCACCAACGCGGAGATATCTGGATCGTTGCTCAGCCTATTTACATGTACTCGGCGGAAACAAACGACCGGGCATTGCAAGCGATCGTCATAGCGACCTTCCGTTTGGAAGCGGGCATGACCAATACTTACGAGCCGATGGCTGAAGCAGCGCTCTTTGCGTTGCTGATGTCGTTGCTGTCGTTCTTCTTGATTTACAAAATGACGCAATACCCACTGGCGGTGATGATAGAGCAATTAGATTCCGCTCTTAAGGGCGAAGACGTCACTGTCACTGCGGAAGCCAAGCTCCCCGAGTTGGAGAACTTAGCAACGATTGTGAATTTTGCTGTAAGCCGCGTGAAGGGTGGAAGCAGTCGCATGGCCGGTGCTATCGCCACGGATTCAGATGCCAAAGAAGACGAGCAGTATCTGCGAGCGGTTATCGAATCCGACGTGGCTTTCTCTGATGGTATTTTGCTGATCGATCGCGACAAAAAAGTTTGCTACGCGGGAAAAGTTTTGGAGGACCTGATTGGACTGCGCAATCAGTACGCGAAGGGACAGAACGTTTCAGATGCGTGCCGCGATCAGGCCTTTGCTGGAACCGTGATTGATCTGGCGGACAGCGTGATTTCGAGTCTCGGTGAAGTAAAAACAGCGAATTTGGATATCAACGGTGTCGCGCGCGACATCGTGGCAGTGGGTCATAAGAATTCTGAGGGTGAAGTTCGCTTCATTCTTTGTGTAGTCAGAATGGCAGGGGCGTAAAGACGAATGAGTGGTGGCACTAAAACAACTCCGTCCAAGGTGAGTGGCGACACTCCCTATTTGGAACAGACCGCAGGAGCGGGCTGGGGGCGGACCTTTGAGCTTTCGCGCAAAAAGCTCAGCATAGGCAGGACGACGGATAACGAAATCGTCCTGGATAGCACCAGTGTGTCTCGCGTTCACGCAGTCCTCAAACAAACTGCCAAGGGCTGGTTTATCGAGGATAATATTTCGAAGAACGGCATTTGGGTAAACGGCATCGCGATTAAAAAAGCGCTGATGCGTCCTGGCGATGTCGTGCAGATTGGCGAGTTTGTGTTTCGTTATTGCGTTCCGCGTATACCATCGCCGATGTCGCATCCAGAAGAAGTATCCCGGTCATCTGCTACTCCTAACCAGAAGACAGAAATCATTAGGACCGACACGTGGAATGTCGGTGCCGAATCGACGCCGCAAAAGCCACCGCTTGAAGAACCGCCGCCGCCAGCGCAGTCGCCTACGTCGGCTTCTCAATCAGGATCGATGCAGCAGCCACAATCGCAATCTCAAGTATCGACCCCTGCTCCGACTACCACGCAAGAGCCGCCGTCTTCGCAACAACAGAGTCCGCAGCAACAAACTCCGTCTTACACGCCGCCCGCGCCTACTCAGGGTCGCCCGCGAGTGCATCCGCCAATTCAGCCGATTCACATGGCGGCATTTGGCAAGAATCACCAAGAAAAACTCTATTTAGCCATGGGGCTTTTGGGCGGATTGCTCGTCGGCACTCTGCTCTACATGCGTACGCAAAAGCCAGCGACTCCAACTCCGGTTGTTAAGAACCGTACTTCTGATATTCAAAGCCCGCGCAGTTCGCAGGATGCATTTAGAGAGATCGCTGATACAGCGATGACGGCTGAAGATTTAGAAGATGGCTTACCGCAATACCAGCGGCGGAAAACCGAGGAGCAAGCTGCTCCTGCAAAACCCGTAAAGCCTCGCCATCCGGAAGCGCAGGCTATTTTGCAGGCAAATGACGAAGCTAAGAAGCCAAAGATTCGTCCCGAGGAGCTGCAACTCGGCGTGCGCTCGAAGAAGAACCGCGCTTCTAGCAAAGACATTGGAATCTATCTTGAAGAGGGCAAGTCCTATCTCAAGGATGGAGACTACGAGAGTGCCGCTTTAGCATTCCGCTTTGCACTCGTGATTGATCCTAATAACGCGACGGCAAAAGCCGGCATCCATTCTGCCACTTCAAAGCGCAAACACGTCGATGACGGCGCCATTGCCAAGGTTAAAGAAACTAAGCCAAAGCCAAAAGCCGAACCAAAAGTTGATAAGCAGCTTGAAAAACGTGCGGTCGTTATTCAGTTGCTGAAGACTGCACTCGAGTCGTTGAAGAAACGCCGCTACCAAGATGCAATCGTGAACGCTGAAAAAGCTCGGCAGATCGAGATTAAAGGCGAAACGGCCTATCTCAACGAAGCCAAGCAGATCATCGATCGCAGCGAGCGACGACAAAAGGAAGAATTTGAGCCGTTTATTGATTTAGCACGTGAAAAAATGGCGGAAGGCGATTACCGCGGCAGCATTCTTCTCTGCGAAGAAATGCTGCGCACGGATCCCGGCTACGCTCCTGCAAAAGAATGCATGGAGAGGTCAACAGCGGGACTAGCAGCTTCCGTCAGTACTCCGAAACCTGAAGGAGTGAAATGAACTCCAGGGCAGTAAAACTCGATACTCCAGTAGATGCAGCAAGCGCGCATCTCGAACTACTTTCTGGAACAGAAATAGGGAGAAAGCTTGAGCTCAAGGGCTCACGCATTGCTATCGGCCGCGCGGAAGACAACGAGATTGTCGCCATGGCCGAGGGAGTTTCTCGTCGACATGCGTTCATGGCGATGAGTGATGGCGACTGGTTTATTCGCGATAACGACAGCAAAAACGGCGTCGTCATCAACGGAGAGAAGCTTCGCGAGAGCTGGCTCTCTGATGGGGATGTAGTCGCTTTGGGTGATTTTCTTTTCCGGTTCCACCACAAGAAGGTGGGGGGCGAGAGCCCATATGGCAATCCGGCCAATCTTCCTGCAGCAGGGTCTGTGGGTGGTGATTTAGCCATGGGCGCCGATGCGAACCTGGCGATGGATCAAATGCCATCGTCTGCAAATTTAGCCGGCAAAAAGCCCATTAACCGCCGAGCGATGCTCTATGGCGGTGTGGTGCTGGTACTTGGACTTTTGTTCATGATGACTTCTGGCGAAGACAAAACAGCGGAAAATGCGGACGGCGCCACCACTTCGGCAACAGATCGTTTAGCTCGAGATTTTGATGTGAATAAGCCGCCGGTAGAGGATTTTGCCGCTGGTAAAAAGCCACCGGTTGGATTGGAAGACCCTCTGCTGAAAAAAGCAGAGCAGGATATGTCGTCGCTGGATTGGTCAGATACGTCGCTGCAGCAGGCGGAATTGTTCTTCCGTCGAGGACAGCGCGACTATCTCAATAAGAATTACCATCGCTCGATTGAAGCGTTTCAAACGTCGCTATCGCTCTACAAGGGGCACAGTTTGGCGGAGCGCTACTTACGCCACGCTATTTCCGAGGCGGAAGTCGAAGCGAAGAAGAACATGGCTGTAGCCGTTCAGTACTTTGAATCGCTTCAGTATCAACGAGCTATTTATCATTTTCGTGCCGCACAGCAGTTGATGGCACACCGGCCAGAGGAGCCGATGATTAAGGAAGCTACCCGCTACATTCAGCAAGCAGAGTTGCGGTTGCGCGCGGCGGAGTTGTTCCCATGAAGATGCGAATTAAAATTTTGCGCGATGGGGTGGAAGTCGAAAGCCGCGTGCTTTCCGAAGGCGTCCACCGCATTGGTCGGAGTGAATTCTCCGATATCGTGCTGCCAAGTGATGCGATCAGCCGCAGTCACGTGGAGATCCGCATTAATGAAGCCAGTGCCTATTTCACCAATATGGCTGCTTCTGGGAAAGTGCGCCTAAACGGCACCCAAAAAGAAACCAGCGAGATCAAACCAGGCGATGAGATCTTGCTTGGCAATTTCCGCTTGGTGATCTCGGAAGCAGGCGAAGAACCCGTGGTTGCGCCGGCAAATGACGAGGTTAAGGCAGATAACAACGAGCAGGTTGAGCCCGTTGCGGGAGATGAGAATAACAACGGATTTGGTAATGCGTTTGGCGGAAACTCCGACGAGAACGAAGCAAAGCCTGAGGAAGGTGGCGGCGGATTTGGCTTTGATGCCCCAGCCGAACCTGGTTTCGGCGAAATGGGCGGGGGCGATGCTCCGGTTGCATTAAAAGAAGCCGACGAGCCGAAAGAGCGTTCGCTGAGTCGTCGTGAAACAGCCGTCGACTTGAAGCCGGTTGTAGCGAAGTTGGTTTTTGAAGCAGGTGCACGTGCGGGCGACGAAATGTTCCTTGAGGCCTACGAAGTTACTTTTGGCCGCAGTAAAAAAGCAGATATTTACTTAGACGACGGCAGACTCTCTCGTCTGCATTCGAAGATCATCCGCGTCGGCAGCGGTTACCGGTTGGTGGACTTAAATAGCCGCAACGGAACATTTGTGAACGGCATGCGGGTGCTAGAGCACCCACTTACTAGTTTCGACGCCATTCAGATTGGCGATACCAAGATTAAGTTCCTCATTCACGACGCCTTGATGGGCACTTTGGATAGGGGCGAAGCCAATCAAATGGTGCCGGTCGGTGGCCCGCGCCCGATGGATCAGACCAAGTCGGTGCAGCTGGGTGCTTACGAGGGCAATCTTGCTCTTCAGCCGCAAGTGGAAGATCTACCCGAGGTTTATGAGCCGCGGAGAATGAGTGCTCCTGAGCCAGTCGACGATAAGCGTAAAAAGACGACGCGATTACTGATTGGCGTGGTCGTTGGCTTGCTAATGGTGCTCATTCTGTTGCCAAGTGGAGATCCAGAAAATGGTTCGGCCACCGAAGCGACTCCGGCGATTTCTGAGCCTTCTAAGAAAGATAAGCTCTCGGAAATTAAAGTCTCGCAGATTCCAAAAGAATATTCTGAGCTCTCTGCAGATGTGCAGCGTGCGATCGAAGGCCATTACAACACGGCAATCAGCGCCGGCTCTCAGCAAAATTATCCAGAGGCTGTTGCTAATTTGAAACGCATTCACCAATACTTGCCGTTCTACAAAGATTCACTCGCGTTGCAAGAGAAGTATCAGAAGAAATTAAAAGAAGCCGAAATCACACAAGCGCAAGAGCGTGCGAAAAAAGACGAAGTACAAGATCTCCAAATCTACCTGCAGGAAGGTATGGACTACCTTGGTCAGGGAGAGTTTGATCGCGCGGCTGAATCGTTTAACTCGGCGATCGTTATCGACCCAAATAGTGAAGCCGCCGTGAAGGGGCTCAAAGCTGCGACTGCAAAAGTACGTCGATTAGAAGACATTCCGCCAGATGTAGATCCGGAGTCGGAAAAACGCCGGGAGATCCACGAGCTATTTAAACAAGCTGGTGCCGCTCTGGCCGCGCGCAGTTATCAGGACGCAATCAATCGCGCCAAGGCGATTCAGGAAATTAAATTGGAAAGCGATGCCACGCATATTCAAGAAGCGCAGCAAGTAATCGACCGCGTGATGGCTCTACAAAAAGAAGAATTCGAGCCGTTCTTAATCCAGGCAAAAGAGAAGTACGCAGAAGGCGATTACAATGCGAGTCGCGATCTGTGCGAAGAAATGGCTAAGCGCGATCCGAACTATGGCGAAGCCGGTGAGTGCGTATTGCGAGCAAAAAAACAGCTCAATCGATTGGCGCGTGAGGCCTACACACACGGCTATATTCTTGAGAGTATGAATCGTATCGAGGAAGCCAAGCAGTATTGGAACCGCGCTAGGAACTACGTCCGCGAAGGCGACGAGTACTACGACAAAGTGATTAAGAAACTCGACTACTACCAGTAATCCCACCTAAACCTCAGACAAAGTGGTAGCAGAAGTTATCAGTGATTTGACTCAAACCCCCCAACACCCGTGCCCGTAGCTATTCTCAGACAGGGCAATCTTACTCTTCATACTGCGCGGCGTCCCACTTACAACCATGTAACTCTTTCATTCGATGCCGCGTCCGTGCTACTTAAACGTTAGGGGGACATATGTTGGGACAAAAGCTTTTAAACAGCGTCTTTGTATTTTCCTTTGCATTGCTCATCTCAAGTTGTGGTGGAGAAAACGTAGGAGTCGGATCGAATCCAAGTTCTCCTCCCGAGAATCCCCCTGCGGAGGCCAAGGCGACACTCGCACTTTTTGCGGCGCCTCATTGCACGAATTGCAAAGAGTCGTTCCCGCAAATCCAAGCACTCTTGGATCAGATACCAGCGGATCGCGCTAAAAGTTTATACGTGGTGATGTACGTCACCGAATCCAAGCCAAACGAACGGCCTACACCAGAAATCGCAGAATCCTACCGTTCCTTTTTAAATTTAAAAGGACCTGCATTTGTCGACGAGTGGCGTTGGAAGAAATTCCGCGAATACGTTGGCGGTAGTCTGCAATTGCCCGGAGCTGCGGTGCTGGATGCAAACGGAAAAGTTCTTCATTCCTTCCGCGCGGGAGCGACAACGTTTATTCCGTCGGAAATCGTAAAAGCGGCTGAAGAGGCGAGCAAATGATGCGCGCCTTAGTTGCTGTTTTCTCACTGCTGCTATCACAGACGTGGATATCGCAGGCAATGGCGGCCCACGCGCCGTCTTTCCCTGCGACCATGCTCGACGGCAGCCGCACTACTTTGGAAGAATTATTGCCCAAAGATAAGTTGATGCTGATTTCGTTTTGGGCGACGTGGTGTGTGCCTTGTTTGGCCGAGCTCAATACTTTGTCGTCGAAACTCAAAGATTCCAAGATTCCCCTCAAGGTAGTGACGGTGAATGTGGATTCCTCTGAGACAAAGGCGCAAGTTAAGCCAACGGTTTCTGATTTAAAGAAAAATGCGGGCTTTGCGTTTCCAGTGGTAGTGGATCCGACGCACGCAATTTTCTCCAAGTACCAGCCAAATGCGGCGCTACCGTTTTCGGTATTGGTTGGACCTGACGGCAGCATCTTGCAATCATTTAGCGGTTACCAAGAGACCATGCTTGGCAAAATCGAAGAGCTAGCAGCAAAAACCCTCCCAAAGAAAGCTGTAGCTGGAAGTAACGGAGAGGGTTAATGCGCTTTTTAAAAGCGGCAGTTATTACCGCAACATTTGGCGCGCAGCTTTTTGCAGCTACTGAATCGATAGAGTTTGATTCTCCTAGCACGCCGTTCTCTTTGCCAGTAAAGCTCCACGCCACTGAGCATTTTTTATTTTCCAACACGACTGATTTCGTCGACCCCACTCTGCCGCGCACTAGCCTGCTGATGAATGAAGGCCGGGTACGCGCCGAGTACGACCAGTTTAGTTTTGGTATCCACTACTCCAATCGCTACACCCCCGACGGCAACCCTCTTCCTAATCGCCCTTTTGTCCTCGAGAAAAAAGCACTTTCGTTTGAAAACAAGAATTGGACTGTCGTTCTGGGCGATAGCCATCAAGAACTTGGGCGTGGCATTGCGCTCTCACTTTTTCGCGACGATATATTTGGTCTAGCCAATACAGTGGAAGGCGCGAGTGCTCGCTATACGAGTTCCAGCGGTTCAATCGAAGTCGGTGGATTTGCGGGTCGGTTGCGAAGCCTGCAGGCTCCCGTAGCTTTGATTCCTTGGCAGGACCCCTTAGAAGACCGCCAGGTGTGGATGGCTTCTGCGTCCGCAAAAGCCCGCGTTGCCGACGATTCTTATGTCGGCGGTCATTACCTTTTGACACTAGCCCGTCCTTTGCAATCGACTCAGTTTGATAAGCGCTGGCACACGACCGGTGGCTCGGTTTCTTCGGAAGGCATCTTACCCGACGTCGATGTCTATGCGGAATCCAATGTGCTGTCGTCGCAGAACGCAGTGGACGGCTCGAATTTGCGCCCAACTGGCTACGGCACCTTTGCATCGGTAACCTATTCGCCATTACCGTGGAAATTTCAGGTCGATGGAAAAGACTACCGCGGTTACTACTTTGATTTTCAGCGCCCGCCTTCTTTAGAAGAAGACATCGTGCAGAGTCTAAACAACCAGGACATGTCGATTGGACGACTCACGGTCTCGCGCAATGGCATCGCTAGCTCCTTTTCAGTGGGCCAAGATCGCGTCGCCAAAGCGCCAATGCGGCACTTTGTATTGAGAGGCGTAGCCAATGGCCCAGCGAGGACGGTGTGGGTGGCAAGGGCTGGGTATCGCTGGTTGGTTGGTCAGAATAATATCTCGCACGCGAATATAGCGGTGAAAATCCCGACTTTTGCGGGCCAGACCCTGGAGCTGGGTTACCGCAAGTTGCTCTCGAATTTGAATCTTAATTTCTTTCCTACTACCGACGACCGTAACTACTTTGATGTGAGTTACTCGTTTTCGGATCATTGGAGTATGAACTTCGGTTACGAATACCTCCCCACCAATTCCGACGAGAACGGCCAGCATTATTTTAACGGTGGCACTCGCGTCGCCTTTAGTAGCGACCTTCAGGCCCGCGCCTTTATCGGCAAGACCTCAGGTGGACCGCAATGCTCCGGCGGTATTTGCCGCACGGTTCCGCCCTATACCGGCGGAATGCTCGACGTTTCTTACGTCTTCTAGCAGAATTGCCTACATGACTCCTAGTTTTGCCAATACCGAAATCGCCTTTCAGGGCAAATCCGTTGCTGCCTTACGTCGAGCTTACTGGCTCTTCAAAGCCGTCGAATATCCGTGCCTGGTCAAAACCGGCTCGGCTCTGGCACGGGGTGCTCTCAAGTTGCATCTGCCAGTGAGCGGTTTGATTCGCCAGACTTTCTTCAAGCAGTTTTGCGGTGGTGAGACGATTGATCAGTGCGCACCGACTATTGAGAATTTGGCTAAGTTTCGGATTGGAACGATTTTGGATTACTCGGTTGAAGGACAAGCGACCGAAGCCAGTTTCGACTCCAATCGCAATGAGATCCTCCGTACAATCGAGCTAGCCGGCAAGAATGCGTCGCTGCCGTTCTGTGTTTTTAAGATGACGGGCATCGCTCGCTTTGGGTTGATGGCCAAATTATCGTCTGGCCAAAAGCCTACGGAAGGCGAAAACGCCGAGTGGAACCGTGCCTTAGTCCGACTCGATGCGATTTGTTCTAAGGCTTTTGCTGTCGGGACTCGCGTTTTTGTCGACGCAGAGGAATCGTGGATTCAGCCTATTATCGATTTCGCTGTTAGCCAGCGAATGGGCAAATTCAATCGCCAGCGGGCGGTCGTTTACAACACGATTCAAATGTATCGAACCGACAGGCTCGAGTTTTTGAAACGGTCCATCCAGCACGCGCAGTCAGAGAGTTATCTTTTAGGAATCAAATTAGTTCGCGGCGCGTACATGGAGAAGGAACGCGAGCGCGCTAAGCAATTGGGAGCACCGTCACCGATTTTCCCCGACAAGGCCGCAACAGACGCCGCATACGACGAGTCGTTGCAGATTTGTCTAAAGAGCCTTTCTCGGGTTTCGATTTGTGCGGGAACGCATAACGAAAAATCTAGTTTGCTGCTAGCGCAGTGGATGGACGAAGCGAAGATCGATCGCGCGGATACGAGAATCTTCTTCGCGCAGCTTTTAGGGATGGGAGATCATATCTCGTACAATCTCGCGAATGCGGGATACAACGTCGCTAAGTACGTACCTTACGGTCCGGTAAAAGCAGTATTTCCCTATCTTGTCCGACGGGCCGAAGAAAACACCGCAATCTCAGGGCAGACAGGGCGTGAGCTTGGCCTCATCGAACAGGAATGGGAAAGACGCTACGGACGAGCCGTGCGTAAGCGATTACCTTCTTGAGACTTTAGCTGGGAGCCATCGTAGATGGTTCCGTCAGTAGCAGAAGGCATATCGTTCATATCTTCAGGGTGTCCGCCGGTTACAGCGCTGACAGCTCCCGTCGAGCGAGGGTAGGCGCCCGTATATTCTTTATCGTAGCCTTCTTCATCTAATCCGTAGCCTTCAGCGCCAATCGATCCAGTTCCGGCGAGCGTCTCGCCGGTTACTGCGGCTGCGCCTCTAAATTTGCGGAACGCCAACACGACGCCCAATCCGACAAGTCCTGCGCCAGCAACGATTGCTGCTGTCTTTAAGAAAGGGCTCTTGCCCACAAAATTAGAAACACTTTCCGACACTGACGACAGCTTCGGTGTTTCATTTTGCATTCTTTGAGCCTTCATTCTCTTTTTCAATCCACGTTTCATACGTACCTCCAGGTTAAAAAAACAGATTCGATCCCTAGAGTTGCATCACTCATGCCAGATTTTGGGCGCCACTTGGCAACAACGAAGGCCCAAGTTAAAACGCCGTAATGCACGATTCTCTTTACGATATTTCAGTTAACGGAACAGATGGAAAACCCGTTTCGATGGGGGACTGGCGCGGCAAAGTGTTGCTTATAGTCAATGTCGCCAGCAAGTGCGGCTTTACGCCGCAGTACAAAGGATTGGAAGAGCTACATAAGAAATACTCTTCAAAGAGTTTGGCGATTTTAGGATTCCCTTGCAATCAATTTGGCGGGCAAGAGCCCGGCAACGCCGAAGAAATTCAAAGTTTCTGCGAATTGAATTTTGGGGTGACCTTTCCAGTCCTGTCCAAAGTCGAAGTGAACGGCTCGGGTGCAGATCCGCTTTTTCAGTACCTTAAAAAGCAAAAGCGCGGGTTTCTAGGAATATCGACGATTAAATGGAACTTCACAAAGTTCCTAGTCACGCGTGATGGCAAGGTAGCAGCTCGTTATGCTCCCACCGCAACTCCAGAATCCCTGGAAGCAGATATCGTAAAACTATTGAGTTAGTACTGAGCTGTCTGCGCAGTGCGAACAGCAGGTAAGTATTTTTCTGCCAAGCGGAGTGCGGTCACGAGTGCGAAGGTGAAGAGCACGTCGCCCGCGATCGAATTTCCCAAGAACGGCAAGGCAGCTGCGTAGCAGAGCATCAGTCCGTCCAAAGTGTGCGGATACATGTCTTGGAATGCCCAAACTGCAAAATTCGTGACCAGATAAAACACGGTACCAGTAGCTAATCCTAAGCCACCAAACTTCACCAGAGAAGCGTCCGAGCCAACACGCGAGCCGAGCCAGCAGTTAAAAGCGAGAGCTAAATAGACGATGCCGGTCAAGGAGTGAAATCCCAAAATCCAATCACTCACCACCATTGCTACCAGGGGGATCAAAAACGAAATACGGCGGTAAACGCCTTGCGAGAAAAAAGCCCCTGCAAAAATCGCAGCTGCACCGATGGCGGTGAAATTCGGCGGATGGGGGAGGAGTCTCGAAAAAATACTTCCCACGATCAGAACCACCAAA